>OJGD01000211.1_pt1 | contig 22203 bp, 25 predicted proteins | sample 1594571 | NCBI WGS metagenome assembly OJGD01 (sample SAMN05416771, study PRJEB24817) | seawater metagenome | isolation source: Sea water | place: Canada:Atlantic | collected 2013-11
TACGAGATTGCCTCTTGTCTCGTGGGCTCGGAGATGTGTATAAGAGACAGGGTGATCACAGCGATGCCTGTAAAGCGCGTCGATCCAAGGTTGCCGCGATCAATGCCGACACCCGCAAAAAAGCCCTGGCCCTGGCCGATGCCGGGGCGGTGGACCCGATGAGCAAGGGGTATGTGTCGCGCTGCTTGTCCGAAGCAATCGCCAACCGTCCGGCGACGGTGTTTTCCGAGCTTGGCTGCCCGTTGGAGCCATTGTCGTTGTCCGCACACAGCAGCTGGTTTCAGGAACCGCATTCGGGCGGGCTTGGCTGGTCGTTCCCGGCATCGATGGGCTATCAGCTGGCCGATAAGGACAAGCTTGTGGTCGCGACCATGGGCGATGGATCATACATGTTTGCCAACCCGACGGCGTGCCATCAGATTGCCGAGGCGCTTGAGCTGCCGATCCTGATTTTGGTGCTGAATAACAACGAATGGGGGGCCGTGCGCCAGTCGGTCACCGGGATTTATCCCGATGGTTATGCATCCAAAACCAATGAAATGCCGCTGACGGCCCTTAAACCCAGCCCGGATTTCACCAAGGTCGCCGAGGCCAGCCGCGCCTGGGTCGCCAAGGCCAAGCGTGCCGAAGATTTGCCGGGGATTTTGCGCGATGCGATCAAACACATAGATACCCATCGCACCCATGCGTTGGTTGAGGTAACGATTGCGCCGTAAGGGCGGACGTCTGGAATGTTGATGAAAGCGGGCAGCGGATCGTCGGTGCCCGCTTTTTTTATGTATTTGGATTGTCTTGGCTTTATGATCGCAGAAGGTATGACAGGTCGTCAAAAAACACAGGGTTCGGACGTTATGACAAAAGTACAAGACAGCGGATCAGAACGAGCAAAATCTGGTCATGCAGCCCCGGCATCCAAGCCCGCGATTGATGTCCATGACGGGGTGCCGCTGCTTGATAGTGGTGTGAACTTTGTTGGCGAGCAGGTGAGCTATCCCAAGGGGAAGGCCAGGATCAAATCGATGCTGGCGACCATGGCGCCGGGGCAGAAGACAGGCTGGCACAAACATGGTGTGCCAACTTATGGATACATCCTTGAGGGGCAGATCACGGTTGATTACGGCGATGCCGGAAAAACGACGTATCATGCCGGAGAAGGGGTGCTGGAAGCCATGGATTACTGGCATGAAGGGATCAATGACGGCGATATACCGGCACGGGTTGTTGTGGTTTTCATGGGGGCCGAAGGGGCGGAAAACGTGATTTACAAGCCAGATTTAGTGTCTGATTAAAATGATATTTCCCAATATGTTAAATGACTTGTGGAATATTTATGCCTAGTTTGCTAGCACCTTTAAATGCCTGCTTGCATCGCAGGCAAAATCATTATTTCATATCCCCCGTTTATTTAAGTTGCCTGCCCTAAAGGAGAACCCATGGATCGTGTTGTCGGAACATCAGGACGGATTGCGTTTGCCAGTGCGATGCGCAACCTGCTTGCGGATGTCTATCCCGGCCATGATCAAGCCGAATTGGTGCGCCGTGTGTTTGAGGTTTTGGGGCTTCCGATTGAGGGCGACGGGCCGGAACCCAGTGAAGAATATTTGCGCAAATGGGATCAGCGCGATGCGTTTCTGATTACCTATGGCGACAGCATTTCACAGGCGGGCAAAAACGGCATCGAAAGCCTTGGTGAATTTCATCAAAAATGGCTGAAAGACTGGCTGACCGGGGTGCATATCCTGCCGTTCCATCCGTTCACGTCCGATGACGGTTTTTCGGTCAGCGATTTTACCAAGCTCCGCCCGGAGCTTGGTACGTGGGATGATGTTTATGCGTTGTCGAAAAACGCGACCGTGATGGCCGATCTTGTCGCCAACCATATTTCCGCATCCCATCCGTGGTATCAGCAGTTTCTGGTTGGGGAAAAGCCGGGGGTCGATTACATCAAGACCGCCAGCCCGGACGATGATTTATCCGACGTTGTCCGCCCGCGCAGCCATGCGTTGCTCAATGATGTTGTCACCAAAGACGGTGAAAAACACGTCTGGTGCACGTTTAGCTATGATCAGGTCGATCTGGATTACGGCAACCCGGATGTGTTTTTTGAAATCCTGAAAATCGTTCTGGAGTACCTTAAACATGGCGTGCGGGTCGTGCGGCTTGATGCAATCGGGTTTATCTGGAAAGAAGCTGGCACGACGTCGATCAATCTGGAGCAAACCCATAAGATCATCAAGGCGTTGCGATTGGCGACAACCGCCGTCCACCCGGATGCGATTTTCATCACCGAGACCAATTTGCCGTTGCTCGAAAACCTGTCGTATTTTGGCAATCAGGACGAAGCGCATCTGATTTATAATTTCTCGCTGCCCCCCGTGATCATTCATGCGTTGCTGAGCGGGCGGAGCGATTATATCCGCAAATGCATCATGGCGATGCCACCAGCACCTGCGGGCTGTACGTTCTTTAACTTTACCGCCAGCCATGATGGCATTGGCTTGCGCCCGGCCGAAAACCTGATCCCGGATGCGGATATCGACGGGCTTAAAGACCATGCGGTCAGGATGGGCGGGCAGGTCAGTTACCGTGCACTTAAGGGCGGTGGGCAGAAGCCTTATGAGTTGAATGTCACGCTGTTTAGCATGCTGGCGGAAAACTTCGCCGGTGAGGCGCGCATGGGGCTGGAACGGTTTGTGATGAGCCAGGCGATTGCCATGTCGCTTGAAGGCATTCCCGCAATTTACGTTCAGACCATTCTGGCGACCGAAAATGATCAAGGGGCGTTTGAGGAAACCGGCATTCCGCGCCGCCTTAATCGCAAGATCTGGCAGCTTGAAGATGCGGAAAAAACGCTGACAGACGAGGGACCGGCAAAATCGGCGTTTGATCAATTGCGTGCCTTGATGTCGATCCGCCAAGGGCAACCGGCATTCCATCCCAATGCGACGCAATATACGCTCAACCTTGGCCCGGATTTGCTGGGTGTGTGGCGTCAGTCGCATTTGAATGAGCAGAGCATTTTCTGTGTGTTCAACCTGACCGAGCGGCCACAGAACCTTGATCTGTCAAAGATCAATCTGATCATGACCGAAGGCTGGCAGGATTTGATCACCCAGCAAGTGATCGAGGATTACGATGGCATCATGACGCTCGCACCCTATCAGATTGTCTGGATTTCCAATCTGGATGGTCGTAACCGCACCGAAAGCCGATTGTTGCAGCGGTACCGCGATGCGATGCCAGTTTAATTTGGTCATCTTGTAACCTGACGGCATTGGTGGTTGTCAGAGTGCTGCGGCTCTGTAAAACTATAGCAAGTATTGGAATATCAGAGGCTTGAGGCGCAATGTCTTATGCGCAGGAAACCCGTCTGAACTGTTTGCCCGAAGATGTGCCTGATCGCGTGCACAAACTGTTCGACGTGTGGCGGGCCGCGACATGCGGGAATGCACTTCCCGACCGAAAAGATCTTAGCAGTGAGACCCTTTCGCTGTGGATCAATGACATTGGCATTTATGAGTATCTCCCTGATCGGCGCGACTTTGTTGTGCGGATTGATGCGCCAAACATGATTGCGGCGAGTGGCGAGAATTATCAGGGGTGTTCACCGCACCAGATTGATCTTGATTTTGGCACGCGGGTGCATGCCACGCTTCTCGATGTCATCGACAGCAGACAGCCGGCATTCCATATCATCGGTGTGGAGCGAAAAGTTTGGGAAGAATGGGTTCGGCTGTTGTTGCCGGTGCAAACACGTGACCGTGCAGGGAAGGCAGTCCTTCAGATACTTGTTGCCCATTTTTTCTATCGTGGGCGTTAAGTCTTCTTTCTTGAAAAAAAAACCTATTTTGCGTGCATGCACTTGTTCTTAAGTAGCGGCTTGCCCACTTAATTTTGTGGGAGAAGTTTTAGCTTGGCGGCACGGTATGCTGGAATCAACGGACGTTGAACTGTCGGGTCTTCCGGACGATATCGACAAGTCAATTATTTGCTTTGTCGATGCGTGGCGCGATGCCTGTGCGCAGATGGAAAATGGCGCACTTCCGACACGCACGGTTTTAAGCGCGGAACGGTTGCGTCAGTGGCGCGATGATATTTGCATTTATGAGTATCAGCCAATCAGAGAAGATTTTCTGGTGCGGATTGACGCGCCGACAATCATTGAGAACAACGGCGAAAGTTTTCAAAACAGCACGCCGCGCGAAATTGATCTTAAATACGGGACCTGCTTGATGGCGGCCTTGCTTAAGACCATGCGGCAAAAAAAACCGACATTCCATTACGTCCGCATCGTCAGTGCTTCTGGTGAACCGCGGCAGTGGCTTCGGGTTTTGTTGCCGGTGCAAACCTTTGACCGGTTCGGCGATCCGATTGATCAAATCCTTGGTGTGCGGTTCGCGTATGAACCAATGCATTGCATTTGAAAGTTGAACAATGGCGAGGATGCATACGATCCTGGACAAGGAGTTCCCGCTGGAAGCCTTGCCTGCTGATGCGCCGGAATCTGCCTGTGGGTTGCTTGGATTTTGGTCGGATCATGCAAGGGCGGACGCATTGCCAACCCGCGATGACTTTAACGCACAACATCTCGCCCCTTGGATCGAAGATCTGAGCATTTATGATTATCACCCCGATATAGACGATTACCAATTGATGCTGGAGGGGGAGAACCTTGTTGCCTTGACCGGCGAGGTTTGGCGCGGGGCTTTTGCCCGTGAGCTTGATAGCCATTTTTCGACCAACCTGCATGCGGTCATGTCCGTGGCACGGACAACAGAACACCCCAAACTTGATATGTTGCGGATTTTAGATGCGGATTGGCATCGCTGGGTTCGGTTGGTGCTGCCTGTCTTGCGCAAAAATAAAGGCGAGAAAGACGTGTTTCAGGTCTTTCTCGCCGTTTTTCAAATGCCGTGATTCTTTTATGGCAGATGGACTTAAGATTTGCCGATGTCCATGTCATTGAGGTCATCTTCGACCGCCGCTGAAAGATGTTCGAAAATGTCGCCCATGGCACTTTCAACCCGCTGCCAGCTTGGGATGAACGGGCTTTCGAGCGGGTTTTCAAGATAGTGCTGACCGGCACTGATGATGACTTCGGACAATACCTCGACACATTTTTCTTCTTCGTCGCGGTTGATCTTAAGGCCGTTAAACATGGCGTCGGCCCGGTATTGTTCGATCAAATCAAGCGCCATGCGGTAATAGGTTGCCTTAAGTGTTCTGAAGGTTTCGTGCGAGAAAATCGTGCCCTGGGTTGCCAGTTTACGAAACAAAGATTTGGCAATGTCGCTTGCCATGCGTGACAGGCCGTCATCTTTTTCGGCGGGGTCAAAATCGCGGTGCTTATGATCATAGATATCGGCAATATCGACCTGGGCCAGGCGGTGGACCGTATGGTTGCGATACATTTCCGAAAGCATCGAAACTTCAAGCCCCCAGTCCGATGCAACCCGCAGGCCATAGGCAACATCGGTGCGGATGGCGATTTCGCCTGACAGGGAATAGCGAAATGAGTCCATGTAATTAAGGAAATCGGTTTTGCCGACAACCTGTTTAAGCGCGCGAATAAGCGGGGTAACAAACAGGCGGCAGACCCGGCCCTTGAGCGTGCCATTGGCAACGCGGGCGTAATAGCCCTTGGCAAAGGCGAAGTTAAACGCCGGATTGGCGATCGGATACATCAGTTTGGCCGGAAGGTCCGGGGTGTAGGTCGCGATGTCGCAATCATGAATGCCGATGACGGAACTGCGGCCCGATGCCAGTGTATAGCCCATGCAGTACCAGACATTGCGGCCTTTGCCCGGTTCATAACGCGCCAGATCAAATTCGGCCAGCCGGTCATGCACGCCGCGCAGGCGCGGGCCATCATTCCACAGAATGCGAACATGCTGGGGCAGGTCTTTGAAAAATTCGCGGGCATGGAGGTATTGCTGCGCATTGGCGCGGTCCAGACCGACAACGATCTGATCGATATAGGTGGCTTGTTTAAGCCCCTCGACAATGGTGGTCATTGCCGGGGTTTCAAGTTCGGAATAAAGGCACGGCAGGATCAGGGTTTGACGCCGTTGCCGGGCAAAGGCGCTCATTTCATAGGCGAGTTCTTCGGGATTGCGGTCAAGAATGCGGTGCAGGGTCGTGATCGGGCCGCCCTGATGGAAATCAGCCATGAAGTACCTCGCTTTTCTTATTGGTATTGATGATTTGATCAAGAATGGACTGCAGTGCGGCGTTCCAGCCTTCCGGGCCGGGATAGGGCGCAATCCGAAGGTCGGAATGTGTCAAAAGCGGTTCGGACCGGATGCCGCGCTTGGGCGGGATTTGAACGGCAATGTCGGCCGCCGCCAGCATCGGGATATCATTGGCAGAATCACCCAGCGCAATCGTGGTGATGGCGGTATTGGTGGCGTGGATGTCGCCAGCGCCATCACCCAGTCTTCCGGAGCCCACAAGGCGTTCAAGCATGCGCTTCATCGCCGCCCCCTTGTTTGACGGGCCACACAGGGTATGGAACCGACCGCCTTTGACCAGTTTTAGAGAAAACTGGCTGGCGATGTTGGTGGCGATTTCAATGTCCTGTTCGCTTGGTTGCCAGATCAACGGGTCGGAGCAATGGCGTTGCCCGGCCCGGATGGCATCATCAAGCGTCAGTCCGGTTTCTGTGGCAATCATTTCCGGCGGGACAGTGCGAAAGCTGCCCAATGGGACGTTGACGGCGGCGATGATCGCGTCGCGGGCGGAATCAATGGTTTGCGATGATGGACCGGGTTGTTCAACCTCGCCATCGAGCGAGATAACCCCGCCGTTCTCGCCAATCAAGCCATCAAACAGGCCGTAATTCAGCTGAATATGGTCAAGTTCGGCAAGGGTTTTTGACGACACAGCGATCAAGGGGATCGAGAGCGATCTTATGCGTTCTATGGCCGGGCGGGCCGCATCCCAGCGATAGTCGTCATGATCAAGCAGGGTGCCGTCAAGGTCGGTAAAAATGGCGATGGTGCGTGTTTGTTGCATTGTCCCGTTCTGTTGCGGTTTTTTCAAACTGTCGGGTGACCGTTAACGCGCGGTCATAACAGCAGTTTAGCACAGCGATTGTGGCAGTGCGACAGTCGGAAGGTTAAATTTTATGCAAGATGTTGTTTTGATGAAAAATAATGCGTATTGCGGTAGAGTTGATTGTGTCGGCATGGTTGGTTCTGTTAGCTTTAAAATACCGACACGATCACCCATATATTTTATAGTTTCCATCCATATGACGGGGCGCGCGACAGCGCATGGAACACGCCGTCGGGCCGGTTATAGATGCCATAACAGTTGAGGGCCGTTGATGATATTGAGACGCTGGCTTCTGGCTGTCTTGCTGTGTGCCGGGAGCCTTTGCAGTGCGACACAGGATGTTCGGGCCGAAGGTGGCAAGCCTGCGCAACCCGTGGTGTCTGAGGTTGTTTTCGCTGTGGGGGAATGGGCCCCGATGATTGGCGAAAATATCGAAAATTTCGGCATTCATTCCAAGCGTGTCATGGATGTTTTCAAGGCCATGGGATATCGAGTTCGGCTTGAATTCCTGCCGTGGCAGCGCGCGTATGAGCAGACCCGGCAGGGGATTTATGTCGGGACATTTTCGTGGCTGTCGACGGTTGATCGGGCCGCTGTGTTTTATGTTCCCGATCACCCGATTGCGCGCGCCTATCAAAAGGTGTTTTACAAAAAATCACGGTTTCCGGGCGGGTTGGATATTTCATCCCTTCGCGATATCGCGACACTTGGCCTGCGTCCGGTTGGCGTGGGGTCTTATTGGTATGAGCAAGCCTATAAACGGCTGGGACTTGATGCAGATATCGTCACCAATCCGGAATCCGCGTGGCGGTTCCTCAATGCAGGGCGGGCTGATGTCTTTGTTGAAGAAGAAGAAGTCGGCCGTTCGGATATGGTGCATTTCCTTGGGGACGAGGCCGCCACGCTTTACGGTGCGTCAGAACCGATAAAAACAGACGACATGTTTATCCTGTTTTCACGTCAACATCCTGACGGCAAACGGCTTTGGGAAGAATTCGACCGCTATATGGCGTCCGATGCGGGGCAGGAATTGTGCCAGAAATGGCATGCATGTCTTGCGTCAGTTCACGCCCCGTCAACAGGGGACAGATGACTGTTTGCGGTTTTATTGTCGCACATCGAGACGTTGGGCCGATGCGAAAACCATTTTGTTCCTGACCGATAACTGTCACGTCATAGATGTTCGATTTGTCCAATTATTATCCCGGTTTGTCCATTCTGCCCGCTGGCCAACAGGCGTAGTATTTCCTCAATAGAATTGTTCTTGTTCCATTCAAGCAGGAACAGAAAAACAATGATCTTGTGAGGAAGACGCCATGCATGTTCCTGTCATCATTATCGGGTCCGGCCCGGCCGGGTTGCTGTTGTCGCATTTGTTGCATGTGCAGGGCATTTCGTCGGTGATCCTTGAACGCAAAAGCCGCGACTATGTCGAAGGCCGCATTCGTGCGGGTGTTCTGGAAATGGGGACGGTTGGCCTGATGGAACGGGTTGGCGTTGATGCGCGGATGAAAAAAGAAGGCATCATCCACGGCGGCATTTACATCAGCCTGAACGGCAAGCGCACCCATGTGAACATCGAAGAGCTTACCGGTGGTTCCACGGTGATGGTCTATGGCCAGACCGAAGTCACCAAGGACCTGATTGCCGCACGTCTTGCCCATGGTGGCGAGATTGTTTTTGAGGCCGAAGACGTCAGTCTGCACGACATCGAAAGCGATAGGCCGCGTGTTTGCTATGTCAAGGATGGCAACCCGGTTGAGCTTACATGTGATTATATTGCGGCCTGTGACGGTTTCCATGGGGTTGGGCGCAAAACGCTTCCGGGGGTGAAAGAGCTTGAGAAAGTCTATCCGTTTGGCTGGCTTGGCATTCTGGCCCATGCTAAACCGGTGGCCGATGAGCTGATTTATGCCAAGCATGACCGTGGGTTTGCGCTGTGTTCGATGCGCTCAGAAACCGTGGTGCGCCATTATGTGCAGGTGCCCAGTTCCGACAAGATCGAAGATTGGTCAGATGACCGTTTCTGGGATGAGCTGCGCACCCGGCTTGGCGAAGAAGACGCCGAGCTGGTCAATGAAGGCGAGGTGTTTGAAAAAAGCATCGCACCACTGCGCAGCTTTGTCGCCGAGCCGATGCAGCATGGTCGTTTGTTTTTGGCCGGTGATGCCGCCCATATTGTGCCACCAACCGGGGCCAAGGGGCTGAACCTGGCGGCGAGTGACGTGCATTACCTGTCAGAAGCGCTGATTGCGAAATACAAGAACAATCGATCTGATCTGCTTGATACCTATTCCGATACGGCTTTGGCGCGTGTCTGGAAGGCGGAGCGGTTTTCGTGGTGGATGACCTCGATGCTGCATACCTTTGATGATCATAACCAGTTTGAAGGCCGCATTCGTGAGGCCGAGTTGCAGTATATCCTGTCGTCAAAAGCAGGATTGACGACCCTGTCGGAAAATTACGTCGGTTTGCCTTACTAGGGCCTGAACCAATTGACGTAACGGGGATACCCACCCCCGAGGAGCATTCGTATGCTCCATTCCGCCCAGAATTTCCGATAGGTAGAGCGTGTTGCATTTGATTTGCAGCACGCCCTGATGAACGGCCCGCAGCCCACGCGGGTCGTTTTGTCTTTGTATGGCGCGGATTTCTGCGTGATTTATGAAATGTACAGGCCGGTTTTCATCATTGCCCGCAAAAGATCACAATTGAATGGGGAACTGATTGCCGGGCTCGCACGTTAGGTGTGTGTTGCAGTTTTCAAGACAACAGGAGAAAACCATGGTGACCAAGACCGAGACGACTGCTGAAAATGCAAAACTTCAGGCCGATGTCGATGCGCTTCGCAAAGATTTGGCTGAAGTCACCAAGACCCTGAAAACGATGGGTGGTGAGGCTGCGCATACCAGAACGCAGGCCGCAGCAGAACGCATCCGCGAGGTGTCCGGTCAGGCGCGTGACCAGTTTGATCATGCGCGCGACGCAGCCGTGGATCAGGTGCGTGACCGTCCGCTGACCTCTGTTGCCCTGACGTTTGGCGTTGGCTTGCTGATTGGCCGTCTGCTTCAGAAATGATCGATCAGTTAATTGAGAAACTGACCGATCTGATAACCGATCTGGCAAAGGCCGCGGCCGCAAGGCTTGCGGTTTTTGCCGTGATCGGGCTTACCTTTCTGATCGGGATCGGCTTTTTGCTGGCAGCGGCCTTTATGGCCGTGGCGGCAAAATTTGGTGCGATTGCCGCAGCCGTTGCCTTTGGCGGCGGTTTGATCGTCATCGCACTGGTCGGGCTTGCCATTATGGCGCAACGCGATCCGGGTGAAGGCATTGCCAAACAGACATCCGACGCACCGCAAAAAGCGGGGCGCACCGAAGACGACGTGTTGTTTGATCTTTTGCTCCATGCGGCGACGACCGGCTTTGCGACCGGGCAGGGCAACAAGCCCCACATGCAAACCGGGTTCGATCAGATGATGACGGATCTGGAGGCGCTGGGCGTGTTTGACAGGCCAATGTCCAAGTCGGCGCCCAAGCCGGAGCAAGATACCGACCCAGATGAAGATACAAAAACGGCGGGATAGCATAAGCTTCCCGCCGTTTTTTTTAGTCTTTGGAAGTTCTTCCGGCTTATTCGCCGTGGAAATGCACCGTGCCGATATAGGGCAGGTTGCGGTTGTTCTGGGCATAGTCAATGCCATAGCCAACCACGAATTCATCGGGAATATCAAAGCCACAGAAGCCAATCGGAATGTCGACTTCGCGGCGCGACGGCTTATTCAAAAGCGTGCAGATTTCCAGACGGTTGGGATCGCGGGTGTTGAGCAGGCGGACAACTTCGGAAAGCGTATAGCCGGTATCAATGATGTCTTCGACCAGAAGCACATCCTTGCCCCGGATTTGACCATCAAGATCCTTGATGATGCGCACATTGCGCGAGCTTTCGGTGCTGTCGCCATAGCTTGACGCGACCATGAAATCAACTTCGACCGGGACGGTCAGTTTGCGGGCCAGATCGGCAATGAAAACAAAAGATCCGCGCAGTAAACCAACGACAATCAGCTTTTCGGTGTCTTTGAAACTTTCATTGATCTGGGCGGCAAGTGCATCAATCTTGGTGGCAATTTCGTCCGCCGTTATCAGCGGCTTGACATCGTAATCGGCCATAAATTCCGGTCCTGAAGCGTTATGATATGGTGTGCAGCTTGCTAGCATAGGGAACGGCCCTTGACCAGCCTCTGAATGGTAACAGAAGTATAATCATGGTCCGTCGCAATCGTTTATCGCGCCAAGGGCGAGGCGGGCCCTGTGGTTACACGTATCGGTGCGACTGCCTTTCCATCAGATGGAAAGCAGCGGACCATAATTAAAGGCCCGGTCGCGCTGAAAATCAGGCCGCCTTAAACACAATCGGTGCGTCGCCTTCGTGCCACTGGTCGTATTTGGTCATGGCGCGTTCAAAGAAGCTGGAGGCCAGAAAATCAGCCAGCCAGCGCTGCACATGGACAAATGGCATAGCGTCAAACGCATCACGGTCGGCATTGGCGAACTGGCGGACAAACGGGGCAATGGCAAAATCGGCCAGAGCCGGGCGCGATCCAAACAAATAGCGGCCAACGGCCAAGCGACCATCCAGACGGTTGAGGATTTTTTCTGCATCGCGGCGGTGTTCGGCCGGATCGGCGTGCTCATAACGGGTATGGTATTTATAGCGATCAAGGTGATGCTTGAACGGGCCGTCATTTTGCGCGATCAGGGCCAGCATATCGTCAAGCGTACCGCTTTCGGGGGTCATCCATTCATTGGGATCGTTTTCGACCAGGGCCCAGACCATGATTTCAAGGCTTTCGTCAATCACGGTCCCATCGGACTGGATCAGGACCGGCACGGTTGCCTTGGGGGACACGTCGATCATGGATTGGGGTTTGTCGCGCAACACAACTTCGCGCAGTTCGACGTCAATGCCAGCCGACAGCAATGCCATACGGGCGCGCATGGCATAGGGGCAGCGCCGGAAGCTGTAAAGAACGGGCGGGTTTGTCGCCGCGTTGCGGGCTTCGTTGCTGGCTTCGTCGGTGGCTTTGGCGTCGCTTTGGGTCGGGGTGGTATGGTCAATTTCGGTCATATATTCGGCTTAACGGCTGTGCTGGGCGATTGCAACTGCTTTGGGGGTGATTTTGCCCCAAAAGCGCATCAGATCGGGGCCGCGGATTGGAAATGTTGCACAATGGTCCCTATGTTTGAGAAACGGGTCCAGCGTCGAAGATCGGACATATCCTGAAACAGCAGGCGTGAAAATTTGATCAAATCGGTCTTTTTTGCCCTCTCGGGCTTGATTTGCAGGCGTGGTTTGTGGAAGACAATGGGCACAAGATTTATACACCGCAGGATCGCTGCTGACGCCGGATGGCGCTTGCGATATTCTGCGGACTAACAGATGTAAGCCGACTGGAAAGAACAAGGGGCAAGTTCTATGACACCGACCGAAATTGCGCGCGTTACCGATTATCTGCGCCGCACCTTTGACAATAAACTCATCGCCATCGACCCGCCGAAGAAAAAAGGCTACCCGATCGAAATGCGTGTTGGCGATGAATTCGTCGGTGTCGTGCATCGTGACGAGGACGAAGGCGAAGTCAGCTATTCGCTGAATTTGGTCATTCTTGAAGAAGACCTGCCGCCTGCACCCTGATCAGAACTGTTATCAGGCTGAATAAAAACGCCCCGTGCCAGAAACTGGCCGGGGCATTTTTTGTTCGTTTTTTCCAAATGTCGCAAATATTCTGAACTCAAGAGGATGTTTAGCGAACGGCGTTCAGTTCGTTTGACAAGGTATGGGGTGAGCCATACCGTTTTGAGTGTGCATGGCGACAAAATAAAAACGCTATGAGTTTGGTTGGTGGCAGATACAAAAACAAAAAGTCCCAAGCAGCCCCAGACAGCCCAGGCGATACGCACAATCCTGAAAAACAAATGTCAGGCGAGAGGAAACGAAATATGAGTAATCCATCAAATCGTGGCGTGATCTATAAAGGTGCGGGGCAAGTGGCAGTCGAGACGATTGCCTTTCCTGAACTCGCACTGGGCAACCGTAAATGCGAACACGGCGTCATTCTTAAAGTGATCACGACCAATATCTGTGGCAGTGACCAGCATATGGTGCGCGGCCGGACGACAGCAGAAGAAGGCCTTGTGCTGGGTCATGAGATCACTGGGGTGATCGTTGAGACCGGCCGGGATGTTGAATTCCTGAAAGTCGGCGATGTGTGTTCGGTGCCGTTTAATATTGCGTGCGGACGGTGCCGCAACTGTAAATCGGGTTTGACGGGCATTTGCCTGAATGTGAACCCGTCGCGCCCCGGTGCGGCATATGGCTATGTCGATATGGGCGGCTGGGTCGGTGGACAGGCCGAATATGTCATGGTGCCCTATGCCGACTTTAACCTTTTGAAATTCCCCGATGCCGATCAGGCGATGGAGAAAATTCGCGATTTGACGTTGCTGTCCGATATTTTCCCGACCGGGTTCCATGGCTGTGTCACCGCCGGGGTTGGTCCGGGGACAACGGTTTATATCGCCGGTGCCGGTCCGGTTGGGCTGGCGGCCGCGGCATCAGCCCACCTTTTGGGAGCGGCCTGTGTTGTGGTTGGCGACATGATTGATGATCGTCTGGCACAGGCGCGCAGTTTCGGGTGTGAGACCATCGATCTGAAACAGGAAGGGCCGATGGAAGACAAGCTTGAAGCCATTCTGGGCGACCGGGAAGTGGATTGCTTTGTCGATTGCGTCGGGTTTGAGGCGCACGGCTGTGGCTGTAACCATGGTCATGAAGCCCCGGCGACGGTGCTTAACTCTGCCATGCAGATTACCCGCGCGGGGGGGCAGATCGGCATTCCGGGTCTGTATGTGACCGAAGATCCCGGTGCGGTTGATGATGCGGCCAAGCACGGGGCGCTGAGCATGCGGTTTGGCTTGGCCTGGGCGAAATCACATTCGTTGCATACCGGTCAGTGCCCGGTGATGAAATATCACCGCAACCTGATGCAGGCGATTTTGTTTGAAAAGATCGACATCGCCAAGGCGGTCAATGTGCAGATGATCAACCTTGATCAGGCGCCAAAGGGCTATGCCGATTTTGATGGCGGGGCGGCGAAGAAATTCGTCATCGATCCGCATGGTAGCGTTGCTGCCTGATCTGGTATCAAGGTCTTGCGATCTATGATCTTAACACTCCGGTCTTTGGCCGGGGTGTTTTGCGTTGCGGGCCGGACCAAAGCCAACGCCACAGCCAGCGGGTGTTAAACCGGGGGTGTGGAACCAACACCCGTGTGGGGGCGTTGAGATATAGGTTGGCAGAGCATGCCGTTGGATGAAGCGGGTAAAGGACGCACATGGGTTCGTGGATTGAACAACACGCGACATTGCTTCAGGTCGGGGTCAGTGTGGCCACGCTGTTGGTCTGGGTTTTTTATGCGCAATTGCTGTTTCAAAGCTATCGCCGGGTCCGTCGCCCGAAAATCGTGATTAATCAGATGCTGGGCAATTCCGACAAAGCCCGTTTTCTGATCAGCAACATGAGTCAGGAGGCCATCCATATCGATAAGGTGCTGGTGTGTGTGGGAAGCGGCGAGGATCGGGTTTGTGAGCAGGTGACCGATGCCGACCCGGAGCGGGATTCACACGGGAACGAGCAGAAATCCATGCTGTCGGCCCGACTGGACGAAGTGACCGTGCAAGGGCCGCTTGGCTCGGGGAAATGCATTGAACTGGGCGCGTTTGCGCATTTGCTCAACCGTATCTGGCGTCGGGCAGAGATAAACAACAGTGAGGACGGGGTTTCGCGCAGCAATGCGATTGAAACAGACGATGCGTGCCGTGTCGAGATCATCGTGATCGCCGTCTATAGTTCCGAAAAGGGCGTGGTCGGCGCCAGCCGGGCCTTTTGGCGCAACGAGGACGGCGCGTTGAGCCCCGAAAACGTCAAAACCGACCAGCATACCGGCTTTCTCGCCCGCCGCCGCATGGCGCGACTGCATGCGCAGTATGTTTGACAGGAACGGATGTTTACCTCGGTAGCATTATGGCAGACCCAAAATAATCGGGCCCCAACAACGGGCCCGATTGGTTTTTGGAATGTGCGTGCCTGTGGTGGCGGGGTTTAGGCCGCTGTTTTGGCGTCTTCGGCCTTGATGGTTTTGTGGTTGTCTTCGTTCAGGCCCTGTTTCCAGTAGCTTGAAATATAAAGATCATCCTTGCCCAGACCACGATCATCGCGGAAATAGCTGCGCAGTTCCTTCATGGCGGTAAATTCACAGGCCGCCCATGCCGAAATCTGCCCATCATGCCACGGCAGTTTTTTGACCACATCGACAAGAGCGGTGCTGTTGGTGCCCGGATGCGGGTTGATCACCCATTCGATGGTGATGTTGTCAGGTTTCACCAATTCCTGCATGTCGGCTTCGGACTGGATTTCAATCACCGCGTAGCCGCGTGCGTCAGCGGGCAGCACTTCCAGATTGACCGAAACGGCGGGAAGGGCAGTCATATCACCGGCAATCAGGAACCAGTCAGCGGTGGTGTCGACCAGCTTTTTCGGGCCGGGGCCGCCGATGGTGATCATGTTGCCGGGCGCACAGTTCACCGCCCAGTTCGAGGCTGGGCCACCATGGTCAGCACCATCGTCACTGTCGCCATGCATGACAAAATCAATGTCGACTTCGCGGCCCTGATCGGTCATGCGGTCATGACGGATGGTATAGGTCCGGCGCAAAACGCGGTCCTTTTCATCGCCTTCGATCGGGAAGATCAGTTTGACATAGGCGCTTGCCTGATCGTCGGGGAAGCCTTCCATGCCGTCGCCGCCAAGGGTGACGCGCAGCATGTTGGGGGTGACATATTTTTTGCCGATCACGGTCAGGTCGCGGGGGGCAGGTTTACTCATTTTTGGTGCTCCTTGGTCCAGTGGGGATTAGTCCGGCTGGACCGTTTTCTTGCAATTGTGGTTTTCCAGGTTGTCGGCCATCAGATTGGCAATTTCGACAAAGGACTGGATCTGCTGTGGCGTAAGCCCGCGCGTCATTCGGGTTCTGACGTCTTGTTCGACACTGCGAAATTCGGTCATCAGTGTGTCACCGGCGGGCGTCAAATGCAGGGTCTGGCTGCGTCGATCTTCGGGGTGGGGCCGTCTTTCGATCAGGCCCTCATTTTCAATTTCTTTGATAAGCCGGGTGATGCGGCCTTTGTCTTGCCCGGATTTTTCGGCCATTTGCTGGGCGGTGATGCCCGGCAGCTTGATGATCCATTTCAATACGCGCTTGTGCGACATCGGCATCGGCATATCGGCGGCCTGCATCGCATTCATCGTCGTGCGCTTATAGGCATGGATTAACCGATGCAGGGTTTCACCGGGCACGTGAATGCGGTGTTCGGTCGGTTGGGAACTGGTTTCACAGGTCGACATGGTTCTCCTTACACACCAGCGGGACTGGCGATCAGCCCGGTGCGAAGCGCATGGCGGCGGCCTTCGCAGATCAGGGCAGACAGGGCGGCGGCAATTGATGCGGCAATCATGATGGTGGTCAGGTCAAACTGGCCACTGGTGCCAATCAGGATCGCGGCCGTGGCCGCCCCGATGGATTGCCCGGTGAGCCGCGCGGTGGAGAGCATTCCGCTGGCGCCGCCGGAACGGTCCCGCGGCGCACTGGTCAGCATCAGCCGGTTATTGGGCGCCTGAAACAGGCCAAACCCGGCACCACAGACCGCAAGGGCGGCAATCATGCCGATATAGCTGCCATCTGCTGGCACCAAGATTGTTGAAAACAACCCGATGGCAAACAATGCCATGCCCATACCCGTCAGGTGAATGGGCGAATATTTATCGGCCAGTCGCCCGGCAAGCGGGGCGACAACGGCGGTGGTTAGTGGCCACGGCGTCATTAGAAGGCCGGTTACGGTAATGCTATATCCCAACACATCATGGAAATAGAACGGGAGTGCGACGAACGCAATCATCTGGGCGCAAAAACCACAAATCGACGACCCGATGGAGCAGGCAAAGACCGGCAGTCGCAGCAAATCAATCGGCAACATTGGCCGATCCTTGGACAATTGGCGGCGCACCAGCGCAATCCCGGCCAGAATGGCAAGGGCAAACTGCGCGGTGATCAGGGCCGGGTGGCTTTCGGTGCCGACATTGCCAAGGGCCGCGATCAATCCGCCAAAGGCAAAGACGTTCAAAAGCGCACTGATGACATCAAACCGGGTGCGGGTCGGATCGGTGAAGGGCAGCGTGAAATAGCCAATGACAATCGCCAGAATGGAAATCGGCAGATTGATCAAAAACAGCCAGTGCCAGCTTGCAACCGCGAGAATGGCCGAGGAAATTGTGGGGCCAGCCGCCGCCGAGACCGAGACCGTCATTGCGATCCAGCCAATGGCGCGGCCCAATTTGGACTGCGGGAAGATGTGGCGCATGAGCGCCCCATTGATGCTCATCAGCGCCGCCCCGCCAAGGCCCTGTAACACGCGGGCCGCGGTCAGAAATTCAATATTGGGGGCCATGGCACAGAGCCCCGATGCAATGCCGAATATCGCAATGCCGCTTAAATACACCTTGCGAAAACCAATGGCCTCGCCAAGGGCGGCAAGGGGGAGCAGGGAGACAACAATCGCCAACTGATAGGCGGTGACGACCCAGATCGCATGTGCCGGGGATACCCCCTGATCCTGTGCGATGGTCGGCAGGGCGACATTCATGATCGTGCCATCGAGCACGGCCATTGTGATGGTCAACAACACGGCTGCCGCAGCAAGGATGTTGCGCGGGGCAGGTAGGCCGTCCGGGTAGACCGTGGGGGAAACGCGGAGCAAAGCGGGTTTTGAAAAGGTCATTGGGGCAAGATCGCTTTCGTGGTGGCACCGGGCGTTGGTGGCGCGAGGGGTGCAAATGGTGCAGATGGTACAAATAGATGCATGGTCTGTGATGTGGGGCGGTTTTGGGGCAGGGCCGCAAACGTGGGGCGCTTGGACACTGGGGGGATAAAACATACCGCCACAACTGGTTGACAACATCAACTACCTAAAAATGGTTGATATTGTCAACCATAAAAGTGCGAATGGATCGCATTTATGGTGTGGGGTGTTTCAGGTTGTGGGTGGGAAATGTGATGTAGAGGGCTGAAATCGCGGGATTATTTCACGCGATAGACATCATAGAAAACATGTTTCTTATCCCCGAAATCCTTATGGTTCGGCAGATAGGGCATCGGGTCGGAGTGCGATACCAGTTCCCAGAGTCCCGCACGCGTGGTGGCGGTCAGGACCTTAACAAAGGCATCGTCATACAGATCGGCGCGGTGGGTGAAGCTGACGATGCCGCCGCGTTTGACCACGCGGCAAAACTCGGCCATCAGTTTGCGTTTTTCGCGCACATAGGTCAGGGTTCCAATGCATTGCACAGCGGCAAAACCATTGTCGCCAAACGCCAGTGGCTTGTTCATATCGCGCTTTTTAAGGTGGCGATAAACGCCCTTGGCCTCGGCGGCTTGCAGTGATTCCAGTGATAAATCAATTCCGGTGAGGTCCGTGTATCCGGCCCGTGCGAGTTCCTGCCCGGTCAGGCCGGTGCCACATCCGGCATCCAAAATCGGCGCATCAAACGCGATATCCTGTGCGACCATGATCGCAGCCGCGCGCACTGGTGCGTCATAGCCCATCTTGGGCAAATCGGCGTCATAGCTTTCGGCCCATTTATCGTAATAGGCCGCCAGACTTTGCGGATCGGCATCCGTCATGCGGGTCAGTTCAGATGCGCTATCGGAAATATCATGACGATTGGCATCGCCATCGCTGGCGTCGACCATGGTTCTTGCCTCGCTGTTTTTGCTTTTGGAGTGTTTGGCTCGGGAGCGGGCATTAAGGCACAGGCCGCGCATGAATGCAAATTGGTCCTGCCCTTGTGAGTAGTATTCGCGCATCGGTTTGATGCGTATCATCGCACAAACATGCGGGAAGACACAGGGGAGGACGGATGATGAGAGTGATGATGATTTTGGCGATTGGTGCCGTGGTTGCACTTTGCGCAGATCCGATGCCAGTTCATGCGGCAGACGGCTTAATTGTGGCGGATCAGATGATTGAACATGGCGGCGGATGCCGCAAAAGCTCCCCGCCCGGTCAGTGTTGCCATATGGATAACAAGGCGGGGTCGGTGCATTGTCATTAGGGTGCGGGTATGAGGCAGTGTCCGAAATTTCTTTTCATTTGTTTGTATAAATGTTATTAAAAGTTTGCATTGAAGAGGCGGGAAATGTTGCAGGTTGTCTATGCAAGAGAAGCCCGTAAGGCGCTGCGCAAAATACCGAAAAAGATACGTGACGGCATCACGGGAAAAATAGACCTGATCGCGCAAAACCCGCGTCGCACCGATCTGGATATAAAGCCACTCAAAGGTGTTGCAGCATGCCGGTTACGTGTTGGCCAGTACCGTGTGATCTATACCGAGGACGGCGTCATTCTTGATGTGCTGAAAGTCGGCCCGCGCGGCGACGTTTACGACAAGCTTTAGGAGACCTTTGATGAATGCGCCCCACCAGATCATTTACAAAGACGATAAGCCCGAATTCGCCGTTGTGCCGTGGGATGAATATGTGCGGGTTTTCCGCCCCAGCGAGGATGACCTTGATGCGATGGCCTTGCAGCAGGCGCTTGCGAATGATGATGGCGTTCGTATTCCAGCATCCGTTATCCATCGTCTGAGTGATGGTGAAAATCCGGTGCGGGTTTATCGTGAGCATTACGATCTGACGCAGGAAGGATTGGGAGCAAAGGTCGGTGTGACCGGAACCTATATTGGAACCATCGAACGTGGTGCTCGCCCTCTGTCAAAAAAGCTGGCGATGAAAATTGCGTCTGTCTTCAAAGTTGATGCGGATGAATTGGAGCCTTGGTCGCAAGAGTGATCGCACGACTAATATCAAAGAAACGTTGGTAGTTTGTCTTTTGCATTTGCAATTTCACAAATGTTTTTCAGCTATAATTTTCTTTACTTCATCGATTACCAACTCTCGATATTTGGGGTGTTCCCCATTTATTGAGCGAGGATGGGCTATTCGAAAACAATCAATCCCTTCGGCTTTAAAATGCCAGAATTTTTTTGCAACGAATGGGTCCAAGTTTTCTCGCTCTGGGAAAAGTTTCCGAATGTAGTTGTCGAGCCCAGTTATAGTTGCTGCAAATATGATGATGTCTGGCTTCAGATAGTCGATTTGGGTTCGCAACAGTTCTCGCGATATAGTTTCTAGGTATTTGAAGTCAGGCTGGTCTTGCGGGGTTTTGTTGTTGAAGTCCCACGCGTAAGCGTTTGCATACGTAATAGATTTTTCACGAGCTTCTTTAGGTCGTCCGGTTTCTTTTGCTAGTTTGGAAAAAAAACGTTTAAACCCTCTACCTTTTCCATCTCCCAGATGCTTTTTGTATCGGGTAAGGGAGTCATTGATAGTTATCGAAACTTCGTTTTTTTCAATGTTATCTTGTATGCGTGCGATAGTATTTTTGTTGTTATCAGTGTTCCAGCCCGCTGTCTCTCGGCCAACTATAAAAATGCGAGGAGAGAAATCGAAGTATTCATCGAATGGTTCGACAAGAAACACTCCTGAGTATTGATCATCGATAACTGCAATATTTTCAATTCTTCGTATTATCGTTTCATACGATTTTCTTAAGCCATTGACCATCAAGGTGTCTTTCCTGGAGTTTACAGTTGAGGTGAATGGGCTAAACATCCCGTCAGCAAATACCCCCCCGTCGGCGCTTCCCAATCGACCATCTCGCCCAAACAATAGGTGCCGGGGCGTTTTTTGAGTTGGAAAGTCTCGTCGAGTTCTTCCCATGCGACGCCGCCTGCGGTGCTGATCGCTTCATCAATCGGGCGGGGCTTGGTGATTTTGATCGGGAGGGTCTTGATCGCGGAGGCGAGTTTGGCCGGGTTGTTCAGGGTTTCGCGTGGGGTGGCCTCAAAAATCAGCGCGGTTTTGGTGGCGTCTAGGCCAAGCGTCTTGCGCAAATGGTTGCCGAGTGAGTTTTTGCCGCGTGGTTTGGTGAGGCGGGCGGTGACGTCCTCAAGCGTGCGGTCGGGGGTGAGGTCGAGTGTGAGTGTGGCTGTGCCGGTTTCGAGCCATTGATCGCGGAGCGTGGCCGAGATGGCGTAGACCGCGCTGCCTTCGATCCCGGTTTTGGAAATCACGAATTCGCCGCGCACGGTTTGCGCGCCACAGGTCAGGGTGACTGGTTTGACCGGTTGACCGGCACATTTATCAATCAGATGTTCGGTCCAGTTGACGTCAAAGCCGCAATTGGCCGGTTTGAACGGGGTGCATTTGATCCCGGCGTTGGTCAGGATATCCATCCATTTGCCGTCTGATCCCAGCCGTTTCCAGCTTCCGCCGCCCAAGGCCAGTATGGTGATGTCGGCGGTGGCGGTGGCGGTGATGGTGCCATCCGGGGTTTTGAAAACCGCCTGATCGGCATCGTTCCAGCCGGTCCAGTAATGGCGATAGTGGATTTTACAGCCCAAGCCATCAAGGCGTTTGAGCCATGCGCGCAAAAGCGGGCTTGCCTTCATCGCGGTCGGGAACACCCGGCCCGAAGACCCGACAAAGGTTTCAATCCCCAGCCCAGTACACCAGTCGCGGATTTGGGCGGGGCCGAATTTTCTAAGGTGTGGTTCGAGGCGTTCGCGCGATGCGCCATAGCGCGACAGGAACGTTTCCAAATCTTCGCTATGGGTGATGTTAAGGCCCGATTTCCCGGCCATCAGGAATTTCCGCCCGGCACTGGGCATGCCTTCATACAATGTCACCGCGTATCCTTCGCCCGCCAGCCGTTCGGCGGCCATCAGCCCGGCGGGACCCGCACCAATGATCATGGCGGTTTTGCCGTTGGGGGTGGGGGCGGATGTCGGGGATTGTTCTGGCATGTTGGGCCTTGTGTGCGGGTGAAGGTGGTGTGCTGGTTTTATCTTGTTTTGTGTGGGGTGGCAATTTTGTGTGGGGATGTTCTGTTCGGTGAGGGTGAAGTTTGTGGGGCGAGATTCCCGCCTTCGCGGGAATGACGGACTGTCTCTTATACACATCTCCGAGCCCACGAGAC
>OJGD01000222.1_pt1 | contig 20638 bp, 30 predicted proteins | sample 1594571 | NCBI WGS metagenome assembly OJGD01 (sample SAMN05416771, study PRJEB24817) | seawater metagenome | isolation source: Sea water | place: Canada:Atlantic | collected 2013-11
CAGCGTCAGATGTGTATAAGAGACAGATACAAGTGACCTCTTCGAGCCACGCAGAAAATTTGTCGAAACCACTATCATCAAAAAAATTTTCACGGTTCATTTTTGCAGTTCCTACTGTAGTTTCAGTTGCTAGATAAAAGCCTGCCCAACCAAGCCTTACATGTAAGTATGCGCCGAAAAATATTACATGTAAAGGTCGGTTGACTGAAACTTGTCAGAACAATTAGGCTCAAGCCTAACGCCCCATTTCACGAACTCTTTCACGGATTCTTTCTCGACCTCGATCAAATGAACGGCCGGTGTCACGTCCTGACGACTCCCGCGACTTCTCGTCGCGCTTCTCGTCTCGGCTGCCTTTCTCTTTCTCCGGACGTTGATTCTTGGCCTTTTCTGGCTCTTTGGGCTTGTTACTCGCACCGGCGTCACGCTGCTTCTCTGGCATGCTCTTCTCCTGCGATTTTGACTTCTGACGATCCTTCACGCTCTCAAGCGCTGTTTGTTTTTCGCCGCTTCGGCTCGAAATGAGCTTTTCCACGCCCTTTCGATCATTCGTGAAGAGGTGAACGCTGTTTTTCGCACGAGAGAGGATAGTGTAAAAGCTGCGCATATTGAGCAAGCTCTTATACTTGCCGCTGAGATTGGCTAAGACCCGGTTGCACGTTTTACCCTGGGCCGCGTGAACCGTTGTCGCGTAGGCGTGCCGGAAGTGCTTTCCGCCCTTTTCTTGGGTGTCGATGGTGTGACTCTTCCCGCGTGCGTCCTTGGCGTAGATTGTTCCCTTATCCACCCGATCGACAGTCAGTCGATCGCCATTGTTTAAGCCGCGATCCTTGTCGTTTTTCGTCCACTGGATCTGGTCGCCAGCGGCAATTTTCGTGTCCTGCTTCTCGTAGGCCTGAACCTTGTTCCCATTACCAAACTGCTTTGGCTTCCACTGGGCCTCATTACCTTCACGGTCTTTAAGGTGCACGGTCTGGCTCTTATAGTCGATCCGATCGACTTCGTAATACTCGCCTTTCTGAATGCCCGCTTTTTGATAGTCACGGGCAAACGTTACCTGGTCGCCTTCCTTGTACCGGCTGGCGTCTTTGGTCTGTTCGTTGGTGAGGTCTTTTTTCTCGAGGGTCTTAGTCTGGATCTCTTCGCCGTACAACGTGCCCTCGGCCTTGAGTCCTTCCCGGATCGTCTCGTTCAATGCCTGACGCCCGGCGCGAGTTGGGTCGATCACCAGTGTTTGCTCACGCTCGGCTTTATCCAGGGAAAGGTATTCTTTCGCGATTTCGTCGCGGCGTTGCCCTTCATCGAGCGTTTCTGTGATCGTCCCGCTACGCTCAATCGCTTGCATGGCCTTGGCGGTTTCACCCTCGATTGAAGCGTAAACGGCTTCTCGGGTATCGGCATTTTGCTGGCGAACAACGTCATCCAGGACAAAGGTTTCCATGCCGTTTTCCTGAAGTTGACGAAAGGCTTCACCCGCCTCCACGCTACCAAGTTGCTGAACGTCACCTACCAACACCACACGAGCATTAGCGCTTTCGCTCGCCCTTAAAAGCTCCTGCGTATCTTTCGCCGACAGCATCGAGGCCTCATCCACTACCCACAATTCTTTTTCTTTAGGGCCTTCGTCACGGCCAGACCGGGTTTTAACCAGGTGCGCGGCGACGGTTTCACTCTGAGCAATGTTCGCGCCCTCGGACAACTGTTCTGCGGCACTTTTTGTCGGCGCCATACCTTTCACTGTGTAGCCTTGTGCTTGCGCCTCTGCGGCAATGGTTTTTAGAACGGTGGTGGTTTTGGCGGTACCGGCGTAGCCCTGAACGGCGGTAATTCGGTGATCGGTGGCCATGATTCCGGTGGCAGCGTCTTTCTGTCCCTGCGTCCACGGATAAGGCGATTCGGACTCTGCTCGCTCAATGGCGTGTTCGGCGTCTTCGACGGTTTTCAGAGGCTCTGCCTGTCCTCGTCCGGCCTTTTCCGCGGACAACATGCGGTACTCATTCCGCATTGCTTCAACGGTGGTGTAGCCGGTTTCTTGTCCATTTTCAGTGGCGACGGTTCGAGGTATTAACCGATCGGCTTCTGCAGCCTTGGCCATGGCCGCTTTTATGTCGCCGTTCGTGGCCGGGCTTCCGTAAGCCACCCGAAGCGCTTCACGCTCGAGCTCACTTTTGGTAAATCGGCTCTGTCGCTCTCCAAGGCTTTTAGCTGCTGATACAATAGCACTTTCGGCACTCTGGTCTGCTTCTTTTTGGATGGCTGACCGATCAGCGCCACGAGTTTTAGCTGCCTCTACAATAGAGCGAGAATCGACACCAAGCTCACGCTCTCGCTCTCGCCAGTCAGCCTTCATGGCCTCCCTATCCACATTTTTTTGTTTGCTTTTACGGGTCGCCAGTGCCGCCTTTTCTCTCATGGCCCTACTAGCTGTTTCCCTGGTTAAACCTCGCCGCTCCAGCCATTCGTCCATATTCTTAGAGCGATCACTGAATTCGCTCCGATGTGAGTTCGTAAACTCGCTCAACTCAAACCCGTGCTCGGTGCGCTCCACGTCGTAACCAAGCTCCCTCGCTTGGCGCGCTAGCGCCTGCTTATAGACACGATCGGACTCATACTGAACCCGATAAAGCTCACGGGAATCGAGAGAGCGCCAGCGACCATCTTTGTCCTGAGTCGCATTTACGATCAGGCTGTGGGTGTGAAGATTCGGGTCAATTTCCCGACTTGTGCTGTGTCGAAAGCTGGCTCCAATTAAATTTCCCGTTCTTTCCCTGGTAATCTGATTTCCTTCTCGAATTCGAGTCTGGGCAACATTTTCCTCCAGCCACTCGAACGCCTCTTTTACCGCGTTATCATGCGCATCTACTAAACGATGATCGCCACCTACCAACGCCGCAAGGCTGACCGATTTCGGGGCTGAGAAAGTGGCCTCCCATCCCGGACAACGTTCAACTTTTCCGTTCCGGACAGTTCCCAAAACAGAACCGTCGGGCATCTTGCCGCGCAGCAACTCGGCAAACCCTTCTCGATTAACTTCACCAGAAAGGTTCAGCCTATCCGAGCCACTACCGAGCCACTTCGAAGGTGCTTCACCGCTCTCTCGATAGTAGTCATCGTGATCATAATAACTCTCAGCATGGGACACACTGCCGAGCTTAACGGTGTTCCTCATGGCTAGGCTTCCTTTCGTAATGACCAATAACGAGATCGAGAGCTTTCCCTACTTCTTTGAAAACAGCCTCCCTGATGCCAGCCTCTAAAGTGTCGATTTTTTCTTGAAGAGGCTCGATTGCTCTCGAAATTCTTTCTTCTATATGCTCACCTTGGGCATGCTCCTGGATAAGAATTCGCAGCGCTTCCGAATCACTGGAAGCACCTATTTTTTGCAGAGTCGCTTTCTCTTCCGCAGTCAATCGAACTCCAACCGAAAAGGTTTTTTTACTGACCATCACGCCCTCTCTTTAAACGCGAAGCTTTGAACGAATGTCGAAAATTTCATCGACCAGCGGGCCAATAGCCCGTGCAATTTTACTCTCAATATCCTCCCCCTCCATGTGCCTGTGAAGGAGGATTCGAACGGCAGTTTCTTCACTGATCGAGCTGATTCGTTGAAGCGCGGAAATTTCTTCCGCGCTGAAAATCAGAGTGACTTTTTTTGTTTCTTTACTCATAGATTCGGTCCTGATTGGCTGCTGAATGTGGGAGCGTTTTGGTCACGGTTTTGAGTTCGATCGACTTCTTTGTCGGACCCGTTTTGGCTAGGTTGAACGCTTGGCTTCAGTTCCATTTCTGGCGAAGAATTGTCTCGTTCTTCTTCCAAAATCTTGGCGAATTTCTCGGTAAGTTCGGCGGTAGTCAGGCCGGTTTTTACCAGGCCAGATCGCGTCGCTGCGCGAAGAATCTTCTTCTCAACCTTCTCTCTTTCAGCAGCTTCAGCGGCTGCCAGTTTGGCTTCCATTTTTTCGATTTGCTGACGGATTTGCTTCGGTGTTTGACCCATTTTCAACTCCATTTTTTGCAATATTTAGTGATAACTGGTGTTAACATTTAAAAACAGATACTTAAATCGTTTATAGCTGTTTTTCTGTTAACAGTCTGATAACGCCCTAAGCCATGTGGCACAAGGCTTTAGGGCTGCACCACACGCCGCACGCAGTGCATGGTGTGTGATAGATTGAAGGGAACGAAGTTCGCTTCAATCGTACCAACGTTTTGCCAACCCGTTGGCAAAACCAGATCGCAACTTGGGCCCCTGATTTTTGAAAAAAATCAGGGGAATTAGCCGCGGTCATAGTTCGATAAAATCGCGCGGAGCTGTTGAGATTTGTTGGCACTTTGACGGCCGCCATCCTTGGATTCCTTCTCCAGGTCATCAGGATCTTCGGCACCACCTGCAGCGATTTCTATGCCCGCATTTAATGCGTCCATGACCCGCTGCGTTTTATCGTCATCTTTTTCAGATTTGGGTGGTTCTTCCTGGTTAACGTCAGGAAGTTTCTCCTGGTCATTCTTCGCATTGAAAAGGCTTTCAATATCATCAAAATCCGCATCAGAAGGTTTGGGGAGTCGGGTATTTTCTCGTTCAGTCTTTTCAGGAGCCTCGGGTTCAATCAAGGTCTGTTTCTGCGGATTTCGAGCCCGCTTTCGTGGGACGAAAGCGGGCTCTTTTTGTGGCCCTATGTCGAGATAGGGGATATCAGAAAAAAACGCCTCGCCAGCTTTGGAGGTGGTTTTTATGCAAGCGTGGAGTTTTGGCAACCCCATAAACTCAGCGGGAAGAATCTCTCGCTCAATGCTGTATTGCTCCTGCTGTGATTCAGAGGTGGTCGTCGAGGAACTCGCCCCTGCCCCACTTTCACTGGTTGACGTGTTGATGACGATTCGACGGACCTGGGCGTCTCCGATCTGAAGTGAAGACCACTCCGCACTGCGATCGTCTCCCTGGCGGAACATGATTTTTGCGCCGTAGTTGGCCAGCAATTCAACGAAACCATTTCGACCGTAATGCTTTTCAAGCTGGTCAACGGTTTGGACTGCATGCACACAGCACAGGCCATATTTACGACCGAGAGTAAGAGCTTCAGACATCGCGTTAATCTGCGGGTACTGGCCGAGCTCATCACAGAAAAACCACAGGCGGCGATCGGACTCCGGCATTGAGAGGACCGACTGAACAACAAAGCCGGCAATAATAGAGGCGAGTGGTTTTCCGGAGTCGCCGTATTCGTGAGGAATGGGAACAAAAAGCCAGCTGTCGCGATCATCTTTCGGTAGATCTGTATCGCAAACCTTTGAAACCCATTTTTTAATGGACCACCCATTAACCCCTCCCTCTGGTGGTAAAGAGCGAAGCGCCGATGCTTTACTTGTTGCGGTACCGACAACGCTTGCAAGCATTCTCTCTGCACCAGGCCGAAGCAGACCAGCCGCCGGACTATCGTCGCCTACAATCTCCAGAAGCTCGTTGGGATCGGCACTCGAAAGCTGAGCGGCGAGGCGCGTATTTGTCGCCGGTTTTTGATCGCTATGGCGATCAAAAACCGCCATTAAAACGGCCTCAGCATAGATCCGTGCCATGCGTGCCCACTCTTCAGAGTCACCGCCGTGACCCAAGGGAATCATGGCTGCAGCTAGCCGCTCTGCGTCGTAATCCCCTTCCATCTCCGCCAAAGGCGACCAATCGACGGATCGAGCGTCATGGGCAGCAATGATGAAGTCTTTCTCAGGCCGATATAGTCGACTGGTAAGCTCTCCGCCTATATCCAAAACCAAGGCGGGGTTTTTTCTTTTTCTGGCCACTTTCACAGCGGCTCGGATTGCCTGGGATTTTCCAACCCCCGTAGCACCAACAGCGATTAAATGCTCTGCTTCGTACTCGTAGGGGATCTCTCGAGTACCAATTTTCAGAACCGCTCGAGACTCCTCCTCTAAATCGGAAGGTTCTACCTTTGCAGTTGTTTCATTTGCTGGCCTCTTTTGGGAGAGTCGTTTGAGCTGCACCAAAAAGACACTAACTACCAAGGATATTGAAGATCCCAAGACACCAAAGATGGCGGCTTTTTCGTTCAGAAAGTGCTTATGTACCAAGGCCATTTTCATGTCTAGCTGGCCCATAGTGACGGTGTAGTCAGACAGCCAGGAGTTCGCTAGCCGAGGGGCGTACTCAAAGAGTAGCGCCCCTGAGATCGTCAGAATCTGCTCTTTTGGGAATTCGTGGATCGGAGTACCCTCAATGACCAGGAAGGCATACAGGCCACCAAAGAAACCGAGAATGCCCATGACCATAAACACCAAAAGCCAGACGTAGATCATGAAAAACCTCAGCGCTTGACCTTGATACCACGAACCATACCGGCCTCACCTTGCTCAGCTCCTGTTGTTTCCAAGAAGCGGGAGAGGTAGTACTTCCACATGCCAGTCACGATAACTAGAACCGTCACCCCGAGAAGCAAAACTGTTGCACCCATCAGGTACTTGAAAAGGTCAGGAACCAGCCAGTAGCTCGCCAGGGCGGACAACCCAAGGAAAGCGATCAAGAAGAAAACATACTTATCGTGCTCAGTTTCCTTCTTCAGATTCGGGTTAGTGAAATAAGCTGAGATCATCATTAAGGCAGCGCAGACAGCAAGAATCAGCAAGGTATTTCCAGTGCCTGCAACCAGGGTCCAAATACCTCCCAAAGCAGCCATCAACCAAAGAGAGAGACCCACTCGGTGGCGCCATACCAGGACTTTTTCGGAACGCTTAACATGAATGAGCGGTGACATAAGAAAAGCGGGGTACATCGGCAACGCTGCAAATGCGTTGTCACCGATCAAAAGAGCCAACACGCTCCCGATCGGGAAGGCCGCTGCAAGCACCAAAAATCGCTTTGATCGCAGCGCGATCAAGCCGATAACACCAACTGAGGAGATGGCTGCAGGCAAAATTATGTTGCTGGCACCAAAGATGGCGGCACCAATCATCAACATAACCACGGCGACAACCAATGCTTTAACCCAAGCCATGGCATCAAAATCATGTTTCGAGCTTTCTTTTTCGTGAATTTCGTTCTCGTTCATATCACACCTCTACAGATCGTCATCAGTTAGATTTTCATAGCCATCCTTGGCGTTCCGGCGCTTTGCCTCGCGCCATGCTCTAAGGAAGGTTTTCACCTGCTCAAACTCCTGATCGGTTAAATAAAGTTGCCGACCTGTGCGGCCTAATTCTTTTTGTCTTGCCCGGAATCGCGCCACGTATTCAGCGTTTTTCGATTTCGGCTTCGGCTTTTTTTCTTGGTTATCCATAACGGGTCCTTAATTGAGTTTCAGGAGAAAGCCGCACCCATTCAGTCCATAACCCGACTCAGCATCAGATAGACTCGACTGGTGCTCACAGAAGAATCGGGTTCTATCCGTGGCCGAATACGAAACACCAAACACACCAAGCGGGCCGTTGAGTCTCACTTCATCCGCTGGCTCAGGTGCGGGGGTGAAGTTCACGCCCGTATACACGTCCCACTTGTCACTGCTCAACGGCTCAATCGAAGCGCAGCCAGCCAGTAACCAGAAAGCAATCAAAGCGAGCCAGATCCTCAACATCACTTTTTCCCCCTTAAAAGGTCAGCTCGAGTCCAGGCGTAATCGCTTTTCGTCGCAACTGAATCGCTCTTTGTGAAGTAAACCTTCCGCGCTTCTGTCTCGCCGTTACTCGATTTCTCATCGTTGGCGTAAGCCGTGCCAACGGAGAAGGCCAGAAGTAGAAAAATCAAAATGCGCATAAAACCTCCGCTTATCCATATTTGCTATACAGTAATTTTAGTATCTAATTAGCACTAATACAACACTATTTTAGCACCATTTTAGAGTTTTATTAGCGCCTTGTTTGGCTTGAGTGCTGGCTTCCAGCACTCAAGCCCAATACCCCTTAAATCGAATCCCCCTCCTGAGTCTCGTAGACCAGCTTTTTGTGTTCCTTCGCCAGTCGATCAGCTCCTTTCAAAAAGTCCGGCTCCCATTTCGCGCCCTTATTCAGAATCTCCAGAACAGATTCGGCGAAATCCTCAATGTCGAAAGGGCCGGCATAGCGCTTTACATGGGGAACCTCGAACCGATTGCTGGCATCGCCCACATCCAGCGCCTGGACAAAAGCGACCCGACCGACAACCCAAACCCGGCAGCGCGGATCGTTTTCGTCATAAACACAGTTCTGAGCGTTGTTCCAAATTCTCATAATTTCCTCCGGTGCGTTGGTTATTTCTTACATGTAAGTATAGCAATAAAAATCTTACATGTAAGGTCGTTTTACAATTCATTACAAAGAAATTTTGGGCGGCGCGAGGATCGCACCACTACCAACCAAAGCGCGGGAGCGGGGATAATCAGAACGGCTACAAACCTCAGGAGGCGATATGAATGAGCACTGGATGGACGAAAGGGGTCGGGCAGGTTTACGTGCGGTCATAAACATCATGACCAAGTGGCAACTGGGAGAAAAAGACCAAGCTGAAATACTCAGAGTGAGTCCGGAGATGCTCAAAAGCCCTGATATCGCGGGCGGACTATCCACCGATCAACTCGAACGAATCTCGTATCTATTGAATATTCACGCCGAACTCCGGGAGCTTTTCCAGAATCCTGAAAATCACGGGCTCTATATGAACTCAAGGAATCAGAATCCCCCGTTCAACGGCCGCTCACCTCTGGAATTGATCCAGAATGGAGGGAAAGCGGGTCTCGATGAAGTTTTCAGGCATTTGGAGGCCATCAAATATGGGCAATGAAACCTTGTCAGATCGGATTTCTATGGCCGGCGAGTTGGGGTTAGAGGAAAGTGAGTTAACAGGCGCTTATGATGCCGCTCATCTCACAAATGAGGATCTCGAAGCCTTAAGGTCTGTGCTGGCTAAAAACATGGGAGGGGATCGGGAGAACATGGCACACTGGCTTAGAACGGAGAACAGCCAACTGGGGGCCGCCCCTTTAGACCTGGTTAAAACCCATGAAGGGTTTGAATCGGTGGTTGCTTGCCTGGAGAGAATCCTCAACCGATAGGCTTTACTTAGCCGTGGGATAATTTCACCTCTCTTTGTGAGCCATCATCCTGAAAGATAATGAGCTTCTTCTTACGCTCAGTTCGTTTGGTAAGGGTATACACACCATCGATCTTCTGGAGACGTTCAGCCTTACGCTTGCGCGCCTCTTTCATTAATTCATAAGTTGTCTTCATCGTTACGCCTTCTCTGAGCCTCTAACGCACTGTTTCATGCGAATTCAGATCATTCTGTACTGAAACCTCACCCCAGGCCAAGCCCGTCAACCTCATGAGAGACAGACCTGGTAAACATTTTTGTTGGGGTCTTTGCGGCTAGCTTTTCGCAGCCGGTTTCTCGGTCACTTCGCACTCCGCCAGGGCTTCACGCGCGGCGGCCAACTCGGCGGTTACCTGCCGGTTTTTTTCGTGTTCCTGGTTTAGCTGTTCCTGAATCTTGATCGTTTGGTTTTGGGCCTGGCTGGCGTCTTTCCGCGCCTGAGCAAGCTCCTTTTTCAGTTCGGCCAGATCGGCTTTAAGGTCGGCGACGGCCTGGGCGGCGGCTGCCTCTCGGGCTTCCGACACGGCTGCGGCCTGGGCGGCCTGGGTGGCGGCTTCTTTTGCGTCGTCCCGGCGGCTGAGGGCGTCGGCCAGCTCGGTTTTCAGGGTAGTGACCTGATCGGTTAGGGCCTCCACTTTTAGCCGGCTAGTGGCCGTTTCCAGTCGTGCAGCTTCGGCAGCCTGGGCTTCGCGCTGCACCTGCTCGGCGAGTCGGTCGATTTCGGTTTTCCGTTCTTGGGCGACGGCCTGGGCGCGATCCCGGTCGGCTTCCAGTTGTTCGACCCGCTCCCGTAAAAGTTCCGCTTCTTCCTCCAGTCGCTCGCCTGCGGTGGCCAACTCGTCGGCGGTTGATTGGGCCTCGAGAGCGTCGGCTTCGGCCTCCGCTCGTGCGGCACTAGCGGCCTTGTCGATCTCGGCCACCAGCGCGGCCTGTAGATCTGCCGGGAGCTGCGGCGCTTCCCTGCGGGCCTGTGGTTGTGTTGCTTTCCAGGCTTTTAAATGGCGGTGAACCGTGTTCGGGCTCCCGCCTATCAGGGCGCGGATTCGGTCGATGGTCGGGTTTTCGCCACGGCCTTTAAGCTCGTCGGCGGCCTGATTTACTTGGTCTGCAGTTATTCCTGGGCGGGCCATGATGACTCCTTAAATTTTTCTGAGGCCGGTAACTTCGGCAGTTTCGAGGGATCGCGGGCTAAGTTCGCCCTCGGCTTTTTTACCCGCCAAGTAGGCGGCGTGACTGGGGTTCCGGGCCGTCACTTCGTAATCCAGGACGACCGCGCCGGCTTCAATTTTGACCGCGTAATCGTATTCCATATCGCACCCCTCTGTTTCATATTCCATACTATATTATGTATTATACATAATATCATACATAATACAACACATAATACAGTACGTTTACAATATTAATAAGGGCGCAGCCTCTACCAACAAAAATCTGAGAAGCTTACTCTGGTGAAACGATCAAAGAATGGGAATTCCTTATGAGCGCAAAAGCATCCATTTCCGGCGGTGAACACTTCCATTTCTATACGGTAGAGCTGCTGTCAGAGGAACCACGATCGGTGTTTCTGGAACTCACACCGCCTCCGACGTACGAACTTTCGAAAGACGTTTACCAGGGAAAAACAATAGAGAGTCTCACGGCCGAAATTCCCAGTGAAATTATGGATCGAATTGCAATCGACTGGATAAAGCGGAGAAAGCTACAAGACGCTGTCGGCGGCCCTGTAGGACTGGAATGGGGCTCACCGGATTGTCCATACGATTAAGATCGTCGCGGAAGGCTCCGCCCGTCGCTTCGCTCCTCCTGGTGCTCCTGCGTCGTGGACGATCGCAAGCGATCCCCCACTCCTTGCGAGCGGGATTACGGGAATCAGATTGAATTCAGAGGGGACAGCGGAAAAGAAGGTAATCGGCGGACAACGCAAAAACGCAGAAACAGCTCGGCCAGGTGCCGCCCTCGGCTCACGCCGACCCCTGTATCCACGCCTTAAAAAAAGCGCTTCAACATGTCGCCGTGAACCAAGGGAATTCGCCCTCGGCGGTGCGCTCACTGACTGGTTTCAGGCTTATGACGTCTTGCCGGACTCGCCCCACCCTGCTGCGCCCAGTCGGTCAGATTGCTATGACTTTCGGGTTTCCTTCACCGCTGGCACCGTACTGGGTAAAGGCTCCTACTTTCACTCTCTGACTGCCATACGCGCCACCCTGAGCAGATCCCCTTGTAGGTGGCTAGGTACTCGAAAATGCCCAAAGCATCTTGATTCCAAGCATTTTCGGGGTTCGGGAGGACCGGAAGGCTTTTCAGGCGTTTACACCGGGAATGGTGTACACTAGAATGGCTTATCCGGTCTCGATCGCGCCCGGCCAAAGACGAGATTCCCGAGACCGAGGTGGATAGCCGGACGGCAATCCGGTCCACCCCTAAAAGCCCCGCTTTTCAGCGGGGCTTTTTTGTGTTCGATTTCCGGAAAATACCCCTTTTTATTTTTCAACGCAACTTTTGGCGTGAAAAACGTAAATATTTGACGAAACTCCTTTTTTTGATAAAACAACTTTTGCATTCGGGCAAGTAATTACACTTCCATTACGGACCCTTTCAAGGACTTGGGAGCGCTAGGCGCGAATCGTCGCGGCCTGAAATCCGATCGCCTTCGCCGCATTGAAGGCGGCATCGAGTTGCCTTAGCCGATAGCGACCCCATCCCGGCGCACATTCGCCAGCAATCGTGGGTTTGAATGTGTGTCAGGGTTTTCCCACTCGCTTTCCCACACCGGCAGCGCCTCAATCCGTAAACCCGTTTCCAGCAGCAAATCGAACGACAGCGCGGCCAGTTCCAGCTTCGTTTCCACGTAATCCCCCGGCTCCCCGGCCATGATTACCGCCACATCGGCATCGGATTCTTCGTGGTAATCGCCTCGCGCCCGACTGCCGAACAGGATCAGGGATTGAATATTGAGTGTTTGTCCGGCCAGGTCACCGAACCGAAAAATCGCCGACCGGACGTTAACCACTTTATCGAACGATTGCTGATGTTCCAGATCCATTTCCGCCATGCCCTACCCCACTAACTTTGTGTCACCGTCACCGCCCGGAAGCCGACCGACCGACACGCAGCAAAGGCGGCATCGAGAGAATTGAACACCCGGACCACTTCGCCCCCCTGACGTTTCCGGTTCAGGATCATTGCCACCTTGGCCCCGTTCCGTCGCCGGAACTGACAGCACCAGCGCGAGGCCGGTCCTGGCTCCAGTGGTGCGGTGACGATCTCAGCGGCGAGCAAATCTCCCGCCTCAAACAGCAGTCGTAAACGGTCAAGCGTCATTGTCGTTGATTCCCTGGTGCTTCTTGTTTAAGTAGTCACTTAGCAGGGCCACCATTTCCGCACCGCTAATCACTCGGGCACGTTTGAGTGCCACCACCAGATTTTCCAGGTCGTCCGGTCGCACGGTATCACCAGCCAGTGCGGTTGCGGTATCGGCCAGATCATCGGCAGCGGTTGGCTGGTAGCGAACGCAATGGCGACTGACCAGCTCAATAATTCGGTTGCGGGTGGGTTGTGACATTTTTTGATTGTGCCTTTACAAATCGTAGATTTGTAAAGGCCAGCTTGTCACAACGTTGGGGTTTTGTCGTGTCGGATCTAAGGAATGGGACCTTCCTTTTACCATAATCCCCGTTATTCGCAGTTCCCGCCTTCGTGGCGCTCAATGACGATAACGCCATTTTCGAGCGTTACGTCCACCTGGTCACCGATCCGAATCTCGGCAAGATCCATAATTTCCTGCGGGATGACCACCACCAGATCCTCGCCATCCTGTTCGATTGTTGTCTGCATTCAAGATGCCTCACGTTGTCAGTGTCTGATTTCCGAGCGCTTCAGGGCTAGGCGTTATAGACGTGATACATCACGTACTGGCGTACGCGCTTGAGGTCGCCCGCGAGCATGATTCTGATCGGAGGCTCGTTATCAAAAGCGCCATTGGGTGTCTTGATCCAGGCGCTGGCTCGCTCCTGGTCGAGATCGTAAATACGATAAAGGCCCTCGTTGATGGTGACAATCTGCTGCGCGGCTCTCGGCTGATCGAGCAGCTGCCTCGTCTCATGGTCTGTGAGATGCCAGGTTTTGCAGATCTGTTGCGCGGTGGTGATGCTTTTCATCGAATTAGAGTAGCATCACACTTTCACCGTCGTCCTGTATTTGCACTCCCCGTTTTCAGGCCGCTTGAATACCCTATTCACAGCGCTGAAGAACCGTCCTTTGAGCACAGTCTAACGCGAGAGTATAGTTTTCTGGCACACAGCCTGGAGAACCGCGAGATGACAGCTGAGGAGCTAATTGAGCGATTAAGAGCACTGCCGCCGGAGACGCTCGTGCTGGTCGAGGGTTACGAAACTGGCTTTGATGCCATTGTGGGATTGAAAGCCGTTGACGTGTTTCGGTTTCGCAAAGCCACAGAATGGGACGGTGAATACCAGACACCCTGCAACTTTGCTGGAAGCGGAAGTCGAACCTCACCAGCGACCGTGATTATTGGACGGCGCGGTACTAGAAGGGAGCCCGGAGACTGATCGCGCTCTGATATTTAACGAGTCAATATTGACTCACCTTTGGCGATGAGTTAAAATTGACTCATTATCCAAGGGGAGCGTCCAATGAAAATCAACTACACCTCATCGGTCACAGGCAAGCGGACCACCGCGCACGTCGACGAGAACCTCTGGCGCATCCTTCAAAAGACCATCGCAATGACCGGCGGCAAGCGTGTGGAAACTGACGGGCGAGCGTCCGTGGAGCACTGGGTGACGGCGTTTGATAAGGAGTTCCGGACCTGGGCAAAAGGTGAGGCGCCGACGTTCTCGGCCTATATTTCAAAGCGATTGACCGAGGAAGTGATGATGGACCTGGAGGCCCTGAGTTGAGCAGATCCAGCCCCTATCTCTTGCAACGAAATTCCGTGATGCATAAAAAACACTGAATTTATAACTATTTAGTATTTCATACACAGATTCTGTTGATCCACAATAAGCTCACTACTCAGCCCTGTACGCAATGATTCAGTTCGTTGGCCGTTAGGGTGAAAAAACCGGCGCAAGCCGGTTTTTTCGTTTCTAGGGATTGGTTTTGTGAGAGCGGTTTGAGAACAGTCTTCTTCGTTGACGGATACAATCTCTATTACGGCCTGCTCACTGATACGCCCTACAAGTGGCTGAACCTCCCTTCCCTTCTCGCCTCCATCGTTCATGAACAAGACCCGGCCAGCCAGCTGGTGGGCGTTCATTACTTCACCGCCTCGGTGCAACCGAAACTCGCCACGCGGGGCATGAAGTCAAAAGAGGCTCAGGACACCTACCTTCGCGCCCTGAGAGCGCAGCAGGTCACGGTGCATCTCGGGCGGCATCGCCTCGATCACCGCAAGGCACCCCGGTTTGTTTGTCACAAAACGCCGGCTTCCAGAGAAGATAAGGTCGATATCTGGCACCTGGAGGAAAAGGAAACCGACGTCCGGATTGCGATCGAAATGTATCGCCTCGCCGTGAGCCAGAAGTACCAGGACGAAGGGGGCGTTCAACAACTGGTGCTGGTGTCGAGTGACACCGACATGGCGCCCGCGCTCGAGGCCGTCCGCGCCGACTACCCAGACCTTAAAATCGGCATTATCCTGCCGCGAGGCAGAGACCGTACCGATCGGCCGGCCGGCTCGCTTCGCAAAAACGCCGACTGGATGCGCCATTCTATTTCTGAAGAGGAGCTACGCGCTCACCAGTTTCCCGATCGCGTGCCAACCCGCAAGAAACCCGCCGACAAGCCCGACTATTGGTGATCGGGTGGGGGTAGGGCCGATAGTATATACTATGCGCTGTTGGTCCGATTACGCCTCACGACAGTCGATAACGGTCAAAGCTGCCGCCGCGTTCTGCTCATCATTTAACGCACCTTTGCACCACTGTTGGTAGGTCAACGGCCCGAAATCACCGATAACCTGGCGATTATCGGCGTTTTGTGGCGTGCTGATCGTGAAAATGGTGTAAGCAGAACTAACCAACCTGGTAGGAAACCTCTCATGTCAGACACGCCAACCCCTCAGACAATCGCGAAGAACTGGTATCTGGTAACCGTACGGGATAAAAACGGTGAAGCGTTGGCCGATTTTTTCTGGGGAATCGTGGTGGAAGATCGGAAGAATCGCTTTAAGCCTGGTGATTACGTGTGCTCAACGCTGATCGTCGAAACGCTGGGCGATTCCCTGTTCCGCACCCAAAATACCCTCTATGAAGGCTCAGGCGAGGGTGAACGGGTGTCACTGGCCCTTCGCCACTTCAAGTGGCTGAGAGCTGGCCTCAGCCCTCCTGAAATTGAAGCTCTGGCTGCCAACAACCTGCAAATTGTCGGTCTTTGACCGAGGAGACTTTGTTTCGCTTTGAAAAGTGACAGAATAACAACAAAGCAGCGATCGGCGGCCTATTTGTGAAAATATAATCACTCCGAGGGCAAGCATGGGCGCAACCGGTACGACTCTGGGCAACATGATTCGCCAACGGCGTAAGAGTCTAAACATCAAAACGCAAAAAGAGCTGGCTATCAAAGCTCACGTTCACCGTGAGCGAGTGAACCAGATTGAAAATGACAAATACACAGGCCGGCTGACGGATCTTGAGCGTGTGCTCGCGGTACTTGGGATGGAGCTTTCAGCAAAGGTTATTGATCGGCCAACGCTCGAGACCATCCACTTGTTATTCCCCGATGAAGACGAAGATTAACTTCTATCTCTCAAACAATCCCAGCACCTCGCAAGGTGTATCTCCACCTTGCACGGTGTACTCCAGCCAAGGTGTATCTCCACCTTGCACGGTGTACTCCAACCAAGGTGTATCTCCACCTTGCACGGCGCACTCCAACCAGGGTGTATCTCCACCTTGCACGGTGTATGACTAAGCTAGTTTCATCAGAAAAAATCAGTGTTATTATGACTTATATTCGGCGTTGTTTTAGTGTTGTATTGGCGCTAAAATGATGTTGTTTTGGTGCTAAAAAGGTGCTTTATGATTCTTTTGATAGGAAATCAGAAAGGTGGGTGCGGGAAATCAACGACCGCAACGAATGTCGCGGCTGAGCTCGCTATCCGAGGCAAGGACGTTGTTCTGGTTGATGCGGACAGACAGGCCACTGCTGCGCGCTGGGCAGAAGACCGGAAAGCGTTGAGCGGCGTTCCGGCGGTTCACTGCGTCCAGAAATACGACAACGTAAGAGAAACCTTGCTCGACCTGGATAAGCGTTACGGCTTTGTCGTCGTTGATGCAGCAGGACGGGATTCCAGGGAATTGCGCACCGCAATGACGGCTGCAAATTTGCTGGTGGTGCCGTTCCGCCCTTCGCAGCCGGATCTGGACGTGTTACCCACACTTCAGGAAATCATCATCGGGGCACGAGACTTGAACCCTAAGCTCAAGGCATTTGGGGTACTCACGATGACACCTACCAACCCGAACGTGAGTGAGGCTGAAGAGGCGCGCCTCTACCTGAGCGATTACCCTGAGATTGCTCCGCTTCGCTCGGTGATCCGAGATCGGAAAGTGTATCGAGATGCCGTCAGTGAAGGCTTGGGCGTCGTTGAAACCGACAACAGCAAGGCAAAAGCCGAGATTCAATTACTAGTAACGGAGATACTGAGCCATGGTTAAACGCCGCTCACCAGAAGCGACCTCGACCGATGCCGATCGGATCGAGGCGTTCGCTAACCAGGCGGACGGAGGGGAGGCCATGAAAGCCGATCCCAACGCCCCACGCGATTACAAAAAAATCAACGTGCCATTCAATGAATACGAGTACGAGATTCTCGAAGAGGCGTCAGAAAGAACAGGGAGATCGAAGTCGAACTTTCTTCGATGGGCAATGATTAAAGCTGCTAAAGAGTAAAAAACACCAGATTCACCGGTATTCTTTTTATGACAGCTTCATTAGTAGAAAAAGTAATTTGGCGCTTTTTTGGTATTTTATTAGCATAATTTAAGCGCCTTTTTAGCACTGTATTAGCGTCATATTTTATCAATTACTAATAGCGCTCTCCTAAATAGTTGCCGCCAGTTTCACGGTGAAATTGGCGGCAACTGGTATCCGTCATTCATCTTCTTTCCGGATTTCCCAGAGCAGTGAGTTGTCCTCAGAAACGATCTTTTCGTCAATCATGGTCTTCGCTTCTCTGGCAAAGCGTAACTGGGCATTCATTGGAATCTCAGCCCACTCTACCCCGTTCGTCTCTTCGTAACGCTCCAAAATCTCCATGAACGCATTGAGCACCATTTCCGAATACACCAGGTGCGCGAAGTTCTCTTCCTCCCCTAAAAACCGTTTGCTTAGCATGTTCCGGAAAGCCAGCACGTATAGCCGCTGTTCTCGATCGAGTCGATTCCATGCTTCCTGAACCGTTCGATAACCGGTCAGAAGCTGGGGGTCACTCAAGACAAAACCATTCACAATGGTCTCAGTGGTTGAGCCGGTACCATACACCAACGCGGCCAAATGGGCTTTAACACGATAGTCGTTAAAATCGACGGCGCTCTCATGCCAGATAATCTGCATATCGAGATTCCACGCGAGATATTCAAAAGCCATAACAATCCTTGAGGGTTAATATCGTTCGGGCGGCCTTTAAACTGGGCACCCGCTAGGGTGCCCAGCGTTCAGGAATTGCCCTCAAAGCGGCAAGCGTACGACAGTATTGGGGTTAGTTCCCGAGGCGCACGCCAGAACACCAGGTTCGGCTTTGAGGTTCGTCAACAACCCCAGACAGTCGCTAACCACAGGCCCCTCAAGCAAGCGGGCAGACGCCGGATCTGACAAGGGAATAGCCAAGGTTCCTGAAAAGCGAGTGACGTTATCCGGATTCGCAAACCGCTGCAGAATGATCTCGGTCTCGCTCGCTGACGCTGGCTTCAGCTCCAGAGAGAACGCTTTTCGGGTGTGGGTCGCAATGAGTGTCTCTTCACCATCAAGGGTCACCACGGCCAGACCTTCAATCAATCCAGGCTCGATAACCTGGGAAAAAGGATTTTGCGAGAATGTCACCACGGTTTCCGCTGTGACAGGCACTTGCTCGGCCGATCCAGCCGCCGCAACAACGTCACTGCTAGACAGTTTTTTGATCGTGATTGCGCCCGAATCGTTTGAGCTTTCGGCAAAGAAGATCGCTCCGCTTCCCGCATTCGTCGCCACGGCGGAGACAAACCCATCGCGATTCTCGTACAGAAGCTGAGCTTCGAATGGCTTCACATTGGCCCATATAGTGCCCGTCGTCTCTACGTAGCTGTCCTCAGCGCCATCCTCTGAAATGAAATACTGAAAATCGGGTTCGCCGCTCACCTGGATAGCTCGACTGGGGCCCGCGGCAATGAGCACGTTTTCACCCGTATTCCGCTCAAGGCCATGGAAAGCCAGATCGGTACATCGCGTAAGCTCAAGGCCAGAAGGCTCGAGGCTAAAGCCGTCGATCGGAATATCCGCGCCGGATATCTCAAGATCGAAGGAATTCCAATCCGTATCCAACCGACTGAGCGAGAAATTCACATGGGCGGGGCCGGTGTAAATTTTCCCATTCCGATCGGCGTTGAAGGGCGTTCTGTCACCGGTGCCCGTGCCCACAGAGAAGCGCTCGCCACCGCCAACGCACATGAAACTAATGGCACTGTTCGGATCGTCTACAAACAGCGGATAGTCGAGCGTGGCGTCTATGCGAACGTTCGCGACAGCTTCATCTGGCATCGAGGCCGTAAATTCGTCGGTCGAAATTTGGGGGTCGGCACTGGTGTCCGCTGGATCCAAAACCCACGTTCTGGGCAGACTGCCCGACTCAGGGTCTGAAGCTTTCGCCAAGCCCTCGCTGACGCTGTTTGTATAGGCGTGCAGGGTGAAGCCGCCGAAGATGTGGATGCCTTCAATAACTTCCTGCTCAGACGTTTGGAAGCCTAAATCGGTCAGGAACGGCTGCACAGGCTCCGGCTCCGGCTCTGGTTCAGGTTGTGGTTCCGGCTCCGGCTCTGGTTGAGGCTCTGGGGTTTCGACCGGAGCTGACTGAGGTTCGGTAACGCTGAATCGGCTGTCGCCGCCGTTACAACCGGCAAGACCAAAACCGGCAAGAACGGCAAGAATCACAAAAGTTTGATTGTTCATGGCTCTTTTACCTTTTTATCTCAAGATTGGCTGTCGTCGCGAAGCTTGATTTCGACGCGGCGGTTTTCGGAGCGGCCCTCTTTGGTCGCGTTGCTACTGACCGGTTTCGTTTCACCGAATCCTCTGGTGAGGATGGAATCCGGTGAAACGCCAAACTCATTCACCAGGACAGCTTCAACAGCCTTTGCACGGGCAAGACTTAGGCGCTGGTTGAAGGATGCGGGGCCACTGCTATCGGTGTGGCCTTCGATAATGATCGTTAGGTCAGGCTGCTCTGTGACGGCAGTGGCGAACTCGGAGAGCTGGCTTGTGTCTGCACCGGCGCCGATTGCCGCGCTGCCAGATGCGAACGGAAGGCTTTTCTCAGTCACCCTAAACTGAGCAATGATTTTTTCCGGTTTCGGCTCTGGCTCGGGTGCTGGCTCGACTTCTACCTTCGGAACCACAACCGGATCGGGCTGGGTCACTACAGGGGTCGGAGCTGCTTTAGCGGTCGACTTCCCGCCGAACAATCGAGTGATCCCGGCGAATACGACGGTATCAGCGTAGGCATCTTCAACTTCAACGCGCCCTCGGACCCCTGTCGACACCATCCACGAATCACCGATCATGGCTTCGAAGCCCGCCTCGCCATAAACCGATACTTCAGTTTTGTCCTTGTTGAAGGTGGAGCTGTCGAAGTGGTGAAGATTGATGCCAGAACCCAGAAAAGGCCGAGCACCATAGAAATCAAGATTCTGGACGTGATAGCGAGCGCCACTACCCAGCCGGTAAGCATCCACGTCTCCACCCAGATTCTTCGTTTCCAGAGAGCCATAACCGGCCTCGAGGCCCAGGGAAATGCTCGGGGACAGGAATCGCCGACCGGCGACGCTGATTTCGGTGAAATCCTCCAGGTCATCAATCGCCCCGGAACCGGAATCACCCATAAAGTAATGGGAAAGATTGGTTTCTGCGCCGATCGAACCGGCGGTAGGAAAGGGGTTAGCGTTTGCTGAAATCGCCAGCATGGCGATCGAAACACTAATTATGAAACGGCTTAAATTCATGGTTAATCCCTTCTTGGCTTGGTATCAAATTGGCGCTAACGCCAAACAACACCATATTAGCACCTTATTAGCACCAATCAAGCGCTAATTATATGCTTTTTTGGTGCTATTTAGACGCAATGCGACTAGGGCGCTCCGGGAGCTATTGAGGGTTCTGTTATTTAGATGGAGAGAGGGGGGGGAGAAGAGCAGAGCCGGGCTTAGCCCGGCTCTGCTCTTTTACCAAGTGTGGACAGGCTGCTCCCACACTGGAACTTTGTGGTCGTTGTTCAATAAGAGATTTCTAACTTCCTGGTATAAAATCTGTCTCTTATACACATCTCCGAGCCCACGAGACAAGAGGCAATCTCGT
>OJGD01000228.1_pt1 | contig 20089 bp, 18 predicted proteins | sample 1594571 | NCBI WGS metagenome assembly OJGD01 (sample SAMN05416771, study PRJEB24817) | seawater metagenome | isolation source: Sea water | place: Canada:Atlantic | collected 2013-11
ATTGCCTCTTGTCTCGTGGGCTCGGAGATGTGTATAAGAGACAGACCTTATCCCTGCTTAAAAGCGACAAGATATCCCTTCATTCACATCTGTACTGAAAAGAGCCTCAAGATTACGCTTTTTTGCTATAGCATTAAATAAGTCTCCCTTATTTAATGTCATCAAAGCACTATCATGCGAATAGCGTTAGCTATAATATAGTATGTATATACATGATACGTAATACAGTACGATATTTACTGGAGATGATTTATGGCTAGGGGTGGAATCAACAAAGCATTGGTCTTAAAAGCGCGGGAGGAAGTGCTTAAAAAAGGGCAAAACCCCTCCATAGATACGATACGGATCGCACTTGGCAACACCGGTTCTAAGTCCACTATTCATCGATACCTCAAAGAATTAGAAGAAGAGTCCGCCACCAGAATGGACGATGTTGAGCTACTCAGTAAGCCTATTAAGGAGCTTATTACACGTTTGGCCGCAGGATTAAGGGAGGAGGCGAACGTTATCGTTGAGCAGCAAGCAGATAAATTTGAACAACAATTACAGGACCTTCTCTCAAAAAATAGTGCGTCAGAGCAGGCTTTAGACGTACTGAGCAAACAAAATGCTTCGCAATTACAAATGTTAGAGTGCTTAGAAACTGATTTAAAAGGTAGGGATATCGCACTGACTCATTCTGCAGAAAATGCGGCCGAAGCAAAACAAACCGAATCAAAACTGACAGCATTACTCAAGGAAAAACAGACCCAAATTGAGTCGCTGGAGGAAAAGCATCTTCACAATCGTGAGGCCCTTGAACACTATCGGCAATCAGTTCAGGAGCAGCGCGACCAAGATCAACGCAGGCACGACCAGCAAGTCCAACAGTTACACGCAGAAAATCGCGTTTTAAATCAAACTTTGTCGCTTAAGCAATCCGATATCACGCAGCTAAACAAGGATAATTCACGCTTTATCTCGGAGCTTGGCGCCGCTCAAAAAGCACTAAGTCTCCTGACATCCGAGAAAAATGAACTTGAGAGCAGAGTAAAGGCATTAGCATTGTCTGAGCAGTCACTAAATATCGAGTTACGCAACTCCCGAGAACAAATTGAATCCTACTCTGTAGAAAACGGTAAATTGAGGCAAGAATATGGAGATCTGCAGTCCAAACAACAGGCTTCAATCGTTAAAATAGCTATGTTGGAGGCTGGGGTTAGTGCTAAAAATGACGTAATTAATCAACTTATCGCTGGGGCCACAGGGGTAATCACTGATAACGTCCCGGACAATCACATCAAATAATTTCCCGCTCGAATAATTCCGTAAGCAGTTTTCAGGGCTTTGATTGAAAAGCCTATGATTGCCTACGGAGTTAAAATTTAGTTGATTTTGGGTGCGAATCTCGCTGTTAGCTACCCGGCCCGCCTATAGGCAGTGCTTGCTCTATGGGGCTAACATAAACCCAGCCGGAGATATGTGGGCCAATTCTTCCAGCCGTACGAATAATGCCAGTGACATCATCAACTTGAGAATCCTCACAGACTAGTGAGATTCGAACCTCAGAAATAACAACACCAGCATCTGTTGAATACGATTGTTCGGATTCGCTAAGTGGTTTTAGCGTCCCCTTTACATCTAGCAGGGTTAGATTTTTATAGCCGGCATCGCGTAATGCTTCAACTACAATGGCGGATCTGACATGGTGTATAAATGCTTTGATTTGTTTCATAACGGTACTCCATGAATTAGTAGAGCGATATTTATGGTTGTGGATTTGTCTGGCCATAAGTAATGCACAGCCTTATGGCCAGACGGTAAAGCATTAAGATGCCATTTGACTCTCATCACTCTCAGGGATGTTTTTTGGTTTGCGGTAAGCCATACGGTATAAACCGGGCAAAACCAGTAGGGTTAATAGGGTAGAGGAGATGATTCCCCCGATAACCACCGTCGCGAGTGGCCGCTGCACTTCCGCACCCGTGCTGGTGTTGAGGGCCATCGGCAGAAATCCGAGCGCGGCTACCAATGCGACCATTAATATCGGCCGTAGCCGTAACATCGCGCCTTCTTTGATCGATAGATCGATATCATCACCCTGTTCCAGCCGATCTCTAAACGCCGAGACCATCATTACGCCGGTGAGTACCGAAACACCGCATAGCGTAATGAAGCCAACGCCTGCGGTGATAGACAAGGGGATGTCACGCAGCCAAAGCGCAATGACACCGCCAGTTAGCGCAAGTGGCACACCGCTGAATACGAGTGCCGCATCTTTCGCAGAACCAAAGGTCATCATGAGTAGGGCAAAAATCATGACTAGTGTCACGGGTACTAAGAGGCTTAACCGCTCCGTTGCGGATTGGAGTTGCTCAAACGTACCACCGTATTCCAGCCAATAGCCGGGTGGCAAGGTCACCTCTCGTTCAATTTGAGTTTGCACATCGGCGACAAAGCCACCTAAATCTCGGCCCCGTACGTTGGCACTCACAACCAGGCGACGTTTACCATTTTCGCGGGAAATTTGGTTCGGCCCCGGTGCCAGCGTGAGCGTGGCGACTTCATTGAGTGGTACGTAGCCTCCTTGCGGGAGTGGTATCGGCAACTGTTCTAGCGCTCGCAAGTCGTTGCGGATTTCCTCCGCTACCCGTACAACGATGGTAAACCGTTGGTCGCCCTCAAAGATTAATCCGGCTTCTTCGCCACCTGTCGCAGCAGCTAATACCTCTTGGACATCGGCGACATTAAGGCCGTAGCGATAGAGCGCTGGTCGATTGGCTTCAACGGACAATATAGGTAAACCAGAAACCTGCTCTACTTTGACGCCTTCAGCACCCTCAACTCCGTTAAGCGCCGTTGCAATCTCAGAACCTGATTTCAATAACTGATCTAGATCGTCACCGTAAATCTTAATGCCTAGGTCTGAGCGAACACCGGAAATCAGTTCATTAAAGCGAAGCTGTATCGGTTGGCTGATCTCGAACGCGTTACCGGGGATGAGAGTTAGTTTTTGCCGGATATCTTCTAGCAATTGGGCTTTAGACTTGTCGGGGTCGGGCCAGTCTGCACGATCTTTCAGCATCACATAGCCATCAGAGATGTTTGGCCCCATGGGATCACTGGCAACCTCTGCGGTACCGACGCGTGAGAAGTAGGTTTTTACTTCCGGTATTTCCAGTACGGCGCGTTCAAGCCGAAACTGCATGTCGAGGGATTGAGTAAGGCTGGTGCCGGGAATACGCAAAGCCTGAACGGCAATATCACCTTCATCCAGGTTTGGAATAAACTCAGTGCCCATTTTTGTGGTCAATCCACCAACAGCGATGATTAGCAGTACCGCGCCAGCTAATACGCTGAAACGGAATTTGAGTACCCACGCCAGAATTGGGGTATACACCCGTTTTGATTGACGAACAATGATGTTGTCTTTTTCTTCAATATGACCACTGAGCAACAGTGCGACTGCAGCGGGCACAAAGGTTAATGACAGTACCAAGGCCGACAATAAGGCGATGATCACGGCCATGGCCATGGGCGTAAACATTTTCCCCTCCACGCCGGTGAGAGCGAGGATAGGCAAGTTTACTAAAATCACCACCAGAACGCTGATCAAGCTTGGCGTGAAAACTTCCCGTGTCGCGGCGAAAACGGTTTGGAAGCGTTCATCCAGTTTGAGTATGCGGCCGAGTTGATGCTGCCTACCAGCCAGTCTTAGTATGCAGTTCTCAACAATAATCACTGCGCCGTCGACAATAAGACCAAAATCGAGCGCCCCCAAGCTCATCAAGTTGGCACTGACTTTGGCTTGTACCATACCGGTCATGAGCATTAGCATTGACAGCGGAATGACCATCGCAGTGAGTAAAGCGGCGCGGACGTTGCCGAGCATGACTAATAAAACAACGACAACCAGTATGGCACCTTCAAGTAGGTTCTTCTGTACGGTTGCAATGGTTTTATCGACGAGTACCGTTCGGTTATAGACGGGCTCGGCGGTGATCCCTTTGGGCAGTGTTTTATTGATTTCCACCAGCTTTGCGGAAACCGCTTCTGAAACACTGCGACTATTACCGCCCAACAGCATCACGGCGGTGCCGAGTACGGTTTCTTCCCCATCGCGGGTTGCCGCGCCGGTACGGAGCTGTTTGCCAAAACCGACGTCGGCCACATCGGCTACCGTTATCGGAATTCCGTCTTTGTGCGCGACAATGATCGTCTCAATTTCAGCAATGTCCGCAACTTGTCCAGGTGCGCGAATAAGGTATTGCTCACCATTTTTTTCAATGTAACCCGCACCAACATTGGCGTTGTTTTTTTCTATTGCCTCAACCAAGTCATCAAAGCTTAAGCCGAAGGTTAATAGTCGCGCAGGGGTCGGAGTGATGTGAAACTCTTTTTCAAAACCTCCGATCGTGTTGATTTCCGTCACACCATTGACCAGGCGCAACTGGGGACGAATGACCCAATCTTGCAAGGTGCGCAAGGCAGTCGCATCATATTTCTCGCCGTTTGGCTGTCGGGCATCGTCGTCTGCGTGCACCGCGTAGTGAAAAATCTCCCCGAGGCCGGTCGCTACTGGCCCCATCACGGGTTCAATACCCGAGGGCATATCACTTTTGGCCTGCTGCAAACGTTCATTAATCAGGTTGCGGGCAAAGTAAATGTCCGTCCCTTTTTCAAATACAACGGTGACCTGAGAAAGCGCATATCTCGACAAAGAGCGGGTACTCTCTACGTAAGGTAAACCGGTGATCGCCAGCTCGACCAAGTAGGTAATACGCTGCTCTACTTCCAGCGGTGAGTAACCGGGTGCACTTGTGTTAATTTGTACCTGTACATTGGTGATATCGGGTACGGCATCGATGGGCAGGTTTTGATAATTCCAAACACCGAGGGCACTGATGGCGAGCGCAAAAAACATGATCAGCCAACGGCGGGCAATGGAAAATTGAATAAGTTTATCGATCATAGCGAGGCCCTACTACGGTCTCGCACCACGAAATAACGTAGTGCTGGTGGCAAAAACTGCGGTTGGAGTTCGCAGTGCGGCGGATGTAATTAATGTCCATGCTCAGCATCCTCCTTGCCCATTTCAGATTTCAAAACAAAGCTATTTTTTATCACATATGTTTCGCCAACTTTTAGTCCACGCAGTACTTCGCTGGCTTCGCCATCTGTGCGACCTAAGGTGATATTGCGAGGTTCAAAACCCTCGTCTCCTTTCACGAAAATGACGGTTTCACCTTCGATCAGTTGCACAGCTTCATTGTTGATAACAGTGGCAGCAGCAGTTTCAGTTTGGGTGATTTCGGCATTAACAAAAAGTCCGGGTTTCCATAGGTTGTCGACATTGTTCAGCAGGACGCGCGCTGTGGTGGCTTGATTAGAAGGGTTACCCTGAGTGGCAATAAAGATAATTTTTCCTTCGCCAGTGCTGGCGTGGTTAGTGCTTTTTATCCTTACCGTTTGCCCCAATGAGAGCTTTGCGACGTCTTTGGGGAACACGGAAAGATCTACCCAAACGCTAGAGTAATCTTCAACAACAAGCAGTGTTGTACCGTTTGTTTGTTCGCCAATATTGGCGTTGCGCTGACTAATGACACCATTAAGTGCAGAATAAATAGGGTAGGTTTTTAAGCTTTCATTCGCCTCAATAGTGACAAGCACATCACCTTTACGGACGTCATCACCAATGGTTTTATTAACGGAGCGGATGACGCCGTCAAACCGGGCTGTGACGGCTTGGGCTTGTTCCGCGTTGCTCGTAATAATCCCGTAAACGGCTAAGGTTTCTCGAATTGCGCCAGGCCCAACTTGGGCTAGGCCGATACCCGCGTGCTTCATTTGCTCCTGAGAGAGTTCAATGTGCCCCTCGTCATGATCTTCTTCATCTCCATGTCCGCTTTCGGCAAGCGCGACTGACGCTGAAAAGCAAAGTGTGGCGTAGAAAATGGCATTAATAATGGGATTTTTAATCGTATCGTATATATTCATTGTACTGTTCCTGAGAAATCGCTTGATACGCTATAGGGCGTCGAGGACAAGGGCTCTGCTGTTAGCTGTTCAATTTCGGCGCCATAAGTGAGTACAGACGCAGCCGCTTCGATCAGTGTGCGCTGAGCATTTAGTAATTCCTGCCGTGCAGACACGTAATCCAAATAGCCATAGCGCCCACGTTCATAGGCAGTTTGTGTTTCTTTGAGTGCATCTCGCAGCGCAGGGATGATGGTGCTTTGTAGTGTTTTGGCCGCGAGAATTGCTTGTTTTCTATTGTGGAATGCACGGAACAATTGTGTGTGCATACTCAGTAAAGCCACTTCTTTTTGGACATGGATTTCATTGCGCTGGGCACGTGCTGCGGAGACCGCCCCTGTGTTTCTTCTGCCGGAAAACAGCGGCATGCTGAAGCCGGCCACCAGTGCAGAATCATCGTTTGCTTGAAATCGACGCACGCCTAGCGACCAACTGACATCCGCTTTCGACTGTGTTGTGGCAACGCGCAGTTCGGCATCCTTGAGGCGCTCTTCAGCCGCAAAAATGAGGATTGCTGGATTCTTCTCCATTTTTGCGAAGAGTGAGTCAAATTCAATATCGGTGCCAAAGTGATATAAATCACCTTCAAGTGTCACAAAAGTAAGCGTTTTTTCACCCCAGAGCGCAGCAAGGGAAACCTTTAAGTAGGCAAGCTGCTGCTGGGTGGACTGTAGCGTTAGGCCTGCCTGTGACGCGGCTGCGAGTGCTCGTTTCACCTCTGCTTCAGGCGCTGCCCCAGCTTTGGCGCGCCGTCTGACGATCTTAAGCGTTTCATTGGCAAGCCTATTGGCTTCTCTCGCTAGGGTAACCTGCTCCTGTGCAGCAAGCGCATCCACATAACGGCGGGTCACTTCGCCTAATAATTCCAATGATTCCACTTGTCGCTGTGCATCGATCACTGAGCGACTACTTGAAACAATACCCCGCCTCGCTGAGCGCTTATCACCCATTTCCAAAACAGAGGAGAGCGAAACGGTAAGTTCTGCGCCATCAAACCCACTGAGCTCATCAGCGCCAGAAAAGTTTTCTGCGTCAATTCCTAGCTCATAGGCAGGTTTTAGCGCCGCAATTTGCATCTGCCCACTTAGCGCAGAATTGCGAAACTCAAAAACCTTTAATGACGGGTTTAGCTCGATAGCACGCTTAAGTGCGGCATTGAGCGTAAGGGAGTTATTTGTAGTTTCAGCGTGCGCAAAAGATACTTGCCAGCCGAAAAACAAACATAAAAGCATCAGCTTTCTAAAGCTGTGTTGCGTGCGCCATACGAATCTCGTAGGCATAAAAAAGCGAATAGCCATGTAAAAATCCACGTTTAATAGACGGAATCATGCTGAACATTACGGAAATAACCGAAATGTCTTTAGATTAGTAAAACGTAGGCTTAAACTTTGGGAGGGCGGTAGAAGGAGAATAGCGGGTCGTTAGGAATCGCCATATTATATTGGGTTTTGAGTAATACAGTGCTAGGAGCAGATGAAAATGACAGGAGCACAGGAACTAGCTGGCCATGATGACAAAAACCGCAGTGGTCGCAGTTGTCTAGATGTGTCGAATTTTTGGTATTAAGCTGCTTAACAATTAATTCGTTTTGAACGATGTCACTTTGATCAAATACTGCCAATGGACTTGCGTCTTGAACGTCATGGTTATCCGCAAAAGCAAATACTGACTGGCAAGCAATCAGTATTATCAGCAGATAAGATGTCCAATGTTTAGTCACAATTAACCTTTTTAATGAATGCGGCTTGGTATCTGGTAGCGTTCGAAACGCCGAACTGCTTAAGCTTTTAACTTCAGAATTCGGTGCGCGCCATGCAACACAATGACGGAAATAACCAAGCCAATCAGCAAGTCAGGGTAGCGTGAACCTGTGACTGCGACAAGTACGCCGGCTAAAATAATACCCACATTGGAGATTACATCGTTTGATGAGCAAATCCAGCTGGCCTTCATGTGTGCGCCATCATCCTTGCTTTTAGATATCAAAATTAGGCATATTACGTTAGCAATCAAAGCGATAAAACCAAAGCTCATCATCAAAGTGGACGCAGGTTCACTGCCAAAAATAAATCGTCGTATCACTTCACTTAGCGCACCTAAAGCTAACGCTAGTTGCAACCAGCCTGAAAGGTGAGCAGCCTGCAGCTTCCTTTTGACGCTGTGGCCAACTGCGTAGAGTGCCACGCCATAAATTGTCGCGTCAGCAAACATATCTAGCGAGTCTGCAATAAGCCCAGCAGATTGTGCCAACCACCCAACCAAAAATTCAACGACAAACATGGTTGCGTTAATCGCAAGTAACCATTTTAGGATGGTACCTTCTTTTAAGCTTGCTTCTTTTGCTGACGCTATCGCTTGCGACAGTTCATCGTGGTCTAGATTGTGAGTATCTTTAATTTTCGCGCCGAGGCTAAGCGAATCCAAACGAGACTGTATGGCGACAAGGTTGCCACTGTGAAATACCTTTAGCATGCGGTTGGGCGTGTCAAATTCTAGAACTACATCCGGTTCAATGCCCTCTAAAGCCATCTGAATTATGCGTTCCTCAGAAGGACAATCCATCTTGGAAACCACAAACTGGCTAACGTAGATTTTATCGGGCTGCAGGGTGCTTATAGTACCTTTATCATCGATATTCTCTGCAGATTGGCCGTTGCCAGTCAGTGTCATTGCGCCGCTCCTTTTACTTTAAATCATGCTTAGCCTAAACTCTATGGTAACTATAGAGTCAAGCATTAAGGTGAGATTGGTGAAAATTGGAGAGCTAGCTAAGTTAACTGGGTGTTCTGTGCAGTCCATACGGCACTATGAAAAAGAAAAACTGTTGGCCACGCTGCGGCGCAGTGACGGTAACTTTCGCTTGTATGATTCGGCGACGGTAGACCAGCTAAAGTTCATCAAGCATTGTCGAAGCCTTGATCTTTCGCTTGCCGAAATTCGGCAACTTATCGCGCTAAATCAGCAGCCGGGAATGGGGTGCGATGATGTAAACAGAATGGTTGATTGCCATATAGAGCAAGTTGCACTTCGAATAAATGAGTTACAAGACCTCCAAAACAAATTGATGACGCTTCGAAATAGCTGTTCCAGTGAAAGCACTGTTAAAGAGTGCGGGATTCTTCAAACTTTATCGGTGACTCGAAAATAGCTTGAGAGTTAATTCACTCACTATTAAAAGCTTGCCTATGCAGCGTGATAAGGAAGGGTGGACTCCCCCAGAGTTTACTAGACAGTTAATAATTAAAAACACAGCGACTGACCGCTAATGCGACGCTAGAGCCAGACACCTCAGTATCTAATGGCGTACTTCCTGAGCTGGTAAAAAACGGACGAATTACCACTCCATAGATTTCCTTGATCCTTCGCTAAATATCGGTCGTTTACCAAAGCGAAGGCTTTTACTATGCGGCACCGCATACCAAAACATAAAACCGATTGACGATCGGTTTTATCGCAGGCACTATAGCAATCTTCTACAAATTTAGGTCGAATGTGTCATGCAATTGGGAAATTTGGAAAAGTCGGTTCTTCAGTATTTTTGGGATACTGACGAAGCAGACGCCAAGCGGGTACATCGCGAGCTATCGGATGATACAGTAAGGACGTTGAACACGATCCAAAGTACTCTCGACCGCCTATACAAGAAGAAACTTTTGCTCCGCAATAAGTCAGGCCACGCCTTTATTTATCGCGCGGCTATGGCCAAAGATGCTTTTCTGGCTCGGTTGGTGCGGGAGGTCGCTGCCGATTACACTGATAATGAGGACACGCTAATGGCTGCGTTTAGTTCACTATCAGCAGAAATGACCGAAACCCAATTGCAGGCATTAGAATCGCTTATTGATCAGCGCCGCGCCAGCGATAAATCAGGGAAATAATGATGTTCGTCGGCGGCTATGCATTTATCCTAAATAGCGTGTTTATTGTCGCATCGGTGTTTTTCTATTGCGCACTAATTCTTGCTATAGTTTTTCGAACTACTGAGCAGTGGCGGGTCAAATTATCCGCAGGCGCTCGCCAATGGGTGTTGTGGTCATTTGTTTTGATTCCTTGGCTTGTTGCTCTAAGCGTTACAATCGTTGTACTAATGCCTGATTCAGCCGCTGCTATGCCCTCGTGGTTCTTGGCGCTTACCCATTGGCACCATATTAATGTTTTCAACTTTTATAGCTGGCATAGCGTGCTGGTACTTCTATTTGCCGCGACGTCTTTCCTAGCGATAGTTCGTCATACTCACCAATTGCTTAAGCATCGGTCTGCCCTTGGTGCGCTGCTTAGCCTTGATGGTTTTACTAAAAATAGTAGTTTGGGCTCTACGGTGATTTATGCGTTCACCGCTGGTCTTTTCCGGCCTAAAGTTTTCATCAGCCCTGCCTTGCAGGCACAATTATCTGCGGCTGAAAATGACATTGTTTCTCGCCATGAACTCGCCCATCAGCAGCGATTTGACCCTTTACGGAAGTGGTCTTTTTCCTTCCTTGCCGCGTTTTATCTGCCAATCATTAGCCACCGGTTACGCCGCGAATTTTCTTTATGCCTGGAGCTGGCTGCAGACGATTATGCGGCTGGAGGCGGATCGGGTGGCACCACAGTTGCTAGTACCGTGATAAAACTATGCCGTTTGTCGAGATATCAACAGCAATTTCCCCGTCCCTTGTCTTGTCATTTCTATGCGTCTGAAATTGAAGCGCGTGTTCATTATCAGCTGAGGTCTGAACGAGGCCGTGGTTTCCCCTTATCGTTGTTTGTTGTATTTCTGTGCGTACTTTTGGCTTCCTGCCTTTTGAGCGTAGACAGTTATCATCATGCGATTGAAGCAATTTTTAGTCATTGAGGCTTATTTATGCATGCTTTTAGTCCGTTTCGAATACCAAAAAAACCGATTACGGATCGGTTTTTTTGGTATAAAACGCTTATTCTAATTCCGTTATTGATGGCTATGTCGACGGCCTCCGTGGCCGAGAAATTCTTAACATTAAACGAGGCCATTCAACGAAGCTTTGCTAAACACCCAGAGCTCCATGCCTTTAACTACCGTCGCGCTGCTGCCGATGGAATGGCGCAGCAGGCACGGGTCGGCAGTCGCCCCCAGCTTGGATTAAGTGTTGAAGATGGATTTGGCTCGGGTGACTACAGTGGCGCCGACAGCCTTCAGTCGACGCTCAGTATTAGTTGGGTTTTAGAGGGTGACTTACTGCAGCAGCGCGGACATAGCGCTGACGTGCAAAAAAAGGTGATTAGCGATGAGCAAGCGATAAAGACTCTGGATGTGGCCGCCGAGACGGCCCGGAAATTTCTCACCGTAGTCGTATATCAGCAGCGTAAAGAACTCGCCGAAGCCGCAAGAGTGCAAGCGGAATCAGTGGTCAAAGAACTGTCGAAACGCATGGATGCAGGCAAATCGCTGCTCGCTGACAAACTTCGGGCCGAGGCTGAGCTTGCGCGGGCAGATATCGCGCTGGAAGATTTAGATCATGAAATTCGCGGCGCTAAGCGGATGTTGGCGACCCAGTGGAGTGCCCGCCAAACTGATTTTGACACCGCTTTAGGCTCCCTAGCCATTGCTACCGACAAACTGAATTATGAGGCGCTAGCGCAACAGCTAAGCAGTCATCCACGCGTACAAATACTACTCAGCAAAGAGCGCGTTGCGCAATCCGAAATTGCCTTAGCAAAAACGGAAGCCCAGTCACGGTGGCAGTTCTCAACCGGTGTACGGCGTTTTGAAAACACCGACGACTACGCCTTAGTGGCTGGCTTTACCGTGCCCTTAGGGGGCGAACAGCGTAATCGCGGACGTATAGCCGCTTTAGCTGCCGAGCGTGATGCTTATCGCGCTGATGCTGACGCCGTGCAATTAGTGCTGGAAGCGCGCTTGTATGTTTTGCTTCAAGAGTTTCAGCACGCGCAGCATGTGGTTGCTGCACTGCGTCAGCAAATTATTCCAACGCTTGAACAAGCCCAGAAAGAAGCCCGAAACGCCTACCAGCTTGGCCGGTACAGCTACCAAGATTGGCGCGGGGTGCAGCAGGAATTGCTCGCGACACGCAGTCATTTACTGGATAGCCAGTTTAAAGCACAGCTCACACGCGTCGAAATTGAACGTCTAACCGGTTTGCCACTGTTGGGCAACGATGAGGTAAATCCATGAGTAATTCAGTAAAACGATCGTTAATCATCAGCATGCTTGTCTCGCTATTAATGAGTTTAAGTAGCGCTGCACTCGCCGTTGGCGCCGAAGTGCAGGAGATTGAACCTGACAAAGGCCCACACCGGGGTCGTATGTTACGCGAGGATGACTTCGCGATTGAATTGGCAATCTTCGAGACCGGCGTACCGCCAGAGTTTCGCGTCTGGGCAAGTCAAGGTGGCGAGGCGTTGCCTCCAGAGAACGTCAAGGTAAGCGTTACTTTGGGGCGCCTCGGTGACGGCGACGACCAAATCAATTTCAGGCCGCAAGAAGATTTTTTACGCGGTGATATGGAGATTGTCGAGCCACATTCTTTTCTAGTTACGCTTAACGCTTCTTATGGTGGTAAGCGCTATCAGTGGCAGTACGATAATTTTGAAGGGCGAACTCGGATTGATGCCGACGTTGCTGACGCCATGGGTATCACCACTGGTGCTGCGCGCTCACAAGTGCTCGTAGAGCGGCTGCCGCTCTTCGGTCGACTAGTAGCCGATACTAATGCTTTAACGCAGCTAAGCGCCCGTTTCGACGGTGTGATTAAAACCATTCACGTTAGCTTAGGTCAGCAAGTGAAAGCGGGCACTCCGCTGATGAGCATCGAGAGTAACGAAAGCCTGAAACCCTATGTGTTGCGCGCCGATATTGCCGGTGAAGTTGCGGCGCTGCCGGTCAATATCGGCGAAACAACTGCTGGCCGCACGCTGGTGAGTATTGTTGATCGCTCCCGCCAAGTGGTTTTACTCAAAGCCTACCCTGACGATCGGCGTCGAATTGCGCTAAACAACAGCGTGCAGTTGCTCAACGATGCGATGGAAGAAATTGGAGAAGGTGACGTGCAGTGGATTTCACCGCTGCTTAATGCGGATCAATCTGCAGATATACGCGTCAGTGTTGACGCCAGCAATCTTGCGCTGCCAGTGGGGAGCTTTGTTCGCGGCGATGTGGAAGTTGCTCGCTATGAAGTGCCACTCGCGGTAAAGCGCCAAGCACTGCAAGGCTTTCGGGATTTCACCGTGGTCTACGCCAAAGTGGGCGACCAATACGAAGTTCGGATGCTGGAGCTCGGTCGTGAGGCGGGCGACTGGATTGAAGTCCTTGGTGGACTAAAGTTGGGAACCGAATACGTTACCGAAAACAGCTACATCATCAAGGCCGATATCGAAAAATCTGGCGCTTCACACGACCACTAAAGGACGTCCCATGCTTGATGCAATTATACAATTTTCCCTAGCGCGGCGCGGTGTGGTGATGGCCGCCGTGCTTGCGCTCTGTGGTCTGGGTTTATGGAATTTTAACCGACTACCGATTGATGCCGTTCCCGATATTACCAATGTTCAGGTCATAATTAACACTGAGGCGCCGGGTTACACGCCGTTGGAAGTTGAGCAACGCGTAACCTACGCCATTGAAACGTCGATGGCGGGTCTGCCCGAGTTGCAGTACACCCGATCGGTTTCTCGATACGGACTTTCCCAAGTCACGGTAATCTTTGGCGACGACACTGATATTTATTTTGCACGTCAGCTAGTGAACGAGCGACTTGGCAACGTGCGCGCCAAATTGCCGATGGGTCTGGAGCCGGAGCTTGGGCCTATCGCGACGGGACTGGGTGAAATTTTCATGTTCACCGTGGACGCTGAGCCCGGTGCGACTGATGCTGATGGCAAGCTAATAACGCCAACGGATTTGCGCTCAGCACACGACTGGATTATTCGCCCCCAGCTATTGCGCGTGCCCGGTGTGGTTGAGGTTAACCCAATTGGCGGCTACAAACGGGAAGTGTTAATTGGGCTGCAACCTGAAAAAATGCTCGCCTATGGCGTTACTCAGCAAGAACTTATCGACGCGGTTGCCGACAGTAATCAAAACCGTGGTGCGGGCTTTGTTGAGCAAAAAGGCGCGCAGTGGCTGCTGCGTATTCCGGGACAAGCCGAAAAGCTTGCGGATATTAGCAAGATAGTGATTAAAACGGTTGATGGTCAGCCTCTGCGTGTTGGTGATGTTGCGACTGTTGGCGAGGGCAAGGAGCTGCGCACGGGTGCCGCCACCCAGAATGGCCGCGAGGTCGTTATGAGCACGGTGTTTATGCTCGTTGGCGAAAACAGCCGTACCGTTGCTAAAGCGGTGGGTGAACGACTTGAAGAAATTAAGTCGAGTTTGCCAGAAGGCATTACAGCGACTGCGGTATACGATCGCACCGGTCTTGTGGAGAAAACTCTGAAAACCGTAACGACGAATCTGCTAGAAGGCGCATTGCTGGTTATCGTTATTCTGTTCTTACTATTGGGTAATGTGCGCGCTGCTCTACTTACGGCTGCGGTTATCCCTGTCGCGATGTTAATGACCATTACCGGCATGGTACGTAGCGGCGTTAGCGCAAACCTGATGAGTTTAGGTGCATTGGATTTTGGCTTGCTAGTAGACGGCGCCATTATCATCGTGGAGAACTGCCTACGTCGTTTGGGCCTTGCCAGCGACAAGCAGACCTTATCGCTGAATGAGCGCTTAGATGTAGTGTATAGCGCCACCAAAGAGGTGATACGACCCGCACTGTTTGGGGTGTTTATCATTACGGCGGTATATTTGCCGATCTTCTCTTTAACCGGCGTAGAAGGAAAAATGTTCCACCCGATGGCCATGACGGTGGTCATTGCTCTGAGTGCAGCAATGTTACTGTCCATCACCTTTGTTCCAGCGGCAGTTGCTATGATGTTTAAAGGGCAAGTCGTTGAAAAAGAGAATCGCGCATTTGATGCAACAAAGGATCTTTACGGTCGACTGTTGCGCAAAGCGATAGCAATGCGCGGCGCTGTCGTTGCAGCTGCGCTGGTATTACTTGTTGTTTGTGCTGGCTTGGCAAGTCGCTTGGGCAGTGAGTTTGTGCCAAATCTCGATGAAGGTGATATCGCGATGCACGCGCTCAGGATTCCGGGCACCTCGCTTAGTCAGGCGGTGGCCTTACAGGAAACCTTGGAAGCCACTATCCAGACCATGCCTGAAGTAGAGCGCGTATTTGCCAAGATCGGCACCGCCGATGTCGCAACTGATGCGGTTCCCCCGAGTGTGGCAGACAACTTCATCATTCTAAAACCGCGCGATCAATGGCCAGATCCGAGCAAGACTAAGAACCAAGTTGTGGAAGAACTCGCAGCTTTGGTCGAACCCGTGCCGGGCAATCGATATGAATTTCTTCAGCCGATCCAGATGCGCTTTAACGAGCTCTTGTCGGGCGTGCGCGCCGAGTTAGCCATAAAGATATTTGGCGATGACTTGTCTCAGCTCGAAGCCCTTGGCGGTAAAATCGAAGGCGCAATTGGCTCTGTTGACGGCATTGTCGATATCCAGATGGAGCAGACTACGGGCCTCTCCATGTTAACCCTTAAACCGAAATTGCTGGCCCTAGGCCAATACGGTGTTGAATTAAATACTCTGCAAGATCAAGTTGCCACGGCAATGGGTGGTCAGGGCGCAGGATTTTTCTACGAGGGCGATCGCCGCGCAGAGATTGTTGTGCGATTACCTGAAGATCGCCGTAGTGATATTGATCAGCTGGGTTCACTCCCTATTCAAGTGTCTAATGGTGGCTATGTGCCGCTGAAAGAATTGGTGGATATTGAGCTGACAACGGGACTAAATCAGGTCAACAGGGAAAATGGTAAACGCCGTGTTGTGGTGACGGCGAACGTTCGGGGTCGCGACCTCGGCAGCTTCGTTAGCGACGTGCAAGAGACCATTGAGTCAGAAGTATCACTGCCAGCAGGCTATTGGGTGGAATACGGCGGTACCTATCAAACCTTACAGTCTGCTTCGCAGCGACTGGCCGTGGTTGTGCCTGTGACGCTACTCATGATTATTGGCCTTTTATTGTTAGCACTTGGCTCGCTAAAAGACGCAATGATTATATTCAGCGGTGTGCCACTCGCACTTACCGGTGGAATCTTAGCGCTGGTGTTTAGAGATATACCCTTTTCCATCTCTGCAGCGGTGGGTTTTATCGCTTTATCCGGTATCGCAATACTGAACGGATTGGTGATGGTGTCGTTTATTCGCGAGCTGCGTCGCGAAGGCTTGGGGCTAGAGCCTGCGATTATCGAAGGTGCGCTGACTCGGTTGCGGCCGGTCATTACTACTGCGCTGGTTGCGTCATTGGGCTTTGTACCAATGGCATTAAACACGGGGATAGGCTCAGAAGTGCAGCGCCCCCTCGCTACTGTGGTGATTGGCGGCATTTTGTCGTCGACACTGCTTACTTTATTTGTGCTGCCGTCCTTGTACCGGATGCTGCACCGCACCGATAAAGGAGCATAATGTGAAGAAAACAATGTTTACAGGTCGTTTTTACGCCCTCATTGCTGCAATAGCGATATTGATGTTCAGCAGTATAAATGTGCTCGCCCACGGCATGTCTGAGGCAGATAAACAGCGCGCAATCGAGGCTGGGCTGCCAGATTACATTTTGTTAGGTGCGGGTCATATGCTTACGGGCTATGACCACTTACTCTTCTTGTTTGGTGTCATCTTCTTTCTCAGCCGCTTTGCCGATATTGTAAAGTTCATCACGGCGTTTACCTTGGGTCACTCGATAACGCTCGTTTTTGCCACGCTTTACTCAATACAGGCAAATTACTTTTTGATTGATGCTGTGATAGCACTCACCGTTTGTTACAAGGGCTTCGAGAATCTCGACGGCTTCAAACGCTACCTTGGCGTAGCGTCACCTAATCTAATGTGGATGGTGTTTGGCTTTGGCTTGATTCACGGTTTTGGTCTGTCGACTCGGCTGCAGGAATTGCCTATGGGGGACGGCAGCATCGTTATGAAGATACTGGCTTTCAACGTCGGTGTCGAATTGGGTCAAATCGCAGCGCTTACCGCAATGTTAGTGTTGCTGGCAGGGTGGCGTAAAACAGCTTCATTCAAACGCTTTAGCGTAATGGCAAATATCGTGTTGGTCATTGTTGGTGGTTTGCTATTTCTGCATCAATTGCACGGTTATCAGCACACAGTGCTTGCCGATAATTTCCCGATCAATACCGACGACCACGCGCATATCCATGAGGATATGGCGGCAGAAGCGAGATCAAATATCCTTGAGCGCTATCCTCGGCGTATTATTAATCCTCAGTCTTCACTGCAGGAAGAAGCACCCCATGAGCACGGTGATGGTGCTTACCACAGCCACTAAATAAAGGTGAAAATATGAAATTCCGTATAAGCATATGTTTGCTAGCAAGTTTGTTTATAAGCTCAAACCTATTGGCGCATGGAGGTGGCCATGCGCCAATTACCGAACAAAAGGCGTTGGTGATAGCAACGGAAATCACCCAAGGTTTTGCCGGTATCGATCCTCAGCTTGGCTTTGGCAGGGTGTCTGAAAGCTGGTCGAAAGTAGGTGCTGAATCAGCAACGATTTACCAGAGTGGGCCTGACTATTATATCGTAAAGGTTGTTAACCCTAACGATGAGCGGGCACTTTATATCCTAATGTCCGCCGAAGGCGAAGCATTTGATGCGAACATCAGCGGCAAGTTCGAAGGTGTGAACTAAAGGTGAGCCTATGACAGCATATATATTTGCCGCAAAGCTAATTCTTGCAGCAGCGGTTATTGGTTATGCGTCGTGGCTATCGGATAAGAAACCGGTGTTGGCGGGCTTTATTGTCGCGCTACCACTGGTTTCTATTTTGGCTTTGTTATTTTCGTACATCGAACACAAAGACCCGCAGGCCAGCATTACCTTTGCCAAAAGTATTCTTTTTGGTGTGCCGATTTCTTATTTATTTTTTCTGCCTTTTTTACTGGCTGATTGGCTTCATCTTGGCTTTTGGCAAAGTTATATATCGGGTTTGCTGTTGCTGATTGTGGGTTACTTTGTACACCGCGCGATAATGATAGTAATTTCTTGAATCGACAATGATGGTACAGGTATGAGTCAATGCACTCGCTCTTTAGTACTGTCACTGCGTGCGGTGAGTACCTGATACTGCTCAGTACTTAGTTCAGGTAATCGTTGTAAAAATGACACCATATTCCATATGCGCTCATCGTCATGCCCAGGTGCCCACGATGGCATGCCAGATGCTTTAATACCGTGCTTAATAATCCAGAATTGACGTTGCAAAGCATAGGTGTTGTCATCGTGGCCGCCATCATGGCCATGATCATCACCCTTCTGTGCGAGATTGGGTGGGGCAGGGTAGAGGCCCAAAGTAAAGTCGCTTTGGCTTTTGCCAGGTTTCAGATGGCAGCTGGCGCACATTGCATTGTAGTCAGCAGCACCTTTTAGCAGTCGCTCTGATGAGGCTAGATCATTGGGAACCTCAATTGCACTTGCCGCTCGTGCGATCGAGCGCTCTCGCATCGTTTCGAGCCCCCAGTATGTTAGGCCATTGTGCGGCACATCAGCTCCCATCGGGTAGAGACCAGAGTAAAGAAATGCTAGACAGCCCAACATCGCGACAACGGCGGTAATCATCAAACATTTACCACAGCGTAGAAATTTGTTTGCGGCCATAATATTTCCAAATCGTCTAAAGAGTTAATGAAGTCTTGCTGGGTGACTCGAAATAGTTATATCAGTGATTATGGCCTGTCTGTTCCGTGCTACTTTCATTTCCGTGTTGCGCCGGTTTATCGCCTTGAGGCGCTTCACTGCCACTCATACCTTCCATACCTTCCATACCTTCCATACCTTCCATGTCGCCCATGCACTGTTTCATCATGGCTTGCATAACAGGGTCGTTCATATCCATTTTGCTGTGATCCATATTTTCCATGGCCGCGCAATCTGGCTTTTCTGCGTTGTTCATGTGTTCTTTGGGATCATGAGCCTGGGCTGATAAAGTAAAAGCCAGCGTAGAGATTGCAATTGACAATGTTATAAATTTTGAGCGCATTGGAATAATCCTTAATCTTTGAGTTGGGAATATGAGTAATCGATAATTTAATTAAAACCAGAACCGCAGGCCTGCTACTAATTGCGTATCGTTTATGTCCTGTCCTGCAGCTTGTCGATAATCAGCGGTACCGCCATATGCGTCCGACCACTCCACGCCGACATAGGGCGCGAACTGGCGATTTATTTCATAGCGCAATCGCAAGCCAATAGATGCAGTTGACAAACCACTGCCGAGGCCATTGCTAGGATCATCTTTACCGTAAAGATTAAGCTCCGCACGAGGCTGCAATATTAGCTTTTGTGTTAGCAGTAATTCGTATTCTGCCTGAAGGTTCAGTGCTGTACGTCCATCGTCACCGAGGTAAGCGGTAGCGTCTAGTTCAAACCAGTACGGTGCTAAACCCTGGATGCCCGCAGCGAGCCACTGGCGATCGCTACCTTCTTTGTACTGATCCAGCCGCACACCCAGCTGAGTATCAAAGAAGACACTGATAGCGTGACTCCAGAGTAGATCTGTCTGACTTTCCTCCAATTGACCACCGTTAGTATCACCTTCAGCTTTTATAACGAGACTATCGTAAGTAGTGCCATACCGAGCTAAAAGGTCGAAGGTCGTACTGCCACTATCCTCGCTGTATTCAAGGCGGTCGCCTAATACAGACAGCAAAGCGTGTTCGTCAGCCAATTTTAGTTGCCTTGGGCCTTGTTGGGCATATGGGCCTTCGGTAAGCGTATAGCCATCTGAATAAGCATGTGGATCACGAGCATCATCGGGTGCACTGCCACCTTGCATTTGCATCTTTCCACCATCCATTTGGGCCCATGAGGCCGATGTCGTAAAAAAAGTTGTGACTGCCATTAGGCTGATGATGTTTTTCATTTTCGTTTTACTCATGACACCACCACTTCGCGGAACATCCCCGCATCCATATGGGGTCCTAGGGATTTTGCCTCCAAATACTGCAAAAACCTCCGAAGCCCCCGTGT
>OJGD01000231.1_pt1 | contig 19582 bp, 18 predicted proteins | sample 1594571 | NCBI WGS metagenome assembly OJGD01 (sample SAMN05416771, study PRJEB24817) | seawater metagenome | isolation source: Sea water | place: Canada:Atlantic | collected 2013-11
GGCAGCGTCAGATGTGTATAAGAGACAGCGTCAGGATCGAGGCGGCGCGCGCCTCGGCGGAATGGGATTCGATATCGGCCAGACGGGTGTGGATATCCGCGATGCGGGTGGCATCCGTCGCGGTCTCCGCCTCCGCCAGCAGGGCGGCGCGTTCGGTGTCGGCGGCCAGAACGGTATCGAGCAGCGTGGCGTCCGAGGCCGGTGCCTCCTGCGCGACGCCGCCGATGCGGGCCTGCCGGGGGATCTCGATCTCCCCTCCGTCCAGCGCCCACTCGCCCCGGATCAACCGGAACAGGGTCGTCTTGCCGGTGCCGTTTCGCCCGACGACGCCCACCTTGTGACCGGCGGGAATCGTTGCGGTGGCCCCGTCGAACAGACGGCGGCCTTCCAGCGTGAAGGTTATATCTTTGATCGTCAGCATGGGCGGAGCGATGGACCAGTGCCCGCGCCATGTCAATGCGGGGCGTGTGAATTGCCCGTCGAACGGTGCGACGCCCGCGAATTGTGATGCGATGCTACGTGACGAAGCGGTGCACGCCCCCTTTATCCGCCGCTATCGCCGTGCTAGAGGCCGCGCAATCATAACGCCCAGGAGGCTCCCATGGCCGTGCAACGCACTTTCTCGATAATCAAACCCGACGCAACCAACCGCAACCTGACCGGCGCAATCAATGCCAAGCTGGAGGCCGCCGGCCTGCGCATCGTCGCGCAAAAGCGCATTCACCTGTCCAAGGCGCAGGCTGGCGTCTTCTACGGTGTGCACGCCGAGCGTCCGTTCTATGACGAACTGTGTGAGTTCATGTCCTCCGCCCCGATCGTCGTTCAGGTTCTGGAGGGCGAGGATGCCGTTCTGAAGAACCGCGAAGTCATGGGCGCGACCAACCCCGCCGATGCTGACGAGGGCACGATCCGCAAGGAATTCGCCCTGTCCATCGGTGAGAACTCGGTCCACGGTTCCGACGCACCCGAGACGGCTGCACAGGAGATCGCGTATTTCTTCTCCGGCCTCGAACTGGTCGGCTGATCCTTTCGGGATATCGCCATCATGGAAAGGCCGGGGTTCGCCCCGGCCTTTTCTCATCCAGCCCTACAACCTTTTTCGCGGGTGCCAGTTGTCACGTGGAAACGTCCGACACGCGGTTCGTGAGGGGAGGGGGCGCATCACTTCCCGGACAATCTGCCGCAAGTCCTGCCGGGAACGCACCGGATGTCCGGCGCGTCTATCCCCCATGGAACTGCGATAAGTGTCTGATCGGGAACCGGGAATTACGCGCAAACGCGCGGGCAGGGGCTTTGCGTATTATGATGGTGGGCAGCTGATCCGCGACCGTGTCGAAAAGCAGCGGTTTGCCGCCCTGGCCATTCCGCCAGCATATGACGACGTGTGGATCTGTCGGTGGGAAAACGGCCATCTTCAGGCCACTGGGCGCGATGTACGGGCGCGTAAGCAATACCGATACCATCCCGACTGGACCACGGCACGCGACGCGGACAAATTCGCGGATCTGACCGAACAGGCCGTGGTCAAATTGCTCAACGATGCGCAATCGCGCTAAGCAACATTTCCAGCGCATGCTCCACACTTGCAGCGCGAACCTGCGCACGCCCGAGGGCGCCGAACTCGATATGGTGCGCCGTTACCGAACCGTGGGTCGCTACTGCGAAATGCACCAGTCCTTCGGGCTTTTCCTCGGAACCGCCGGGCCCCGCGACGCCGGTGATGGCGACCGCAATATCGGCTTTGGACATGCGCAGCGCGCCCCGTGCCATTTCACGTGCCACGACATCCGAGACCGCGCCATACGCGTCCAGACTGGCTTGCGAAACCCCCAACATCGCCACCTTGGACGGATAGGAATACGTCACGAAGCCGCGATCCACCACTGCGGAGGATCCGGGAATGTCGGTCAGTGCGGCCGCGACCAGCCCGCCAGTACAGCTTTCCGCCGTCGCGATTTGCCATCCACGTGCCTGCGCCGCGCCGAGCACCTGTTTCGCCAGATCGCTCATACAAACACCACATGGGCCAGTGCCCCCAGCAAAGCGACGGTCAGACCTGCCATGATGCCAGCAAACACGTCATCCAGCATGACCCCCAGCGGATCGCCCCGCCGGTCCGCCCAGCCCACCAACCAGGGTTTCGTGATGTCGAAAAGCCGGAACAGAGCGAAGCCCAGCACGTAGCCCGGCCAAGGAAAGCCCCAGCTGTCAAAGCCCATCCACCACAGACCGAACGAGAGTGAGAACAGTGCGATCCACTGGCCCACGACCTCATCCACCACGATCCAGCCGGGATCGTGATCGGCCTGCGCCGCCGTGACCTCTCGTGTCGCCCACCAACCCAGTAGGAAGACCGCGACGGTCGCGATCAGAACCAACGGAAACTGGCCCACACCGTGCAGGACATAGAACGCGGGCAGGGCGATCAGACTGCCCCATGTGCCCGGAGCCTTGGGCAGGAACCCGATACCCGCAACGGAGGCGACGTGACGCGCGATCATGGCAACATCACCGTGGCGGAGGCCATTGCGGCAATGCCCTCACCGCGCCCCGGAAAACCGAGCCGTTCCGATGTGGTCGCCTTGACGCTGACCCGATCGATGTCGAGGTCGCAAATCTCCGCAATTCTGGCGCGCATCGCTTGCGCGTGCGGTCCGATCTTGGGCATTTCGCAAATGATCGTGCAGTCCAGATGGGTCATCCTGCCTCCTCGCGCGGCAACGCGCTCCACTGCTTTTTCTAGGAATATGTGGCTCGCGGCACCCTTCCACCGGTCATCCGAGGGGGGGAACCACTGGCCGATATCGCCCTCGGCCAAGGCACCGAAAATTGCATCGGTCAATGCGTGCATCGCCACATCCGCATCGGAATGCCCGGACAGACCTTTGTCATGCGGAATGTCGATTCCACAAAGGGTTACGTGATCCCCCTCGACCAGTCTGTGAACGTCGAAACCGGTTCCGTTGCGCGGGTCCATACCTGTTTTCCCTTCAGCACGCGCCAGATCGGCGGGTGTCGTAATCTTGAAGTTATCCTCATCGCCCTGCGTGGCAAGCACATCCAGCCCCGCGGCACGGGCCACGGCTACATCATCGGCCAGATCGGCGGTGTTTTTCCGGTGTGCCCTGAGGATGGCCGGGAACGAGAAGCCCTGGGGCGTCTGGGCGCGCAGAAGTCCCTCCCGAGGCACGGATCCTGAGAACCCATCGCTCCAAAGCGCGTCCACGACCGGCAGGCAGGGGCACGCGCCGGTGGAGGTTTGCAACCCGGCGATTACACCGCCAATGATTTCCGGCGTAACAAACGGGCGGGCGGCGTCGTGGATCAGCACATGCGTGGGGGCAAGCGGCCCAAGCGCCTCCAGCCCGGCGCGCACGCTGGCGCTGCGCGTATCCCCCCCCATAATCGGATCGCCTAGGTCGAAACCGCAAATCGCCTCGTGGTAGAGGGCCATGTCCTGCGGCCGGATCACGACGCGAACCGCATCGACATGAGGCAGAATCGCGCGCACGGTGTGAGTCAGAATAGCCTCGCCCTGCAATTTGCGATATTGCTTCGCGACCTCACCGCCCAGACGTGTCCCGCGACCGGCAGCGACGATAAGTGCGACGATTGTCATGGGGTTCTCCTGCATGATGCGGGCAGACCATGTGGCAAAAACCGGATAGGGGCAATGCAGCGGGTGCAGATTGATCCTGCCCGGTTTTTGCGCTATCGCCGGGGTTTGCACAAGGATGCAGCAATGACGCTACAGATCGGACCGCATATACTGGACAGCAACGTTCTGCTCGCACCGCTCGCGGGGATCACCGACCTGCCGTTTCGGCGCTTGGTGCGCAGCTTCGGTGCGGGTCTGGTCGTGTCCGAGATGGTCGCCTCGCAGGAAATGGTTCAGGCCCGCCCCTCGGCCCGCGCCCGGGCGGAGGTGCACGGCGATCTGGGCATCGCCTCGGTTCAGATTGCCGGGCGTGAGGGCCACTGGATGGCCGAATGCGCCCGTATGGTCGCGGATCGCGGAGCGCAGATCGTCGATATCAACATGGGCTGTCCGGCCAAGAAGGTAACGAACGGCTATTCCGGGTCGGCCCTGATGCGCCAACCCGATCATGCGCTGTCGCTGATCGAGGCGGTCGTCGCGGCGGTGGATGTGCCCGTCACGCTGAAAATGCGGCTGGGCTGGGACGATGACAGCCACAACGCACCTCAGATTGCCCGCGCGGCCCAGGATGCCGGCGTTCAGATGATCACCATTCACGGGCGCACACGCTGCCAGTTCTACAAGGGCAGCGCCGACTGGCGGGCCATTCGCAAGGTTGTGGATGCGGTCGATATTCCGGTCATCGCGAACGGCGATATCGTGGATACCGCAACGGCCCGCACCGCGCTGGATCGCTCGGGTGCTGCCGGTGTGATGATCGGGCGCGGCGCGCAGGGGCGCCCCTGGCAGTTGGCGCATGTTCACGCCGGCCTGACCGGCGGGTCGGGTCCGGCGATCCCCTTTGGCCCCGCACGGGCGGCGCTTATGATCCGACATCACACCGAAATGCTCGATTTTTATGGGCAGGAGATGGGTCTGAAATGCGCGCGCAAGCATCTGGGCTGGTATCTGGATGATCTGAATGTCGGGGCGGACCTGCGTCGCGCCCTTCTGACCAGCCGCGATCCGGCGCAGATCCACGACCTGATCGAGGACGCGAACACCCCCCACAGAAGGGCCGCAGCATGAGCGCCACAGCGATATACGAGTCCGCCTGGAACGCGCAGCCGCATCCCTCGCTGATAATCGACGCGCAGGACAGGATTGCCCGCGCAAACTCCGCCGCCGAGGTTTATCTGGGTCTGTCGGAGCGTCAGATGAGCGGCTGCGATCTGGCTCGCTTCACGGGCGAGGGGGCGCTGGTCGGCTCGATGGTTCAGCAGGTGCGCCAGCACGGCGTCTCCTACGCACAACACGATATCGAGCTGTCCTGGGCGGATCAGAAGCCGAGAATGGCCAACATTCAGGTCGCGCCGGTCGATGGGCAACTGGTGCTGCTGCAATTGCAGCCCCGCAGCATAGCGGAGAAAATGGACCGTTCGCTGTCCTCCCGCTCCGCCGCGCGGTCGGTTACGGGAATGGCCGCAATGCTGGCGCATGAGATCAAGAACCCACTCGCCGGGATCTCGGGTGCGGCGCAATTGCTGGCGATGAACCTGACGGATGAGGATCAGGAACTGACCTCGCTGATCCGCGAGGAGGTGGAGCGGATCGGCAAGCTGTTGAGCCGTGTCGAACAGTTCGGCGACCTGCGCCCCGTCTCACGCGATCCGGTCAATATCCACGACATCCTGAACCGGGCAAAGCTGTCGGCCCAGTCCGGTTTCGCCCAGAAGGTCCGCTTCGTCGAGGATTACGACCCCTCGCTGCCGCCGACGCCCGGCGATGCCGATCAACTGATGCAGGTGGCGCTGAACCTGATCAAGAATGCGGCCGAGGCCGTTCCCCGGATCGGCGGAATGATAACCCTGCGCACCGCCTATCGCGCGGGCGTCATGCTGTCGCTGCCCGGCGGCGGACGGCAGAGCCTGCCACTGGAAATCAGCATCATCGACAATGGCAGCGGCGTTCCGATCGACATCAAGAACCACCTTTTCGAACCCTTTGTCAGCACGAAGGCGGCTGGCTCCGGTCTCGGCCTTGCACTGGTGTCCAAGATCGTGGACCAGCATGGCGGTGTCGTGGAATGTGAGAGTGAACCCGGCTGGACGGCCTTCCGTCTGCTATTGCCGGTGTGGAAGGAGACGCGCTGATGGACGGAACGATCCTGCTTGCAGATGATGACCGCGCAATCCGCACGGTCCTCAGTCAGGCGCTGACCCGTGCGGGGTGTCGTGTGCGGGCCACCGGCTCCGTCAATACGTTGTGGCGCTGGATCGAGGAGGGCGAGGGCGACGTTGTCGTCACCGACGTGATGATGCCCGACGGCGACGGTCTGGACCTGCTGCCTGCGATCCGGCGCAAACGCCCCGATCTGCCCGTCATCGTGATGAGCGCGCAAAACACCGTCATGACCGCCATTCGCGCGGCGGAGGCGGGGGCCTATGAATATCTGCCCAAACCCTTCGACCTCAAGGAAGTGCTGGAGCAGGTGCGCAAGGGATTGGGCCAGCGCGACCGCCCCGCGGAACGCCCCGCCGCAGGCGATCCCGTGCAGGACAACCTGCCGCTGATCGGGCGCAGTCCCGCGATGCAGGAGGTGTACCGCATCATGGCGCGCCTGATGAACACCAACCTCAGCGTCATGATCAACGGGGAAAGCGGCACTGGCAAGGAACTGGTCGCGCGCGCCCTGCACAATTTCGGGGCTAGGAAAAGCGGCCCGTTCGTTGCGCTGAACATGGCCGCAATCCCGCGTGAGCTGATCGAGAGCGAGCTGTTCGGTCACGAAAAGGGTGCCTTTACCGGCGCGGCGGAGCGTCACACGGGGCGGTTCGAGGCGGCCGCGGGCGGAACGCTGTTTCTGGATGAGATCGGAGACATGCCATCCGACGCGCAAACCCGCCTGCTGCGCGTGTTGCAGGAGGGGGAGTTTACCCGCATCGGCGGGCGTGAGATCATCCCCGCCAATGTCCGTATCATCGCTGCCACCCATCAGGATCTGCGCGCGCTGATCAACGAGGGCCGTTTTCGCGAGGACCTGTTCTACCGCCTCAACGTGGTGCCGGTACGCCTGCCACCGCTGCGTGAGCGGCTGGAGGATATTCCCGACCTGGCACGCGCCTTCCTGAAACGGGCGGAGGCGGAGGGTCTGCCGCGCAAGTCCATCTCCTCCACCGCGCTGGATGCCCTCAAGCAGCAAAGCTGGACGGGCAATGTCCGCGAACTGGAAAACCTGATGCGCAGGCTTGCGGTTCTGTGCCCGGATGAGGTTATCTCCGAAGCGGCGGTGCATGAGGAACTGACGGCGCGGCCCAGCTCCGCCCATTCCCACTCAGGTGGGGATGGGGAGCGTCTGGGACAGGCGATCGAAAACCATCTGGAACGGTATTTCGCCCTGCATGGCGAAGATCTGCCCCCAGCCGGCCTCTACGACCGGATCCTGCGTGAAGTGGAGATGCCTCTGATCGCGCTGGCCCTGTCTGCGACGCGCGGCAATCAGGTCCGCACGGCGGAACTGCTCGGCATAAACCGCAACACCCTGCGCAAGAAGATACGTGAGCTTGACATCCCGGTCACACGGGGAAAGAAGTTGGTGTAGTTTTGCAACAGGGGGCCACTTGGCACCGGGGTTTTGAATACAGGTAACCGTCGCTTATTGCTCAAGGGGATTGCGCGTCTCGACGCGATGACACGCAACCGGGCGTGGCGCGGTGGCGTGACCTTTGCAATCGTTCTGATCGGGCCGATCCTGGCCTTTGCGACCTGGGCCGCGTTCGGTGGTATCGGTTCCAACACCTCCGATCTGCTGCGGTTCGTTCTGACGCTCGATCTGATTTACGTCATCGTGGTCGCCGGTCTGGTGGCGCAGCGCATCGCCCGGATGGTTGCCGCACGGCGGGCGAAATCGGCGGGGTCGCAGCTGCATTCACGCCTGACCACAGTGTTTTCCATCGTGGCCCTGGGCCCGACGATTCTGGTGGCGATCTTCGCCGCGATCACGGTGAATTTCGGGCTGGAGGGCTGGTTTTCCGAGCGGGTTCAGCGGGTCGTCGGCAACAGCTTTGCTGCGGCCCAAGCCTATGAGACGGAGCATCGCAGCAATCTGGCCGCCGATGCCGAATTGCTGGCGTCCTACCTCAACCGCAACAAGGCGCGGTATCCGCTGATAACGCCATCGGAATTGCGCGAATTGCTGTCCGCAGGGCAGGCGCAGATGCAGCGTGAGTTGAGTGAAGCCTACGTGATCGACGGTGCGGCGAAGTTGCAGGCACGCGGAAACCTGTCCTACCTCTTCGGCTATGAACCCCCGTCGCCCGTCCTGATAGATCGGGCGCGGACGACCGGGGACCCTGTCATCGTTGAGGATTGGGAGGCCTCCGAGTTTCGGGCGCTCGTGCATCTGCCGGCCTTTGCGGATCGCTATCTCTACGTCACGCGCAGCGTGGACGGCCAGATTTTGGAACTGCTGGACGAGACGCAATCCACCGTGATGCTCTATCGTCAGTTGGAACAGGACCGGGGAGAATTGCTGTTTGAATTCGCACTGATCTATGTGGGATTCGCCCTGATCGTGGTGCTGGCCGCTGTCTGGCTGGCCTTCTGGTTTGCGGACCGGCTGTCGCGCCCCGTGGCCCGACTGGCAGGGGCGGCAGCTCAGGTCGGGTCGGGTAATTTCGACATGCGCGTCAAGGAGGAACCGGGCGAGGACGAAATTGCCATGCTCGGCCGCGCCTTCAACCGCATGACCGCACAGGTCAAACGCCAGCGCGACGCCCTGCTGGAGGCCGGAGCCGAGAGCGAGCAGGCACGGCGCTTGTTCGAGACGGTTCTGTCGGGTGTGAGCGCCGGCGTCATGGGTCTGGACCCATCTGGCCGGATCGAGGTCGTCAACACCGCCGCCAGCGAGATTCTGGGCATCGACGCCCAAACCATGCGGGGCAAGATGCTGTCCGATCTGGTGCCGGAATTCGCGCGCCCCCTCGACAAGTTGTTTCGTGAGGAGCGCGAAAGCGTGCAGACGCAACTGCATCTGCAAACACCCAAGCGTGAGGAGGAGCTGCTCGTCCGTATCGCGCGCCACAGGATCGAGGACGATCAGGACGGTTTCGTCGTCACCTTCGACGCCATCACCGATCTGCTGAGTGCCCAGCGCATGGCCGCCTGGGGCGATGTTGCCCGCCGGATCGCGCATGAGATCAAGAACCCCCTCACGCCGATCCAGTTGGCCGCTGAGCGGATGAAACGTAAATACAGCAAGAAGCTGGATGCCGAGGACGCGGACGGGCTGGCCCAGTATTCCGATGTCATCATCCGCCAGACCGGCGACCTGCGCCGGATCGTGGATGAATTCAGCCAGTTCGCCAGAATGCCCGAGCCGCGCCGCGCGCCGTGTGATCTAAGCAAGCTGATGCACGATGCCGTGCTGCTGCGCCGCAGCGATGCCTCGCATGTCGAAATCGAGGTCATCGCCCCGCAGGAGCCGGTTATCGTGTTCGCGGATGAAACCTTGATCGGGCAGGCGCTCAACAACCTTCTCAAGAACGCGGTCGAAGCGGTTGATACCAGACGAGAAACCACCGGCTACACCGGCCCTGGACTGCTGCGCGTCACCCTTGACAAGTCCCCCACGACAGCCACCCTGACGATCGAGGACAACGGCAACGGCTTGCCAGAGGGCAAGACGGACCGCCTTTTCGAGCCATATGTGACGCATCGGGACAAGGGCACAGGTCTGGGCCTGCCGATCGTCAAGAAGATCATCGAGGAGCATGGCGGCATGTTGACCCTGCACCGCGCGAACGATACCGCGCCAGAACCCCAACAGGGCGCACGCGCTGTCATGACCCTTCCGCTGCGTGATGAGGATGCAACCTCGCCCGATCAACCGACTGAGCCTGACCAATCCAATGAGAGTGAATATGTCTGAGAGTGCAAAATCCGATATTCTGATCGTAGATGACGAGGCGGATATTCGTGAGCTGATCGCCGACATTCTGGAGGATGAGGGGCACGGCACCCGCACCGGCCACGATGCCGACAGCGCGATGGAGCATATGAACACCAAAGCGCCCGATCTGATGATCCTGGATATCTGGCTCAAGGACAGTCGGATGGACGGGATCGAGATCCTCAAGACGGTCAAGCGCGACAATCCCGGCGTGCCGGTCATCATCATCTCGGGCCATGGCAACGTCGAGATCGCCGTCGCCGCCGTCAAGCAGGGCGCCTATGATTTCATCGAGAAGCCGTTCAATATCGACAAACTGCTGATGACCGTGAACCGGGCGTTGGAGACCTCTCGACTGCGCCGCGAAAATGCCAAGCTGCGCGGGCAGGGCGTTCAGGCGTCGGAACTGCTCGGCTGCGGGACCGCTATCCGCACGCTGAAACAACAGCTCGACCGGGTGGCCCGTTCGAACGGGCGCGTGCTGCTCTCCGGCCCGCCGGGATCGGGAAAGGACGTGGCCGCACGCTATCTGCACGCGCAATCCGAACGGGCGGACCGGCCCTTCGTGACCGTCTCCTCCGCCACGATAGAACCCGACCGGATGGAGGAGGTTCTGTTCGGCGTCCAGCATGAGGGCAGGGCGCACGATCCGGGTCTGTTCGAGCGGGCGCATGGGGGCACGCTGTTCTTCGACGAGGTGGCCGACATGCCGCTGGGCACGCAATCCAAGATCCTGCGGGTGCTGGTCGAACAGGCGTTCACGCGGATCAACGGCTCCGAAACCGTGCGCGTGGATGTGCGCGTCCTGTCCGCCACCAACAAGAACCTCTCGGTTGAGATCGAGCATGGCCGGTTCCGGCAGGATCTGTTCCACCGCCTGAACGTCGTACCGCTGGAGGTTCCCGGACTCGACAGTCGGCGCGAGGACATTCCGGTTCTGGTGGAGCATTTCGTCTCACAACTGAACATCGAGCAGGGGCTGCCGCTGCGAAAACTGTCCGACGACGCGGCGGCGATGCTGCAAACGCTGTCGTGGCCCGGCCATGTCCGCCAGTTGCGCAATCTGATCGAACGCATCCTGATCCTCGGCCCCGACCACGGCGACATCACGTCCGCCGAATTGCCGCAGGACACCGATGGTGGGGAGGCGGAGGGACGCGACGCGCTCAGCGCCGCACTGGCCGGGTTGCCGCTGCGCGAGGCGCGGGAAGTCTTTGAGCGTGAATATCTGATCGCCCAGATCAACCGGTTCTCGGGCAATATCTCTCGCACCGCGAATTTCGTGGGGATGGAGCGTTCGGCGCTGCACCGCAAGCTCAAGTCGCTGAACATCGTCACCACGTCGCGCGGCGGTACGCGCATGGCCTCGATTGATGAGGTTGAGGATGACTGATCCGCAACGCCCCTTCATGCGACATGGCGTTATCCAAACGCGCCTTCGCAAACCGATCACGACGCGAGGATATCGCCCATGAAGGTCATCGTATGCGGTGCCGGTCAGGTGGGATGGCAGATTGCACGCCATCTGGCCTCGGAAAACAATGACGTGACCGTCGTGGACAACAACGCCGCGCTGGTACGGCGCATCACGGATTCGCTGGATGTCGGGGGGATCACCGGCTTTGCCTCCCATCCCGATGTGCTGGAACGTGCCGGCGCGCGCGATGCGGACATGATCATCGCCGCGACGTTTTCGGATGAGGTGAATATGATCGCCTGCCAGGTCGCGCATTCCGTCTTTACCGTTCCGCGAAAGATCGCGCGGGTTCGGGCGCAAAGCTATCTCGACCCGGAATGGTCCGACATCTACCGGCAGGATCACATGCCGATCGACGTGATAATCTCGCCCGAGAAAGAGGTCGCGGAGGCAGCCTTGCGCCGCCTGTCCGCGCCCGCCGCGTTCGAGATCAACGGCTTTCTGGATGACAGCGTGCAGTTGCTGGGCCTGACGCTGGGCGCGGATTGCCCGGTTTTGAACACGCCTCTGCGTCAGTTGACCGAGCTGTTCTCGACCCTGCGCGCCTATGTCGTGGCCATTCGCAGCGAAAACCAGAAACTGCGCATCGCGGACAGCGACGATCAACTGTTTGCGGGCGATCAGATCTATCTGTTCGCCGCGAAGGAGGATGTGGACAGGACGCTGCAAATCTTTGGCAAGCAGGCCTCCGCTGGCAACCGGGCCTTGATCCTGGGGGCCGGCAATGTCGGGCTCGCCGTTGCCAAGGTTCTGGAATCCCAAGGCAAGCGCACACGGCTCAAGGTGATCGAACGTGACCGCGCCCGCGCGGAATTCGCCGCCGACAGTCTGGAACGGACGATCGTTCTGCACGGGGACGGTCTGAACAAGGATATTCTGGAGGAAGCCGGCATCGACGCGGTCGGCAGTTTCCTCGCCGTGACAGATGATGACAAGACGAACCTGCTGTCCTGCGCCCGCGCGAAATCGCTGGGCGCGAAGCTGACGGTTTGCCTTATCAACGATCCGTCGCTGGCGCCGCTGATGCGCCCGCTGGGCATTGACGCCTATATCAACCCACGTGGCACCACGGTCAGTTCGATCCTGCGGCATGTGCGCCACGGTCGGATTCGCGCCGTCTATTCCGTCGGCGATGCCGAGGCGGAGGTGATCGAGGCGCAGGTTCTGGGCACCTCCGCCATTGCGGGCAAGCGGGTCCGTGACACGCACCTGCCCGAGGGGGCGATCATCGGGGCGATCCAGAAGGGGCGGGAGCTTGTCATACCCCGGGCCGAGACCGTGATTTCCGAAGGGGACAGCGTCACGATATTCTCTATGGCGGAACAGGTGCCGCAGGTGGAGCGGCTGTTCCGCGTCTCGGTCGATTTCTTCTAGGATGACTGGCCCATGATGCCATGGCGTCGACTGCCCCTATTTGTCTACTTCCTCGGCGCGTCGGGGATCCTGATGCTGGCGTCCAGCCTGTTTGCCTATCTGCGCGACAACCATGATGCCGCCCGTCCGTTCTTCTACAGCTTCGTGATGACCATGCTGATGGCGACGCTGTTCGCATTGGCGCTGATGAACCGCAGGCCCCGAATAACGGCCCGCTCGCACCTGCTGACGCTGATGGGCACATATATCCTGTTGCCGGTCTGGCTGTCGGTGCCGCTGATCGCGGTGGTCCCGACACTGACGCCTGTGGTCGGTTATTTCGAGATGGTTTCGGCCCTGACAACGACCGGGGCGACGGTGTTCGATCTGCCTGAAAAGATCAGCCTGACCGTGCATTTCTATCGGGCGCTGGTCGCGTGGTCCGGCGGATTTCTGATCCTGCTGGCAGCCATGGGCATCATGGCACCGATGAATATCGGCGGGTTCGAAATCAGATCCGTCGTGCTGGGCACACGTCACGGCAGCGGAACCCCGATCGCCGCGGCGGAGGCATCGTCCCGCCTGATCCGGTGTGCCGAGGTTATCTTGCCTGTCTACATTTCGCTGACCGCGGCGCTGGTCGCGCTGCTGTTGCTGACCGGGCAACCCTTGGTCACTGCCGTGATTACCGCGATGGCGACTGTATCGACCTCTGGCATTCTGCCGACGACCAGTCTGTCGGCTGCGGGCGGTGGTCTGTTGTCCGAGGTAGTCGTTGCGGTTTTCCTCATCCTCAGTGCGACGGCGATGGTGTACGATCCGCAAAGAAGGCGCGACATGCGTCTGATCGGCAAGGATCCCGAATTGCGGCTCCTCGCCGTGATCTGTGTGGGCCTGCCCGGCGCATTGTTTCTGCGACACTGGATCGGTGCGCTGGAACTGGACGGAGGGCAGGGCGGCTTTACCCTCGCGCTGCATGCCCTGTGGGGGGCGTTCTTTACGGTTTTGTCCTTCGTGACGACCTTTGGCCTCGAAAGCGCCTATTGGGACGATGCGCAGGGCTGGTCGGGATTGCCGACCCCGGGCCTGTTGCTGATGGGTTTGGCGATGCTGGGCGGCGGTGTGGCAACCACGACCGGCGGTGTGAAACTGCTGCGCATCTACGCGCTGTACAAGCATGGCACGCGTGAGCTGCGCCGCCTTTCCTTGCCGCATTCCGTGGGAGGCTCGGGTCAGACCGCCCGCCGCATCCGGACACAAGGTGCGTTCATCGCCTGGATTTTCCTGATGCTGTTTTTGATGGCGCTGTCGGTGATCCTGTTGGTTCTGACCGGTCTGGGCCTGCCGTTCGAGGAAGCCCTGCGCGCCGGAATCGCGGCGCTGACCAATACCGGCCCAGGCTACCTTGTGCTGCATGAGACACCGCGACGTTATGCCGATTTCGGGCCAGCCGTGCATATGACCCTGACCGCCGCGATGGTGATCGGGCGGCTGGAAACGCTGGCACTCGTTGCGTTGTTCAATCCGAATTTCTGGCGCAAATAAGCCGCAGATAAGCAATGTCTGGTGATTATTTCGCTGCGGCACTGGAAAACGATCCCGAAGCGGACCAATATCGACAGGTGAAACAAAAAACGAATTGCCGGGAGATCGTAATTTCCCGGCCAACTTGGAGTGTGTGACCATGGCCAACGACAAGCAGAACCTGCAAGATGCCTTCCTCAACAATGTACGCAAGTCGAAAATCCCGGTGACGATCTTCCTCGTCAACGGCGTGAAGTTGCAGGGCGTCATCACGTGGTTCGACAATTTCTGCGTCTTGCTGCGCCGTGATGGGCAGAGCCAACTGGTCTACAAACATGCTATCTCGACCATCATGCCCTCGCAGCCGGTCAACCTTTATGAGCCGGAAACCGACTGATCCATGACACGTACCGCTGTACTGCACCCCGACTTGCGCAAGGGGGCCGAACGCCGTGCGCCGGAAAACGCGCTGGCCGAGGCCGTATCGCTTGCCAACGCACTTGCCGGCCTCGATGTGGTCGAAGGCAAGGTCGTTCCGGTGCCCAAACCGCGCGCCGGTTTCCTGTTCGGTTCGGGCAAAACGGAGGAGCTGGCCCAGTGGATCGCGGCGGAGGAGATCGAGCTGGTCGTCATCGACGGGCCTGTGACACCCGTGCAGCAGCGCAACCTTGAAAAAGCGTTCAAGTGCAAGCTGCTGGACCGCACGGGCTTGATCCTCGAAATCTTCGCGGATCGGGCGCAAACCCGTGAGGGTGTCTTGCAGGTCGATCTGGCCGCGCTCGGCTATCAACGCACGCGGCTTGTGCGATCGTGGACCCACCTTGAGCGTCAGCGCGGTGGCCTGGGCTTTGTCGGCGGACCGGGTGAAACCCAGATCGAGGCGGATCGCCGGGCCCTGGACGAACGCATCAACCAGATCCGGCGCGCGCTGGAGAAGGTGGTGAAAACCCGAGGTCTGCACCGCAAGGCACGCGCCAAGGTTCCATATCCCATCGTCGCTTTGGTCGGATATACCAATGCCGGAAAATCCACCCTCTTCAATACGTTGAGCGGAGCAGATGTGATGGCCAAGGACATGCTGTTCGCGACACTGGACCCGACCATGCGCTCCATCGAGTTGCCGTCGGGACAGCAGATCATTCTGTCGGACACCGTCGGGTTCATCTCGGATTTGCCGCCGCAGCTGGTGGCGGCGTTTCGCGCCACGCTGGAGGAAGTGCTGGATGCCGATCTGATCCTGCACGTTCGCGACATTTCTCATCCCGAGAGTGAGGCGCAGGCGCAGGACGTGCGCGACATTCTGGAGAGCCTCGGCGTTTCACAGGCACAACGCGACGATATGATTGAGCTTTGGAACAAGGTCGATCTGCTGGACGATGAGGCCGTCTCCGCGGCCGAGCGTGTGGCCGGGCGCCATGCCCGACATCTTGCGATCTCCGCGGCCACGGGTCGGAATCTGGACAAGCTGTGCGAACTGATCGACGAAACCGTTCGCGATCCGATCCTGCATGAGACGCTCAACCTGCCCATAAGCGCGGGTGAGGCAACGGCGTGGCTCTATGCTCGAAAGCTGGTCATATCCAGCGATATCAAGGATTTGCGAAATCATCTTAGTGTTGAGTGGACGCATAAGCAGAAAGAGCAGTTCTTCAAATTGCACAGGGCTGCACTTGAGCGGACAGGTTAATTTAACATAATTATCATTATGCGTATAATTCCTGCGATTTGCTCCTTCCCATACGCGCGCCTCATCTGACGCGATCAGGCACACCATTCAGGCCTTCGACGCACCTTGCAGATTTGAGAGTTCGACGGTGGTGTAATCCTCACCTGTCCAGACGGGTATTCCCATCGCGCGCAAATCCTCCAGTGCCAGATCGACGGCGGCGTCGGGGCGCGGGTTCGCCTTGCGCAGGACGACCTGAGCGATGCGGCCCGGCCATCTGCTGGCCGCATCGCGGTAGACTTCAGCATCGTGCTGGCCGCTGTCTCCGATCAAAACGAAGCGTAAATGCGGGTGCGCCTCGAACAGGATGTCGATCTGCGCGCCCTTATGCTCGCCATGGGTGCTGCTGACAAATTGCGTGGGTGAGATGCCCAGATCACGCAGAAAAAGCGGCCCGCGTACCAGCCCTGCCCGTGTGAACAGCACATTGTCCAGAAATGCATGCAGGTTCCATGGGCTGGACGAGACGTAGTAAACCGGATTGCGTCCATCGTGCAGACCGTCGATCAGATCGACCGCGTCAGCAAAGACCTGCCTGGTCAGTGCCGATCCGGTCAGTGAGGTCCACAGATTGCGCAGCACGGAATAGGCTCCGGTTTGCATAAGGGTGTCGTCGATATCGGAGATCACTCCGTAACGGGCATCAGGATCGGTAAACATCGTGTCCGCCATCACCGCGCTGTCCGCCTGCCCCGGAATGTCGAGCGCGATGGTATGCCATCCCGGCTGCAACGCAGCGCGTGGCAGATCGAGACGAAAGTACCCCTCCTCATCCGTGCGGACACTGCGATCCTCGGAGATGGCACGCACCCGGACGCCCGCGACCTCATCAGTCAGGAACAATCCGACCATCTGGCGAAAATTGGTGAACCGCCCGTTCAGGGGATCGGGCGTCGTGCGCCGCAATCCCGTCAGAACCCGTCCACGCACCACGACTCCCGTCGAGGTGGCGAAGCCGAGGTAAGGCTCGATCACCGGCGGTTTTTGCGATGTGGACGTAAGGGGATGTGTGATCTTTTCCGCCCAGATGGCCAGACTGTGCAGCGCGCGTTTCAAATTTCGCCTCCGTTCGTTTCGGATTATTTCGTCACCACCGTGATGGTGTGTTTTCCAGCATTGCTCTTACTTTGGCAGCGATACTGTCCTAGATTGCAATGCAACATTCCAGAACTGGTTCATGAAGATGGCAAGAGCGCCCCGCCCCCGTCGCCGTATACGGCCCCGCCCCAGCTTCGCTCAACGCTGGCGCGGCAATTTCCTGACCGGCTTGGTGATCGTGGCGCCGATCGCCCTGACGATCTGGCTGATCTGGACGGTCATCACCTTCATCGACGCAAAGGTCGTGCCGCTGGTGCCGGGGATGTACAACCCCGCGACGTATCTGGGCAACGACGTACCGGGTTTCGGTGTCATCATCTTTTTGCTGTTCACCGCAGTCATCGGCTATCTGACCAAGGGTCTGGTCGGGCGATCCGTGCTGCGTTGGGGGGAAAATCTGGTGGAGCGGATGCCCGTCGTCGGCGGCATCTACAATGGTATCAAGCAAATCGCGGAGACGATCCTGAGCCAGTCTGGCAACTCATTCAAGCAAGCCTGTCTGATCGAGTATCCGCGCAAGGGGATCTGGGCCGTGGCCTTCGTCTCGACCGAGACCAAGGGCGAGGTCATGGAACGCCTGCCCGACGAAGCGTTGATCTCGGTCTTCCTGCCCACCACACCGAACCCGACCAGCGGTTTCCTGTTGTTCGTGCCCCGCAAGGAGATGGTGGTGTTGGATATGGATGTCGAGGATGCGGCGAAGCTGATCATCTCCGCCGGGTTGGTCACGCCGCCCACCGCAGCGGAAAAGGCAGCTGGTGTGCGGATCGCCAATCGCAGGGGTGAACCGGCCAGGCGGATGGCCTGACCGGGATATCGTCGGCGTCACTCCGCCTCGGACCACCAGACATCCGGCATGAAGCCGATCCAGTAGCCATAGATCGGCAGGTTGTCCGCAGGATAGTGCAGCTCCGCCTTGTGGGCGACGCGCACCAGCGGCGAATACCAGAACGGGATCGCGTAGCGCCCCGTTGTCAGCACCCGGTCGAGCGCCCGCACCGCGGACACGAAATCCTCGCGCCCGTCGGATGCCAGAATCGCGTCGATCATCGCATCCACGGCCGGGCTGTCGATCCCGGCATAATTGCGCGTCCCCTCCTCGCGCAGTCCATCCGAGCCCCAGTAATTGAACTGCTCGGTTCCCGGCGACAGGGACAGACCCCAAGTATGGGCGATCATGTCATAATCGTAGGTGTTGAGCCGCTCCGTATATTGCGCGGCATCCACCAGAGACAGCTCCATCGTGATGCCCAGACGCTGCAAAGCCTCGGCAAAGATGCCGGTTACGGCCTCGTTGGCGGAGGAGGATAGCAGCATCTCGAACACGAAGGGCTGACCTTCCGCATTGCGCAGAATGCCGTCCTGTAGCGTCCAGCCGGCCTGCTCAAGCAGGTTTTGCGCGGTCCGCAGATTGCGCCGGTTGCGCAGATCGTCTGTCCCCACGGGCAGGCTGTAATCGCTCAGCACGTCCGGGGGCAAGTCGTCGAGAAACGGCGTCAGAAGCGCGACTTCGCGCGGGCCGGCCTCCCCCTCGAACCCCAGAAGGGAATTGTCGAAATAGCTTTGGATACGCCCCGGCACACCCGCGTTCAGACGCTGGTTGATGAACTCGAAATTGAACGCGTGCAGCAATGCATCGCGCACGCGGATGTCGGAAAACAAAGGCGATCGGGTGTTGAAGACCAGTCCGGACATGCCGGTCGGGCGTTCGTGGGTGATTTCGGATTGCACGATCTCGCCCCGCTCCACCGCCGGGAAATCGTATTGCTCGACCCACTTCGCCTCATCGTATTCGACATAATACGAGGTTTCGCCTGAGGTGAATGCCTGCCAGACGGCCTCCCCATCGCCGAAGAACTCATAGCGGATCGCGTCCAGATTATGGCGCCCCACGTTGAACCCCAGATCGGCGCCCCAATAATCGGGGTCCCGGTCAAACTGAATGAAACGGCCGGTGTCGAATTCGCCGATCGTGTAGGGACCGGACCCGATGAACGGACGCAGGGAGCTTTCGGTGAAATCCACCCCGTCCCAATCCGCCTTCTTCAGGACGGGACGCAGGCCCAGGATCAGGGGCAACTCGCGGCTTTCCCCGGTCAGGTTGAACCGGACGGAGCGTTCGCCGGTCTGTTCGGAACTGACGACGCCGTCCCAGGCCGCGCGGTAGCGGGCATGCCCCTGCTCGCCCATGATCTCGAACGACCAAAGGACGTCCTCGACCGTGACCGGCGTTCCGTCCGAGAATCGGGCTGCGGGATTGAGGTGGAATTCGACCCATGTGCGGTCCTCCGCTACCTCAACCGATTCGGCCAGCAACCCGTACAGGGTGAACGGTTCATCGTAACTTCTACCTAAAAGCGATTCCGCCACGTGGGCGCGGGCCCCATAAGGCGCGCTGCCTTTCTGGATGAAGGGGTTGAGGCTGTCGAAGGATCCCCTGGCCCCCTCGACGATGATTCCACCATGCGGTGCTTCGGGGTTCACATAGGGCAAATGCGCAAAATCTGGTGGCAAAGCAGGCTCACCGTACATAGCGATGCCGTGTTGAGGCTCGGCCATGGCTGTGCTCGCGGTCAAAAGGACCCCTGCGACAACTGAACTTAAACGTGACATATCTGCACCATTTACCTGTTTCTTATGAGTTAATTCAGATCATCCTAACCGGGCAGATACCACCCCGCAAAAAATTATCTTTGTCACGGGCGGTCGGGATCCCTATATTAAGGGCACTGCTCGATAGGTTTCTTGCCTGTATGAAACCTGCCTCAACACCTGTCTCTTATACACATCTCCGAGCCCACGAGACAAGAGGCAATC
>OJGD01000238.1_pt1 | contig 18860 bp, 18 predicted proteins | sample 1594571 | NCBI WGS metagenome assembly OJGD01 (sample SAMN05416771, study PRJEB24817) | seawater metagenome | isolation source: Sea water | place: Canada:Atlantic | collected 2013-11
TTGCCTCTTGTCTCGTGGGCTCGGAGATGTGTATAAGAGACAGTGGGTGAAGCGCCTGATCATTTCAAGATCGACGGCAGTGGTATTCTAAATATTATTAAATCTGATGTCAGTGATGAAGAGAAACAGCAAGTTGCGAAGGCCGTGCAGTTTTGTCCCAATCAAGCATTGCGCTTAGAGACGGAGTAAATACGTGAAGGTTTTTCTAACCGGCGCTACAGGTTTAGTGGGTGCACATACCGGACTTGCGCTGCTTGAGGCCGGTCACCAGCTGCGGCTCCTGGTAAGAGACCAGCGCGTAGCCCAGGCTTGGTTTGCCGAGCGGGGGTACCAAATTGACGATTGGTGTGTTGCGGATATGCGCGACCGCGAGGCGGTCGCAAAGGGCATAGAGGGTTGCGATGCCGTCGTCCACGCTGCCGCGGTAGTGAGTTTAGACACCCGTCAGGGTAAAGAAACCATGGCGGCTAATTTGGCGGGGGTGGACTCTGTTATTACAGCCGCGGTAGGCATGGGAATACAGAAAATACTCTATGTCTCTAGCGTCGCCATCTTCATGCATCCGCAGGCAAAGAGCCTCAGGGAAGACGGGTCACTGGCGGTGATGGGTGAATCTTATAGCGGCGCAAAAATCGCCTGCGAACAAAAGGTGCGAGCCCTGCAAACCGAGGGAGCGCCGGTGACAATCAGTTATCCGGCAACGGTAATCGGGCCCGACGATCCACGCTTGTCGGAAAGCAACGGTGCACTCAGCATTTTCGTCAATCGCTTTATACCGATTACGACTTCCGGCATGCAAATTGTAGATGCCAGAGATCTTGCTAAGGCGCACGTACAGCTACTGGAAGACGTGCCGCGAGGTAATTACTGTAATCGACGCTATGTAGTAGGTGGACATTTCATAACATGGTCAGAGCTGGCGACGGCGATGTCTTTACAGCTGGAGCGTCCACTTCGCCGCCTGCATATCCCCGCTGTTATCTTGCGCTGGAGCGGCATGTTAATGGACGTGTTGAGAAAACTTATTCCTATCCAATTTCCACTGAGCAGTGAGTCGGCGCGACTAGTTACTTCATTAGTGCCAGCGGATTCCCGCCGCATAATTAAAGAGTACGGTTTTAAATTTAGACCCACATCGGAGACGCTTGCCGACACCTTGGTTTGGCTTGCAGATAGCAATCATATTCCCGCTCAGCGCTGAGCGAGTACTTGGATTTCAATAAAGTTAATAATAAATAGTAGGAGTTTAAAATGGCAGATAAGCGTGTTGCATCGATAGTTCCACCTAATAAATCTTATCCTCGGGAAGAGTTGGAGGAAATGGTCACCCGTTGGTTGCAGGCCAATGTCGATTGTGAAAAGGACGGCGACTGGACTAAGCATCTAGCCCCAATGTATGCCGAAAACGCTGTCTATGGCTGGAATATTGGCCCTAACGAGGAGTTTGTTGCCAACGGCCGTCAAGAGATATGTGACTTGGCGTTGGGCTATCAAATGAAAGGGTTTGAAGAGTGGGAGTACCCCTATCACGACATCATTATTGATGAGAAACGCGGTACGGTTATCGGTTTCTGGAAGCAGGTAGCACCCTATAAAAGAAAAGATGGCAGCTTCTATGAAATTGCCGGTATCGGCGGTTCCTGGTTTGAATACGGCGGTAATTATCAGTGGGCGTGGCAGCGAGACTTTTTTGACCTCGGCAATGCGAAAGACTGCTTCTTTCAGCTAGCAGGTGCCGGTGCTTTGGAGCCCATTGTTAAGGAAAAAATTCATCGTCAGGCGAAGGGTATTCTACTTCCCGGGCATCGCAAACTGCGTGAAGAACCCAGTCGCTATGAAAAAATCAGAAACTCGCTTGCCTTGGTGAAAATCGCATTGACCGGTCGTTAAACCGTCGTTGATTGTTGGCAATAAAAATAACGATAAATAGAGATGAGAAGCTATGTGGTTTTCAGATAATCCGGATAAGGCGTGGGTAGAAAAGTTTTTCCTAATGTATACCCCGGTTTGGATGGCGCTGATGGCGCTGATGATGGTAACGGGTTGGGCGCAGTCTGTCGGTGATAAAGTCTTATTGATTCACGCGGCGATTGTTGCTCTTCCGATACTGATTATTCCCGCGCTATTGAATAGCCGTAAGTCAGCGACGCCCTGGCACGAGAGCTATTGGCTGAAGGCGAATATCTATCTTTTTGTTTTTGGATTTTTCGGAAACTATTTTGGGTCTGAGTATTTCTTTGATGTCTTGGGGATGGTCTATCACTATCCCAACGCAAGTACGAATTTGGACTCTGCTCTGCTAGGCAGTGGTGAGCAGCGAGTCCCTCTTATTATGTACTTTTATACACACGCCTATTTTATGACGTATCACGCCACTGCGAATATCGTGCTGCGGCGACTGCGAAATTTAAATATTCCCGGCGGAATTGCCTTGTTTCCAGTAATGGTTTTTGCCGTAGGGTATGTGTGGGCGTGGGCAGAGACGCGTGCCATGGCAAACCCGATGCTAGCGGAGAGTTTCTACTATCAAGATATGGCGAGGATGTTGGCCTACGGTTCAGCAATCTATGCCATTTACTTTATTGCTAGCTTTCCTATCTATTACCGAATTGACGAGCGTCGTGGCCAGTCATGGTCACTGTGGGTAACTGCGTCTGCGGGTATGGCGGCCAGTATGCTGACATTTTATATGTTGGACTTTGTGGCTCATTGGATCGGTGCGCTTTAGTACACACATAATAATAAGGGGTGTTTAGATGGATCTTGAAATTTCTACACCATTGAGAAAATGGTTAGTTTACTCAGTACTGTCTACAGCGATGTACTCTTCGACGGTTTTTGCCCAGCAGCAAGAACCAGTCGCTGTTGAGAAGAAACGCAGCTCGCAAATGCTTGAAGAGGTGTTTGTTACCGCTCGAAAACGGGTTGAGAGCTTGCAGGAAACACCGGTGGCAGTCACTGCGATGGGGGCAGAGGCGCTTCGAGAGGCGGGTATCGCTAGCATCACTGATTTGCAGGGTTCGGTGCCCAGTCTTCAGTTTGGCGAAAGCGGTTCTAAGACCCCAGCCATTTTCATTCGTGGCGTTGGTCAGCGCGAGGCAACGTCGGTACTGGATCCCGGCGTCGGGGTTTATCTCAATGGGATTTATATTGCCAGACAAGATGGCCAGCTACTGGATACCGTTGATACAGAAAGTATTCAGGTTTTGCGGGGGCCTCAGGGAACGCTGTTTGGTAAGAATAATACTGGCGGTGCGATTCTGGTGAATACCATTGCTCCTGACACCCAGGAGGTCTCGGGCTCAGCGTTGGTGAACGTAGGTAACTTCGGCAGAAAAGATTTAAAGTTAAGCGGTAATGTCCCCTTGGCCGATGGTCGCGCGGCAATGCGGGTAGCACTGAATAGCCGGCGGTTAGATGGATACTTTGATAATGTGAATGGCAGTGGTGATTTCGCCGATGAAGATCGCCTAGCTCTATCTGCTCGATTTTTATGGTTGGCCACCGATGATTTGACGGTCGATGTTTTTGGTTACTGGAGTAAACAAAGCGAGTTGAGTACCGGGGTTACCTGTATATTTCAAAACCCGGATGCCAATGTCGCACAGTTGCGCTATCCAGGGCAGCCAACGTTTCGCGAGGGTTGCGAAGAAAGTGAACGTCTAAGTCGCAGTAATAAGTTGTCTGTGAATCAGGATCACAGCGAAATTACCATGGAAAATCGCATGGCAGCGCTGACCCTTGACTGGTCTATTTCTGAAACCATGAGCCTTAAAAATATTACCGCATTTAGCTGGCAGGATGGCATAAACCGCAATGATGATCAGGACGGGACGTCGATACCGATTCTGGATAGCGGCACTAGCTCGCTTAATCGCGCTTTGCGCGCCGATGGCAAAGCCGTGCCGGAAGAAACACGACTGCAATTCAGCGAGGAACTGCAGTTAAGTGGTACTGCGTTTGACGGAGATTTAACCTACACCACCGGTTTATTCGCCTCTGTTGAGGAAATTAAAAACAATGCCTTCAGTCAAGTTGTGGGCCCTAAGGGCTTGGCTGGTGTGAGACCGAGTACCGCTTGTGCATCCTTGTCGATTCCGATTTGTGGCCTAATTGATGATGCCCTTGTTTTCCCCTTGGCGAATATGTTTTCCAACCGCAGCGATTTAGAAAATACCAGCTTTGCCTTGTTTGCGCAGGGAACCTATAGCCTTACTGACTACCTGCAACTAACCCTTGGCGCGCGTTATACATTCGAAGAGCGCGAGCGAGTAATGACCTTGTTTGAGGTAGATTCCTTGGAATATGGTCAACGAATAGGTGCCCTGTATATCGATGCGGCCGGTTTGTATAGCCCGATTCTAGTGGCACAGTTTGATCAGTTGGGGAATGACGTACCTGACTTGCCGCTTATAGTTAGGGATGATGCGGTAAGCGACCAGGCGGACTGGTCAAACTTTACGCCCTCAGCAACCCTTTCTGTTATTGCGCCAGATAGCTGGTTGTCGACAATGAAGCTCGATAGCTTTATGAGTTATTTTACTTACTCAGAAGGTTTTAAAGCTGGTGGTTTTGAGCCAAAAGGCCCCGAGCTGGTGTCCTTTGATCCTGAGGAAGTGGTTAACTATGAACTAGGGTTTAAGCTGGACGCGCTCGATTCGAGACTTCGTGTAAATGCCGCGGTTTACACCATGAGTTATGAAGATATTCAAGTGCGCGTTGCCGAGCAGGGTGATCGCATCGCTGATCTGTTTTTGTATTTAAGTAACGCGGGTAAAGCGACTATCAATGGTGCGGAACTGGAAACGACCCTGGTGCTCGGCGATTGGTTTATTCAGGGCGGCTATTCGTGGACCGATGCCGAATACCAAGAGTTTGACGGCATCGTTGTTACCCCGGGGCAGGGCGAATCATTAGTCGATCGCAGTGACGAGCCCTTTGCACTGGTTCCTGAGCACACTTGGTCACTGGCATTAAGTTATCAATGGCTGACGCCTATAGGCATGTTTACCCCGAGACTATCTGCCTATTACCGAAGTGAATTATTTACCGGTATCGATTATTTGTCGGACGAGTATGAAAGCTCGTTTATAAAGGAAGAAACCATATGGAATTTCCGCTTGGGCTGGTATCCCTCTGAGGAGTTTCATGTCACTGCCTACGTCAACAACTTAACCGATGAGACGTATTTTAAAAGTGGCTTCGCGGTATCGGCATTGCTAGGCGCGGCGACGTTAACCCAGGGTGCGCCGCGGGCAGCCGGTTTAGAATTTGCTTGGGAGTTTTAAAAAGGTAAAACGATGACAAATTCACTATCTGAGTTTCCCGAGCTGGGCTGCTATCTGTTGCCCGGCCATACTGACAACCCCGCCGACATCATCAATGAAGTTCGGCAAGCGGAACGATTAGGTTTGGGTTCGGCGTGGATTTCTGAGCGCTTTGATGTAAAGGAAGCGGCGTCTCTTGCGGGCGCGGCAGGGGCGGTCACAGACAGGATTTGTATCGGCACTGCCGCCACCAATATCAATACCCGCCATCCCTTGGTTACCGCATCAATGGCGACGACACTACATAAACTCACCCACGGGCGTTTTGCCCTAGGTGTTGCCAGAGGCGTCGGTATTCGCGGGGATTTAATGGGGCTGACTCCCCAAAAAAACGCGCATCTAAAGGAGTTTGTTGAGCTGATGCACAAGCTTTGGCGGGGCGAGCGAGTTAGTCATCAGGGTAAATTGGGTGACTTTCCCTACCTGCATATGAAAGACGGGATGAGTGCAGATATCCCCTTAATGTTTGTCGGCTTTGGTATAAAAAGTTTAGAGATGGCGGGCGGTTTATTCGACGGTGTTATTTTGCATACCTTTTTAAGTGATGACGCCTTGCAACGCAGTGTGCGGGCTGTCCGCAGGGGGGCGGAAGTCGCTGGTCGTGACCCGGCGACGGTTAAGGTGTGGAGTGTATTGGCAACGTCTTGCAATGACGATGACGAAGTGGTGTTGCGCAAAATTGTTGCGCGAATGGCGACCTATATGCAGGCGCCGGGCTATGGCGAGTTGCTATTTGCTAGCAATGAGTGGGATCCGGAATTGCTGAAAGCCTTTCGCGCGGATAGCGTCGTGGCGAGTATGAGTGGCGGTATAGATAGCGTAGCGACGCTTGAACAGTTGCGTCATATCCGCGATTTAATACCGGCGTATTGCTTGCCAGCGGCAGTCGGGTCGCCGGAGCAGTGCGCGCAACGTTTTGTCGATCAGTTCGACGCCGGCGCCGATGGCATTATTATTCACGCCAGCACGGCGGACGAGTTTGCGCCTGTGATTCCCGCGTATAAGGCGTGTCGAGATAGCAAGAGATTTGCCGATAGAACTAATCGGCCGGTGTAGCCATACAATTAATAAAAAGAGATTTAAATGGATGAACTCAGATCGACGCCAAAGTTAAGTGACCCTAAGCAAGTAGAGCAAAGTCTAGAGCGCTGGTTTGCAGGGTTAAGAATTTCTTTGATCCTAGCGGGGATGTCGATAGTGAGCGGCGACCGTGGCATGTTGGCTGAGAGTTTTGCCAGCCAATACCTTAGCAAAGTTCTCGCGGAGCGAAGCTAGTGTTGGATTTAACAAATCAAGTAGCGCTTATTACCGGTGCTGGCAGCGGGATTGGTTTCGCACTCGCGAAGGTCGCTGCGCAGCGTGGTATGCATTTAGTCTTGGTGGATGTCGAGGCCGCAGCATTAGAACAGGCTAAAACGGTATTGGAGGCGAAATTAGTCGCTTCGCAAATAATCCGTTGCTTTACCGTTGACGTATCAGATGCAGAGCAAATGGACGCGATGGCTGCGGAGGTGTTCGCCGAATTTGCCCACGTAGATTTGCTGTTTAATAACGCTGGTGTAGGTGGTTCTGGCGCCATTTGGGAACAGGATAAAGCCTACTGGGAGTGGATGCTCGGGGTGAATTTATGGGGTGTTATCAATGCTGTTCACGCTTTTACCGCCGCCATGGTGGAGCGGGATTCGGGCTATATTATTAATACCGCCTCGGTGGCGGGATTAGTGTCAGCTGCCGACACCGGCCCCTATACGGTGAGTAAACACGCGGTGGTTGCGTTGTCGGAGGTATTAGTTGCCGACCTGCGCAAACGCAATAGTCGCGTTGGCGTGTCAATTATTTGTCCTTCTTTTGTAAACACTAAAATATACGCCGCTGAGCGCAATCGCCCACTGCCGGCCAGTCTTCAACACGACGAACATTATCACCGTGATCAAGCCGCCCTTGCCGAAGCAGCTAGCGAATTTTTCGCACACACCTTGTCGCCGGACCGAGTGGCAGAACAGGTGTTTGAGGCGATTGAGCGCCGTGAGTTTTATATCCTGCCGCACCCAGAGGGGAGTCGCGCAGCGATAGCGCAGCGGTTTGACGGTATTGCGGCGGGGGAGGCGAGACCGTTGCGCGGCCCAGAGGAATATCCCTTTAGTTAAACCTGATCGCATTCATAGAATTAAACACGCAGTGCTGGGAATTAGTATGAAAGATCTTATGGGTAAAGTCGCCGTTGTTACTGGCGCGGGTTCTGGTATTGGCAAAGCGATTGCGCACGCCGCTGCAGATCACGGGATGTCGGTGGCGGTAGCCGATATTAATATTGCAAACGCGCAGCTAGTGGTTGATGAGCTTCATGCAAAAGGTGTGGATGCGATTGCCGTCGACGTGGATGTCAGTGATATCGAATCAGTTCGACGCCTTCGTGACGCCGCTATCTCGCACTTCGGCGCAGTCCACCTGCTGTGTAATAACGCGGGGGTCTGGGTTGGGGCGCACATGGCAGAGGCGGATATTCGCGACTGGCGATATTTAATTGATGTAAATCTCTACGGAGTCATTAACGGCGTTAATGTGTTTCTTCCCGATATGATAGCGCAGGGCACGGGTCATATAGTGAACACCTCTTCCATGGGCGGCTTGGTCTCGGGCCCCCCGGAAGGGCTTTACTGCACAACAAAGTTTGCGATTGTGGGTTTGTCGGAATCCCTATTATTAGAATCTGTCGAGAGCGGTGTGGGCGTGTCGGTTTTGTGTCCGGGTTTGGTCAATACCAATTTAATCACCAGTTCGTCGGCCTTGCGCCCATCTAACTTGAGTCATGATAAAGCGCACAAGGTGGCTGCTCCCGATGTGAAGTCGGGCCTTTCCCCTGAGGAAATTGGGCGGCGCGTTTTAGATGCCGTGTTAGATGATGAGTTTTATATTATTCCTCATAGCGATTTCCGCGAGATTTTGATGATGCGCCATCAAGGCATTATCGATGCTTTAGATCGTCAGGTAGCGCGTTATGAATAGCGAAACCTCCTATAAGCGTATTGAGATCACCGAGTTTGGCGGCCCAGACGTATTGGCAGTGTGCGTCGAAGATTCACTACCGCTGCCCGCGCGGGGCGAAGTAAGAGTGAAAGTGCTTACGGCGGGAACCGGATTTACCGACACCATTATTCGGCGTGGGCAGTATTATGATGTCAAAGATAAGCCGCCCTTCACCTTAGGCTATGACTGGTTTGGCGTGGTGGACGCCTTGGGTGAAGGGGTTGTTGATTTTGAAGTGGGCCAGTACGTCGCCGATATGCCGGTAATCGGCGGCTATACGCAATATCTTTGTGTGTCTAGCGATTCACTGGTTGCCGCGCCAGCAGGTTTGGACCCCGCCGAGGCAGTGGCGATGATTTTATCTTATACCACCGCCTACCAAATGCTAACGCGTATAAAAGAGCTACCTGCGGGATCGACCTGTTTAGTGCATGCCGCTGCAGGGGCGGTGGGCACGGCGTTGCTCGAACTTGGTCGCCTGCGGGGGCTGACTATGTACGGCACAGCATCCAAGGCCAAACACGACACCGTGCGCGCCTTTGGCGCAGAACCGATAGACTATCGAAGGGATGATTTTGTTGCCGAGATCGCGCGCCTGACCGGTGGTCAGGGAGTTGATGTGGTGTTTGATACCATCGGTGGTAAGAACTGGTCCAGGTCGTATGGCTGCCTGAAACGCGGTGGCTTGTTGATAGGTTTCGGCGCATTGCAATTGACCACCGGTGAAGAAAAGGTACCTTCCTTATTGTTGGGCTTCTTTAAGTTACTATTTGGCTGGCGCTTAATTCCCGACGGAAAGAAAAGTGAATTTTATAATATTCAAACTCGGCGTAAGAAATATCCGCAACAGTTTAAAGATGATGTGGGTGAATTATTTTCTTTGCTGAAGCAGGGGCACTTGCATCCCCAGATCGACGCGGTGGTCGATCTGGAACATGCCCAGGATGTGCATCGGCGTATTGATAGTGCAGACATTAGTGGCAAGGTCGTATTGCGTTGCAACGCTTACTAGCCTTAATCGGATGCCGCTAATTCCTTAGCTGCTTCAACCTCCACCAAAATGCCATTGAATTGAACCATGCCAGATATCTTCTCGATATTCGCGGGGCCGTCGCTGGCGAGAACATTCACGTTAGCGCCTTTGGCCTGCGAGGCAACCGCAAGATTGCTGGCGTCTTGCTGGCCCCAGCCGTGGGTCATGGCCACTGCCCCCGGCATCATGTCGTTGCTGATAGCGAGCTGTACTCGTAGCCGCCCTTGCGCATTGAACACGTTCACCCATTGATCTTCTTGCAGATCGCGGCGCTGCGCATCTTCGCTGTTCATATATAGATAATTTCGGTTTCGACTGCCTTTGACAAAGCTGGGATGATTGAAAGTCCAGCTGTTGTGACTGTAGCGATCGCGTTTACTTATGAGCTTGAGTTTGCTGTTGTCTTGTATTTCTGACTCAAATTTATCGTGAAGAGCGCGACTCATCGCAAGAAATTCCGACGGTGCTAAATTTATTTTTGCCGTCGGCGTGAGAATGCCCTCTTTAATAAAACTGCCAATGTCGCGATTTTTTCGCAGTACACCGTGGGGTTGGCGGCGCATTTTGTTAAGGCTACCAAAGCCCGATACCCGATTGACGATCGCTAAAACAACGGTGCTGAAATCAGGTAGTTTTTTACCAATATACGGAAGCTTTCTTCCCAGGTGGCCGCAGTTGATTGCAAATTGCAGTAATTTTGAGCCGCCAAAGGGGAAGCCGCTTTTTCTACACAAATCTAAGAAAATACTGATCTCATCGCGCGATTCTCCCTTCAATGGGAGGACGGGGTCGGTGTACTGATGAAAAATATTGGGACTTGTGCCCAGCATTGAAATAAATGCAAAGGGCATATCGGGGCGTTCAAGCCAATGACTGCCGGGCAGCAGATAGTGTGCATGGCGCGCAGTTTCACTTTCCACTAAATCTATCGCCACTAGTAGCTCAAGTTCTTGTAGCGCACCTCGCAGACGCTCGCTATTCGCACAGCTCAGTATTGGGTTTCCCGAGGTGCAGATAAAGGCTTTTAATTGGCCTTTGCCGGTGGTGAGAATGTCGTCGGCTAATACGCCAGCGGGCACGGTTCCCATTACCAGGGGAATATCCGCGAGGCGGAATGTTTGCTTGGGTTTTTGCGGGTCAAAGCGGTCGTAGCGAGCCACGTCGATAATCCCCTTGCCGACTAAGCTGCCGCCACGTCGGTCCAGGTTGCCGGAAACGACATTGATGACTTCCTGTAGCCAGAACGTGAGTGAGCCGTGGCTGCCCTGATTTACACCTGTGGAACTGTATAGGCTTGCGCCATCGGCGCTTTTAAATGCCGCGGCCCACTCCCTAATGGTTGTTGCCGGGATGCCGGTCACTGCGGCGCTGCGTTCCGGTGGCCAGTCATTGACCAGCGTTTCTACGCTTTCCCAACCTTCGCAGGCAGCGTTTATTGTATGGTGGTTAATGGCGCCGATTTCTATCAAGACATGTAGAAAACTCAGCATAAAGTAGACGTCTGTATTGGGTCGAATAAATTGATGTTCGCCAATCGATTTTGCGGTTTCTGTGCGGCGCGGATTGAGCCATATTATCCGCCCACCGTTGGCGATCATTGCCTCTAAACGCTTTCTTGAATGCGGAAAATTAATAAACGACATTTTTGAAATAAGCGGGTTTGAGCCGACGGCAATAAAAAATTTACAGTTGTCTATATCGGGAAAGGGCTGGATATGTGCGCTGCCATACACGCGCTCTGAGACTACAAATTTGTTATTACAGTCTTGCGAGCCAGTGTGATAGAGCTTGCTTGATCCAAAGGACTTGATAAACGCATTCGAAAGAATGGGTGGCAAAAAACTCATGCTAATAGGGTTGCCGATATACATGCCGAGGGCGTCGCCGCCATCTCGCTGAACTATCTCCCTAAGTTTGCCACCGATTTCCGTTAAGGCCTGCTCCCAGCTTATGGCCTCTAGTTTGCCGTTGACGCGCTTCATTGGCGAAGTGATGCGATCCGGTGAATCTCGAAATTCGTTTGCCTTTAGGCCTTTTAGGCAGGCGTAGCCAGCCGAGGCGACATGCTCGGTATTGGGCTTGATTTCAGATATGTCGCCCTTTTCATCAATATGGATTTTTAGGCCACACGCAGCCTCGCAGATCCGACAAAAAGTAAACGTTTCTTGCATGATCAACGCCTTTATTATTTTTTATAAACTATAAATAGTAGTTATCCTAGATAATATACTTTAATCGGGTGAGGCTATACTGGGTATTGGCTAGGATTTAGACTTCTAATATTGTCTGATGAGATACGACTTTATAGTCGCGGTTATTTGCTTAAACTTGTTTTTGATTTTTGTAGGCATATCTATGACGATCAGTTTTAGTTATTTGTACGATAATGGCGAGAACATATTAAAACGGACACGGGCAATTCACTGACATTCGCTGTCCCGTCGCTGGGTGGTCAAATTCGATTGACGCTGCATGCAGCAGTAATCTCGGCGCTAGTTGCGTCGAGTTTTCGCGGTGGTATAAATCGCATCCCAAAATGGGATGGCCAATGGCAAGGCTGTGGATTCTTAGTTGGTGAGTTCGCCCTGTTAAGGGGGTGAAAAGTACGCGACTACGTATTGGACTCGTCAGGCGCGCAATGACTTGAAAATGACTTTGCGCGCCTTTGCCGCTTTTTTCACAGAGCTTTAATACGGGAAATTTTTCTGGATCCTTCGCTATTGCAGCATTGATGATTCCCTCATCGTCCTCTATATGGCCGAGTAATTCACTAATATAGGTTTTCTTGACGCTACGGTTTTGAAACTGTCTAGTCAGATTGGCGTTGGCGTCTTTGTTTAGCGCTAAAACCATAATACCCGATGTGCCAAAATCCAAGCGGTGGGCTAAGGTGATACTGGGAAATAGTTGAACCATACGGTAGTGAACCGAATCTTTATTTAATGGGTTTTTTCCAGAAAGGCTTAGCAAGCCACTCGGCTTGTTAAGCAGCAAGATATGTTCATCTTGATAGAGGATGTCGATCTCATCTGCGCAAAGCGGTGCGATAAAGTCGTCAACAGGCGTATTCACGGGCAGGCACGAGGGCGAATAATATCAGCCCCTGATTTTTGAGAACTCATCGTCCATACGCATAAACATATAGACACCCATTTTATTTTCATCGTCCGAAAAATTTTCTGTAATACGTTTAATAACATTGCAGGCGCTGGCAATCATTTCTTTGCAATGTTGCTCGCCATTTGGGGTGAGCGTAATTAATTTCTCTCTACCGGAATTGGGGTCTTCTTCAATCTCTATGTAATTCAGTGGTGACTTTGCCAGCGCACGCAGCGCCTTGGAAACACTGCTGCTGGTAATGTCATACCAATTTGTCATTAATCGGACAATATCTTTTCGGCTAATTGCGCGCTCTCCGCTGCGCATGGTTTCTGAGCGAAGAATCCACATGATAACGGTTTGGTGGCGATCAAGGCGCCCGCACTCCATTAATCCGGCCTCTATTTTCATCCCAATAGAAAAGTGAATGGGGTAAAAATAGTCCAAAAACATATTTGGTGCCGTTTCTTGGTTGACGGGCACATCGTCGTATTTTTTCCAGGGCTTACTCAATTTTTTTCCCAATATACTGATTTATATGTGAATTTAGGGTCGATTTGCGTTCGTGTCAAGATATTTGAATTCTGACACCATAATATAATAGAAACAGTTTCCTGTTGACACTATTTCTTGTCGTCGTTATTCTTACGCCAAACAATAACGAGTTGGCATAGGTTATCGATGTGAGTGGTACTAACTTGGAATCTCAATTCAAAGCGCTGCGTGTTGGCTATCACTTGGAGCGTTTTCCGTCGCTCGCAACGCGTTTGGATCGTTTGCGTCGTGTTAAGGCCATGCTGTCCGAACACGAGGCGGCATGGTGTGAGGCGCTGTCGCAAGATTTTGGATATCGCTCTGCAGATCAAAGTTCGTTTGCGGATATCACCACCACCATTAAGGCTGCAAACCATGCATTAAAGAATTTGAAGTTCTGGATGAAGGCCGAGCGCCGCACGCCGGATCTGAGCTTAAGGATGAGCGGCGCAAAGACTTATGTAGAGTCGTTCCCCAAGGGGGTGGTGGGTATTGTTAGTCCATGGAACTTCCCAATAAATTTAGCGCTTTCACCACTAATCTCGGTATTGGCGGCCGGGAATCGCGCATTTATAAAGCCTTCAGAAATCACGCCCGCGACGTCGGCATTGCTGGAGAAGTTAATAGCTCAGTATTTTGCCGGTGATGAAGTGTCAGTAGCCTGCGGTGATGTAGATGTGGCTCAAGCGTTCGTAAAGTTGCCATTTGACCACATTATTTACACCGGTGGCGAAACGGTAGCTAAGTATATTATGCGTGACGCCGCCGAGAATCTGGTACCACTAACTCTGGAGTTAGGCGGCAAGTCGCCTGTGATCGTCAGCAGCTCAGCGGATTTAAAGTTAACCGCAAAACGTATTGCCTTTGGCAAGTATTTTAACGCCGGGCAAATATGCATTGCACCTGATTACCTTTTGATTGCAAAAGAACGACTGGATGCGTTTTTGATCGAGTTGAAGACAGCTGTTGAGAATGCAGATTCATCTCAAGGTTCAGCGGATTCGGTATCGATTGTTAATGACCGTCATCGTCAACGTTTAGAGGATCTGGTTGCTGAGGGTGAGGGTAAAGGCTGTAAAGTTGTTCGTTTTTCTGGACTAAACCAATCAGCCTACCAACTTACTGTGGTGATAGACCCATCAAATGACGCGGCAATTAATACCGGCGAGATATTTGGTCCGGTATTACTTATAAAAACCATTGGGGATCTGTCAGAACAGATTTCTTACATCAACCGGTCATCACACCCTTTGGTTATTTATTACTTTGGTAGCAGCGAAGCTGAGTTTAGACGTGTTGCCTGCGAAACCAGCTCCGGTGGCTTGGTAAAAAACGATGTGATTTTCCAGTACGCGAATGACGATCTTCCCTTTGGCGGTGTGGGCGGTAGTGGTATGGGTAAATATCGCGGGGAATACGGCTTTAAGGAATTTTCAAATAGCAGAGCTATTTATAAATCCGGATTTATGGATGTGTCGGGCTTTGTTACACCGCCGTATTCGGATGTGTTCAGAATGGTTAACAAATTGATGAGGAAGATATGAATAATAACGCTATGAGTAGTATTGAAACTGACATCGAACTCCTCATTAAAAATATGTTGTCGCCGGAGTGTATTAGTAATCCCTATCCGGTTTATAAAAAATTGCGCGCTCACGTTCCGATGAATGGCTTGCTGGATTACCCGCCGGGCACTGTTCCCGGTGTGGATACGCCTTACCCTGCATGGGTTGTGACGCGCTATGAAGATGTTGATTACGTCTTGCGTAACCCAGAGATATTCTCGTCGGAAGACCCTATGCAGGCGAACTCTAGTGCGCCGAGTTTAATGCTGGTAAATCATGATCGCCCTCGCCATACCGCGCTTCGCAACCTTGCCAAAATGGCATTTACACCAAAACGTATTCACGATGATATTGTCGATCGTTTGCGCTTGGATATTAACAAAATTGTAGATCGCTCATTAAATGCAGAAATGGATTTCATGGTCGATGTGGCGGGTGTTATTCCCGCCTTGGTTATGACCTACCTTATGGGCTTACCTGCGCAAGACTACAAGCTGCTAGTGCGTTGGGCCAATGCGTTTATGGTGTCGTCAGATTTCACACCCGAAGAGCGTCAAGCTTGTAATGTAGAGCTATTTCACTATTTCGTGGCTGCGGTCGAAAAGCGTTACACGGATATAGAAGCGGGCACTAAGGTGTCGGATGACCTCATGACGGCATTTATCAATGCTGAATACGATGGTGACACCTTGTCTAAAGAAGAGGTTGTTTTGTTCTGTATTACCTTAGTGGTTGCCGGTGCAGAAACAACGACCTACTTCTTGGGGAACTTGATGGGTGTCATGCTCGAAGATGAGCAGTGGTTCGCCAAATTAAAGGACGATCGCACATTAATTCGTCCTTTTATGGAAGAGTGTTTGCGTCGCGATGGGCCTCCTCAGCGCCTGTTCCGCTTGGTGTTACAAGACTGTGAGATTTCGGGGCAAAAAATCAAAGCCGGAGATTGGATAGCCTTCTTTATGGCCGCAGCAAACCATGACGAAAGCGTATTCCCTGAACCTGAGAAGTTTATTCTTGGACGAAAAAATGCGGCCAAGCATGTGACCTTTGGTCGCGGGATTCATCACTGCTTAGGTGCTCCCTTGGCCCGTGTTGAAGCAGAAATTATGCTTAATGTCATTTTTGACAAATGCGATGCCGTAGCTGGTTCACTCGCAAAATCCCGTCGCCAATCTGGTGGTTTGCTCGCTTATGGTTTTGCAACGTTACCGCTTGCGCTAATCGCCAAGCATGACAGTTGAAATTAAACAGATAATTGTAATTTAGGAATGCGTTGTGCAAGTAATCGTAACAGATAGATTCAATGATTTGACGGAGTATGAAGTGTCCGACTTGCCGGATCTTTTTACCCAACTTAGCGACGATATGAAGATAGACGCGCTGTGTGGAGGCTGCTGCTCATGTGCCACCTGTCACATATACACGGAAGAAAGTGATGCTGAATATTTTTCGGAGTGCGAGCCAGCAGAGCGGGATGTGTTAGATGGTTTGCTGTATGCGCGCAATGGTAGTCGTTTGCTATGCCAATTGAGTCTTAAAGAAAAATTAGGCAGCTTAAAAATCACAATAGCTCAGGCAGAATAGGGGAATAATAATGAGTGATGCTGAAGTAAAAAAACTTGAAGAAGCGAACCTGGCTTTAACCAAAGAAGTTTTCTTTCGGTTTGGAAGTCACGATGTCGACGGAATTGTAGAGCTGCTGCACGACGACGCCCATATCGAATTCTACGGCCCTGGTGAGATTCCTTACGCTGGAGATTATAAGGGACTTACCGAGTGCAGAGAGTTCTTTAGCACGGTTCTTTCCTCTGTTGATATACACGTCTTCGAGGCTGAGGAGTTTATCTGTGAAAACGATAAAGTCATTGTCGTTGGTCGCTTGCGTCTCACAACTAAATCGAATGGCAATGAGATTAAGTCACCGTTTGTGCATGTGATTACCTGCAAGGACGGAAAGTGGCTCTGGTTCCGCGACTTTATGAATACCACGGTCGCGTACAAGGCGTTTACTAACAATGCTGCTTAATCACCGCAATTTTTATGTGTCGGATGTCGGTTTATTCCTTGTGCTGGCAATACCTTGTCTCAATGACTACGTGATTGACTTGGTATTGTCCTTCGGTAATGCCGACTTTTATACGGGATCCGCACGGACCAGTTTGATTATCTTTGTTGGGATAGCTGGTGTACTGGGGCTGGGATTTTCGCTTCTAAGATTGCGCATTCCCGATAGCCGAGATCTCGTGCTTATTAGTCTGTTAGTAAAGATATTTGCAGGTAGCTGGCTCTTGTTTGGCTATTTGCAGGGGGTGTCACCAGCGCTGCTGGTATTGGCAATAGCCGATTTTGGCGCAGCTGTGGTTCTGAGTACTGCATTGATAAAGCAGACTTGAATCATTTTTAACCTGGAAGTGGTAGTGAACGACAGGCACTATTGGTGTCCGCGTCGCTGTTGAATAAAATAGATAATAATGGTGTGTGAATCATGAATTACCTTTATCGAATGATGGCATTGGCTATCGGTGGCAGCACGGCAATGTCCATTCCGATGTCAGCCTCTGCGGCGGGGCAGGGAAGTCGACTGATCGAAGAAGTGATGGTCACGGCTCAGAAGCGAGAGGAAGACTCGCAAGATATTCCTATTATGATCAGTGCGTTTAGCGGTGAGAAATTAGACGCAATGGGCGTTGATTCAACTGCTGATCTTCAAAAAATTACACCGGGCCTGACATTCACTTACGCCTATGGTTACACCGTTATCTATTTACGAGGCATCGGTACGGATGCCTTTCTGCCTAACGCCGATCCCAGCATTGCGACTTATATTGATGGAATAAACATCGGTCCCAGTCAGGGTAAGCAAGATACGTTGGGCGCAGTAAAGCGAGTTGAAGTGTTGAAGGGTCCCCAGGGAACGCTGTTTGGTCGAAATGCGACGGGTGGTGCCATCAGTATTATTACGGAAGATCCACCAGAAGAATTTACAGGCTACTTGAAGACAGAAGTGGGTAATTACAATGCCAAAGCTAGTCAGCTTTATTTGGGATTGCCGGTGACCGATAGCTTAGGTCTTACTGTCTCATTATTTAATAGCTCGCAAGACTTATATGGTCGCAATGAGGTGTTTGGTGAGCCGGGACCGATGAAGGACGAGTTTGCTGAAGGCGCGCGAGTCAAAATGCGCTGGGATCCATTAGATAGTTTTTCTATGACCTTAATTGCCTCCTATGGCAATCAATTTACCAGTAACTCTCTGTCTCAGGAGAACACCCGTCCTGCTCCTGTGCTATTAGCTGGCGTGGAGGCTGACGAACGAGATCGTGTTTGGCGCAATAACGACCTTGGCGGTAACTCAACTATGAATGAGTTATACGGTGGTATTTTTGAATGGCATCCCGGTCCAGTCGATGTGAAATTCATATACTCCGAAAACTACGCCATTGTTGACGAGGCGCATTACGATCTTGATTCAACAGAGCAAGCCGAAGCGTATTTCTATAGTGCTGATCAGTTCAATGATCAGAAAACTTATGAATTGCAGGTCTTATCTAATGAAGACACTTGGCTGTCTGAGGACCTGCAATGGGTTGCTGGTTTGTACCGCTTAGAAGGTGAGGGTGGCTTTGGCAGCTTATATTTAACGCTGAACCCAGTTGGTTTGGCCTCTAACCTGGCCGGTTTACCGAGTATTCTGGCACCGATATTGGGGCCAATACTCAATTCCACGCCAGATATTGTTTTGGGTAATGGCGGCATTTTGACCACCGAATCCAACTCTGCATACGCACAGGCAACGTGGTTTACCACCGATTGGTTTAATGTGACGGCGGGTGTGCGTTACCAGGAGGAAGTGCGGGGTATTACTAATAGCTATTTGGATGTGGTGTTGCCGACGGCTGGTGATCCACCGAATGAGTATTACCGCTCTGGTGATCGCTCACAGAATATCCGGATTTCTGACTTTACCGCGCCGGATCTTGAGGCTGAAACGGTTTCGCCGCGTATTGCACTTCAGCTTTTCCCAACTGAGAATTTGCAGATATTTGCATCTGCGCAGCGCGGTTATAAAAGCCCCACCTACAATATTGTTAACTTCTTTACTGATCCGGACCCGGTTGAAGAAGAGGAGGCGACTGCTTTTGAGTTGGGCTTTAAATCGGATTTGTTCGACAGCACGCTACGCCTTAACGGTGCGATTTTTAAAACCAAGATTGAAGGTTTGGATCTGCACCACTTTTACGGACACTTTGCATTCAGCTTTTGATACGTAGCTGG
>OJGD01000240.1_pt1 | contig 18858 bp, 16 predicted proteins | sample 1594571 | NCBI WGS metagenome assembly OJGD01 (sample SAMN05416771, study PRJEB24817) | seawater metagenome | isolation source: Sea water | place: Canada:Atlantic | collected 2013-11
ACGAGATTGCCTCTTGTCTCGTGGGCTCGGAGATGTGTATAAGAGACAGGCCTTTGCCAATGCGGTGGGCGCGATTACCGCCACCAAACGCGGTGCGATTAATGCGCTTCCGACCGAGAAAGAAGTCGAAGACTTTCTTTCCGCGCGTTGAGGATTTAGGAATGTCGTGTAAGCGTGGCGGCAGCCCCATCACCGCCACACTCTTTACGCAAACTGTCCCACAAACAGTGTGATCACCGTGCTAGGCTGCCTGGCATGTTGATTGTGTGTGAAATGATTTGAATTGGCCGAGGGTGGTATGTCCGCAGATAAAATGACCGATAGCTGGGAAAAACTTGATCGCCTTGGTGCGGATGTTTCCGAAAAATTGAACCTGCGTCAGGCGTTCGCCGACGATCCCAAACGGTTTGATCGCTTTAACGTGTCACTGGATGACCTGTTTGTTGATTATTCGAAAAACCTGATCACCGATGATGTCATGGTCGCCCTGCGTGAACTGGCGACTGCGGCCAATGTCGAAGGTTGGCGCGACCGGATGTTTGCCGGGGACCGGATCAATGTCACCGAAAACCGTGCTGTTCTTCACACGGCCCTTCGCAATCTTGATGGTGGTCCGATCGAGGTTGATGGCGCAGATGTCATGCCCGCGATCAAGGACGTTCTCAGCCGGTTAAAAGCCTTTGCTGCGCGGGTTCATTCGGGCGCGTGGAAGGGCCATACTGGCAAGAAAATTACCGATGTCGTCAATATCGGCATTGGTGGATCGGACCTTGGTCCGGTGATGGTTAATGAGGCGCTGCGCCCGTATCACATTGACGGCATCCGGTGCCACTTTGTGTCGAACGTGGATGGCGCGCATATTGTCGATACGCTCAAACATCTTGATGCGGAAACGACCCTTTTCATCATTGCGTCAAAGACCTTCACCACCGATGAAACCTTGACCAATGCTTATTCGGCACGCGATTGGCTGATTAAGGCATTGGGCGACGAAAATGCCGTTGCTAAGCATTTTGTCGCCGTTTCAACTGCGCTTGAAAAAGTCGGGGCATTCGGGATTGATACCGACAATGCGTTTGGGTTCTGGGACTGGGTTGGTGGGCGCTATAGCCTGTGGTCGGCGATTGGTCTGCCGATTATTCTTGCTGTTGGCTATGACAAGTTTGAAGAGTTACTGCGCGGTGCGCAGGCGATGGATACTCATTTCAAAACAGCACCGCTTGACGTCAACATTCCTGTGATCCTTGCCCTGATTGGGGTGTGGTATCGCAATGTGTTGGGTGCATCGAGCCAGGTCATCCTGCCATATGATCAGCACCTTTCGCGGTTGCCAGCCTATTTGCAGCAGGCCGATATGGAAAGTAACGGCAAATCAGTGACCCGTGATGGTCAGCCAATTGCCTATGAAACCGGCCCGATCATCTGGGGGGAGCCCGGCACCAATGGGCAGCATGCGTTTTATCAGTTGATCCATCAGGGAACCGAACTGATCCCGGTGGACTTCTTAGTCGCGGCCAAGGCGCTGCATCCGTTGTCGAACCATCATGAAAAGCTGGTTGCCAATTGCTTTGCACAGGCCGAAGCCCTGATGCGCGGTAAGACCGAAGCAGAAGTTCGTGATGAGCTTGCCGGTGGTGATTTGACCCCAGCCGAAATCGATGTGCTTGCCCCGCAAAAAGTTTTTGCCGGTAACAAGCCCAGCACGATGATCCTCTATAAGCAGCTTGATCCGTTTACGCTGGGCCGGTTGGTGGCGATGTATGAACATAAAATCTTTGTTCAGGGCATCATCTGGAATGTGAATTCCTATGACCAGTGGGGCGTTGAGCTTGGCAAACAATTGGCCAAGGAACTGCTTCCGATGGTACAGGGCACGGAAAATGCCGGGACACGCGATGCCTCTACCGCAGGCCTGATCAAGCAGATGCAGTCTTTACGTAGCTGACTGCCGGGGGCGGTCATCGCGTCATTTAATGCGTGAAAAGAGCGACGTTGGCTTTGACTAACGTCGCTCTTTTTGTGAGCGTTGATTGCGGCATCTCTCCGAGCAATATCGCACCGTGTCCCAGCAGTCCTTCCATTTACGCCGCCATGAAAATGGTCGATTGCAGGCCGGGCAGGTCTTTTGTGGCAAGTCGGCCTTTGAAGGGCGTTGTCCGTTTGCGTTACGCGGCATGTTGGTACGTTCTGTTGTTAGCGCTACCCTATCAGGGTTTCCATCATGGCGTGCGCGGCGGTTTGGCCGCTGTGCCATGCAGCTTCGACCCGCGCGCCAATGCACCAGTCACCTGCGGCACTCACCCGACCATTCATACCGTTTAAATAGCTTTTGCCAAGGGGCACTTCCGTACGGGCATAGCGCCAGCGATGGGCGGCGATGCTATGCAGTTCGGGCAGTTTGACACCACTTGCGGCGCGAAGGGCCGATAGAAGCTTTTCAATCACCCGGTCTTTGTCTTCTTCGAGATGGTCGCGCGACCATTGTGGTGTTGCGTGCAAAACCCATGGGTCGGGGGTGCGGGTATGAAAGACGCCTTCGTTTTGTGTGCTGCGCGCCGCCCAGCTAATTTCCGGAGACGGATAGAGCATGGCATCAAAGGCCGTCGGCAGCGGCTTTTCAAATGCCACCATTACCGCCCAGCAGGGTGCCATCACCACATCACCAATCGGATCAAAACGGGGGCTGAGCGGGCGTAAAATATCCGCAGTTTGTGGTGCGGGTGCGGAGACAATCACACCGTCAAATGGCCCAAATGTGCCATCAAGATCATCATGCAACATGAACTGGCGCGGGCCGGATGGCTCAATCGCGATGATGCGATGCTGTTTTTTGATGTCAAATTCATCCACCAGCGGATGGATCAGCTTATTCATCTGCGGTGCGCCTTGAAACCAGCAATCAACCGCAAGGTTGCCGACCGTGCTGGTCTGAGCTGTTTGATCAAGTTGCGAGATGGTGTCCGGGTTTTGTGATGTCTCTTTGGGAGGGTATATCGATCCACTTTCTATGTCGCCGCGATGAAGGTTCGGGCGCCAGTTTCGCGCGGATTTATGGTCGGTTGCCTGACGCAGGAATGCATCAAATCCTGGATTTCGGGCAGTCACATATTGAGCACCATGATTGAAATGACCAAAATCGGTGCGCCGGGATGCCAGACGTCCGCCAAGCCCACGGCTTTTTTCAAAAACGGTGACGTTCATTCCAATGTTATGGAGGATACTGGCGGCTTTTAGACCGGCCATTCCCGCGCCGATAACGGCGATGTTAATCTGTGGCATGAAGGCAATCCTGTCTGGCTTGGGTCCTGACAACGCGACGGTTTCACTATTATTACGGCTTCGAACGCCGATTGGAGCAGTCATTGCCGAAAGATATTTATGAAACGGTCACCATTCGGTCATCAAACCGTTACAGCAAATCCGCAGGTTGTCTGTTTTTATGAACCATTTACCAAGGGGGAATTATGCGTTCTTCACTTCTGGCAACTGCCGCCGTTTCCGTACTGCTGAGTGCCTGTGCCGGGACCGCCAGTAACAGTGTCATGATGGCCGATGGGAGCACCAACGTTGGTGCACATCCACTCACGATTGTCCCGATGGGCGAATATCGGACAGGAATGCTTGACGAAAGTGCGGCTGAAATTCCGGCCTTTGACCCGGAAACAAAGCGTATTTTCGTGGTCAATGGTGCCGACAAGGCGATTGATATTCTTGACATGTCGAACCCGGATGAACTGACCAAGGTCGGTGCCATCACACTTTCGGCGTGGGGCAAGGGTGCTAACAGCGTTGCGATCATGAATGGGGTTGTCGCGGTTGCGGTTGAAAATGCCGACAAACAGGCCTCCGGACAGGCTGTGTTTTTCAATACTGATGGCGACTTCATCTCGGCTGTTACCGTCGGGGCATTGCCCGACATGATCAAATTCAGCCCGGATGGTAAACATGTTTTGGTTGCCAATGAGGGTGAGCCGAACGACGCCTTTACCAACGATCCGGAAGGCAGTGTTTCGATCATTTCACTGTCAGGCGGTGTTGATGAGCTGAGCGATTCTGATGTGCGCACAGTTGATTTTACGTTCCTCAATAATGCCGACCTGCCATATGGCATGCGGACATCAAACCCCGGCACCTCCAGCGTCGCGCAGGATGTCGAGCCGGAATATATTGCGGTTAGCAAAGACAGTAAAACCGCCTATGTCTCGCTTCAGGAAAACAACGCGGTCGCAATCATTGATATCGAAACCGCAAGCGTTGTCCGCATCGCGGGTCTTGGTTTCAAGGATCATTCGGTTCATGCGTTTGATGCCAGTGATAAGGATGGCAAAATCAACATCCGCACATGGCCGGTGATGGGCATGTATATGCCAGACACCATTGATGCGATTGAGATTGGTGGCAAAACGTGGGTTCTGATCGCCAACGAGGGCGATTCACGTGATTACGACGGTTACAGCGAAGAAACGCGTGTTGGCAAGGTGACGCTTGATCCGGTTACCTTCCCGAATGCAAGCAGCCTTCAGAAAGATGAAAATCTGGGCCGGTTGAAAACCACAACCGCACAGGGCGACACCGACGGTGATGGTGACGTCGATGTGATTTACAGCTATGGGGCGCGGTCGTTCTCGGTCCTTGATGCCGATGGCCAAATGGTCTTTGACAGTGGTGATGCGTTTGAGCAGTACTTGGCAGCAAATTACGCAAATGTATTTAACGCATCGGATACCGAAAACTACAGCCGCGACAACCGTTCTGATGACAAGGGGCCAGAACCCGAAGGCATCGCATCGGGCTATGTCAACGGCACGCCTTATGCCTTTATCGGTCTGGAACGTCAGGGTGGCTTTATGGTTTATGACCTGACAAACCCGAGCAACCCGCAATTTGTTACTTATCACAGTGATCGTCGTTTTTCGGGCAGCCCGGAACATGACACTGCTGGTGAACTCGCACCTGAGGGCTTCCAGTTTGTCGCGGCCACAGACAGCCCGACCGGCAATGCGATGCTTGTTGTGGCGTCCGAAGTATCGGGTAGCACCAAGGTTTATGACCTGAAATAGGCAATCACATCACAGGATGTGAAGGCGTTGAAACGCATTGGAAAAAGCCGGGTAAAGCCCGGCTTTTTCTTTTATCAGCGACAATTGGTAAAATGGTTCAAACCGTTGGCATTATCGACTAAACTCCGCCCAAGGTCCTGATCGGGCCTGTCTACCATAGGGAGGTGGGGACTCTGACTACGCGACGTGAACCTCATATTCTGGTTGTCGATGACGATCAGGAAATCCAGAAGCTTTTGAAAAAATTCCTGCTGCAACATGGCTTTCGGATCACCACGGTGTCCGATGGTAATGAGATGCACAGGGCTTTACGTGACTGGAAAATCGATCTGGTGATCCTTGATATCATGTTGCCAGGTGAAGACGGCTTTGCATTGTGCCGTGACGTGCGTCGTACATCCAAGGTGCCGATTGTTATGCTGACGGCGGTGGGTGAGGATACGGACCGTATTCTTGGGTTGGAACTTGGTGCGGATGACTATCTGACCAAGCCGTTCAATCCGCGCGAATTGCTGGCACGTATTCGTGCCGTGTTCCGCAGGTTTGAAACCGGTACCGCGGGGCCGGTTGATAACGAAGTCGCACCAACCAAACGGATCATTTTTGGTGAATGGACCCTTGATATCGGGTCACGTGAATTGCTTGATGCCGACCGCGTGGCGGTTCACCTTTCAACAGGTGAATTTTCGCTGTTGCTGGCATTGGTGAAAAACAACAAGCGTGCGCTTTCGCGTGAACAACTGGTTGATATCGTGCGTGGGCAAAGCTCGCTGCCGTTTGATCGCAGTATCGATATCCAGATCAGCCGCCTGCGCCGCAAAATCGAAAAAGATGCCAAAAACCCCAAACTGATCAAGACCGTGCGCGGTATCGGTTATCAGTTCTGCGCTGATACGCAAACGCTTTAGGGGCGGCTGATGGGCGGTATGTTCGCGGAATTTAGCAACCATCTTCGCCGCTATAAACCGCGCACTCTTGGCGGGCGCATCTTTATGCTCATGATGCTGGGGGGCGTGATCATCGCCATTCTCAGCACCATGGCATCCCTCTATGTCATTGAACGCAACGAGCGGATCGGCCGGGCCTATACGCTGGGATTTACCATCCGCGAACTGCTTCGTATTGCCGAAAATCCCGAATTTGAATCCAATATTGTCGATATCGCGGCGCGCGATGGCATGGCGTTACGGATTTTGCCCCCTGATGATCTGGGGACGTTGCTTTTGTTCTCCCGCCCGGCACAGCACATTGCCCTTCCGGTCAGGTTGGCCAACACCGGCTGGCCGATTTCGGTGAAGGTTCATTTTCTGCGTGGACGGCTAAGTGCTGAACAGCGCGCCGTCATTGAGGCCACCGAAAATCCCAGCCTGTTTCTGGCCGAACTGTCGCGCGAAATTGCACGGCTTGGTCTGGAAGCCCAGGTCGAAATTATGATGCCATCGGGCAAACGGTTTCTGGTGAGCCATGATGAACTTTGGGCAAACTATTCGTCGCCGTCGCTTGTTTTCTTGATGTTTTTGATGGGGGTCGCGGCCGTTTTAGCGGTGTTTGCAGCCCTTGCTGACTTGCTGGCTGGACCGTTCAAGAACCTGACACGTGCCATCATCAATCACGGAGATGAAGTCGATAATCCGCCAGTCGAAGAACGTGGCCCGACCGAAGCCCGGTCGATGGCGGCGGCCTATAACGATTTACGCGAACGTATATCGCGCATGCTAGGCGACCGAACCCGGATGCTGGCGGCGATTTCGCATGACTTGCGCACACCCAGTACGCGGTTGCGTCTGCGGGCAGAATTTATTGAAAATGATGAGTTGCGTGAAACGGTCCTGCGCGACCTTGATGAAATGGACAGCCTTTTAAACGATGCGCTGGACTTTCTGGGCGACTGGATTCAGAAGGAAGAAGAACGCACCGTTGATTTCGTGTCCGTTCTTGAGGCGATCTGTGACGATTACGCTGATCTTGGTCGCCCTGTGTCCTTTGATGGCCCCCAGCCGTTGCAATTTAGTTCAGTCCATACGGTGTTTGGTGGCGGGGACGAGCCACATTCCTTTGGTGGTAAACGCAGTATTCGTTTGTCCTGTCGGCCCGGTACTCTCAAACGTGCCTTTACCAACCTGATTGAAAACTCCTTGAAATACGGTCATCGGGCAAAAGTCAGTCTTGAGGCAACAGCTGACACCGTTTTGGTCACGATCCGCGATGAAGGCCCGGGTATTCCCGATGAGCATCAGGATAAGGTGTTTTTACCGTTCTATCGGGTTGAGGGATCACGCGCGCGAAAGACAGGCGGCAGTGGCCTTGGACTGTCGATTGTCAAAACCGTGGTTGATGCCCATGACGGCCATATTGCGTTGCGCAACATGCCGGGCAGGGGGCTTGAGGTGATTATATCGCTGCCCCGTCGGGTTACGGTCAATCCGTGATCTGTTGAATGCGGAAACAAAAAAAACGGCCCACATCGGGACCGTTTACAATCTACGTGAACCTGCCATTTGATGCATGTTCTGACGCCGCCTTCGATTTGGGCATACGCCAAAAAGAAGAATGGCGGGTGGCCCCCAGAACCACCCGCCAGTCAGATCAGATCCGCAACTCGGAATCCGGGTCAAACAGACTGATCTGAGACATGTCGGCCGAGAACGTCATGCTCTCGCCCGGTGTCGGTGCCCGGTCTGGCCGGACACGTGCGACGATTTCTTTGCCTGCAATTTCAATCACAGTCATGGTGTCGGCACCTGTCGGCTCGATCACTTCGACTTTGCTATCGAAATTGACGTACTGGCTGTCGGCAGAGTCTGAGCTGCTACGTTTGTGCGTAAGCGCCTCAGGACGGATGCCAAAGACAACCTTTTTTCCAACATATGCGCGGTAGCTTTCCGGTGCTTCAAACAGCGGAAGACTGATCGGGCTGCCTTCGCGGTCAATATGAACCGAAAGCGTGCCGTTTTCATCGCGCAGGGTGGCATCCATAAAGTTCATCGACGGTGAGCCGATGAAGCCGGCAACAAACATGTTGTTCGGGCGCTCATAGATGTTCTGCGGGGTATCAAACTGCTGCAGGATGCCGCCTTTCATGACCGCGATCCGCGATGCCAGGGTCATGGCTTCGATCTGATCGTGCGTCACATAGACAATGGTCGATCCAAGACGCTGATGCAGTTTCTTGATCTCGGTACGCATGTCGACGCGCAGCTTGGCATCAAGGTTTGACAGCGGCTCATCGAACAAGAAGATGTCCGGATCGCGCACAAGTGCACGACCCATGGCAACGCGCTGGCGCTGACCACCTGAAAGCTGAGCTGGTTTACGATCCAAAAGCGGTTCGATCTGCAGAAGTTTCGCAACATCGGCAACTGCCTTGTCACGTTCCGCGTTTGAGACGCCCCGGATTTCCAGACCAAAGGTGATGTTCTTACGCACCGTCATATTCGGATAGAGCGCATAAGACTGGAACACCATGGCGATGTTACGGTCTTTGGGATGCACGTCGTTAATGACGCGATCACCAATGCGGATTTCCCCGTCCGTGGACGTTTCCAGACCTGCAATCAGGTTCAGAAGGGTCGATTTACCGCAACCTGATGGACCGACAAGGACGAGAAACTCGCCATCGTCAATCGACAGGTTGATTTCCTTGAGAACTTCAACAGGGCCAAATGCCTTGCGAACTTTATCGAGGGTGAGTGATGCCATTTGCTTATCCCTTCACCGAACCAGCGGTCAGGCCGCGGACGAAGTATTTGCCTGCCAGAACATAAACCAGCAACGTCGGAAGACCCGTCAGCAGGGCTGCGGCCATATCAACGTTGTATTGCTTTACGCCGGTAGTGGTGTTGACGATATTGTTGAGTGCGACAGTCATTGGTGCGTTTGCGCCAGAGGCGAACGAGGCACCAAACAGGAAGTCATTCCAGATTTGGGTGAACTGCCAGATGACCGAAACCACGATGATCGGGGTCGAGATCGGCAGAATGATACGCCAGAAAATGGTGAAGAAACCCGCACCATCAATGGTGGCTGCTTTGACCAGTTCGTCGGGGATCGAAACATAGTAGTTCCGGAAGAACAGGGTGGTAAAGCACAGGCCATAAACGACGTGGACCATCACAAGGCCCGGGGTCGAACTGGCAAGACCAAGCTTGCCAAGAACCTGTGACATCGGCAGCAAAACAACCTGAAACGGAATGAAGCAGCCAAACAGCAGAAGGGCAAAGACGATGTTCGCCCCCTTGAACCGGAATTTGGTCAACGCATAGCCATTGATCGCACCAAGGAAGGTCGAAATCAGAACAGCGGGAACCGCCATTTTGACCGAGTTCCAGAAATAGATTTTGATACCCGTACATTCCACGCCGACACATGCCTCGTTCCAGGCATAGTTCCAGGCATCAAATGTGATGACACGCGGAAGTGAAATCAGGGACCCTTCGCGAATTTCGTCAAGCGACTTCAATGAGGTTGAAATCATGACAATCAGCGGGAAGAGGTAGTAGATCGCAAACAGGATCAAAACGAGATACAGCAACCCGCGCAGTACGACGTTTTTCCAGCCTGCGTCTTGGCTATAGGTCTGAATATCAGCCATTTTTCTTGCCTCCGCGCAGTTCGGAATACAGGTACGGCACAATGATCGCCATAACGGTTGCCAACATCATCATCGCACTGGCCGCGCCAATACCAAGCTGGTTGCGCTGGAATGCCATGGTGTACATGAAGGTTGCCGGAAGATCCGAAGAATAGCCCGGGCCGCCACCGGTAAGGGCGATGACCAAATCAAAGCTTTTGACAGCCAGATGGGCCAGAACGACAATCGCGCTCAGGAAGACCGGGCGAATTGACGGAATGATAATGCCGAAATAGATGCGGGGCAGGCTGGCACCGTCCATGTAGGCTGCGCGAATGATGTCTTGATCAACGCCGCGCAATGCCGCAAGGAACATTGCCATGACAAAGCCCGATGCCTGCCAGACGGCTGCGATGACAACGGTGTAAATCGCCATGTCTGAATTCACCAGCCAGTCGAACTTGAAGCTCTCCCAGCCAAGGTTATGCATCATGCTTTCAAGGCCAAGGCCCGGATTAAGAAGCCATTTCCAGACAGTACCCGTCACAATGAACGACAGGGCCATCGGATAGAGAAAGATCGTGCGAAGAGCGCCTTCGGCGCGAATACGCTGATCAAGAAGAACTGCCAAAAGGCACCCGATAAACAGGCAGGTCACAATAAACAGACCGCCAAATATAAACAGGTTTTCAATGGCAACATGCCAGCGTTCCATCTGCCACAGACGTTCGTACTGTCGCAAGCCTGCCCAATCCCAAACGGGAAGCATGCGCGACTTGGAAAACGCCATATAGCCGGTCCACAGGATAAACCCGTAAACGAAAAACAGGGACGCAGCAAAGGACGGTGCAACCACGATCTTGGAAAGATGACGTTGGATGCTGGCCGCCAGGTTGCTTTCGGTGCTTTGAGAAGCCCCCATACCCTTTGCCTCAAAAGTTAAAGTAGTGGGAAGCAGGCCCCGGAAAACCGGGGCCTGCGCGCTATTCAGACAGAAATACTGTTCTGATCAGATGAGATTAGTCTTTGGCCAATTCAACAGCTTCGACCAGACGTGAGACGGCTTCGTCAGACGTCATGTCGGAGTTGAAATGTGCTGTCACGACGTCAACGATGGCACCCGAAAGGTGACCGCGAAGCGCCATGCCATGTGCCATCGACGGCAGGAAGCCGCCGGCATCCTGAGCAGACTTGAGGTCAGCTTCGGATTTTTTCGCACAATCATCAAACTTGTCCATCGGAACGCCAAGACGTGCCGGGATCGAACCTTTGAGAAGGTTGAAGGTTTCCTGGAATTTTTCACCAACAATCAGCTCAGCAAGCAGTTTCTGACCAGCGATTTTGTCGTCGCCAGAAACGTTGAACATTGCAAAGCTGTCGGTGTTGAACAGGTAACCATTTTCTGACGGGGTCGGTGCGCAAAGGAAGTCTTTGCCCGGTACTTTACCAGCAGCAAGGAATTCGCCTTTGGCCCAGTCGCCCATGATCTGCATGGCGGCATCGCCATTCATGACCATTGCCGTTGCAAGGTTCCAGTCACGACCCGGGAAGTCAGCATCGACATATCCGCGGATTTTACGCATCTGGTCAAACACCGCTTTCATGGTGTCGGAATTCAGCGCGTCGTCGTCCAGGTCAACCAGTGCTTCCTGATAGAATTCCGGGCCGCCAAGGCCAAGAACGACGGTTTCAAAGATGGTTGCGTCCTGCCAAGGCTGACCACCATGGGCAACCGGCGTAATGCCAGCAGCCTGCAGTTTGTCAGCAAGGGCATTGAACTCGTCCCAAGTGGTCGGAACCGAGTCTGCACCAACTTTTGCCAGAAGGGTCGGGTTTGCCCAGATCCAGTCAACGCGGTGAATGTTCACCGGAACAGCAACATAGTCGCCTTCGTATTTCATAACGTCCTGAATTGCTGCCGGAATGACATCATCCCAATTTTCGGCAGCGGCAACGTCGTTAAGGTCGGCAAGTGCGCCTTCTTCGGCCCATTCCTGGATCGCCGGACCTTTAAGCTGCACAGCAGCCGGTGCATCACCCGACAGAACGCGCGAACGCAGAACGGTCATGGCTGCATCGCCAGCGCCACCAGCGACCGGGCTATCGACCCATTTGCCGCCTTTGGCTTCAAAATCTTCTTTAAGAGCTGCGACAGCTTTTGCTTCGCCGCCCGAAGTCCACCAATGCAGGACTTCAGCGGTTGGCTCGGCATGAGCAAAGCTGGCAGTTGCGAGAGCTGATAACGCCACACCTGTGGCGAGGATGGTTTTGCGCAGATACATTATATGTTTCCTCCCTGGCTTTAAACCAATTACAGCGACAACATGCTGCGAGAGGCGATCTATTGCATCCACAAAACTGTAACAGGGCGTTTCCAGAATGCGAACTGAAACAAAGTGTTACAAAAATAGTATAATAGACTCTAAATATATTGCAAAGCAGCAAAACCAATTAGAACGTTTATGGGCATTAAAGCTGTGACTTGTGCGCACAAATGCGGACGTTTTAAACAAGATTAATGCGTTTTATGGCAGTTAGCGGGGTGAGTGAGGTTTGTAATAGCGACCCGGTTATTGATTGTATTGCGTGTAAAGGACGGTTGATCAGCGATCCTCTTGTGTTTCAGGAGCAGTTAATGTTTCAGGTGAAATCTAACGGATTTCATATTGCGCGGGCACTTTAGTTCGCTCGAAGCTCTGCACCCGCAGGTCGCGGTTTGGCTCTATCTTTGGGATATCGAAAAGGGGGCGGAACTTCACGAAGTTTCCCATGGCATACGTGAACTCAAGTTCTTATATCGGAAGCCCGATTGATGAAGTTCATCGGCATGGCATCCCGGTGCGCATCAAATTGGCAAAGATTGATTTGAAAGATCACCACCCGATTGTTGCGGATCTGCCCGAACTTGGTTTGCCATCGCTTTCCTTTGGTGTCGGGCTTCATTACGGAGAAGTTGTCTATGGCAACGTCGGCTGGGCGTATCGTCTTGATTTCACGGTGATGGGCGTTGCGGTTAATCGCACCGCACGGTTCGAATCGCTGACCAAGTAAATTGGAATGCCGCTGCTGGTGTCAGGCGTGCTGGTAGGCCTGATACCATAGAAAACAACCTATTGCGGGGACTATGCGGTCAGAGGTATTGGCGAGCCGATTAAGATGCATGCGCTGCAAAACGCTTTGCCGTTGATACCGCCCGAGTTTGATGTTGGCCAATATCTGCACCTCATTCTTGCTGGAACGGATTTGAAATGCTGCGACGCAAAAGTTCCCTGACGTGTGGAATGCTTGAAAAATCAGGGAAGTAATCGTTCTATCCACGACCTGGCGGCGGGGGTTCTCAGTTTATTATGTTCTACCTGTGAATTTTTGGAATAGATGATGTGCATACTTAGGTGATTGAGGATCGAAAGAGTTTTGGGCATATTGCATCGCAGAAGTTGATGAGCAGAACGCGCCAACAAACATAGAAGCTCAAAACGATCAGGCTTTAGGCAGCGTTCTTTTTTAGTAACCCAAGGAGGTTCAACATGATCTTATCTAGTATTTTTGTTGCTGTTCGCCGTTGGGCCTATGCTCGCTCTGTTGCGAATGAACTTTACGGTCTTGATAAGCGCGACCTTGATGATGTCGGGATTTCCCCTTGGCAGATCCGAGACGTTGCACGTAAGGCAGCTCGCGACGCGATTGCATAACGCCAGCGATATATAGGCGCCCTTTCAATAAGGGAATGCCATGCGAAAGCCGGACATCTGTCCGGCTTTTTGTGTTTTAGCCTGTGTTTTGCAGACTACACGGGGACGTACGAGTCGGGCAGGGGAATTACACCAAATGGTCGATAGGTATCCATAAATGCGGCGAACCGATTTGCATTCTCATGTGGCAGTGTGCGAATGATTTTTACTAAACCGCAATTGAAACCGGATTTTGGGAAAAACGCCTAAATTATTGATAATGGTAATCAAAGGCGCGGTTTTCCCTTGAAACAAGGGTGTATGGTTACCAATATCTGGTCAGCCGAACCATCAGGAGAGCCACGATGAAAGGTGATCCCAAGATCATCACGTATCTTAATCGCATTTTGACCAGCCAGTTGACTGCGATTAACCAGTATTTCCTGCATGCCCGTATGCTCCGTGACTGGGGTGTCGATGAAATGGGCGAGTATGAATACAAGCTTTCGATCCAGGAAATGAAACGCGCCGATGACACCATCGAGCGCATTCTGTTCCTCGAAGGGCTGCCCAATCTTCAGAACCTCAATAAACTCATGATTGGTGAGAATGTTGAGGAAATTGTCACCTGCGACATGAAGTTTGAATTGGCTTCCTTGCCGCTGCTACGCGAAGCAATCACGGCCTGTGAAACCGCCGAGGATTTTATCACGCGCGACCTGCTGGTTAAATTCCTTGAAGCACAAGAAGAGCATGTCGATTGGCTTGAGACCGAGCAGTGGCAGCTTGAGAACATTGGAATGCAGAATTACATCCAGAGCCGTTCGGGCGACGGCGATTAATCAGATCAGGAGCTTACGCCATGAAGGGCAGTAAAAAGGTTATCGCCGCGCTAAACAAACAGCTTACCGCTGAATTGTCGGCAGCCGATCAATATAATACCCACGCAGAAATGTATGCCGATTGGGGGCTGCACGCGCTCTATGAACGTATGCATCACGAAAAGGATGAAGAGCTTGAACACGCAAAGCGTTTGATCGAGCGTATTTTGTTCCTTGAAGGTGTGCCAGATACCGCATCACGTGAGCCGATCAAGATCGGCAAAACCGTGCCCGAGATGATGAAAAATGATCTCGAACACGAGTATCATGTGATCAATCTTCTCAAAAAGGCGATCAAGGTTGCCGAAGCAGAAGACGATTTCCAGACCCGGAACATGCTGACCGTGCTGCTTGATGATAGCGAGGAAGACCACGCATATTGGATCGAACAGCAAATTCGCCTGATCGATATGATGGGTCTGCCAAATTATATTCAGTTCAAAGCAGCAGGCGAGCCAGCGCCGCAAGGATAACGACCTGTTTGTCTGTTTGAGACCCAAAGGCCCCGGTTCAAATCGGGGCCTTTTTTGTACGCGTAAGACGGCCTTATCAATGTCGGGTTGGGGATGTTTAATTTTCCGGCTTGACCTTCCAGTTGCTGGAAGGTCTATCGTCCCCCATATCAAGTGAGAAACCACATTAAGGGTTAAGGAAAATGGACCGCAGGACCGACGCAATCGATACCCCGATCAAGGGCGGCGCGTCAGACACGACCAAATCGCCAGACACCAAATCACAAAGCACAAGCAATGCCAGCCGTGAAATCAATCTTGAGGTCACGGGCATGAGTTGTGCCGGATGTGCCGGGCGGGTTGAAAAGTCTGTCGGTGCGCTTGAGGGGGTTGCCAATGTTGATGTCAATGTGGCGCTCAATACCGCCCATGTGACGTTTGACGGCGATAAGGTTGATACAGCGCGAATCTCGCAGGCTGTGCGGGATGCCGGTTACGATGTGGTCGAAGAAACCTGGTCCTATGATATTGATGGCATGACCTGTTCAAACTGTGCAGGCAGGGTGGAAAAGGCCTTGGCTGCCTTACCCGGCGTTACGCAGGCAAGTGTCAATTTCGCATTGGAGCAGGCCAGTATCACGGCACTTCCCGGGCAAATGAGCGATGAGATTGCCATCCGCTCGGTCGAGGACGCTGGATATCATGCAACGTCACGCAACAAAAAGGCGGGTCAAAACATTGCTGACCAGAATGATGGTGCGACGTCGGACAAGCCGGTTGACCGGTCGCTGTTGTTGCTGGGCGCGTCGATTGTTCTAACGGCCCCCCTGGTTGCCCAGATGATCTGGATGTATCTTGGCGTTGCGTATCGTTTACCCGGCTTGGTCGAACTTGCCTTGGCAACCCCCGTACAGTTCCTGATCGGGTGGCGGTTCTATCGCGGGGCTTATTCCGCCTTGCGTCATGGCAGTGCCAATATGGACGTCCTTGTCGCACTGGGCACATCGGCGGCCTATTTCCTGAGTCTTTATAATCTGATTGCCGCCCAAGGTGGTGGATCGCACCTGTATTTCGAAGCATCGGCTGCGATCATTACCCTGATCCTCGGCGGTAAGATCATGGAAGACCGTGCCAAGCGCGGTGCATCGGCCGCCATTCGTGAATTGATGGCGCTGCGCCCGCGTCGTGCCCGCAAAATCGTCGATGGACAGGAAATGGACGTCGATATCAACGCGCTGAATGTCGGTGACATTGTCCGGGTCTTGCCCGGTGAGCGTCTGCCGGTGGATGGTGTTGTTGATGCCGGTGAAAGTGACCTTGATGAAAGCCTGATCACCGGTGAAACGCGGCCGGTTGCGCGCGTGGCCGGGGATGAGGTTGTCGGCGGGGCTGTCAATGGCACCGGGCGCCTTGATGTCAAGGTCAGTGCGGTTGGGGATGACACCACATTATCGCGCATCATCCGTTTGGTGGAAAAGGCCCAAACTGGCAAAGCCCCCGTGCAGAAACTGGTGGATCAGGTTTCTGCGGTGTTTGTTCCGGTGGTTGTTGTCATTGCACTGGTAACATTTGCGGCCTGGATGTTCGCCGGGGTCGGGGTTGAACTATCCATCGTTGTTGCCGTTTCCGTTCTGGTTATTGCCTGTCCCTGTGCACTGGGCCTTGCGACGCCAACGGCCTTGGTTGCCGGAACCGGCAGTGCGGCGCGTGCGGGGATTCTGATCCGTAATTTCGATGCGCTCGAACAGGCCCATAACATTGATACCGTCATCTTTGATAAAACCGGGACACTCACCGAAGGAAAGCCGACCGTGCGCGATATCAACCCCGTCGACGGGGTTGATCAAAATGAGATGTTGCGCCTTACCGCGAGCGTTCAGGCCGCAAGCGAGCATCCACTGGCCCGTGCGGTGGTGTCTGTTGCCCGTGATCAGGGCCTTGATGTGGCTGATGTCACCGGCTTTAAAGGCAAAACCGGGGCTGGTGTGATGGCAACGGTGGAGGGCAAGCTCGTCATCATCGGGACGGATGCCATGCTGCGCGATCAGTCGGTATCCATGCCGGGCGCCACGGCCATTCAGGCCGATATTGGACAACATGAAGCACGCGGTCGCACGGTTATTCTTGTCGCGATTGATGGTGCTTATGCCGGTTTCATCACGCTGGAAGACCGCATTCGCGATAGTGCCAAACAGGCGATTGCCGATCTTAAGGAACGTGGCATTAACAGCATCATGTTGTCGGGTGACAGCCAGGAAGTCGCAAGCTATGTCGCAGAGCAACTTGGCCTTGAGCGCGGTGAAGGCCGTATTCGCCCGCAGGATAAGGCACTTGCTGTTGAAAAATTGCGCAAGGAAGGTCGCCATGTTGCCATGGTCGGTGACGGGATTAATGACGCCCCTGCATTGGCTGCGGCCGATGTCGGGATTGCTATGGGCGGCGGCACCGATGTTGCGATGGAAACGGCGGGCATTACCTTGATGCGTTCGGACCCGGCACTGGTGGCCGCCGCAATTGATATCTCGATCGCGACCCGTCGCAAGATTGCCCAAAACCTGTTTTGGGCGTTTGCCTATAACGTGGTTGGGGTACCGCTGGCAGCCCTTGGCGTGCTTAGCCCGGCGATTGCCGGTGCGGCAATGGCGCTAAGTTCCGTCTCGGTTGTTGGTAACTCGCTGACATTGCGGCGCTGGAAAGCGCGGGGGGTGAAGTCATGAATATTTCCGATGCCGCGACGGACAGTGGTTTACCGGCCAAAACCATTCGCTATTACGAAGATATTGGTTTGGTGAAACCGGGGCGGCTTGCCAATGGGTATCGCGATTACGACGAAGATGATTTGCACAAGTTGCGCTTTTTGCAACGTGCGCGTGGCCTTGGGTTTTCGGTTGAAGACTGCCGCGTGTTGCTGTCGCTGTATGAGGACCGTAACCGGGCGTCATCCGATGTCAAGAACATCGCCAAAACCCATCTGGCAGAAATCGAACGCAAGATCGTGGAATTACAAAGTCTGCAAAAAACACTGTCTGATTTGGTCTCGTCCTGCCATGGCGACGGGCGGCCAAATTGTCCCATCATTGATGATTTGGCGAGCTAGAAACATTCGAAAGAGAGAATTCACAGTGAAGAACAAAGGCTTTTTAGCAGTCGGCGGGGTGGTTGGTGCCGCCATTGTTTATGGCATCATCACTTTCTTCGGGCCGGGGGCTGGTGGGGATCAATCCGTTGAACTTCGCCCGGATGATTTGAAGTTGGTCGCACTTGGCAAGAAAGTCTATGACGCCAATTGTGCGTCCTGCCACGGTCGGCAATTCGAAGGACAGGACAACTGGCGTGAACGCGATGCCAACGGATTGCTACCTGCACCACCTCATGATGAAACCGGACATACGTGGCATCATCCTGATGCGGTGCTGTTTGCTCTAACCAAATATGGGCCATCGGTCATGGCCGGGGAGGATTATCAGTCGGCGATGCCCGGTTTTGAGGATGTCCTGACGGATGAGGAAATTCTCGCCAGCCTTTCTTACGTCAAAAGCCGTTGGCCCGACGAAATCAGGCAACGCCACGATCAGATAAACCTTTCTGCCAAGCAGCAATAAGCCAGACCAGAGGCCAACAGACAGCAAAGCCCGCATCAGAGCCAAAGTGCTCCGTTGCGGGCTTTGCGTGTTTTGGGTCGGTCTATTCAGGCGGTGATCAGAGACGGGGCAGGGTAATGCCCACAGTGGTTCCTTTGCCCAGCGCGCTTTCGATGCTCATGCGGCCACCATGCAGTTCGACCAGAAGCTTTGCCAGCGGCAAGCCAAGGCCGGTTCCTGTGCTTTCCTTAACTCCGGAAGGATGAAGCTGTGCAAACCGCGCAAAGGCGCGCGGGATGTCATTTGGGCTCATGCCCACACCAGTATCTGCGATGGAAATCGTGATGTCCTTATCCGTCTGGGCAAGTTCAACGGTTATGATACCGCCATCGGGGGTGAATTTTGCCGCGTTGCTCAGGATGTTGATCAATATTTGCTTGATCTTGAGCTTGTCACAGCGCATCGGGACTGGTGTTTCGGCAATATTGAAGTGAAGGCTGTGCTGGTGGCGGGAAATATCTTCACGTGCAAGCTTTGTGGCTTCTTTGATAACGCACACAAGGTCTTCGTCCTGTCTCTTATACACATCTCCGAGACCACGAGACAAGAGGCAATCTCGTATGCCGTCTTCTGCTTGAAAAAA
>OJGD01000246.1_pt1 | contig 18523 bp, 21 predicted proteins | sample 1594571 | NCBI WGS metagenome assembly OJGD01 (sample SAMN05416771, study PRJEB24817) | seawater metagenome | isolation source: Sea water | place: Canada:Atlantic | collected 2013-11
CCAGATTTTGATTGTCAGCCTCATCCGCGGCGGCATTCTTGACCCGTTCCGCGGCGTCCTTGGCCTTGTCGCCGACAGCCTTGGCAGCGTTCTTGTCACCTTCTGCCTTGGCGTCGATATCGGCCTTGGTGTCGGAAATGACGGTCTTGGCTTCCTTCAACGCGGCATCCGCGACTTTGCTGGCACGGGCCTTCTCCGTCTCAAAGATGCGCTCCGCCTCGTCGAACAGTTCGTCCGAGCGGGAGCCGAGATACTCGTCTTCCGTCCGGGTTCGCGGCAGGGCACCTGCAACAGCGGCACCGATGGCGAATGCGAAAGCGCCTACGACGAGGGGATGATCCTCATAGAAGTCAGCGGCCTTGTCCCCACTATTTCGCAGGACGCGGGCCGCGTCTTCGCGCGCCTGCATCGCACGTTCACGCGCGGCAATCACACGCTCACGCGCCTCCTCGGACAGGGATTCAGTCCCCGCCGCCATACGCTCACGCATCACCCGTGCACGTGCGCTGGCATCGGAATACGCGCCGCGCGCCCGATCCCGCACCGCACCTGCGGCACCGGCAGTCGAGGAAGCAGCCGAAGACGCGGCCCCGCCAACAGCGGATGTCGCATTCGAGACACTATCCCCGGCGGAGGACAAACCGCTCTTCACGGCATCGCCCGCAGCGGAAGCCTTGTCCTTCGCCTTGTCCACCATTCCCGGACCAGAATCCTCATCGTGGTCGTCGAAATCGGAGGGCGCGACCGGACGCGACCATTCAGGGCCAGCGGGCAGCGGCACGGGGCGGGCAGGACGCTGGGTGTGCGTGGTCCGGGCGACCGCGACGCGGTCGTTATAATCGTAATCGTCATCATCCAGATCAGTGGAATGCGCGACGTGGCGGTTCTGGTGCAGATGCCGTGGGCGATGTGCCTCAACCGAACGCGGCGCGGGCCGGTTCTGACCGAAGATCATCCACGCCAGCCCGACACCGGTAAGTGCCAGTGCCATCGGGTTTTCCTTGACCGAACGGCTTACCGTACGACCGATGTCGCCACCATGCTCACGCAATTGGTCGGAGACTTCACGCACGACGCCATCGACCGAGAACCGATCCTGGATGCCGTTGATGGTCTGCTTGAGATCCATGCGCTCACGCTCGATGTCGCGCTCGATCTGCTCGGGGGTGCGGTTTTCATTTTGCATCGTATGCGTCCTTTACAGCTTGCGCGTCACGCTTGACGTTGTCGGCGGTGCGGCTGGGGGCGAGGCTCGAAAGCTTCAGGTCGTTCAGGCCCTTGTTCATCAGCACGAATGCGATGATGGCCAGCACGACACCGACGAGCAGTGCGCTCCACCCAGCGGGGATGCCCGCCTCAGTCAATGCGGCGGTCAGTGCGGCGGCCAGTACGTTCAGCGCGGTCAGCGCGATCACGATGGCCCCTACGATCAGACCGATCGCCACACCGGCGCGGTTGAGGTTTTCGTTCACTTCGGCGCGCGCCAGATCGACTTCCTTACGGACGAGCGAGCTGACATGGCTCAGCGCATCACCGATCAGATCGGTCGTGGAGCGGCTGGCGGGCTGCTGCGGCGGAGTGGTATCGGTATAGATGGGATCGGTCATGCGTTATCTCCCGATGTGTTGGCTTTGGCCCCCGGCAAACCAGGCTGGACGGCTGGTGTCGGACGGGTCACTGGCGGAGTCGTTGATGGCGTAACGGGCTGGCGTTCACCGCCATGGGCACTGCCCTGAGCGGACGCACCGGTCGAACCGGAATAATCCGCCTCGTTCCGTGCGGATGCCGTGGCAAACCGTGTTGCAGCGAAACCGACCAACGCGGCACCGCCGAGGAAGACCAGCGGATTGCGCTTGGCGAAGCGGGACACGTCACTGGCGATCTCACCCAGATCCTTGTCCTTGATGCTGTCGGACGCATCGGCCAGACCGTCCGCGATCTGGGCGAATGTACGTTCCTGGGGGGAACCGTCGCGCATCTCGCTCGCGGCAGTGCGCAATGCACCCGCCATGTTGGAGACTTCGGCAGCAACGTTGCCTTTGGCGGTCTCGGCGTGGGTTTGCGCTTCGTCACGAACGGCGTTGGCCGCGTCCTGCGCCACGTCGCGCGCGGAGCCTGCAACATCACGTGCCGCATCCTTGACTTCGGTCTTGGTCTCGTTCGCGGTGTCCTTGGCGGAACCGGATGAGGTGTCTTTATGCATATCGGTCATAATCGGGCCTCCGATAGAATTTTCAAAATACAAGGTTAATGATGGCCAGAACGATCACGATCAGACCAATCAGATAGAATACGCTACCCATCTATTTTCCCTCGAAATTACCTATTGTTTGAGTACCCGACCAACCTCCCGGCAATGTGATGGTTCCATGAGCGGCCAAAAATCGCACCTCGGGAAGGGGAAGCGAACCGCCCGCCCGCGTTAACTTTTGATTTCGCGCCGATTGCGACTAACTGTCCCTGCGAACGGGGAGGTGCCAATGGAAGAAGCGGGTTTCATTACTCTGATCATGGATCAGATCAGCGGATACGGGACGGCCCTGATCGCCGCCCTGCCCCGCATAGCGGCGGCTATCCTGCTGATAATTGTCACCTGGCTGACAGTCATCGCATCACGCTGGATTATTCGCCGCGTTGCCAACCGCGCGCGGATGCGGCGAAACCTGCGTGAAGTGCTGATGATGCTCACGTCCATTGTAATCTGGCTGATCGGCCTGCTGATCGCCTGCACGATCGTCTTCCCTTCGATCACCCCCGGCCGCGCGCTGACCACACTCGGTCTGGGCTCTGTCGCCATCGGTTTCGCGTTCAAGGATATCTTCGAGAACTTTCTGGCCGGATTGCTGATCCTGCTGCGCGAACCCTTCAAGATTGGGGACTATATCTGGACGGAGGAATCCGGGATCGAAGGTCAGGTCGAGGAGATCACCATCCGTGACACCCATATTCGCCAGACCGACGGGCAGCTTGCCGTGGTGCCGAATGCAGAGCTGTTCCAGAACCCCGTGGTTGTCAGAACCGATGCCGAGCTGCGCCGCACCACTATCATCTGTGGCGTCGCCTATGGCGAGGATGTGGACATATCGCGCACGGTGATCGAGGACGCGGTGCGCAGCGTCGATACCGTCCGCAATGACGTGCGCGATGTGCAGGTCTTCGCCCATGCCTTCGGCGCCTCGTCCATAGATTTCGAGATCGCCTGGTGGACCGGCTCCCGCCCGGTCGATATCCGGGCCTCCCGCGATCAGGTCGTGTCCGCCGTCAAGCGCGCGCTGGACGATGCAGGCATCGAAATTCCGTTCCCCTACAGGACCTTGACGTTCAAGTCCGACAGCCCGGTCCCCCTGCCGCCCCAGTCAGATGAGAGTTCCCCGGACAGTTGAGGGAGGCACGTTTCCGGCCCGATGCCTCTTTCTCCGCCTCGTGCGTGGCGCGGCCTAGCGGCTCCACAACAGGCGGCTCAGATTGCTCAGCACGAACAGGATCGCCGCAACACTGACGATCGTGGGACCGGTCGGCGTGTCCAGTTGATAGGCCGCAACCATGCCTAGCACGGCGGAGGCCACCCCGATCACCACCGCGCCCAGCGCCATCGCTTCGGGCGTGCGGCCAAAGGGGCGGGCGGCAGCGGCGGGAATGATAAGCAGGGCCGTGATCAGCAAGGCACCCACAACCTTGATCGAAACGGCAACCACAATGGCCAGTGCAAGCGTCAGGACCAGTTGCTCGCGCCGGGGATGAATGCCCGACGCAAAGGCAAGGTCCGCATTCAGCGTCGCCATCAGCAAACGCGACCACCGCCATGCGATCAGCCCGACCACCGCCAGCGCGCCGATCCAGATCACGGCCAGATCGGTCTTGCCCACCGCCAGGATATCCCCAAACAGATACGCCCCCAGATCGACCCGCACGTCCGGGATAAACGACACCGCGACCAGACCGAAGGCCAGCGCCGAATGCGCCAGAACGCCTAGAAGCGTGTCCTCGGCATAGCCGCGACCGCTCAACCCCGCGACGATCAGCGCCATGATGACGGCCACCGCCATCGCCCCCGCAAAGATCGAGATCGACAGACCCAGCGACAGGGCCACACCCAGGATCGCGGCATGGGCCGTCGCGTCCCCGAAATAGGCCATGCGACGCCAGACGACGAAACATCCAAGCACCGCAGCCGCCATCGCCACGGCGACACCGGCCAAGGTGGCGCGAACCAGAAAATCGTCGAACACGGGTCTAATCCTCGGGGTTGTGGTGATGTGCGTGGTCATGTTCGTGACGGTAGAGCGCCAAGGCCCCGCCGGTGCCGGTTCCGAACAACTCACGATATTCAGGGGCGGAGGAGACGACATCCGGCGTCCCCTCGCAACAGACATGACCGTTCAGGCAGATGACCCGGTCCGATGCGCTCATCACCACGTGCAGTTCGTGGCTGACCATCAGGACGCCGCATCCCAGTTTATCACGCACCGCCTCGATCCTTTGGTAGAACGCGGCGGAGCCGGGCTGGTCCAGGCCCTGCGTCGCCTCGTCCAGGATCAGCAGGTCGGGTTGGTTGAGCAGGGCACGCGCCAGCAGGACACGTTGAAACTGGCCGCCGGACAGGTCGGACATCTGCCTGTCAGCGGCGGGGCTTACCCCGGCTTCCTCCAACGCGGCCAATGCCGTGGCATCGTCACAGCGGCGCGGCAGATCAAGGAACCGGCGGACGGTCATGGGCAGTGTGGGGTCCAGCTGCAACTTTTGCGGAACATAGCCGATCCGCAGACCGGGACGGCGCACGACCTGACCGTGATCGGGTTTTACCGCCCCCGCGATCAAGCGCAGCAATGTCGATTTTCCCGAACCGTTCGGGCCGACGATCGTGACGATCTCACCCGGATTGATGGTGATGGCCACATGCGAGAGAACCTGCCGCCCGCCGAAGCTGACGGCGATGTCGTGGGTCTGTACGAGAGGTTGCATCAGGACACCTTTACGCAGCGGTGGCACAGGCCCTCCGCCTCCAGAACCGTACGCTCGACCTCGAAGCCGGACAGATCGGCGGATCGGTCCAGTTCCGCCGTCTCGATCCGGGCCTCACCGATCCGCCCACAGGTGCGGCAGATCAGGAAGGCGGGCTCGTGCCGCTTCCCCGGATGTGCACAGGCGACGAAGCCGTTGCGCCCCTCGATCCGATGGGCGAACCCGTGATCCACCAGAAACCCCAGCGCACGGTAGGCGATGGGCGGTTTGGAGCCCAACCCTTCCGCCGCCAGACGCTCCAACACATCGTAAGCGCCCAGCGCGGTGTGCGTTTCCAGCAAGATCTCCAATACGCGCCGACGCACGGGCGTCAGGTTCAGGCCCTCGGTCGCGCAGGTCCGCTCGACCACCTCCAGCGCATCAGCGATACAGGCGGAATGGTCGTGCCGCGCCAGTCCGGCGGCCTGCTCTGCCTTGCGCTCACTCATTTTTGCACTCACTCATCCGGGCAGCCTGAAATTGCGGCTGCAATGCTGCGGATCATATCGGGATAAAGCGTGGCGCCCAACGGCAGATCCGATCCCATCGCGTCAATCTGTCTGATCGTTACTCCCTGCGGCACGACGGCCTCGGCCAGGCCGGAGTTGAATTGAGGCTCCACCAGAACGCAGCGCACATCCGCCTCGCGCGCGGCATCGCGCAGCGCGGCGACACGGGCGGGACCGGGGGCCGACGCATCGGCACCCGCGATCGAGCCGAGAGCGTGCGCCTCGAAACGATCCTCGAAATATCCGAACGCGTCATGGGACACGATAAATGGGCGGGCAAGGTTGCCCTGCGCCAGTTCGTCCAGCAACTGATCGAGCATGTCCGCGGCGTTTGCAGCATTCGCGGAATAGAGCGGACCGTTCTGCGGATCCTGTTTGGTCAGCGCGCTTGCGATCTCCGGCAACCATGCGATGGCGTTCACCGGGTCCAGCCAGACGTGCGGATCGTGGGAACCATGCATTTCCTCGTCGTGATCGTCGTGATCGTCGTGATCGTCGCCGGGATGGGCGGCCGCGTCCAGTGTATCATGGTCATGCCCCCCCTCACGCAGCAGGGTCACGGGCAATTCGATCAGGGGCATGTTCACCGCGCCCTCAGCTACGATGCCGAGCGGACGGGCGAGCCAGGGGGTCAGATCCTCACCGATCCAGACAATCAGGTCCGCGTCCTGAAGCCGGGCAGCATCCGACGGGCGCAGCGAAAAATCATGCGGCGACGATCCAGCCGGGATCAGCAGATCGGGATCCCCTACGCCCTGCATCACCATGGAGACCAGCGAGTGCACCGGGGCGATATCGGTCACGACAAGTGGCACCTCGGCCATGGCGGGTGTCGCGAGCAGACTGAAAACAGCGAGGGTGGGACGTAGGTGCAGCATGACTGACTCCTTTTTGATAGAGCTGTTATGTTATAACAACATGCCCCTGTCAATTCCTACATTCCGGTTGCGTTCAGCAGAGGCGGGATTACTCCCCACCACCTTGACGTGCACGCCGAGGATGACAGTCTGCGCATCTGATTGCGATCCGTGCTGTGCAGCAATCCAAGCCAGCGATACCGGCGACCGAACGGAGGATATGAGTCGTGAACGCGAAGGACCACGAAACCATACGAAGCGAAAATTCGAGCGCGAGGGCCTTCGTTGTGATGGGTGTGTCGGGCTGCGGCAAATCCTCTATCGGCGCGGCGGTCGCGAGGGCCTTGGGCGGCACCTTCATCGACGGCGACGCTTTGCATCCAGCCAACAATATCGCGAAGATGGCGCGAGGCGAACCACTGAACGACGCCGACCGTGCCCCCTGGTTGATCGAGGTTGGAAAGACGTTGGCGCAGCATGATGAGACGACGCTCATCGCATGTTCGGCCCTGAAAAGACAGTATCGCGACGCTATAGCGCAGGCCGCCGGCAAACATGTCACGTACCTGTTTTTGGACGGTTCGCCAGAAGTCATCGCGAAACGCCTTGCCAAGCGGGAGGGCCATTTCATGCCGGCCACGCTGTTGGCCAGTCAATTCGAAACCTTGCAGCCCCCCACCCCGCCCGAGGATGCGATTACCGTCAATATCGACCAGCCCTTCGACGCGGTGGTGCAAGACTTGCTGGCGGGCATTCACGAGACATCCTGAACGGGCACTGCCCCCCCGATGAGCGGGTCCTGAGGACCGTCGTCAGCTCATCCACTGACCGCCATCGACATTGTATGTCTGGGAAACGATGTAGTCGGAATCGCGGGATGCGAGGAAGACCGCCATACCGGTCAGATCCTCCGGCACGGCGAACCGACCGGCAGGAACGCCGGCAGCCACTTCGGCTTTCTTCTGCCCCGGTTGCTTGCCCTCCAGCTTGGCGAACATCGCGTCCACATGCTCCCAATGCTCACCATCCACGACACCGGGCGCGATGGCATTCACGTTGATTCCGTGCTGGATCAGGTTCAGTCCTGCCGATTGCGTCATCGAGATGACGGCAGCCTTGGTGGAGCAATAGATCAGAACGAGGCTCTCGCCCCGGCGGCCCGCCTGAGAGGCCATGTTGATGATCTTACCGCCGTGACCTTGCGCGATCATCTGGCGCGCCGCGGCCTGCATGGTGAACAGGGTTCCCGCCACGTTCACGGCGTATAGCCGATCATAGCTGGCGCGGGTGATATCCACCGTTTCCGCCGCATCGAACAGGGCGGCGTTGTTTATCAGAATATCCAGCTTGCCCGTTCGCGCGATCACGCAAGCCATCGCGGCGTCGATACTCGCCTGATCCGCCACGTCGATATGGACTGCATAGGCCCCGGCACCCAGATCAGCAGCCGTGCGTTCCGCCGCCGACATGTCGATATCCCCGATGCCGACCGTCGCCCCCTCGGCCAGATAGGCCTGCGCGAAGGCGCGACCGATGCCACGGGCCGCGCCGGTTATCAGAGCTGATTTTCCGTCCAGCCGTTTCATATCAGACTTTCCCTTGGCATCGGCATGACGCCCGCGCGGCGGATCATACCGGTTGAGTTGGCGAAGGAGTGCAAACCGGGTCGCCCCGCGAAATCACCCCATTCTTTCGGAACTGTAGCTGCCGGGCGAGGCCGGGAAAACCACCGTCTTGTTTCCATTCAGGAACACGCGCCGATGCGCGTGGGCGTGGATGGCGCGAGCCAGTACGCTTGCCTCCACGTCCCGGCCCAGGCTGACGTAATCCTCCGCACTTTGCGCATGGGTGACGCGCACGGTGTCCTGCTCGATGATCGGTCCCTCGTCCAGATCGGCAGTGACGTAGTGCGAGGTGGCCCCGATCAGCTTCACCCCGCGCGCGAAGGCCTGCTTGTACGGGTTCGCGCCCTTGAAGCTGGGCAGAAACGAGTGATGGATATTGATGATGCGCCCCGACATTTCCCGGCACATCCGATCGCTGAGGATTTGCATGTACCGGGCGAGGACCACCAGTTCCGCGCCGGTTTCCTCAACCACCTGCATGATGCGGGCCTCGGCCTCGGGTTTGTTTTCCTTGGTCACGCGGATCAGATGAAAGGGGATGTCGTTGTTCACGACCACCTTTTGATAATCCATGTGGTTCGAGATCACGGCGACAATCTCGATCGGCAGGGCACCGATGCGCACCCGGTAGAGCAGATCGTTCAGGCAGTGCCCGAAACGGGAGACCATGACGACGACCTTCATCTTGCTCATCTCATCATGAAAAAGATAATCCATCTCGAACGTGCGGGCGAGTTCGGTAAAGCGTTCGGTCAATTCTTCGCGCGTGCTGCCCGTTTCGGCTACCGCGCTGATGCGCATGAAGAACTGGCCGTTTTCGAGGTCATCGAACTGGGCGCTGTCGGTGATGTTGCAGCCCTGCTCCGCGATGAAACCGGCGATGGCCGCGACGATACCCCGGCGGGACGGGCAGGCGACAGTCAGACAGAACTTGGTCATGGAATCTCCGAATACTCTCAGGTGGTCGTGTCATGGTCCGGCGGGTGGGGCCATATCCGGTATCTGGTTTGAATGCTGGGCGTTCGTTCGGCTCGGTTGAATACCGTATGTTCTTTAGGGGCTGGCGGTCAGTGCCGCCAGACCTCTGTGAGCAAATGCCGCCGATTTCGCATTCAGGCCGCTACAGGCGATCTGACCGCCCTGTGGCCGCAAGGGCGACGAGCTAGCTGGTCTGTTTTTCAAGCGCGGCGCGCAACGCACGGACCGAGGCTGCGTTGTCGGCATGTTGGCGACCAAAACGATCCGTAAGACTGTTTTCAAAACCGACCCGCAGGTCACCGCCCCGCCGCGCGGCCGCCAGCAGACATTCATGTTCGTGCGGGCCGAATGCGCAGACCATCCAGTCGCGCATGTCGGGCGCGGCGTCTACGTACTCCATCAGATCGACGGGGGAGGCGACCTGTCCCGCTGTATATCGCCCGAGAACGAACAGGACGGAGGTTTGCTCCTCCGCGACGACCGACCTCGCCCGCCAATCGCGCAGCAGGGCAATATCGGCACTGTCGTACAGGATATGCTGCACTTGGGTGCCCTGCTCGGCGCAGGTGCCGTAGATCGCGCTGGCACGGGCAGGATCGCGGGCGATTTCGCGGATCGAGATCGACGCCCAGTCAGGCCGCACACGGGTCAGACAATCGAGCTGCGTGGCAACGTCGAAGAGGCCTGCCGCCTCGGTCGTGATCTGGACGCGCAGGTCTGGCACTGCGCGGCTCAACTCGGCCAAGGTCTCGACATAGCGGCCGGGATCCAGCGAATGGCGCCCCTCAGCGTCACGCACATGCAGGTGCAGCGCGTCGGCCCCTGCCCCGGCGCAGGCCACCGCCGTGGCGACGATCTGTGGCAAGGTTACAGGCAGCGCGGGATGATCCGACCGGCCGCGCCGTGCACCGTTCGGCGCAACCATGATATAGGGGCGTCTCATGGCGCGGACCTCCGATCCATTGCGGCCCGCACCGGAATGCGGACCGCGTTACCAATTCCGGCTTATCAATACCGGCGTCAGGTGAACAGCAGGATGAGCATCGTGATGGACATGGCCATCATGCCCAGATTCTCGGTAAGGGAAACGAACCCCAGCGGCACGTTGGAATCCCCGCCCACACAGGCGCATTTCAGCTCACGCTTGTCGATATAGACCGCCTTGAAAACGCTGACCGCTCCGACGGTGCCGATGAACAGCGCGGCGGGTGCTGCCAGCCAGATGCCGACCATCGCCGTCATCAGAATTCCCGCGCCCGTCTCCACGAATGGATAGATATAGCCATACCGCACCCAGCGTTTCGCCAGCAGATCGTAATTGAGGAACATGGTCGAGAAGCTCTCGATATCCTTCAGCTTTTGCAGCCCCAGCAATATCATCGAGATCGAGACGAACCAGCCCAGCGTCTGCCATGCGAACAGGGTGCCCAGCGCGTACCAGCTAAAGGCGAGTGCGGTCAGTGCCGCCACGGCAAACAGGGCAATGACCGGCGTATAGCTGGTGTCATTTGCGTTCGGATCCCTCTTGCCGAAATGCACCTCCAGATCGTCATATCCGCCGATCCGCTTGCCATTGATAAAGGTTTGCGGCGTGGTTTCGACATTGTGTTTCGCCATGAAGGCGTCGGTTTCTTCACGTGTGGTCAGGGGGTGATCCTCGACGTCGTAACCTTGCCTTTCGAGGAGGTCCTTCGATTTCAGGCCATAGGGGCACGTGTGCTCCGGCATCACCATGCGGTAAAGTTCCGCGGTCTTTCCAGTATCGGTTCCAGACATTGTATTTTCCTTTGCAAAGTCGGTTATGAAATTTCGGGTCTCGTATTCATGGTATGTCGCGACATCGGCTCGGCAACTTGGCCGCCTCCACCGCATCGACTGGGGTGGAAGCGGCCGGTCATGAATGCCGCACCGGCCAGAACGAACGGCCTAGCCGTTCGCGGCGCGCGCATTGATATCGTCATGGGTTGCCCGAATATCCTCGGGCCACGTCGATTTGATATAGGACAGCACGTCCACGATCTCCTCATCCGTCAGGCTGTCGCCAAAGGCCGGCATGGCCGAGGTATAGGACGCGTTTTCACCCAGAACCGCCCCCAGCCCATCGCGGGTCAGCGTGAACAGCACCGCGTCAGGATGGTGCCAGGTATGGCCCGTCTCATCATGCGGTGGGGCGGGCATCAGGCCGTCGAGGCCCGCTTTCCTCCACTCGGGTTGCCCCTCCAGCTCGCGACCATGGCACGAGGCGCAGGACTGCCGATAGATCAGCCGCCCGTTCGCGGTTCTTTGCCGGTCGTCCGGATACAACTGCACCGTCGGTGACGAACCGTCGGAAGCGGACATCGCCCAATAGCCCGCCCCCGCGATCAAGGCGAGGGCGGCCAGTGAAGCGACTGCGATACGCATCCGCTCACCCCTCGAACGGGGCTTCGGAGCCCGCGCGATAGAACACCTGCCCGTCTGCCGCGTCGCCTCCGAATGCGATCACGTCGAAGCGTACGTTCGGATCGTCACCCATTCCCGGGGACCCCACGGGCATGCCCGGTACGGCCAGACCAGTGATGGCGGGGCGGTCCCGCAACACAGCGGCGAGTGCTGCGAAGGGCACATGCCCCTCAAAGACATATCCCCCCGACAGCGCAGTATGACAGGAGGCCAACCGCAGCGGCACACCCAGCGCCGATTTTTGCGCATCGGGTTCCACCAGTTCCCCCACCGTCACGTCATAACCACGCAATCGCGCCAGATCGGTCCAGGCATGGCAACAGCCACAGCCCGGTGCCGCCAGCACGTGAATGTCGTTGCCCGGCAGTGCGGAGGCGGCATTTGCCAGCGCCGGTGTGAATGCGCTCGTCAGGGCGCCACCGCCCAGCAGAGTCAGAAAAGCTCGTCGATTTGTCATTGAAGATCCTCATATCTACAGATGCCCCGCCACCGGCGCGACAGATCAGGTTCGATAGGGATCAGGCTTTGGGAGGGTCGATAGGGCCATCGGGACTGAACGTAACAGGCGTGCGCCCCTGAAACGGACTGAACCTTACGATACGCGTTCCCGATGTGGTAATGGCAGTGTACTGAGGGTTCGCAATATCGCTCAGACAGGAATTCGCATGCGCGCCTGTCGTCTCGCAACAGGACTCATCCGCATTCAGTTGATGCATATCCGTTTGAGCAGAGACAGGCATATCGCCATGCCCTTGGTCCAACGCGTGTACGACATCGATCTGCACCGCAAGGAGCAGAGTGAAAACCAGCAGAGAGGCGAGGAACCTGCGCATTCCCGATAACTAGGCCGGCAGGGTGGGCATGACAAGTTCAGACCATGCCACACACGATCCGGCCCAGCACTCTGTCAGCCCTTACTCCCGCGCCCCTGAAACAGCAGGGACATAAGGCCCAAAATGGCGGAACAGACGATCAGCAGCAGCGAAACCGCGTTCAGGACCGGGGTCGAGCCATGCTTGAGCTTGTCGAACATCGTGATGGTCAGCGGCGAATCCGACCCGACCAGCATCAGCGTCGTGTTGAAGTTCTCAAAGCTCATCAACACCGAAACGACACCGGCCCCCAGAATGGCGGGCAGCAGGAACGGCAGAGTGACCTGCCGGACCGCGCCCCATTTCGTGGCGCCCAGATTCAGGGCCGCTTCCTCCAGGCTTTGATCGAACTTCTGCAACCGGGCGGAAATGACCAGCGTCGCAAAGGTCGTGATGAACGAGAACTGCCCCAGAATGACGAGGATCAGCCCCGGCCGCAGACCGTCGAACCACAGGCCGGTCGCATCCTCCAACGTGTTGGCGACAGAGCTGGAAAAGACCAGGATCGAAATCCCCAGAATGACGCCCGGAATAATCAGCGGCAGCAGCATCAGAATATAGAGAACCCCCTGCCCGCGAAAGCTGTGCCGCACGAACAGGAACGCGTTGCAGGTTCCCACGGAAACCGCCATGCCCGCCACCCAGACCGCGACAAAGGCAGATGTCCCGATGGATCGCAGGATCGAGCGCTCGTGGAACACGCCGATGAAAGGTGCCTCATAGCCAAAGAACCAATCCAGCGTGAACCCCTCCCACGGCAGGGAGGGAAACACGCTGTCATTGAACGCGAAGGCGCACACCACGCTGAGCGGCAGGGCGAGATAGACAAAGAACAGCGTCACATAGGCCCGGTAGGACCATTTCAGAACGCCCGATTGCGGTACGGTCGGAATCATCTCAACGCCCCATCGTTTCTGACAGGGTCTGACGCGACAGCTTCAACCCAACGAAGACGATGCCCGACGACAGCGCCAGCAGCAGGAACCCGAAGGCCGAGCCGAGCTCCCAGTTGAAGCGTGTGATGAACTGCGTGTAGATCAGCCCGGTAAACCACAGGCTGTCCTTTCCCCCCAGCAGGATCGGCGTCAGATAGTTGCCCAGCGACAGCATGAACACAACGATGCAGCCCGAAACGATGCCCGGCATCGCGTGGGGGATGATGATTTCACGCAGGATCGAAACGCCGGTGCCTCCCAGATCGTATCCCGCCTCGATCATGCTGTCGTCAAGGCTGTCCAGCGTCGTGACCAGCGGTACGATCATGAACAGGATCGAGGTATAGACCAACCCCACCATGATCGCCGCGTCATTGTACAAAAACTCGACCGGCCCCGCCGTCAGGCCAAGATATTGCAGCGCATTGGACACAATTCCCGTTTCGCGCAACAGGATCATCCAACCGAATGTGCGCACCAGTTCGGACACCCAGAACGGGATCAGACACATCAGGAACAAGGTGGTCTTCGTGCGCCCGCGTGTCATCTTCGCGATGTAATACGCGATGGGAAAACCCAGTATCAATGTCAGCGCGGTAGTCGAAATCGACATGATCGCGGTGCGTGCGAATGTCCGCCAATAGAGCGGCTCATTGAAAAAGACAGCGTAGTTGCCCAAACCCGTCTCGTACTGCCGGACGCCCACCTTCTCACTTATGGACACGAAGAACAGTCCGATATGCGGCAGGATGATCAGCAGCACCAACCATAGCAAAAGCGGCGCCAGCAGCAGGTAGAATCCCAGTTTCGATCTGTCCGAGGCCATCCTAGCGACCCTCGCCCGGATAGCATCTGGCCTGCTGCGGATCCCATCGCGCATGAACCCTGTCGCCCTTGCCCAACCCCAGAAACGCCCCGGTTTGCGGCAGCGTGACGTTGAGCAGATCACCCGTGGCGGGATCGCGCAGGATGGCCAGACTGTTGGCCCCGTTGAACAGAACGCTCTCGATCATGTATTCGTCAGCATCCGCAGCGGCCTCAAGCGTCAGTTGGATCGCCTCGGGCCGGATGAAGATCTGTACGTGCTGTCCCTCGGTCACACGCTCCGTGATCGTGCGGGCCTTCAGGTGCGATCCGTTGTCCGTAACCATCGTCACGGCGTCCCCGTTCACGGCGGTGATCTTCCCCTCGAAGCGGTTCGCATCCCCGACGAAGCCGGCCACGAAGGCGCTGTTGGGGTCGTAGTACAATTCGCGCGCCGTGCCGATCTGGTCGAAACGGCCCTTGTTCATCACGGCGATCTTGTCGCTCATCACCAACGCCTCGGACTGGTCATGGGTGATATAGACGAATGTGGTGTTGAAGGCTGATTGCAGCGATTTCAACTCGATCTTCATATGCTCGCGCAACTTCAGATCCAGCGCGCCCAACGGCTCATCCAGCAGCAGAACGTCCGGCTCCAACACCATGCACCGCGCGATGGCGACGCGCTGCTTCTGACCACCGGACAACTGGCTGACTTGTCGTTCGGTGATGCCGGGCAGGCCGACCCTGTCCAGCACACGCTCCACCCGCTGCTTGATCTCCGACTTGTTCACGCCGCGCTGTCGCAGGCCGAAGCCGACATTCTCCCCAATATTCATCATCGGGAACAGCGCCAGATGCTGAAACACCATCGAGACCGGACGCTTGTTCGGCCCGACGCCGATCATCGACTTGCCCTTGATCTTCAGATCGCCGCTGGTGGGGAACTGAAACCCCGCGATCATCCGCAGCAAGGTTGTCTTGCCACACCCGGACGGGCCCAGGATCGAGAAGAAGGAACCGGGGGGAACATCGAAGCTCACCTGATCGACAGCACGAAAATCGCTGAAATCCTTGGTTAGTTCGATGCATTGCAGGTCGGGGGTTGCGGGCATGTGCAGTGTCTTTCATTCAACGAAGAAGGGCGCGGATTGCGCCCTTCCCGTCATCATATTTTCGGATCGTTCAGTTCGCGGCGTTGATCCGGTCCAGCGCGGCACCTTCGAGCGCTTCCAACCCGGCGGGAACCGGCGGATACCACTTGATGTTGTCGATCGCCGCCTGATCGAAGCTGCCCTGATAGCGGGCCTTCAACTCGGCGCTGACACCTTCGTCGCCACCGACGGCCGCGGTGAAGTTGCCTGCCGTGTTCGTGATCATCGCAGCTACATCCGGTCGCATCACGAAGTTGATCCAATCATAAGCCGCATCATCCGCCCGACCGCGCGCCGGCAGGACGAATGTGTCGATCCAGCCCAGAGCGCCAGCCTCGGGCGCGACGAAGGTGATATCAGGGTTGTCGGCGTTCAATTGCCAACCGCCCGTGTCCCATGCCATCGCCGCGACCACCTCACCTGACCGCAGCAGGTTCTTGATCTCATCACCGCCATCCCAATAGGTTTTGACGTTGTCCTTGCAGTCGATCAAGGTCTGCTCGACCTCATCCAGAATGGCCTGATAGCTGTCGGTGTCGCCATATGCCGCAAATGGGTCGAGCCCCATCGAATAGGCAAAGCCGATCAGCGTCGGCCGCTTCAACCGATACGACACACGGCCTGCGACCGCCTCATCGCACAGGTCCGTGTAATCCGTCACATCGCCTGCCTCGGCAGTGTTCACCACCAGACCGCTGGTGCCCCAGACATGCGGCAGGCCGTAAACCTCACCGTCGAGCGTGGTGTTATCCGCGGTCGCGCTCAGCATCGAAGGGATGAACTGCGCGGCATCGACACGAGACATATCGATCGGCTTGTAGATGCCGAACTCCTCCTGCGCGCTGGTAATGCGATCCTGGCTGGGTTGCGCCAGATCGAAACCGCCGCCATTCGTGGCCCGCAGCTTCGCGATCATTTCCTCGTTGTTGGAGGTCGTAACCTCGACAGAGTGACCGGTTTCCGCCTCGAACATCTCGATCACATTATCAGGTGCATATCCGCCCCAGGTCAGCAAACGCAGCGTTTCCGCGTTGGCAGCGGCCACTGACATCGTCGTGATCAAAACCGTCGTGGTCAGCAAGCCGAATTTCGTACCCATGATAAGTTCCTTTGATTTGAAGTTGCCGCATTAATGCAAGGCCGACGCGCAATGTCCACTTTTTACGTGACGAAGCCATGACGCGCTCCGATAGCACGCAATCGCATCTGAAAGCTCGGCAACACGTGACCTGCTGCCCACTGAGTCGCCTAATTTACGGGTATTGCTCGATGGAATACGACGTCGGCAGACATAGACCGCACCGCGGCGAAACCACACCGTAGGGTGGTCAGGCCGGACGCTTACGTGGTTCGAGGACTACAATGACAACCACCCGCACTCAGGGCTGAAGATGCGCTCGCCACGCTGTTTCATCGCAGCCCAAACCGCAACTGCCTAAGTGTCTGGTGTGCGGAATTCAGAACCGCTATTTGCATTTACTCAGACACATAACCCCCAAGAAATATGACCAGAGAATGAGGCATCTGAGAAAGGCTGCGCGTGCTGGGAAAATTTTTGAACGAGGCGAGTAAGAACGCTGCTTATGCCCTGGTTTTCGGGAAGTTCCTGAAGCGCAAAGGCGGAGCGCATCTGATGACTAGCTCAGAAACCGGCAACTTGCTTGCACCTCGCAACACAGGGCTTTTGGTCAACGGCCAGGAAGGCCGCGTGTCTGAGCGCGAAAGTTTTCAGAATGTCGCTGTGGTGGCAAGAGTTGGTGCGGGTAAAACCAGCCGCTACATCATCCCGAACGTGCTGGATCGCGCAAAGCGCAACTGTTCGATCGTGGTGAATGATCCGAAAGGCGAGGTTTTCGCCGAGACTTCAGGCTACCTGCAATCACGCGGCTTTAAAGTCATCGCGATTAACCCTGAAGACCTGGGCGGAAGTAGCCGTTTCAATCCGCTTTTGGAAACCAAGGATGATATCGAGATTGAGCAGGTTGCGGAAATTCTCATCAAAGCAGGGGCTGGAAACAGCAAAGATGAATTTTGGAACCACGGAGCTACGCGCATGGTTAGCGTGCTGCTTAAACTCTTGCAGCGAGCGGGATACGCAGACCCCAGCTATTACACCCTGGGGAACCTCTACCACTTGCTTCAGAATTTTGGACAGGACGGCAGCCCGCTCGATGATTTTGTGATCAAATGGGCGTATGACCCTACAAGCCCCGATGACTCTAGCTTGTGGGAAGAGTGGAAGGGCGCAGTGACAGGAAACCCGAACGCGGTGCAGAGCTTTGCCCCGACCGCGCTGACGGCCCTGAAAGCCTTCACCAACAAGAACCTGATCGAGTTGACAACGTCCAGCAGCTTCAGCCTGGAGGCGATCCGGCATGAGAAGACGGCTGTGTTTTTCATTACGCCGCCGCACTTGGCTGAGTATTATGGGTTCTGGACGAGCGTATTTTTCCGCAGCGTGTTCAACGCGGCCATGCGCAAGATGCCAGATAGAAATACCCTACCGCCCTACATCCTCTACGATGAATTTGGGCATTCAACGATCCCGTCGTTTGTATCCGTGGCAAACACGATCAGGGGCTACAAGGTTAGCCTGTCGATTGTCTTGCAATCCCTGAGCCAGCTTTCAGCTCGCTATGGTCGTGACTACGCGCAAAGCATCCAGGGCGGCTTTACCACCTACCTTTGCTACTCAGGCAGCGACCAAGAAACGGCGCGTTTCTTTGAGGCCATTGCAGGCAAGGTGATCGAGGTTCGAAGAGACAAGATCGATGACGTGACGCAGCAGCGGCATGAATACAATCTGCTGCCAGCGGACGCAGTGCGCCGCCTCGGGGATCAGCAGGCACTTTTGGTATCTGCGAACAAAAACCCTGCGATCATTCAGACGCAGGGGTACTTCCAAAGTCGTAAACTTGCTCGTATTCCCAAGCGGTACGGCATTGCGCATCTTGGTAACCAGGCAAGCGCCGCGAAGATCAAGCGAGTGCCGCTATCATGATGGGATTCATCGAAGAGCTCAAAACAATAGCCCTGACCGCGCTGTTTAATCCGGCTTTCCTAGCGCTGCTTTTTAATATTGTTCTTTGCGGGTAAGTTTTTTGGCAAACTGACGCGCAGGCTCAATATCTGGAAAATTCTGATCGTTGCCTACTTTGGCCTGTTCCTCTATGCGCCCGTGCGTGATGCTGGCCCCATTATTGGTGGGGTCTTTTTGTTGGGCATTGCAAGCAACCATGTGGGGACGCTGTTTTCCGTTCTGGGTTGAGCGAGCAGTTTGGGAGATGTGATTGAAGTGGTCCCACTTTTTCGGACAGGTTTGCAGCGTTTCTAAGGTGTATCGTGT
>OJGD01000249.1_pt1 | contig 18093 bp, 12 predicted proteins | sample 1594571 | NCBI WGS metagenome assembly OJGD01 (sample SAMN05416771, study PRJEB24817) | seawater metagenome | isolation source: Sea water | place: Canada:Atlantic | collected 2013-11
CCGCCAGATGCATCACAAGATCAGGCTGGTGCTCGGCAAACACCGCACTCAGGGCGGCGAAATCGCAAATATCCACCTGCGCAAATGCGTAACGCGCTGACGCTTCCGCATTGGGAATGGATTCCAGATTGCCCGCATAGGTCAGCGCGTCGACATTGATCACTGACGCATTGGTATCGCCCAAAATATGGCGCACTACCGCACTACCTATAAAGCCGGCACCGCCGGTGACTAAAACCTTCATTTTGCATCCTTAGTTATATAACTGGACAACAACGCCTCATACTCTGACAAAATACTGTTCCACTGAAAATTATCAATAAAGTTTCTACGCGTATTTTCTTTAAGGCTTTCAATTATTTGATCATCACGAAAAATCTGTTCAAACGCATCAGACGCTTGAGACTCACCAGAAAAATAAATGGCACCATCTTTAGCCACCCAACTATTAAAGTGATTATCGTGGGCAACTATGGCATTGCCAGCACCAATAGACTCTACCAAAGAAGGGTTGGTACCGCCTACTTGATGGCCATGAACATAAGCAGAGCTATAGAACCGAAGGGCACTTACCTTTTCAACATCGTAGATAGCACCCAAAAATACAACCTCATCCGAAGCCGCATTTAATACAGCTCGGTGATATGCGTTCTCGTTATCGTAATTACCCAGAACGACTAATTTTTTACCTCTCACCTTTTTTGAAAAACCACTAACTATCTCAAGAATTGAATTCTCAGGCTCAGGCCTAGCTATCACAATAGCGTATTCATTTTTTACAAGGTCAAACTCAGCGAGTATATTTTCGTCAGCAGAAGAAACTTCAAGACCGCCATAGGGAATCATTGTGATTTTTCCACGACTTACCCTTGTCGCTAAATGATCTTCGATACGGGGGTGGTCAGCCACCAAATGATTACCAAACCAGCAACCCAAACGTTCATTCAACCAAAACCAGCACTTAGCAACAGCACCCCATTTCTGGCGACGCCATTCAATGCCATCCATATTAATGACATTTTTTTTTCTAAAGACTCTATGCAAAAGATTAAATATAGCGGTGTTATACCCCAAAGTTAAAAACACGCCATTGTGACGCAAAGAATGAATAACCGCCTTTAAATCAAAAATCACGGTGCCCAGAGCACCGCTATTATTTACCGGAATATGAATACGCTTAACACCATTCCATTCGCTTTCATAATTGGGCCCTCCGCCATCCTCCTGGCAATAGACAGTGACCAGCCAGCCATGCTCTATCATAAAAGGACAAAGGTATTCTGCGAAGGTTTCAAACCCACCATGTTGCGCAGGCACACCGCGAATCCCCAGAACAATTAATTGCTTTTTAACCTGCATAACCTAACTCTTGCATTGTTTGTTTATAGACGCTAGCTATCTGAATCGGGAGCTCAATTGCCTCAACGCCACGGGCTGGGGAAAGCACCTCGTCGCAATAAGTAGAATAAGTAGAATTTTCCTCAAGGCCACAAAAAGCTAGCAACTCCGATCTAGACTGCGGGCTAGATACATAATCTTCATATTTAATCGCATAGACATCATTTGGATATTGCTCAGCAATTTTTAAACCTTCCCGCATAGTTAAAATCCATTCTACGGCGGCGCGGTACCGATGATTCGTAAAATTGCGAATTTCACTATAGTGCTCAAGTAAGTCAGCATCTTGCGCCACAACCTGATCACAAAAAAGATGCCATTTCCTATCATTAACCCCCCACCAATCATGCCGATCTTTACCATCATCAATACCGAGGCGCTCAGACCAGTGCTCTATAGATGCGACCGTATCATTACCATTCCGATATAGAAAAATAAATTTAGCGTCAGGAAATATTTCTCTCACGAACCCGAGGCGAAAAATAAGCTCAGGATATTTATCCACTAGCCTACGACTATTAGTTAAAGCAAGATAGTGAGCATAGATTCTTTGTAACTTTACCTTCGTTCCATTAGTGCAATCGTCCTTATCCAAAAAATAGCTAGCGGTATTAAGATTATAACTACCAATTAAATCCTCGTTTGGATACGCATAAGCCCACACTGCTTTCGGCTCATTAAGGAAACCTACATCAGAGTGGATACCTAACGTAACGCCAAGAATCGTTGTTCCACTTCGCCCAGTGCCAAGTATAAATATTGGCCGATCAACTACTTTAGCAATTGGAATTCTAGCTTGTATACGGAAGAGGAGAAATACAACCTTGTTAAACCAACGCCCTTTTGTTGTCAGAGGGCGACCCTCATAGAATAAATAGCTTATCCAACGTACCAATAAGCGCCAACCTGCTAATTTTGAGAAGCTCTTATCTACTTGAGCAACCATTAGCGGAGCCCCGTTTTCATAGACAGAAATTGCCGTGAAACGCCAAGTTCAATAGAAGTAGAGCTACGCCAATCAAAATATTCTTCCGCTTTTTCGCAATCCAGAACTATTTTATTAACATCAAAAGCCCTAGCTGGCAGGTAACGCTTTTCAAAAATATATGACGCCTCTTTTTCTACCACACCAACAATGTCGCTGATACTGTAGCCAATACTACTTCCTGCATTAAACACACCACACACATCATTCTGGGTCGCCTGTGCAACTAAGCATGCAAGATCTTTTACATATACATAATCCCTTACAACACTCCCATCACCAAAAATAGTTATCGGCTGCCGCTGAATTACACTTCTCAACAAATGGGAAATCAAACCCTGCGCAAGCTTTCCGCCTTGACGTTCGCCATAAGGATTCGATGGCCGAAATATAATTGATTTAAGGCCCCATTCAGCTTGAGCCACATTAATAAAAGCCTCGATTGCAACTTTAACAGCCCCATAAGTTGAAATAGGATTTAACAAAGCTGTTTCTGTCACGGGGTTTGTAAGTGGATTCCCGTAAACTGTCCCTCCAGAAGACAGGTATATCAAGCGAGAAATATCTCTTCTCTTCATTAAATCGAGTAATTTAATTGTGCCCAATAAATTACTTTTAACATCGTCATCTGGTGCTAAAGCACTCGTCGCAGGGACCATAGTGCTTAAGCTATGGACCACAACATCAATACCGACCAAAGCTTCAGCTAGTTTTGAAACATCCAAAAAATCACCGACAAACTGTTCTGCCGCATCATTATACTTAACTAAGGTCCTACCGTAGATTCGCACTTGGCAATTCCGTGCAACGAGCTCATCTACAATGTGCGAGCCTATAAACCCGCCACCCCCGATGACTAGAACCTTCACAATACACTCCGATAGTGCCCAATTAATGTGTTATAAAAAACATCATCATTAAACTCCATCTCAACATATTGACGCGCACCAGCTCCCATGTCAGCGAGAAGACTTTTATCCTCCCATAACACTTGCATTTTATTCGCCAAATCGCCGCCAACGTCTACATCAAAGATCACCCCCCGATCCTCACCGATTAACTCAGGTATCCCACCACGATTAGAGCCCAACACAGGTTTTCCAGCCGCAAAAGCTTGGAATATCACATAAGGAAAATTCTCATGCCACAGGGAGGGAACAATTACAAAGGCCGATCTACTAAGAACCTCGGATAACGCATCACCCCACAGCGCACCCAAAAATTCAATATTGTCCGCGGCCATTTTGCGCGAATAAGATTGCAGCCTAATCAGGTCTGGACCATCACCAACAATTTTCAATGGAATATCCAGGGAAGAAGCTTCCTTTACTAGTAAATCCACTCCTTTCTCATCAATGATACGACCAAAATACAGAGCATACTCACCGCCTAAAACCACCTCTTTATCACCTGCATCAAAAGGATTCCGTAAAATTCCATACGAAACATCCTTGTCAACCCAAAACTCTTCAGTCTTTTTCAGCATAAAATTACTAGCAAATAAATATTTATCGACATACTTTTGATACACATCTTTTGCATCATGTACGTAAGCCTCAACCATAGATGCTGCGCTATACGAGAGCGAGTTGTGACAGCATTTTTTCAATAGCGCATTATAAAATGCGCCACCTTTACATGCCTCACAAATACTAGCCCCATCATAAATTTTATAATTTGGGCAGATATGTTTGTAATCATTACAAGACATTAAAACAGGCACTGAACACTCATGGGCAGCTTCAAGGATTGACGGGGTCAAATGAATATGTATAGCAAAAACGTGAAGAATATCAGGCTTAAAATCATTTATAGCCTCAATCATTTTCTGCTTTTTTTCGCCGGAATAAAACATTCCAGCCAATCCCTTTACCTTCGCTATTATATTTGTGCTCTTATACTTGGGCTCTTCTACAAAATAGCTGCGCTGACTTTTACTATTCGCCTCATTTTCAGTCGAAAAAAAAGCAACTTCATGCCCTCTCGACTCAAGCACTCGAGCAACTTCAAAGTAAAATACTTCTGCGCCACCTGTAACATAGTGAAATTTATGTGCTAACATTACCTTCATTATAAGCTACCAGCCTCCTTATAAAACAACTCTATTTTATGATGGAGACCGCCCATCGTAACAGACAGAATATCACTCGAGCTATTAAAGACCTCACCGTACTTTTTGACATGATTACGCATTTTATCGCTGACAGTCAGCTTGAATACCTTCTTTAATAAACACTTTACATAGACTAACGACACAATCTTTGAAGTTTTAACCAGCGGCCTCTTTTTATGAGCATACCAGAAAGGACTGTAACCACTTTCTGCACACCCTTTTACGGCAACCAACAACACTTTAGGATCGTTTTTTTTTAAGCTCAGAAGGTCCGATTGATAAGCATACAAACATCTACTTTTAGCTAATTTTTTTTCACCCGCATACAATTCTGGAGAAAAAATATTACCAACCACTTCTTTGATACTTTCCCCACTGCATTTAAAAGCAGGTAATTTTATCGCCTGATTTTTTATGAAGTATCGTTTATTTAACTCACTATAAATTAAGCACGCGCCAGCTTTTTGGGCACTAATAATAAAACATGATACTTCCATTAAATTGCCCTCCCAAGCTTATCAAGTCGCCAGGCAGAAAAAATCATGCCTACCAAACACATAACAAAAAATATTTGTGGAGACCTCGAAAGAGAAGGCGATGCAATGCTTTCCAAAATCAATTCAACGATTATGAGGACAGATATCATCCGGTACACACTAAATTCATCTTTATCAAACCCGATTTTTAATAACTTCTTAAACATTGATACCAATAACAAAACATACGCAACAAAACCAAACCAACCCACTTCGGCAATTATCATCGGCCAAAACGTATCGTTGATAAAACTTGGATCATCCTCCGACAAACCCCAATAGCCATCTAAATAGTACTCCCTATAGACCGGGCTATATTCAATTCGACTATACCAACTCCCAAAAGTACCAAACCCTGTCCCAAGTGGAAAATGATCATTTGCTATCTCCACTGCCGTTTTTGACAACTCCACTCTTGGGCCAACATAATAAGATGAACTAAAGTCATACCCGCTTTTTGCAGACTCCACCAAGTACATCAATTTCTCGCCATTTGCCAACAAATAAGAAACAAAAACAAAAACAAAAACACCAATAAGTATAAGCGACGATTTACTTTTACCCCCGCGAAGAATAAAGGCCAAAAATCCGCAAACAATACAACCAATCAACGATTTCCGGCGCAACGATATTAAAACGCCCACAAAAAAAATTGCGGCTAAAAATATATATAATGTACTATTCTTAGAACTGGTATTAGCAATATAAAGCGAGAGAGTTATACAAAAACAGAATGCCATATACCAAGAAAACATTCCGGGATGGCCGAATATTGATTGAACCGCCGAATATTCTCCTCTACTAAGAGCAGTTTCATGCACTTTTCCTCCATGCAAGACCTGCCTTACCGCATCCGGCGCTACCAACTCCACAACTGCAATCATAAATGTAATCACACCCAAAAGTATGAAAACGCGTATAACAAAATCTACATCTCGCTTTTTAATTTTTGCATTTGACAAAAGAAATAAAGCAATAAAGCCTTGCAACACGAGAAGAATTTGAGCAGCGCCGTATAATATTCTAGATGGGTAGTTAACAAGTAAAGAAACAACTCCAAAAACAATAAATATGGCTGCATATTGAAACGTGAACGGCACCATAACTTTATTATCGATCGCACGATACAAAACTAGAATTAGCATACAAGCAAGGAAAAATTTATCGGCATACCGAAGCAGCCCAAAGATATCGCCAACCTTGTTCTCCAACGCTTGCTGAACCATTAAGACCAGCACACACACAACGAAGGCGATAGGAACAATCGATATTTTTTTAACACTTTTAACCAATCGAAATACTCCTCAATCAACACCAATTTCTTGGTATTTTTTCCGTATCAACGCCAACTCATCAACACACCGCTCCGTTCCTTTCTCACTAAACAACCGCTTATGTACAAAAACTCTTACCGGCCTTAGAACCCTTACAACAAACTGCGACTTCGGTAGTACCAATCGAGTATTTCTTGTAATCCAGTAATACATTTTACTCAGCAACATCGATCTCGGATTTTCACTCACATTTGACTCTACAAACCTATAGCCACGGTAGAAACTTGAATCTAAATCCAAATTCACGCACAGACTTTTCATGACTTTATCCGGGAAGTTTTTTAAATCATCCGTATCAATTAAGAACATATGACTTTTTTTGAACAGTTTTTCCCAGGGCTTGAGATAAAACCCATAGTCCCCTTGAACGAAACTATTCATATATTGTTCGGGAAAAAAATCGTAATCCTTTGAGATTTTCTGAATTTTTATAAACTGCTCCAGACTCTGATCCTTGCTAATCGCCCCAGTTTGAATCGCATGATTATGCCAAGACAGAAATCTCTCCTCAGGCTTACGGAGTAAAAATATAATGAACGCCTCTTCCCCCAAATACCTTTTTATTCTTTCTGGGGTTCCCTTACTATACATATAGTCTGGCGTTGCCTCACAAGAAAACTGCTCGCCAGAGTTAAAAAACAAGGCATCATATTCGCCCTCGCTGTAACGATACTTTTTACTTTTTGGAAGCGGATAGGTGCTGTCAAGAAAATAACGCGTTTCTTTTGTGAAAGGCTTTGCCACATCGGGGTGATCTACCAGATAATTAAATAGTGACGTCGTTCCACATTTTGTGGAACCAGCAATAATTATCTTTTTCAAATCAAACCTCTTTTCCTATTAGTAATAGCAGCCGGATTTCCTGCAACCACATCCCAACGCGAACATCGTTTATCACCACAGCCGTCACCGACCTTTAAACCATTCCGTGCGCGCCTTTTTGAAATACTCGATAGGTTAGCCCAATTTCGACATTATTACCTATAACTGAACCAAGGCCACCAAAGGAAGCTCTTCGCAATATGATACATTTCTCTCTTAAGGTAGCACCTGGATTCACCCTTGGGCGGGCAAGGAATAGCACCGCTTACTTTTCAACCAACCCTGATTCCACGAAAAAAATCATTTATTTCCAAAAGAATGGATGCGGGAGGCCTGAGAAATTTGTATTGATACATCCAACATAAATAACCACCTAAGCAACTAAATCAATATGCGCGATTTCCAACAAAACCCTTAAAAACAGTTAGGAATATGATTTTTATATCCAACCAAATTGACCAGCTTCTTATGTAGTACAAATCAAATTCTATGCGTTTTTCCATTTTACGTATGGTATCTGTTTCTCCACGCCAGCCATTCACTTGCGCCCAACCGGTAATGCCTGGCTTTACTAAATGACGCTGCATGTAACCACTGATTTGATCACGATATAATTCGTTGTGAGCAACTGCGTGAGGGCGAGGACCGACAATACTCATTTTGCCCTGCAATACGTTGATGAACTGAGGGAGTTCATCAAGCGAGGTTCTTCTGATAAATGCGCCAACTTTAGTGATACGCGCATCACCTTTTGTGGCTTGCACGACTACATCGCCGTTATCGCAGGTAGACATAGAGCGGAACTTCCACACCATAATTTCTTCGCCGTTAATTCCGTATCGGCGCTGCTTAAAGATAACAGGGCCTTTAGAGGTGAATTTAACAGCTGCAGCAATAAACAGCATTGGAATTGCAATGAGGCATAGAATGATTGAGCTAAGCACTACATCTTCTAATCGCTTGACGACGGCGTCGAAAGAATCGAAGGGAGTATCGTACACACTCACCACCGGCAAGCCGCCAATTTCTCGGCTACGGGCATTTAGCATTTTGAAGGTGAATACGTCTGGCACAATGTGGACGCAACACGAGCTGTTCGCCAAGAATTCAACTAGCTCTTTAATGGTTTCTTCTTCTCGCATCGGCAGGGCGATATAAATGTCGTCGAACTCGCCCGCCCTTGCTTGCTCTTTTAAGAATTCAATGTCGCCAAGTACTTGGAGCTTTTCGCCTTCTAATGGCCTACGACCAATTTTGACGCGGTTGTCATAAAACCCCGCTATGTGCATCCCCATCCACGGGCTTTGCAAAATACTTCTTGCCAAGGTAAGCCCAGGCTCTTTGGCACCCACAATAGCAACCTTACGGGTATTTACACCGGTGCGACGCATCTCTCTAAGAACAATACGAGCAGATACGCGGTAAAAACTGATAGCGACAGGCACAGCGACAGACCACGCAACCATAATGCCGCCACCGTATGATTCGTTTAACTCAAACAGGAATACAACGGTTAACAAGGCGCCGAGTACAATTAACCACGTTAGGAAGACGGTTTTGACTTCTTGGAATATAGATTGGCCGCGCCAGGAAAAGTAAAGACCGTTTTTATGAGCAAGGATGTGGTAACAGAGAGAACCAAGGAACGCCGCGACTTGGTAGCATACTTCCCAACTGTAGCCCGCTATATTAACCAGTACTGTTAATAAGCCCCATATAAGCAATACGTCGGCAAGTTGATGCATACCGATTAGCATCGAGCGATGCTGCTTTATAAAACCACCAGACTGTATGGTATTGCTTACGTTTAATCGTTCTGTGTTCACAGCAACTCCCTCGCTTAGGAATTCTATTCTTCATTCATGGAAAGCGGGCAATCCATTGACAGCCTTCGTTAGGGTGTTTCTTTCAACTTACAGATACCTAGTGGAACCGCTAGCAATTTCCGCTCAGCCTGAAAGCTTATATCAAGGGCATTAAAGTTTAGTTGCAATTTGGCGTTTTGCACTAAATTTGTTCTACCGCTCCGATTCAGCGCGCAATTTTGCGCCAATTAAGAGCAGAATCCAAGGGTAAATCCATGTAATTACTACCCTTTCGGGCTTAACCTACGATTTATGCCTGCGTTTTGTTGCGATTTGATGCCAAGCACAAAATGTTACCGTTCAAAGCCTAGTATGTCGGCAAGGCAAGGCGCAGTGCCCGCTGCATCTGGGTAGCAATTAGTGGGCCAAGCCAGCACCATCGTCCTTGATGGTGTCATGGTACTTCTGTTCCCCATTTTGATGACACCCCCATTTATGGGGGATGTGAGGGCTTTTGTTAGCCCGTCATTTTATTGCTTGGTTCATGTGGTGGCTGTTATTTGGTTGGGCGGCGCAGTGTGGTTGGGGCTGGTATTGAGAGTTAAGGGCATTCGCTTGGGTTTAGACGGATGTCTGAGGTCGGGTGTCGGAAGTAAGTGCATTCGCTGGTGCTCACACTGGATCCCCGATCGGAGTCGGGGATGACGTAACTTTAAGGTCGCGGGGATGACGAGTAATAAAGCCCGGTGATGACGGACATTAAAGGACGGGCACGACGAATAATAAATTTGGGGATGACGTGGTTTTGAGGGGCCGTGATGACTGATATTAAAGGACTGAGATGACGTAGTTTTGAGGGCCGGGGGGGCGCATCATTGGGGTTGGGGTGACGTTTTGAACGTTTGGTGCCTAGCCCTTCCTTTATATAGGCTACATTTTTATGAATTTTTGCGTTACCGCTGTTTTTTTTTAAACAAAGAGTGGTATTTTGCGCGTTCAGCGAGGCACTCTGGCTCAGTTTGTGCTTTGTTGCACATAAACAGCGCTGGTGTGAAGGAGGCTAGGTCGCTATTATTGCGTCTTTGTGTAAGCGGGCCTTTTCACTAAGAATTTGACGGCTCATAACGGATTAGCGTGCACACCAAAAGGAAATGTCGGGAGTTTGTCGGTATAATGGCGCTTTGCTTACTGCCGCCTAATCGGGTGCACTGCACGATTCATCGTAATCTTTTTAATTCAGACCTTAGTGATGCACATGCAAGTTAAGGTACAAAACATCGCAGCAACGGACTTTTCTGCATGAATATTTTGAAAGCAAGCACTTTGGCTATTCTTATTGCCGGCACCTCAGCGTGTACCATTGTACCCGGCAGTAATATGAGTTCTTTGAATTCACGCTGGTTTGATGACACTCCTGAGGATTACACGCCCGCCACCATCAATACCAAGTTCATTCCCATTAACGCCACGGTATTAAACCATTTAAATATTGATTCGCCACTTACTGCTGCACCTAATTTAGAGCTACAGCAAGCAATTGCAAATTATGAGTACCGTATTGGCGCCGGCGATGTATTAACGATTACCGTGTGGGAACATCCCGAGCTAACCATTCCAGCGGGGTCTTTTAGAACCGCAGCCGAAGGTGGCAATGAGGTTAAATCTGATGGCACCGTATTTTATCCCTATGCGGGTAATATTGCAGTATCCGGTTTAACAGCAAATGAAGTTAAAACGCTAATAGAGAACCGCTTAAGCGCAGTTATCAAAAAGCCACAAATCGATGTGCGAGTAGCATCTTTTAACAGCCAGAAAATCTATGTGAGTGGCTCTGTCAGGCAGCCCGGCATTGTGTCTATTTCTTCGGTACCATTAACTCTTATCGATGCCATAGAGCAATCAGGCGGCCTCACAGATACCGCCAGCTGGGGCAACGTAACTCTTAGCCGTAACGGCGTATCAACTGATATTTCTTTGCGATCTTTATACGAAGATGGTCGCTGGACTGAAAACTTGTTATTACAACACGGCGACTTGATTCATGTGCCACGTAACGACGCCGACAAGATTTTTGTACTGGGCGAAGTTAACCGGCCGCAAAGCTTACGTATGTCTCGCAATGGAACTAGTCTGGCAGAGGCGCTAGCCGAATCGAATGGTATTAACGAAAACCGCGCCGACGGCCGAGGTGTTTATGTATTGCGCAACACCGGAATATCTAAAGATACCGATGGCCTTCCTGTTTACCACGCCACTATTTACAACTTAAATGCGGCCTCTGCCGTGGGCTTTATGCTAGCCGACAAGTTCCCACTTGAGGTGCGTGACATCGTTTATGTGTCACCAGCACCGATTACGCGCTGGAACCGCTTTTTAAGTCAGTTACTACCATCGATTATTGCGACCGACACCCTTGGCGATGTTGAAAATAATTAATAGCAATGAGCGCTCAAATTTTTACTAATTAAATCTATTTGCGAGTGCCGCGGCTATTTAAATAGCTGCGGCACTCTAATAAAACACCACCTATTTTTATCTGCATTCGGTACTGGATTTTATGACAAGCCAAACCCCAATAGCGCCGCAAACAAATAACAACCCATCAAACAGCAGTGGACGCCAACACCAAGACGACGAAATCGACCTGCTTGCCTTGTTTGGCACTCTGTGGGAATCAAAAATACTTATTGCTGCCATCACCGCTGTGTTTATGGTGCTGGGTGTTATGTATGCGCTAGTGGCTACACCAGTATACCGTGCCAATGCGATTGTTCAGGTGGAAGAAAAGTCACCTAGCCTACCCGGCATGAGCGATGTCACTGAGATGTTTGGTGGCGAGTCTGCTGCCGTTACCGAAATAGAGTTACTTAAAAGCCGCAAAGTCATCGGCACTGCGGTAGATGATCTGCATTTAGATATTATTGTAGAGCCGCACTACTTTCCTGTGATTGGCCAAGCTATCGCCCGCCGCTTTAAGGGTGAAGATGGCGAACTGAATAGCCCTCTCCTGGGAGTAAACAGCAAGGCCTGGGGTGGCGAAGTTATTTCTGCAAGCCGTTTTGCGGTACCAAGCTCTTTATTTAACAAAACACACACACTCATTGCCGGCGAAAACGGCAGCTACACACTAATGTCACCCGACGATGAGGAAATACTGTCTGGCAAGGTTGGCCAAACCGTTACTGAGCAAGGCTATGAGCTATTCATTAGCACCTTAAACGCTCGCCCTGGCACCCAATTTTCTTTAACTAAACTCCGCCGTCTGAGCGCTATCATAGACTTACAACAGGTACTTGGCGCCTCAGAAAAAGGCAAAGACTCCGGCATTATTGCCTTGTCTTTAGAAGACACGGACCCTAGCCATGCAGAAGACATTCTCAACGTTATTGCCAAAACGTATCTTCGCCAGAACGTAGAACGTCAGTCTGCGGAGGCTGCAAAAAGCCTGGATTTTTTGAAAGAGCAATTGCCAACCATCAAGAGGGACCTGGAAGAGGCTGAACGCAAGTTTAATGAATACCAGGTACAAGCCGGTTCGGTGAACATCAGCGCCGAAGCGGAAGCACTGCTTGAGCAGGTTGTGGATATAGAATCTGGCATTGCCGAGCTACAATTGAAGAAGGCGGAACTTGACCGCTTATATACCCGTGACCACCCCGCTTATCAGGCTTGGCGCGAGCAGATGGCCGAGCAAAGGGCTCGTAAAGCTGAGTTTAGTGAGCGTGTAAAAGGCTTACCGCAAACCCAACAGGAGCTACTTGGTTTAAAACGTGATCTTGAAGTAGGCACAGAGATTTATACTCAAATGCTTAACAATATCCAAGAACTGGATATTGTTCGCGCTGGTACAGTGGGCAATGTTCGCATTGTTGATGATGCCGCCGTAGATGTAGAAGAGCCAGTTAAACCGAAAAAGGCCTTGATTGCGGTTATTGCGACCTTGCTTGGTGGGTTTTTGGGTGTAGCGCTTGTACTGGTGAAAGCCGCTTTAAATCGCGGCGTTGAAAACCCGGATGATCTTGAAGCGATTGGTTTGCCAGTATATGCGTCTATTCCATTATCTAATGAGCAAAGTAAGCTAGATCGTGCGGTACTTGGCAAAAGAAGTCTCAGCCGTCGCCCTAAGAATCAGCACCCTACTGCACTTCTCGCACACAGAAACCCGACTGATATCACGATTGAAGCACTACGCAGTCTGCGGACGAGTTTGCACTTTGCCATGCTGGAAGCCAGCAATAACATCATGATGATTTCTGGCCCCAGCCCAAACGTAGGTAAGTCGTTTGTATCTGGTAACCTCGCGGCGGTTATTGCACAAGCTGGGCAGCGTGTACTGCTAATCGACATGGATTTGCGTAAAGGTTATATGCACAAAATGTTTGATATGGGGCCAGAAGACGGTGTGTCTGAGGTGCTTAGCAAACGGATTTCCATAAAAGAAGCCATTAAGCCGACCAAGATTGCCGAACTGTCGATTATGACCCGCGGTGCTATTCCGCCGAACCCGTCTGAGCTACTCATGAGTAAGGGCTTAACGGAGTTGTTGGAGGCTGTTAGCGGCGATTACGATATGGTTCTAGTGGATACCCCGCCTATTATGGCGGTAACCGATGCCGCTATTGTTGGTCGTCAGTGTGGTACAACCATGATAGTTGCCCGCTTTGGTTTGAACCCGATTAAAGAGCTGGAAGTCACTAAGCAACGATTTGAGCAGAATGGTATTACGGTTAAAGGCGTCGTGCTAAATGCTGTAGAGCGTCGTGCTTCTGGCTACGGTTATGGTTACGGCTATGGCTACGGTTATTACCACTACGAGTATAAGTCAGATAAGTGATTTGAAGGTCGGGTGTCTAGAGTCTGACGTCAGGCGCTAAGGGCATTCGCTGCCGCTCACACTGGATCCCCGATCGGGGTCGGGGATGACGTTGTGTTGGATGGTCGGGGATGACGTGTTTTTAGGTTGCGGGGATGACGTGGTTTTGAGGCCGCATGAAGGCGTAGTTTTATGTTGTCATCCTCAACGCTACTCAGTAATCCTCAATGTACAACCGCCCTCACCCTCAACGTTCCCAATCCGTCATCCTCAACTCGATTGAGGATCCAGCAATCTTGCACTTAAACCACCGGCGCTTTGCGCTTTGCTTTTTTGCGTGGCAAGCTGGTTTATCTTGCGCTTGAAGTGATTTTCCCTATGCCTGCTTTACTAAAAAATCCTCGTCGGCTGTTAGCCGTAGCATCGATTTATGTCGCCACACTGTTAAGTCCCGCCGTGTTTGCCAGTGATCCGGTTATTGTGCCGGAGGCTGCCAGTGGTTTTAGCGATTCGAAGGTGGTTCACGCCAAGTCTGCGATGGCGGTAACCGCAAACCCTTACGCGACCGCCGCCGCGGATAAAATTTTGCGGGCTGGCGGTTCAGCTATTGATGCGGGTATTGCTGCGCAACTGGTTCTCGGGCTTGTGGAGCCGCAATCATCTGGCATTGGCGGTGGCGCGTTTATGCTTTTTTGGGACGCGAAGCAAAAGCAACTTAGTAGCTGGGACGGCCGTGAAACTGCGCCGCAGGCAGCTGACGAGGGCTATTTTTTGAAGGCTGACAATACCACGATGGGCTTCTTTGAGGCCGTTATCGGCGGGCATTCAGTTGGGGTTCCGGGCGTTATAGCCATGCTTGAAGACTCCCATAAAAAATTTGGCACGCTGCCTTGGGCCGATTTATTTGCACCTGCTATTACGCTTGCAGATAAGGGTTTTTATATCTCGCCGCGCCTTCATACCCTATTGGTCAAAATGCCGAAGGTGGCAGTGAATCCAGAGATAAAACGCTATTTCTTTGATCGCAGCGGCAAGCCAAAAGCCATCGGTACACGCCTGAAAAACCCCGCGTATGCGGCTACTTTAAAGAAGATCGCACGTCATGGCAGTGCTGTTTTTTACAAAGGTGAGATCGCAAAGAAAATTGTTAACGCAGTGGCATCAGACCCAAACCGCGCAGGTCAGCTTAGCGCTATAGATTTGGCAAACTATCAAGCTAAGCAAAGACCCCCGGTTTGTGCGACGTTTCGCGTTTATAAGATTTGCGGTGCGCCACCACCCTCGTCCGGTGGTACAACGGTAATTGCCATTCTAAAGATGATTGAAGCCGCAGAAGCCAAGGGCGCTAACTCGAACGACGCGGATTTCTACCACACATTTATTGAAGCCTCGCGTCTGGCATTTGCAGATCGTAATACCTATGTTGCCGATCCAGATTTTGTTGATGTGCCCACGCTAGGGCTTGTTGATTCTGCGTATTTATCTCAACGAGCCACGCTTATTGATCCTAAAAAGCGCGCTGTTTCGGTGGAGGCAGGCAGCCCACCGGCAGCACCAAAACATGCAATGAGTAACTCACCGGAGCTTCCCTCCACCAGCCATTTCAGTATTGTGGATGCTGCAGGGAATGTTCTGAGTATGACCACCAGTATTGAAACCGCGTTTGGTTCCCGCGTTTTTGTCGGCGGCTTTTTGCTAAATAACCAACTAACGGATTTCTCATTTACCCCGAAGAACACTGACGGCAGCCAGATTGCTAATCGCATACAGACGGGTAAACGACCACGATCGTCGATGTCACCCATCATTGTGTTTAAAAATGACAAGCCGGTATTGGCCATTGGCTCGCCCGGTGGCGCGAGAATTATCGATTACGTAGCCGGCAGCCTATATCGTATTCTTGCTGAGGGCGACGATATCGCGACGGCGATAAGCGCTGGGCATGTCATTGCCATGGGCGACACCACCGAGCTAGAAACCGGCCGGTTTACTAACGCGACAAAAAGTCAGCTTAAGAAACGCGGCCACCAGTTTAGCGAAGGCGCTCAAACCAGCGGATTACACGGGATTTTGATTAAGGATTCTGGTTTGGAGGGTGCTGCCGACCCGCGTCGCGAGGGGCAGGCGTTGGGGTTTTGATGCGATTTTTCGTCTGATGGCGGGGTTTCGGTAAGTCGGAAGTCGGGTGTCTGATGCTAAGGGCATTCGCTTTGCTCACACTGGATCCCCGATCGGGGTCGGGGATGACGGGGTGTGGTGGTGTCATCCTCAACGCTAACCCACCGTCATCGGCAACGTTCCCAATCCGTCATCCTCAACTTGATTGAGGATCCATGGACCTCAAGCTTTGAATCACTCCGCAATGCGTCAGAGTTACGTCAGACGTCGGGTGTCGATAATAAGGGCATTCGCTTTGCTCACACTGGATCCCCGATCGGGGTCGGGGATGACGAAGTGTAGCGGTGTCATCCTCAACGCTAACCCACCGTCTTCCTCAACGTTCCCAATCTGTCATCCTCAACTCGATTGAGGATCCATAGACCTCGGGCTTTGTAGCACTCAACAATATACCGTGGTGAAGTCGGGCGTCTGACGTCAGGCGCTAAGGGCATTCGCTTCGCTCACACTGGATCCCCGATCGGGGTCGGGGATGACGTGGTTTGGTGGTGTCATCCTCACGTACCACCACCGTCATCCTCAACTCGATTTAGGATCCAAGACCTCGGGCCTTCCGCCACACCGCACTGAGACTATGCCAGCGACATTTTCGCGCTGTAGCGACGTGTCTCATGCTCAGACAAACGCATTCGCTACCGCTCACACTGGATCCCCGATCGGGGTCGGGGATGACGGCGTTTTGGAGAGTCAGGGATGACGGGGTGTAGCGGTGTCATCCTCAACGTACCACCACAGTCATCCTCAACTCGATTGAGGATCCATAAACCTCGGGCTTTGTCCCGCGATGAACAATATTCAAATCGGCGTCGCTATCCTTTCACGCAGCAACCGCTTTTTACGCTTAGTCATTCACCGCTGGCACGCCTTACAAAATACGGTGGTACGCTGCGCCAGTTTTATCTCTTGCAGTATTTTTGCGCAGTGACTACAAGCTAAGCCACCGCGCCCATACACTTGTAATTCTTGTTTGAAATAGCCTGGTTTGCCATCTCCGCCGACAAAGTCTTTCAAGGTTGTGCCACCTTGCAATATGGCTTTGTCTAATACCTGTTTTATTCCGACAACCAGTCGGGTGTAGCGCGCCAAGCTGATGCTACCCGCCTCTCGAATGGGTGATATGCCGGCCATAAATAGGGCTTCGTTGGCGTATATATTGCCAACGCCGACCACAACGTGCGCGTCCATTAAGAAGCTTTTGATCGGCACTTTACGTTTTCTAGAACGCTTAAAAAGGTATTCCGCATTAAACTCTTCTAGCAGTGGTTCAGGACCAAGCTTGGCAAATAGTTTATGGCTTGACACATCGTCGCCAGAGATCCAAATAACCGCACCAAATCGTCGGGGGTCGGTGTAGCGCAGGGTCTGCCCATCACTTAGCTGCCAATCTAGGTGGTCGTGTTTAGCAACCGGCGTATTGCCACTAACAAAATACAGGCGCCCAGACATACCAAGATGAATCACCAAATATCCGGTAGCCAAGCGCACTAAGACGTATTTCGCCCGGCGCTCTACGCTTAATATTTCTTGGTTTACTAGAAAATCCGCTAAATTAGGATCGACCGGCCAACGCAAGCGGTGGTCTCGAACAATGACGTTTTTAAAACGCCGCGTCACCAAATGGGGGGCGATACCACGTTTAACGGTTTCTACTTCGGGTAATTCAGGCACGACAATCTCAAACACAGTGGCGGGACAGCGATTGTATCGCAGCGTAGCGCTTTTCGTCATTCGGCAGGGGTGTTGGTCTCGAGGTCTATGGATCCTCAATCGAGTTGAGGATGACGGATTGAGAGCGTTGAAGGTGGCGGCGGTGGTGTGTTGAGGGTGACACCACCACATTACGTCATCCCGCGACGCTATAAAACTACGTCATCCCCGACCCCGATCGGGGATCCAGCGTTAGCGAATGCCTTTGTCTTTGCGTCTGACACCAGACATCCGACATGCGCCTGCTTTTGGTTTTTGCGGAGTTCAGTGTGGGCGCAGAGCCCGAGGTATGTGGATCCTCAATCGAGTTGAGGATGACGGATGGGCCGCTGAGGATGACGGCACCATGTACAAACACCCACATGGGTTACAGATTTGCCCAGTCACATAGGTAACACATTT
>OJGD01000271.1_pt1 | contig 16268 bp, 19 predicted proteins | sample 1594571 | NCBI WGS metagenome assembly OJGD01 (sample SAMN05416771, study PRJEB24817) | seawater metagenome | isolation source: Sea water | place: Canada:Atlantic | collected 2013-11
GCCTCATATCTTGAGAAACATGAGGCTCATGCATGTTCTGATAAAGCATCGCTATGAATGGAATGAAGATCATTCCAGACTTAGATAGGAATTCCCAAATTATATCGTAGACAACCCATGCTAAAAGCATGGTATAAAGTTCTACGTTTGAAGCAACATAAAGCATCGTAAGCCCCTTCTATCCTGAAAATGTATCTTGCAACGCCAAAATAAATTCATATACGACATAAGAAACTATCGTAACTAATTTAATTTTGTTCCAGCGATACAAATCTAATTTGAAAAGCCTACCAATTTTTTCCCAAAACAAAACGACTGCAGCAAATATAAATATTCTAAAACCAAACCAAACAGCCTTCGACTCATTAAAAAAAACTTTAAGATTAAGCACAGCTTGCTCATCATTAGCGACGAACAAAACACCAAGGACACCCATCACTACAAACAAAAATAATAAAAGTACTAACCACCCCATGATCTTGAGCAATCGGTTTATTTTTTCTCTACGATCAATCTCAATTTTTTCTTTATCTAAATCACTAAGCATAGTCAATTACTCCCCTACTGTAGTAGGACGCTTGCCAGTGCCCAAATATTCAGAAGGCAACGGCGCAGAAGTAATTTCGGCCTGACGTTTTTCAATAAGCAGTTTTGCTAACCTACTAACAGAATTTTCTCTAGATTTAATCTCACGTTCCAACCAAACTATTTCATCATCCATTATATTTATACTGTTTTGAACTTCGACATAAGCCGGACTTTTCTTAACGGTCGTTTCTCTAAGTCCCGCTCTTAATATGCGTAAAGACATATATGCTTTTTCTATTGTTTTACCTGCACAAATATCACCGGACAATCTATCGACCGCTAAACTACGCTCAGACACATTGAGAGACTTAATCGCTTCTATAAGATCCAGTGTAATGGCCGCGCTTGGGCCTTGTATTCCCGCCAATGCTTCTTCATCACCATTAAGAGCTTTGGGGAAATCACGCCTTACGTCCGTGTAGCACTCTTCAACATGGTATGTAAGCCCTTTGGCCGGCGTTTCTGCAGGAATAGGGCCGTCACTACTGCCTGACAATGTTGTCTCACCAACAACGTCTACAACAAATGCTTGAGCGTCTTCTACCGTCGGAAAAACCGTTGTGATTCTCGATGAAACGCGCGGGGCACCGTTCTCTGAAAGCTCTCTACCAGTAAGTAAATTATAACCAAACCCTGTAGCATCTGAATTCATTTCAATAGGATTATCGCCTGGGCCTCCGGCTTCGGAGTCTCCCCACGGAAAGCTAACATCGGCTGAACTTTTTGCGACTTCTTTCTTAGCAGAAATAACATCGCCGCCATTGCTTTCGCTTTCTTCACCCCACTTTATGGACTTACCATAGGACGTCCAATCAGCATAAGGATCATCGCCCGCTAAGACTTCTGATTCCATCTGCTCACAAGATTTTATTGCTAAATCAATAAATTGTTTGATTTCAAATTTTTGATTTTTAATAAGATTAGCTGCATCAGGATTCCATCTCTGTAATAAATACATTGGCAATCCTTGAATCGCTCCAGTGGCCGCATTAGTAACATCATCTTCAAGACCTTCAATATCTCCGAACGCATTTTTCAACGATGAAGAAAGATCGAACTCGCCACATGAATAACCGAAATTACCACGACCCTCGGCCCCAATCCTGAACTCAGCCTGATTATTTAATGCCATCGGAATAGGCTGAGCACCACCAAGCTCATAATAAAAATCGCTGCCAACTTCCGCATTAGGAAGCCCATCGACCGCTAGCGCTTTATCTGTGACAAAAGCCACAAAAAAAACACCAATAATAAATGATACCTTTTTTGAATAGCCCAACATAACTAGATCCCTAATTTACTCGCCTGCACAATATTGAGTAGTTGTATAACTAATCAACATGCCCTTATTTGGAACACAGCACTCATAAATATGCCAATAATTCCAAGCATTAAATCCACCATCTGATTTAACATTAGAAGACCAATCTAATGAGTTATCGTCACCGACAATCTCACATTGGTCAGACGGATTAGGTGTTAATCGCTGCCACGGTTTTTCTTTAGCATAACGAAAAGCCGCTACAGATGAATCAACTTTCGCTTCTTCTTCAATTTGAATGTGCAAATGTGGTGATAAGTAGCCTTCATGCGCTATATCAGCACCACGGATTGCCGCCACTCCAGCGGCATGAGCATCATCCTTCTGATTTATAAAACCATATCTAGGATAGAGAGGCGACCAAGTATGCCACGGGAAATCACCTATCTCATTAAATCCTGGAATCATATTCCAAAAGAAATAGCGCTCCGGCAAACCTGATCGCCAAGCCATTGAATCTGTTTCGCTGGAATAATACGGCATGTAAGGGACGGTATCGGTAGGACAAAAATAGTCTATTTGAGACATAATAAAAGGCACTGGATTACCGTGTACTCCAACCTCTTTATATTTAAGATTGGTATCTAAGCGGCTAACAACTGGCGATATTTCTTGGCTGTCTGTCCCGCCACCAGCTCCAAGCCCACCACCAGACCCATCGTATCCCAAAACAATCGAGTCTTCCCATGCTGGATCTCCGGCGTGATTGTAAACGTTAACAACCAAGCTCGCCGCGCCGTGTCTAATGCGGAGATTAGTTTCTACATCACAACCCAGCGGGGTACAAACTAACCAAAAACAAACGCCAGTAACACACCATGAAGTACATGCTGGGCTTAATGAATTACTAACAACATCAGAAGTATCTATTTTGTCAGCGCTGCCATCAGACAGAATATCCGAAAAACTACTATTCGATACAATCAGTAATTGAATGGCAAGAAATAAATGTAGCGTGAAACGCTTCACTTGTTATTACTCGAATAGATCTTAAGTGCCTGCCATGCGTCGGTGACACCATATATTACTATCTTTTTATTGATAACAATCGCAGGTAGCTTTTTTACACCAAGTTCTACAGCCTTCAATTTTCCCTTGTAAGAGTCGATAGCAATATCACCCAGCTTGTCATTCATCGATACAATTCTTTTTTTAGCTTGCTCCATCGCCACTTCTGGATTTGAAGACAAACCCTCAGATAATTTTTTCTCAAAAACCAACGGCCCATCGATAGCATATTCTTTTACAGTCCAACCATCATTTTTTGCCATTTGTGTATTAGATATTTTTACGGCCGACAATGTGAAAATATCCATCGTTTCAGAAAACACGGAAGAAGATAAAGTTGTCCCAAACATTAATACTACTAATACGAGCTGTTGTCGCAAATATGACATTATGAAAATCCCTTTCTATGCTGCTCTCTGCCCTGAAAAATTTCAGCGGCTATATGGCTAATCGCTTCACTCTCAGTTACACCAAACTTGTCCATTATATCTTGACGCGCTTTTTTCTCATCACCTTCAGTACCCGCAAGGGCCAGCGACCGCGCTGGTGGTATGTTCCTGAAAAGCGTTGTTAGTACTTCACTAAGGACTACGCCCTCTACATATTTTCCTGGCTCCTTGGTCGCCTCTCTTAGCAGGGCCTCTTCATCTTTAGACAAACTTCTAAATCGTGCTATCTCATCAATTTCCTTTTCATCAGGATTTAAGCAAAGCCAAAATTCTGCCATCGATAACATTTTTGTTGATTGATCTGGAAAATCTTTCATGTTCTGAGTTGCAAGCCACAACCATGTTTTTAACTTTCTCCACATTTTACCAATCATCGCAATGTATGGCCCTAACAATGGGTTAACGGTAACAACGTGAGCTTCGTCGATAATTACTATAATTGGCCGACCGTCACTCTGTGTTTTTTCAGCAATGTCATTAATTCTATTCAATAAGCCTGTCATTAATACAGCCAACTTATCTTCTGCTCCTTTACGAGCAAACCTATCTAAATCCACCACGGTTAAATCCGCGTCAGGCCATGCCTTTCCTGGACGGTTAAAAAACTTAGCTTCCAAACCCATGTTAAATAAATTTAGGGACTGATACATTCTGTATGCTTTTAGGGCTACTTGCTCTGGCAAGCTCTTATCTTCGCTTATCTGAAACAAGGCGGTTGAAATATCAGTAGGAAGAACTTGATTGTGTGATCGAGTATTGTCAGCAAATGTAATTTTCACATTATAGGCAGCTAAAAATATCGCTGTACGAACCATGTTCCGATCAGCGCGAGTGTAATTTTTAACCTCTTCTTCTTCGCCGCCCGTTATCATTAACGTTGCGGCTAGCTCCATCTCTCCGATTAAATCACGTTCTTCATCAAGACCTTCATCACCATCTTCATTCTCATCTAACGGTTTAGCTGCATCAGCCAAAATCTCATCAAAGTTTTCTTCTACTTCACCATAAATTCCAGAAATTATTTTTTCTAATTCTCTGAGTGTTTTATCACCACCAAGATCAATATCAACTCCATCAAGAAGCTTTACGGCATCAGCGAATGGAGATAACCCTGAACTTTCTTCAGTGGTAGATATGCGAACATGGTTAACGACCAAGCCTTTTGCCTTGACTTCATTCGCAAGCAATCCAAAAGAGTTACCGGACTCTATGAGAAAAATTCTAGGTTTAAATAGTGCTAGTAATTGCTCTACCAAATAACAAATTGTGGCTGATTTACCGGAACCTGTAGGCCCCAATAATAAACCATGCGCGGCTCTACGCCTGTCATCTTTATGGAACGGGTTAAACATAAGTGGCTCGCCGCTTCTGTTCCAAAACAAAAACCCTAAATTACCAGTGCCCCTACCACGACCCCAAATAGGCAATAAGTTAGCTAAATGGTGTGTGTATGTTAGATGTGAACTGTAGTCCTTCTTTTCCAATTCAGGTTGATATGCCATTGGTAAGTTTTTAATAAAATTATTCTGTGACAATAAATCATCCGAAGATTCAATGGGGTTCAAACCCACCGCTCTCAACGTTTGTATTATATATTCAGTATTTTCTTTTAACTGCTCGATAGAGCTTCCACGGACATACACGCCCATATTTAATTGATAGCCTTTATGGTCATGGCTAAACAGCTCTACGGCGTCACTGGCTTGAATAGTGGCCCTAACAGCCTCTTCATCCTCGCCCACCTTACCATCGGCAAGTCTTTGGCATTTTGCGCGTAGCTCATGCTGATTAAGAACCGTCATTGTCATAGAAAACATAGAGTCTTCAGGCATCATGTCAAAAAGTGCGGGTTTTTCAGGATGCGTCGGCAATGTTAAATGCCCAACACTAGGCTTCGTTTTTAACGGGCCTAGCGTTACGTATCGATAAAACCTATCTTGAAATTCTAGTACCGAAGGATCATTTTCATTGATCTTTGGAGTAGCCATAAAACACGCTGTTGCTAGATCAAACCCTAGCGGCAAGTCTTTATCTTTCTCAGCCTGCAGAGGATATGGGTTTTCTTTAATTAAGGCTTCGACGCCTCCTGCTTTCTCGGCGGCGGTTGGATTGAAAAATGGCAACATCCAGTTATAGAGATCTTCACCGTCAGTTTCTTTGAATTTAACTTTGGCAAATTTCATTTGTTGTTCTAAAGCGCTCGTTACGCTTTTTAATTCATCGACCGAACTTGTCACGCCTCTCTTTGGAAAATCTGACTTTTTGGACGCACGATATAAAAACATCTTTGTATCGTTTTGCTTTGCCTTATAGTCTGCTCCCTTGTCAGAAAATATTCCTCCTGGTTGTGTTAACTGATCGATATGCTGAAACATTGTCTCTAAATAATCTTCGGTCATTTTTGAGCCTTTAGCCCTGTCATCGATGACGTCAGTAAATGCCTTCTTCAGAAACGTTAATGGAGATCCCTGCAGATAAGTTTGTATTACCCATGGAGTAGGATCGTTATCAGGGATTGAATGTAAAACGTTAAGCAGTCCATTACGTCTTTCAAAAAGAAAATCGCCGGACTTTCCATCAGCATCAAATGGGGTAATATTGTAGCCTTTGGCTACGGTTTGACTATCTTCAAATCGATAGCACTTATGGGTATGTGAATATTCAACCCAAGGTAAATGCCCTACAAACGATGGAAGTTCATCGTATAGCGCTTTACGCTCGCGCATCTTAATAACTGGCCGTGGAATAAAATCTTCGCCAACCAAGTGATTAAACGCTCGCTTTAACTTAGCGGCAGGGCCTGTCATTTTAGCTCTCCAGGCAATGCATAGTAGCTTTTCTCATGCATTCTAAACTTTGTCGTGTAGCCTAATATCGGCAATCCATGCTTTGTTAGATGCTTGTTAACGTACATATACAAAGTAGGATTAGGTGCATCAGGAAATTCTTTATTAAGCTCACCATGTAGCCCATCTGTATTTGCGGGTGTGATTGGCTGAGAATATTGCCGTGATACATTGTTAGAAGATATATTTGATCCAGCTACATCGCCTGCCGATCCTGAATAATAGATGTCTTCCATCGTCGCGCCGTCAGTAGGAATAATATCGCTTTTATTGCTACTGCAACCCGCTACCAAGCCAACAATTAAAAATGCGCTTACAATTAGCTTAATCAAGGTGTGTTCGCTCCGTTGTTTTATGGTTGCCTTCAAATATTTTCCGGCTTCCTTTTCGCCCATAGTTGATGTCTATTTGGTTGTGAATATCTAACGTTACAAGTGTGCCTGCAGGAACCAACACCAAATCAAAAATATCCTGAGTCATGTACTCAACATATTCTGCGCCTGCAGTCCCTAATCCACTGATTGCATTTCCAGCCAAATAATCGCCTTGATTTACTACGGTTTCAACTTGGTTGCCACCGGAAAAACGATCGGTTTCTGTTTGTGCATCGGCGTACGCTGTACCCGTAACAGCTAACGTATCGGCAAAAACTTTAGCAATTAAAGTTTTATCCAAATTATTAATTCTCTCGCCGCCTATACAGGGAAACCCTCTCGGATCTCCGATTTTTGCTATCGGATCACCTACCTTACCTTCAACCGTTTCAACAACCCCATCATCGAAAACAAACGTCACGGCCGTTATATCACCGCGTACACAATTGATTGATGGATCGCCAAACGCTACGCCTCTCCACACAGCTTTTTCAATTTGAGGTAACGTAGAATTATTCGCACCCAGCATTACACCGCTTGAAATAACCGTAAAATCAAAAGGGTCTGAGATGTTCCCCGCCTTGGCTATTTTCCCGACTAGCATTGTCCATGCTGTAGCATCGATCCCTTTCATGCCTATGTGCATAGTCATGTAAGGCGTTCCATCTTCTTCTTTATCAGTACCGCCACTTAGCGCCGTGTCTAAATTATCGGATGTTTGTTCTGCAAATCTATCTACTTCTTCGCCCGCTGAATACAACAACGATCCTGAGTAGTCGCTGTCGCCCACCATAGAAGCCACTCCTGACACAGCGCTTCCATCCATAGGTTTTATAACAACAAACCCATCAGCGTCAGTGACTACCACTCCGTCATCATCAGTAGGTATTTTCATTTGATCATCGGAATGGTCAACATTAGGCCGATCTCCATCCTCTGAATTTTCGTAGTAATTACCACCGTCAACTACATATTTATTGTATGTACCTTCTGCGAGCTTGCCGGATACAATGCCGTCAACCATCTCATATAATTTACCTTCAGATAGCCCGCCGCCTTCAGTTTCTTCGGCCTGCATAAGACGCATTTTTTCAAGCTCTTTGTTTTGCGCTTCTATTTGCTTTTCTAATTGCGCTCTCTTTTGGGCATCGAGCTTTCGCTGTTCATCAAACATGTCATCAAACTTTTTTTCTAGCCCGCGCTTATGGACGTTTTGTTGCTGCGTGAGATTGGCGACTTCTTCCGCTAAATCATCCCGTGCGGCTTGTGATAGTTCTATTTCTTCCGTCGGGCTACCACTCTTCTTTTTTACAGGCTCTTTTTCATTAGCTAGAAACATTATGAAACCCAGCACTAAAAGTACCGCTATCACGATTATAATTACTAAGTTGTTGGAATTTTTAGCCATCGATAATTTCTCTTACTGCGCTCTAGCTACTGAGAATAATTCATCAACAAGCGGTGAATTAGTAATAACGTAAACTAATGTTTTCCCATCGCTCGGTAAGCTGAAATACTGCGGAGTGGCGACCAAATAATCTGCTCTTATTTCCAGCAAACCATACTGATCTTTATATCTAGGATCAAAGTTCATAAACACTGAGTATGGTGAGTTATTAGTAACTACTAATGCTGACAAATACATACCTGCATAACGCCACACTGAATCTAACTGAACATTAAACTTAGAACCGGATATTAGACTGTTAATTTGCATTTTCTTTGTAGGTATTTTACCAGCACCGGACAAGGGTTCTATCTTCCATGATGGCGCATAATATTTTTGTGCAACATAACGGGTTATCAGCTCGTATGGATCTCTCGCTGTCGCTCTTACATCAACTGAAGCCACTTCATTAGTCGATGGCATTTTAGATTTATATCTTGTCGATAGTATTTCTACTGGCACGTTTTTCGAGTCATCGCTGGATGAGCCAACATCGATTAGAAATATTTCCTTAGTCACTCTGTCAGTGACCTTGATTCTAAACGCTCTATCTACTGACTTTAGTAACGTCCAGTAAGAAACGTTTGAAATAGTATTAACTCTTATACTACTAAAATTGTTTTGCCTTACACCAACATCAATAGGATTCTGGAAAACTATCGTTTTTTCAATTCCCGCTTTAAGGTTTATATTTATTGGTTTGGTATAAGATATTCTGTCAACATGCTTTCCATTACCAACATCAATAACTTCGGCGTTAGCACTGAAGGACAATCCTATAAGAAATCCAATAATCGTTGTAGAAAAACGTTTTAGTATTGTCACTTTTGAGTTTCCTAGCCTGCTTCCGTTTGAATGATTTTTTGTGGTGATCGAGTCATTCCCTCAAGAGTCAAACCCCATTGGTTTTTGTCTTGATCAGTAACCGATGATTTAACGTAAAAGAAATATCTAATCGGCCTATCTTTAATCAATACACCGTTGGCGTATTCCTTTATTTGAAAATCAACATAGACTTCCCAGCCGTCTTCATATTGCTTAGCGTAACTACTCTTGAACACATCCTGCAATAAGTGAAATTCTCTCGTCCTGTTTTGCAACTGGCGCTTAGCTTTAAGCTTTTTATTGTCTGCTAGCAAGTCTTGGTAGAAGGGCTGTGAGATCATCGCGTAGTACGAAGTCAACTTAAGATTTTTTACTTCATCGATCGCACAATCAACGGGGCACCGCTTAGCTATAGGCCAAGTAAGAACAGCAAAACCCCACGCTGTAGGTGGGGGGACATCAGCCTTTCCATACACTTGCTTTTGATTAGGGAGCGGCGGTCTTACATTGATACTGATTTCATCATTAGCGGCCTGAACGGTATAGATCAAACCAAAAATAACGGCTAGCTGCGATGCGATAAAGAAGCATAAAACCAATATCACTATTTTTAAATGAGCAATTCTAGATGTCAGCACTATTTATCATTCCTTACTTTTTTCCCCAGCTCTCTAAAAACCGAAAAGCCACTGTCGTATGTAGGGAAAGATCCATCAATGCCAAAGTAACGTCTAAAAAACATTCTAGCCTTTACAAAAGCCCAGCCGTTGGGCTTGCCAACCTTAGCTTTACCTAGCATTCCTATTGCCTTCCAGCTAACGGACAAACCCACTAACATTCCTCCACCAACACCTAAAACAAAATTTGAAGAAGTGATAAAGCTTATTACTAGCCCTATGAACATTCCTGGCAATATTGTTGATCCTGCTATAAGCAGCATCTCGTCTTGGGAGCAACCTTTAAGCACAGCCGGAGGCATGTCTTGAAGGTTAAGCAATTTGTTTTCTAATGATTCAATTACCTGTTCCATAACGATGCTAAGGCGCAATTAAAGCGCCGCTGCATATTCCCCCATTTTCACATCAAGGAATAAACAAAAAGCAACAATAATTATTACGATGAAAAATTGTAGTGCGAATTCTGGCAGTTTTATTCTTTCTTCTTGGTATTTAGCGTAAGAGCCGATGATTTGATAAATACCAAATATGCAAATACCCGCACCAATTACAACCTGTATGATCTGAAAGAAAAGTCCAACGCCTCCTTTACCTGCCTCAATAATATCGTCTTCGTCCATATCGTCGGGCACCTCTAATTGTGCCCACGTTATTTCTGCCGTAAAAAATGTTAACGCTAAAAGTGCCAACCGAATAAATGCCATTGATGTAAAGATTTTCATATATACCCCTAGTTTAGTTTTAAAAAAATTCCTAAAGCGCTGTAGCCACGTATATCCACATTGCTGTAATAATAATAATTTGAACCGAATTTGAAACGAGTTCATTTAACTTCAAAGTACCGTCTTCGTACTGTCGATAAGTACCCATAATTGTGTAAATAGCCCATGCTAATATTCCTGCAGCCATTATCCCAAAAAACAAAGCATGAGGGCTTGTTATATCAACTCCTGTTGCATTTAAAAACCACGTATCGCCATCACCTGTCATTATTGATTACCTTCTGACAGATCACGATGCACCGTAGGTTTTATCTCAAGCCAACGCTCCATATTTACTAAAATATTTTGCTGCTTACTACGAGCCTTATCATAATCAAATTTTGGCACTACAGATGTTTTTAAATCACGCGCCTCGATTAAAAGTCTATCTAATTTCTCAACTTCAGATCGATATTGCTCCAACAAAACGCGCTCTCTAATTGCATCATCTACATTATCGGGAAAAACTAAACCACTAAAAAAAACCCCTACTAACATAGTTAGAGTTGCTACAGATTTCCGTCCTGTCAGTTTCAAATCTATCACGTTTGCCTCAATTAACACGCTAAACCCCTTAGTTTCCGATGGGTATCAAAGATACTTTTTAAATTTAGTTGCCATCATCATAATTATGTAACCTTCAGCGATTGCACACGGTAATAAAATTAACGCCGGATGCACACTAAAGGGTATTGCCAGATAAAGAATAAAAGGTAGCGCTAACATTGGAAGTACTGCAGCTTTTGAATAGCTATACATATAAGCCGACTCTCTATCTACGCCCCACCTTCGTAAATCTCTGTTGTTCAGCCCCTTAACTAATCCCCACAAAAAAAACAACGCGAACATAGGCAGTCCTAATAGTATTAGAGTTAATCTAATCGCATAAACAACAATTATGTTTAGACCTGCAGTAATGTATTCACGAATCTCATAGCCAAAGGCGACTAATCCAGGAGCAACATCGTAAGCAGATCGTCCTTGCTGTTTAGCCGATAAAATCTTCTCTTCATACTTCCCGATTTTTACTTGGTATGTTTTAAGCCCTACATAAACCAAGGAATAATCTTTAACCACCGTAGTCACTTTATTGGCTAATACCACCGTGTCTTTTACATAAGGTGATGATCGTAAATCTTCGCTTAAGTAGCCATACTCTACACGTAACATTTCTCTACTATGCCCCGATCCCTCTTCAGGATAAAAGAACGCCATTCCTATCCATTCTGCCAATATGCTTAATATCACACCGATATAAACAAATATCACTATCGATATAGTAAGGCCGATAATAGACTGTGCCCAACCAATAGGCCCAAACGCTTTTTGTTTTGCATTTGCGGAGCTGCTGGCTGTTTTTTCGCTCATGCTGCTCCCTGATACCAAACTTTGTTAGCAAAATAGTTTTCACCTGTTTCGTATTTTGCTCTCATATCACTGGCTACCGCTTCAAGGTCTTTTGGTAAATGTGTCTCCGTAGCTGTTGGTGTTAATGGCAGTCTTATCTTCCAAATATTATTACCGTCCAAGACGGCAAACGCCTGACCTTTTGGTAGATTAATTATATCTGACGGATCTATCATTGGCAGACGTTCCGGCACAACACGGTCTTGCGAAGACGAAGAGAAATCTACCCTAGTTCCTGGATCTGGACTGTCTTGAGATGTTGCTACACTTTGAACATTTTTAATCTCTACTTCTTCAACCATATCCGTAAGCATTTTTGCTGTATCAAGCTCTCTAACTCGAAGATAGAAGCGATTATTCAAGTTGCCCGCCACTTGACCTGATTTCGCTTCGTCGCCCAGCTTAGCGTTTACGTCGCTCCATGTTTGCGTGTAAACAGTGACTCTAAACCCAGCGCCACCAGCTTTGTTTAACAATGGTATAAATTCATCGCCAATGAGTTCGTTAAACTCATCAGCGTGTACGTTGATATTGGTTTTACTTTGCTCCTTCACGGGTAAAATCGAATCTGTTCCTCGCTTATATAATTCGCCCGCAACTGAGGTAAGGTCTGCAAACATTGCATTACCGACCGTTCCGGCCACAACATAATCACTCAACGCATCGAGTCCTACATATACTACCGCGCGCTCTCTAATGACATTACGCCAATCCAAAATTGGCCTCATGTCATTGGTGTCCGAATAATCCGGTGCCAACAATGCAGCGGCATCGCCAGTAGTTAGCTTATCCATAAGCGGGCCAATCGATGCTACTATTTTATCGTAGTATGTTTTTTCATAAGTGAAAGCGCTCATCAATCCTTCTAAAACAGGATCAATCATTATTTCTAGCTCTCTTACGTAGCGCACAAGCGCTACAAGGTATAAATCCGTTTTGGACTTCTCAGCGAACGTCATGTTTCGTTCATTAAGTGACTGCTGGATCTTCGCAATACTTGAAGCCCAATCAGCCGGAACTGTATCTGAAGTCTGTAAGTAATAGTTCGCATATTCTTTTAACAACGGATCTACGTTGGATATATAACGCTGCATTTCAGTATATCCAGGCTTACGCCCTAACGCATATAATGCTCTTGCAATACCATTTGAAAAACGCCACGCAAATTCTTTAAACGCGGCCGATGATCCTTGATCCGATAATGGCTGCGTTAATCGTGTGGCTACTTCAGTTATTCTTGAGAACTCACCTACCGCATTATATCGGCAGCTTATTTCTGGATAACCCAAATGGAAAATGTAGCAAGGTCTATTGTTGGCCTTGGCTGTGCCGTAGGTTCTACGCATTAGATCCGCATCACCTTTAGGATCGAAAACAATTGTTACGTCGCCATCTTCAGGAGTTCCGCGCGCGATGTCTTGCTCTACGAATATTTCACACAATCGAGTTTTGCCAACGCGAGTTGTTCCTAATACAAGAGTATGTCCGTTACGCTCATAAATATTTAGCAGTACATCTTGCTCGCCCTCCCACATTCCAACCGCGTGAATGGCTGGGTTACCGCCTACTTCGGGTAATTTTTTAATAGGGCTAAAGTTGAGATTTATCGCCAAGAATATAGCTTTAAAATAACGAGAACCTTCATATTTATACTCTAGCTTTCTTGCGAATCTGTAAGCCCAACTGAAATTTACGTATATCTCGTTCTCTGTTTTTTTTGAATCATGCAATCGTTGCGTGTGTTTTGCTGTCCATTGAAAACCACGGCCGATAAATAAATAGTTGTTTTTAACGGGTATGTCTTTTGACGGTAGGATATAGCTGGTTAGCGCTTTCATATTACGACGATAGTTTAGAATTCTAAACCCATCATAAGAATCCTTAGCTCCACTAAACAAAAAGAACATCGCAACAAAATACGCAAACTGAGGCGGGGTGTATAGAGCGGCCGGAGAAATTATAGCCATTGCTGCTAGCGCAAAAGAAATAACCGCTGAATTCAATTCTACGGCCGGACGCAATAAAATCTCGACTTGATATTGCTTCATTGCTCAATCCGTCCTTTTGAAATAAGTACCGGATAATGCGTAACATGTATTTTCTTTGCTAACTCCGTAGCGTTAGCGGGTATTATTGAAATCGCAGGGGCCATCTTTCTAATGGCATTCAACCGTTTTTCGTTGCGCACATTAACTAACAAACAAGTAGTATTGAATTGCGCAAGTTTAGGTGCAAGCTTAATAAGCCAAGTGAGTGACATTTTGTCATCACCAATTAGACACAATGGAGATGTAAACGTTGGCAGTGTCACCTTCCTAGCAATGACTCTTCCTGGCGATAACTCAGGGGTTTTAATCGGATAATACTTAGTCCCACTAGCGCGGGCTTTCTGTGACGCCTCAAGAGATTTTACTTTGCGTAGATAATCTTGCTGATTAATATTTGGCGGGGCTATGTCATCGAGATAGGGGCGTATATCAACGGTTCTGCCGGAATCATAAATAACACTTAATGCAGCTACGTTGGTGCTGACAACCAAAAGGCTAATCGATAGGAATCTAGCTATCATCTACTCGCCCTTCATGCGCTTGGCTACGTTAGCTTTATATACTGCTGATTTTTCAGGATCAGAATTATAATAAAGTCCAATGCATGTAGTGAATGTGTTTCCACGATCCTTGCATGACCTAAGTTTCTTTGCTGCAAAGGTAATGTTTTCTTTTGGCTCAAAAAAACGAACTATTCCAATCTCATCAATATATTTTTTGTTGTAGTGATAGTTACCTTGCAACAACCCCATATCTATGGATATAGGCTTTGCTCCACCAGTAAGTTTCCGTTGAACAAAATTAACCGCCTCTTCCTTTGACTCAAAATAATGTGAGTCGCCAGCATGGTTAACTGTCCACGGCCAAGGCGTCCACTCACCATCAATCTGTCTGCGCGATTCCTGCAATGCCATATTCCAAAGAATTGATACAGGCACCCCAACATCTATTGATACACTTTTATAGATGTCTGGATATTTCGCTTTCGCTGCAGTCGAGTTAACTGACAAGAAAAGCATCAACATACTAATAGTAAGAATTTTTTTAGCGGAAATATTCACAAGCTAATTACTGGCACATATTTCGCGCCGTCGTATTTATATGAATTATCAACACTTGATCCACCGGAGACTAATTTTTTAATCATCATCGCATCGTATTCATTTAGTGTTATTGATCTCGCCTGCACTAGCCCTACTGGAATTCTTTGATCTCTCGCCCAAATCTGAATGTCTTTCGCTTTATAGCTCCTATCAAAGTACAGATGAAGGACTTTATAGCTCGTATGCATTATTTGATTGTCGATAATTTTTTTTGCTGTTTGAGTAATCGGGGACTTATCCACCACTACATATACAACATCTTTTTTAGCAGGTATTGATCGTGAATTTTCGAGTCTGGTAATATCGAACATTTTCTTGTTACCAAAGAGTTTATTTACAGCAAGTTCGTGGGCGTGATCGCCTGCCATTTCACGCTCCAGTTTTGCATCTTCAATTGTTGCTAGCCGATCTGCCAAAGCACTTCTTTCTTGCGAAGATCTCGCATTAATCAGAAGTATTTCAATCGGGGCAATTGGCTTGTCTTTGTACCAAAATCCATTATTACCCTTCATTAGTTCTGTATATCTCGTATATTCAGTTTTAGTAACGCCGTACATCTTTATATATTTAGCATCATCATTAACCGTTGAATCACCCTCATCCAAATAGGAATAGTCTTTTTCGTCCAATGAAACTTGGCCGTAGCTGTTGGCCGATCCAATCAACATTACTGTGACCAGTAATACAACCCTAAAGATATTGGTCATTTGCCTCCAGCTCCCCATTGGCATTAATTGGTACATGCTTCATGTTTTCACGCTCAATAAACGTAGATTTTTTGCACCAATACCCATTCGGTTTATAGACCTTCGTTAGATCACGCTGTATTAGCTGACAACCCAATCCCACCGTGTCTTCACTCTGAACCACATTACTAACTTTCATATCATTGGTGTTCGCACAAGCTGAAAGCGCTATTACCAACACTGCAGTTGAGCCTGTTAATCTAATTTTTTTATTAGTTGTTATCATTTTACCCAACGTCAAGTGAAGTAATTCTATTGGTTGATATGTTCAAAAACGTGGCTGTTTTTCGCAGTCTATCGACCTGAATTAATCTGTAGCCTAGCCGACTATCTTTAATCCCAAGTACGGCTTTTTTTCCGGTTATTGAAATAACGGCCATTGGCTCAAGATCCCAGCTCTCTATAGCTACCAACTCAAATGGCAATGTTTCCTCGATGGGCGGCGGTTGAATATATAGCGGTTGCTCAATTGACGATTTTATTTGCCCCTGGACGGGAGTCGTACGCGGTTGCTGGCTTTGCGTAGATGATATGGAATATTCACCTGACGATCTAAGCTCCGCGATAACGGCATCTCTAATCATCTGAAACTGTTCTTGCGTTAGTTGTGGCATTGGCCTGTCTCTTATACACATCTCCGAGCCCACGAGACAAGAGGCAATCTCGTA
>OJGD01000308.1_pt1 | contig 14084 bp, 11 predicted proteins | sample 1594571 | NCBI WGS metagenome assembly OJGD01 (sample SAMN05416771, study PRJEB24817) | seawater metagenome | isolation source: Sea water | place: Canada:Atlantic | collected 2013-11
CGCCGCGCCTCGTCGGTGGAGGCGGGTTATAGGCCCACCCCCTTAAACTGTCAAACACCTTTTTGTAAAAAAGGGACAGAAATGCCCTTACGCAAAATTTTTGCGCGAAGACACATATAGGTTTCACTTTTATGACCCGCAAGAGGGGTCATCTTAAGAAGTTTTGTCCCAACCCGATTGTAACCATATTCTTTTGGGCGTTTAAAGGGCTAAGATGTTCGCGCAACACCGTTAAATACCGAGAATCAGGTGACGCAAAAAATCAAAACAGATCAAAAATACCCAAAATTCTATTATGAGGCCCCATGCCCCACAGCAAACCCAACCATGATTCGCCCCGATCAAACGCCCTGCCCGGCCAAAGTACCCCGATTGAGGTGATTGATATGCATACCGGCGGCGAGCCGCTGCGGATTGTCACATCGGGGTATCCGACGATTCCGGGCGACGACATTCTGGCCAAGCGGCGTTATACCCGCGATCACCTTGATCATTTGCGCCGTTTTTTGATGTTTGAACCGCGTGGGCATGCCGACATGTATGGCGCGATACTGGTTGAACCGAGCCTCCCGGGGGCAGATATGGCCGTGCTGTTCATTCATAATGAAGGCTATTCAACCATGTGCGGGCACGCGATCATCGCCCTTGGCCGCTATGCGGTTGATTATGGCCTGGTCAAAGTGGCCGAGCCGGTCACGCACGTGAATATCGAATGCCCATGTGGCATGGTTCGGGCCGAGGTCGAAGTCACCAACGGACAAAGCCGCAAGGTGCGGTTTTCATCCGTACCATCCTTTATGTTTGCCCGAGATCTTGCGCTGACCCTGGAAGATGGACGCAGCTTTAAAACCGACATCGGGTATGGCGGTGCGTTTTACGCCATTCTTGATGCCGGGCAATTTGGCCTTCCGATCAGCTCATCTGTCACAAACAAGCTGACACAGCTTGCTGAGGAAGTATGTTTGGCGGTGAGGAAAGCCATCCCGCTTTCCCACCCTGACCACGATGATCTGGCGTTTTTATATGGCGCGATCCTGACCGATGGCAAAGACGCGTTTGGCGACACACCGACGCGCAATATATGTGTGTTTGCCGACAGTCAGGTTGACCGCAGCCCGACCGGATCGGGTGTCAGCGCCCGGCTTGCCATTCAACACGGCAAGGGCCTGATCCAAACCGGCCAGTCGCGCCGGTTCGAAAGCATTGTCGGATCGGGTTTTGAAGGGGCGGTCACCAGCACGACCACTTGCGGGCCGCACCCGGCCGTCATCGCGTCGGTCAAGGGGTTGGCCCATTATAGTGGCAAGGCCAGTTTCTGGTTTGAAGACAATGATGACGTCGGACGGGGATTTATGCTGCGCTAATGCAGGGCGGTTTGGGCCACCAATGTCTTTAAAAATCGCCTCGCCGTCCCTACTGACGGGCGTTGCGCAGGCAATCCATCAGGCTGTTGGCGGAATTTTCAATATGGTCAGCCAGAAGACCCACCGCCTCGTCAACGTTTCCGGCTTTGCAGGCTTCGAAAATCTGGTGATGTTCGCGCTCCGCCCGGTCGGTTTCCCCCGAAAGGGCAAGTTGCGCCTGCGCAAAGCGGACCGTGTTATTGCCAATCATTCGGATGATTTCAAGCGTCTTGGGCCGGTTTGACGCCCGATACAGCCGGTCATGGAATTCGCGGTTAAGCTCCCCCCATTTCGACACATCGCCAAACCGGAAAGCTTCGTCATAGACCATCAGGATATCTTCGACCGACTTTAAATCCGCCGGTGTCATGCGCGGAATGGCATGACGGAGCAATTCGCATTCGAGCAATTTTCGGACTTCAAACAATTCTTCGATTTCATCAAGCGACAGCTGGGCGACAATCGCCCCCTTATGGGGCTGAAACGACACCAATCCTTCGGCGTCAAGGCGCTGAAGGGCTTCGCGGACCGGAATGCGCGACACATTATATTCACCGGCGATCGCATCCTGACGCAACTGGAAGCCCGCAGGGAAATCACCCGATAAAATGCGGGCCCTGAGGTCTTCGGTAACCTGATCGGTAATGGTGCGGCGGGTAAATCGCGGTGATGCGGTCATTTCAGCTCTTTTATAATGGGTCCCGGTTTCATGGCATCCGGGGTAACGATCTGTCCAGCTAGACTGGCATATCCATGATTAGTCATAACCATGCACCCGCCAAGTCGCAATACAATTGCATACTGTATAATCAGGGACCCATCGCGCAAATACAACGAAGGGAGCATAAAGCCCCCGTCGGTCGGTTAGTTTACGACAAAGCCATGCTTGTAGGGATCACGGTCATCAATAAAGATCGTGTTATACCCGTGCTTACGCGCCCAGCCTTCGATACCGGGCACCACCGCGTCATACGCGCCGACTTTGGTGTGCTCGACCACGCTGACCCTGAATTGTGATCCGATGATGCTTTCATGGACCAACTCATGGGCCGGATCCCATTGCCGCTTGGCCACGAGCTGCGCCAGACGGGCCGACGACCCGGTGCCGCAAGGTGAACGATCAATGCCCTTATCGCCGTAAAACACCGCATTGCGGTGCGTGCTGTCAGGCTGGGTCGGTTTGCCGGTCCATTGAATATGCGACAGGCCCTTGATGTCGGGATAGAGCGGGTGGACAAAGTCGTTTTGCTCATTCAGACGGCGGCGGAGTTCCGGGCTGATGCGTTGCAAATCACCGGCGGTGAAGTCCGATACATCCCGGTAATTTTCCTGAGGCTCGACAATCGCATAGAAATTCCCGCCATAGGCCACATCAACCGTGATCGGACCAAGATCGGGGCAGTCAACGGCAATATCGGTTTTATACAGGAACGACGGCACGTTGGTCAGCTTGACCGATTCGACGTATTCACCGACCTGATTGTATTCGGCAATCACCAAGCCTGCCGGGGTTTCAAGCCGCAAGCGGCCCGGTGTTTTGGGTTTTACCAGGCCTTCTTCAATCGCCATGGTGACGGTCCCGATGGTGCCATGGCCGCACATCGGAAGGCAGCCCGACGTTTCAATGAACAGCACTGCAACATCATAATCATCGGACGTCGGATCATAGAGGATTGATCCCGACATCACATCATGACCACGCGGCTCAAACATCAGCCCGGTGCGGATCCAGTCATATTCGGCCAGAAAATGCGCCCGCTTTTCAAGCATGGTCGCACCGTGAAGTTTGGGTCCACCGCCGGCAACCAGACGCACCGGGTTGCCGCAGGTATGACCATCAATACAAAAGAAACTGTCTTTCGCCATGGGTGGGGCCTTCTAGAAACGATTGATACGATAGGGCGTCATGTTGATCGGGGTTTCTTCCCCACTCATAAGATCGGAAATCAGACGCCCGGTGGTTGCCGCCATGGTCAGGCCAAGGTGCCCATGCCCAAATGCGAAAAAGACGTTCTGATGATTGGGGCTCTTGGAAATGACCGGTTTTGAATCGGGCATCGATGGACGAAAGCCCATCCATTCCGTGCCGCCATCACCATTCAGCTTGGGCAGGACTTCCTTACCCTTGGCAAACAGTGCCTTGGCCCGATCATAATTCGGGGCTGCGGTCAGACCGCCAAGTTCGACCGCACCACCAACGCGAATGCCCATTTCCATCGGCGTCATGACGAAACTGTCATCGGCACAAATCACCATGCGCGACAGTTTGGCATCGTGATAAGGCACCGTGGTGTTATAGCCCCGTTCGGTATCAAGCGGTACTGGCGACCCCAGACGTTTGGCGAGCGTTTTGGACCATGCACCACAGGCAACCACAACCGTATCAAAGGTGATCTGATCCCCCGATGTGGTCATTGCCGCACGTGGTTTACCATCGCGATAGACAAAGTCCGTGACTTCGGCGGTTTCAAATTTACCCCCCTGATCGAGGAAGCATTTATATAGCCCCATCACGATCTTATAGGGGTCAAGAACCCTGCCCCAGTCTTCTTCCATCACGCCGCATGAAAAGATCGGCGCCAGATCGGGTTCGAGATCGCGCACTTCAGCACGGGTAAGATCGCGGATTTTAATGCCGTTCCGCCGACGAAGGTCAATTGCATAATCATCTTTACGGCGCGAGGCATCGCTGCGATAGACAGCCATCGCCCCCTCTTTTTTAAAGACGGCATCGGCAAGGCCAGCCTTTGTAATCACGGGATCGTAGTCATCCCATGCGCGATTAAGAATTGCCGCCAGTTCGGTTGCGATCTGCTCAACCCGGGATTTGGAGCTTGCAGCCAAGAAACGGACAAGCCATGGCAACATCTTTGGCAAATAGCCCCAGCGCACCGAAAGCGGGCCCAGCGAATCAAGAAGCCAGCCGGGCACATTCATCAGCGTTCCGGGCATTGCAATCGGCGCACATTCGGTTACCGCAATCCCGCCAGCATTGCCAAAGGACGCCCCCATGCCCGGTTCGCCACGGTCCAGAATGGTCACGTCATAGCCCTTATCCTGAAGAGCCAGCGCAACATTCACGCCGATGATCCCCGCACCAATCACGACGGCCTTTTGACCAGACGCATTCGGGGTTTTGGATTTTGAGTGCGATTGGGGCATTTTGAGGCCTCGTCAAATATGGTGCGTGTCGCTTCTAGGATTTAACTGCCGACAAGATGGCAGGAAACTCCCCCGCGAGATATCACGAGGGAGCTTACTGTTTCATCATTCGCAATCGAAATGCAATCGGTTGATACATCGACCAACTGCATTTGAATAAGAGCCTAGAGGCTTGGACGGGTATCAATTGCTTTCTGTATTTCAGCCTTGATCGTTTCAAGCTCTTTGCCAACCAGCGGAAGACGCGGAGCGCGCACGTGCGCCTTGCCCACACCGGTCATTTCCTGTGCCAGTTTAATGTACTGAACCAGTTTGGCATGCACATCCATGTGCAGAACCGGCGTGAACCAGCGGTAAATGGTCAGCGCTTCTTTGTATTTACCTTCAGAAAGCAGTTTCCACAGCGCAACTGATTCTTTCGGGAAGGCATCAGTAAAGCCGGAAATCCAGCCAACAGCGCCAAGCACCTGCGTTTCCATGACAAGGTCGTCCATGCCACAGAACAGAACGAAGCGATCACCACAGGCATTATAAATGTCGGTAATCCTGCGCGGATCGCCCGAGCTTTCCTTGATCGCGACCAGATTTTTCACATCGGCCAGCTGATTGAATTCTTCTGGTTTGATGTCGATGCGATAGGCACCCGGATTGTTGTAAATCATGATCGGAAGCTTGGTAGCGCCCGCAACGGTGCGGAAATGTTCGATGTTTTCACGCGGATCAGCGGTGTAAACCATGCCCGGCAGCAACATCAGGCCATCAGCGCCAAGTTCTTCGCAGACCTGAACATAACGGATCGCAGCCTGGGTTGAGTTTTCAGCAACACCGGACAGAACCGGGATGCGGCCCTTGGTGACTTCGACAGCAAGTTTGAGGACGGCAATTTTTTCGTCCGGCTCAAGGGCGGTGTTTTCACCGACCGAGCCCAGCATCACCAGACCATCGACGCCCGCGGTGATCAGGGCTTCGATCTGTTCGGCGGTCATGTCGAAATCGATTGAGCCGTCTTTGTTCATCTGTGTGGCAACGGCGGGGAAAACGCCAGTCCAGTTTACCTGCATGGGAAAGTAACCTCCTGATACAGCGCACCCGTTTTGGCGCGCGCATTACACATTCAAACACCCATATTCACGAGGGCATGTTCAATTCATGTATATTGTATACAAAATATACATCGGGGATGCAAAGAGATTTTTGACCAAAAAGAAAAGGCCCCGCGAACGGAGCCTTTAAATCTACAACACCAGGGGAGGAGATATCTCACTTTACGTTTTCTGTGGTCCAAATCGTACAGCATGGACGTGATCAACAGGTGCCGTCCCGGTCACGAAGGCAAGCGTTTTAGCAATGATCACCTGATCACAGAGTTCTCGTTCGACCAGACCCCGGGCTGCCGCACCATAAGCAAGACGGGCTGCGTCATCTTCCATCAGCTTTTCGATGGCATCGGCAAGCGCATTTGCATCGCGCAGGGGCACAAGAAGACCATTTTCCTGATGGGAGACAATTTCGCGACATCCGGGCACATCGGTTGACACCATGGCAAGCCCCGAGGAAGCGGCTTCTAACAATGATTTGGGCAGGCCTTCGCGCCATGATGGCAAAACGGCCAAATCAGCATAACGAAGCAAGTGCGCAATGTCGCTTCGTTTGCCAAGCCATTCGATCAGTCCGTCTTGCTGCCATTTCACCAGATCGCTTTCCGATGCACTGTCAGGATTGGCAGGATCGGCATCACCGACCAAAAGGAACCGATAGGTTCGATTGCGCGATTTAAGAATGCGGGCGGCCTCGATCAGCTCAGCAAGCCCCTTTGACCACAGCATTCTAGCAACAAATATCGCAGTTTTGGGGCCGTCCGATGATGTGGTTCTCGGTGCAAAGGCAGAAATATCCACCCCTGACCCACGAATCAGCGCCAGCCGGCCTTCCTTAAAACCAAGATCAGACATCAGCGCATGATCATCGCGGTTCTGCACGATCACGTTGATGGACCGGCACCGGGCATACACCCGCAAAATTAGCGACACAATATGTCGAACAATGCGGGCTTTGACACCGCCTGACACAAACAGGAAGCCAAGCCCGGTTATCATATTAACCGATCGCTTTGCCCCGACCAATAGACCGGCAAAGGCAGAAAGCACGACACACTGTATCGCGACATTGACGATGACGTCGGGCTGTTCGCGCCGGATCAGACAGGCCAGAGACTTTACCGTTTTAAGTGACTTGAGCGGGCTTAAGCCGCCGCGCGTAATCGGTACATCAACGACGCGAAAGCCTTCGCTGCGCAACTCATCCGCAGCGTCACCCACATTGCAGGCAACAACGACGTCGTCCCCACGCACCAAGGCCGCACGACCAAGTCCGATGCGATGGGATACGAAAGACCAGTCTTCGGCACAGACGATCATGGTTTTGCGCCGCGACCTTGGCGCCGTTTCGCGCACCAACGCATCACGGCGCAGAACGGCCATTGCAAGCGAAATCACAAAGACGGCGAACCACCATGACGTCCAGAATGAATAGTTAAACAACCCGGCAAACCAGTAAGCCGCGAGAATTCCCAAAACCGGTCCTGCGGCGCGAAGCCCATCACGGCAGGTCAACCGCAAGCCAACAACGGCACATCCTAGAACCAAAAGAACCGTCGGGATCAGTCCAATCAACCCGGTTTCGAGCCAGATTTCCATAAACCAGCTATGCGGGTGCCCCGGGAGAACTGCCTGATTAAATCCTTCAACCATACCATTGGCGCCGGGAATCCATGGAGCGGCATTAATACCCCAGCCAATCAAGGGATGATCGAACACATGGCTGTAGGCAAACTGCCAGATAAGTTGACGGTGTGCATCAATGATCGTGGTCGGAAGGTAAGGTGTAAATGAGCCTGTATAGGGCCATTGCGTGGTGATCGATGACAGCCAGACCAGAATACCGACCGTACCCGCAACCGATGCCACAAGAAGGGCGGTTTTTACTATACGGTTTTCAAGCACAAGCCAGGCCGCAGCCACCATCGCACCAAAAGCGGCAAGTGCGCCTGCGGTATTGGCGCGCGCATCGGAGACCTCGATAATAAAGAAGAAGGCAACAACACCTAAAAGCGGCGGTAGCTTTGCCCATCCCTTCCGATCAAACATGTCTGCCGCAAACAGAATGGCCGCAAACATAAAGAAGCTGCCATTGGGTTTTAAGCGACGTGTAATATCAACATGGCGTTCGGGATCAAGCATTGCCTTGATGCTGAGGATATCGGGCGTGGTCAATGCTGCCAAAACGCAATAGCCCATCAAAGCAAGGGTTGACCCGATTAGCGTGTTCCAGGCATAGCGCGCCTTGGGGGCAATCAGGCGCATAAGATACCAAACGCCGCCCAGCATTGCTAAACGACCCACCCAGGTACCCCATGACTTGTCCGGGTTGATCGTACCGATCACCGAAGGTAACCAGCAAACAAAGACAACCATGACCAAAACACCAAGCGGCGAGGTCAAATCGCGGCGCATCTGGCGCCATGTCTGCCCGTTACTTCCGCTTGTCACCGCAAGTATAAGCGACAAACCCAGCCCGATCCCGACAGCCGCGCGGCCAAAGAAAAACAGCGGCGCAGAAATGCCAAACAAGATTGCGGCGAGGCTAAGCATCGTATCGCGCCAATGCCGTGCCGGGACAGATTGTTGCATCGTGAATGGTTCCAAAATGAAGTCTGCCGTCTTGCTAAACCGCTGCCGGGTCGGCGTCAATCACGGATCGACGCCACCATGACGCATATGGTTTAATCGTCACCATATCTTTCAACCTTTTGACATAAAGGCACAGCATGACGGTGATGAAAGCCCTGTTACGGTTTCCCGGTGAACGGAAGATCATGCTTGCCGACTGCCCGATACCCTCATTGAAGCCCCATTCCGTTCTGGTGCGGACATCCGCGACCGTCATAAGCCCCGGTACCGAGTTTAATCAGGCGCAACAAACCACCTCATCCCTGATGGCCAAGGCATGGCAGCGCCCGGACCTTGTGGCCCTGACACTTAAATCATTGCGATCAGATGGCGCGCGCCAAACTTTTGATCGCGTTCAAAACCGCCTTGGTCGGCCGTTACCAATGGGATACTGCGGCGCGAGTGTTGTGCATGCCGTCGCAGATGGCGTCACCGACCTTGCATGCGGGCAGCGGGTTGCCATTGGCGGCATGGACTATGCCAACCATGCCGAGTGGAATGTGGTGCCGAAAAACTTCGCCTGCCCCATTCCCGATGAGGTCAGCGACCAAAAGGCCGCTTTTACGACCCTGTATGCCCTTGCCCTGCATGCCCTTCGACAAGGGGGAACCGGGATTGGCGACCAGATTGCTGTTTTGGGTGCAGGGCTGATTGGTCAATTGGTGGTTCAAACCGCATTGGCCGCAGGTGCGCGCACCTCTGTCATTGAGCCAAATCTCATACGCCATAAAACGGCAAAAACAATCGGTGCGACCGGCACATATCACGCGGCCCAAGACGCACCGGGCGATCAATTTGACACGGTGTATATCTGTGCCCCGGCACAGGGCACCCACACACTGATTGATGAAGCCGCACGGCTGTGCCGGGATCGTGGTGTCATTGTCTGTGTTGGCGATGTGGCCCCGAATGGCAAAAGAGATGCCCTGTACCGTAAGGAAATCGATCTGCGTCAGGTGCGGTCATATGGACCGGGCCGCTATGACCCGGACTATGAAGAAGCCGGTCAGGACTACCCCGAAGGACATGTGCGCTGGACCGTCAACCGATACATGAAAGCCGCCCTTGATCTGATGGCCGATGGCAGGCTTGATCCACTGCCCCTGATTACCCGTGAGATTATGTTCGATGCAATTGCCGATCACTTCACGCGAGGCGCTGACGCTGATGATCTGGCGACTGTCGTGCATTTTGCACATAGTGAGATAGCGCAAGACAATGAAAACGATTTCCGTTTGACACCCCCGTCAGTTTCTTTGCCCAGCAATGAGCCTGCTAGGGATAGGTCCGTCACCCTCGGGTTGATCGGGACGGGGAATTATCTGGGGGGCAGCTTACTGCCACTCTTGCGTAAACATACCCGGATTGATGTTCTGGCTTGCGCATCCCAAAGCGGGCTTTCGGCGTTGGCTGCGGCACGTAAATTTCGCGCGGCAAAAGCCTGTTCCGACGCCACGGAAATCCTGGATAATTTCGAAATTAACAGCGTGATCATCGCCACCCGCCATGACAGTCATGCGACGTTGGCCGATAAGGCATTGGCGGCAGGCAAACATGTCTGGCTGGAAAAGCCGATTGCAATCACCCAAGAGGATCTGGAACGCCTGTGCCCACATGCGACCACCCAAAAATCGGTTTTCATGGTTGGCCATAACCGGCGTTACGCAGCGATGAGCCAGAAATTGCGTAAATTGCTGCCGCCCGACGCAAAGCAGTTCCACTATCGGGTCCGGTTCAAGCCATTATCGGTCGATCATTGGTTGAACCGCCCCGATCAAGGTGGGCGTACCCTTGGCGAGATCAGCCATTTTATTGATCTTATGACCTATCTGTCCGGTGCGAAAATTACCAACATCACCTGTGACTGGCGAGACCGGAAAAGGGGCGATAGCATCTGGCGTGTACTTTTTTCGAACGGGTCGGTGGGCGAGGTCAGCTATTTGCATACAACGCGCAATGAGCCCAAGGAAATCCTTGAAATAGCGGCCCCGTATTTTGGGGCAACACTGCGTGACTGGCACAAACTTGAGGTCAATGGAAAGGTCGTGATGCGAAACTGGTTTGGAGGCGACAAAGGTCAAAAAGACGCGATTGAAGCCTTTGTCGCAGCCATTGAAAACGGCGTACCCGACCCGGACACACCATCACTGAAGGATGAGATCAACCTGATGGAGCGCATCCTGAACGCCGCAAACACCTAAGGGCCTTACTGTGGCCCGGCATACAGGACCAACAGCGGCAAGGTCAGCATGCTGATGATGGTTGTGATCAGGATCGTTGTCGAAGACCGATCGACACAGACGTTATAATTCCCCGCCACAACCGCAACATTGGCCCCGGCCGGAAGGGCCGCCACCAGCGTTACAATGGTCAGCCACAAAGGCGGCAGATCAAACACAAAATGTGCCACCGAAAACACCAAAACCGGCTGCACAAACATTTTCGCCACGGTACAGAGCAAACTTGCACTCAAATTACCACGCACCGACTGGCCATAAAGCCCCGCCCCGACCAGCAACAGCGCAATCGTCGGCCCGGCGGTTCTGAACCGTTCCAGCGTGCCGTTGATCATTTCGGGGATTGGAAGATCAATCAGGGATGCAAGAACCCCCATCACAATCGCGATAATGATCGGATTTCGCATCACACGCACAACACTGCGCACGACCTTGGGCAGCCAATGGCCATCGCCACCGCGTGCACCTTCGACAATCAGGATCGTCAGGCCAAGAAGGGTCAGCGGATGGATCGACAAAACGATCAAAAGCGGCACCAATCCTTCTTCGCCGTACACCGCCTGCACCAGCGGGATACCCAGCAGAACAATGTTGGAAAACACCCCGCCCATCGCCGTTACGGCCGCTTCGTCTGTTTTGGCCTTAAGCCAGACACGTGCGGCCATGAACACCAGTGCAAAGTTCAAAAGCACACCGGAATAGTAGCTTCCCCACAGGCGTAAATCGAAATGCGCACTGATGTCTGATTGCGACAGGGTCTGAAACAGCATAGCCGGGATAAAGACATTCATCGCAATCTTGGCAAGGAACGGAATGCCTTCGCGCGAGATGATCTTGACGTGCGTCAAAAGAAACCCACCAAGGATCGTCAGAAACACAGGTCCGACTTTTCCAACGATCAGATCAAGCATAGTTCCCCCGACATTGTCACTGCACTGCTTATGATGAACGGGCCCCTACCCGCGAAAAGAAAGGACGGTGCCAATGACACCGCCCTGAAATAGTACAAAGCAATTCGGATGGTTACCAGCCCCACGACACAAAAGTCGGACAAGGCAGCCATGCGCATTAGCCATTCTGGTCTGTTTGCACCCGACCGACCGCATTTTTCCACCCGGCCAGCAAGTCTTCGCGGCGGCGCGGCTCAATGACCGGAGTGTAACGGGCATCCATCTGCCAATTTTGTGCAATATGATCAAGGTCGCGGTAAATACCGGCCTGCAACCCGGCCAGATACGCAGCCCCAAGGGCGGTTGTTTCGGTGACTTTGGGGCGTTCAACATCAATGCCAAGAACGTCTGACAGCATCTGACACATCCAGTCATTGTTGACCATGCCACCATCAACCCGCACGGCCTTTGGTGAAACACCGTCGGCCGCCATAGCCTCAAACAGATCAAATGTCTGGTAACAGACACTTTCAAGCGCGGCACGGACAAATTCACGCGGGCCGGTATCGCGGGTCAGCCCGAAAATGGCCCCGCGCGCATCCGGATCCCAGTATGGTGCGCCAAGCCCGGTAAAGGCCGGCACCAAATATACGCCGTGATTGCCGTCGAGCGATTTGGCAAGGCCCTCGGTCTCGGCGGCGGATTTGATGATGCCCAAACCATCGCGCAGCCATTGTACTGCTGCCCCGGCGACGAAAATCGCGCCTTCGATGGCGTAACTTGTTTTTCCGTTCAGGCGATACCCCACTGTGGTCAACAAGCGATGCTGGGATGTGATGGCTTCGTCCCCGGTGTTGAGGATCACGAAACAGCCTGTGCCATAGGTGCTTTTGATATCGCCCGGTTCAAAGCAACATTGCCCGAATGCGGCAGCCTGTTGATCACCCGCCATGCCCAGAACCGGGATTTTACGGCCAAACAGATCGGCATCGACCATGCCAAAATCCGCCGCGCAATCGCGCACATCAGGCAGCATATTGCGCGGTACGCGGAAGATGTCACACAAATGATCATCCCAGTCGTTTTCACGAATGTTGAAAAGATTGGTCCGTGCGGCATTGGTGGCGTCGGTCGCATGGGATTTCCCGCCGGTCAGCCGCCACAGCAGGAAACTGTCCACCGTGCCAAAGGCCAGATCACCCTGTTCGGCACGGGCGCGCGCACCCGATACATGGTCCAAAATCCACGCCACCTTGGTCGCGGAAAAATACGGGTCAATCAAAAGGCCCGAGCGCGCATTGACCTCGTCTTCAAGTTTCGGATCAGCCTTTTTCAAATCATGGCACAGGGACGCGGTACGCCGGTCCTGCCAGACAATCGCATTATAAACCGGCTTGCCGGTTTTACGATCCCAGACCACGGTTGTTTCGCGCTGGTTGGTGATGCCGATTGCGGCAACCTTTTGGATATCAACCCGTGCAAGTGCTTCTTTACAAACAGCAACCACCGTACCCCACAAATCTTCCGGGTCATGTTCGACCCAGCCATTATTGGGGAAATGTTGCGGGAATTCCTGCTGTGCGACAGAAACGGAATGGCCGCTTTCATCAAAGACAATCGCCCGAGAACTCGTCGTTCCCTGATCAATGGCCAGAATATAACGCGTGTCGGTCATGTTTGTTTTCCTCCCGAGCCGGCAGTTTTCTGCCGTATTCTCCTTGCATGAAATCATGCGGTTCGGCCCGTGTTACAAACGTGACCGATGGTTTTATGACGCCATTTAGGAAAATTTTCGCACAAAAAACAATTCGTTTTCGAAAATTTTTTCACCCTTCCCAACCAAGCACCTGTTTTCACAGCAATTTCTTTAGCAGACCGCTCAGCAGAAATTGCCGAAATACCCCGGCACAAGGATTGCATGATTTATCCGGACTATGAATTTAAACCGGCATCTTTTTCCCATGGAGGGCTCTTATGGGATTGTATGATACGTTGATGAACGTCACCAACACCGCCTATAGCGCCAAAAACGCTGTCGAGCAGGCGCGGACGATTGCATCAAACAGCCAGCCGCTTCCTGAGAAGAACAAGGAAGAAAATGCCGAGCTGGCCTATATCCGCGAGCACGGTTTCACCACCTACGTCAAAGAAATCGAAGAACGCAAGATCGAAGAAATGCGCGCCAAGATGCTGCAAAGCATGGGGCTGGATGAAGAAACGCTGGCCGAAATGGACGGCACCCAACGTCAGGCCATCGAAAAAGCCATCTCTGATGCGATCGAGCAGAAGCTTAATGGCAATACGGTTGCCAATGCGGAAATGAACACACCAGAAAGCGAAAGCGAACGGCGCGACAAGATGCAAGCGCAGATCGCCTTTAACCCGCGCATGTTTGATGTCTTTACCGAACTACAGTCGCAACTGCCCGCCGGATCATCGCAATCGATCCTTGGCGATGACAACAAGAACGCCAAAAACACCAAAGACGATCAGCTTATCTAAGAAGTGGACCTATCATCCGAACTCACCTGTCGATGAAAAAGGGGCGCTGCAACCAGCAGCGCCCCTTTTCGTGTAAGCCAGATTGATCTGGCGTTCTGCCAAAGATCACACGTTATTCGTCAACGCCTGTCTCTTATACACATCTCCGAGCCCACGAGACAA
>OJGD01000324.1_pt1 | contig 13195 bp, 11 predicted proteins | sample 1594571 | NCBI WGS metagenome assembly OJGD01 (sample SAMN05416771, study PRJEB24817) | seawater metagenome | isolation source: Sea water | place: Canada:Atlantic | collected 2013-11
TTTCATTATAAGAATTTTCTACTTAAAACTCCCTTGGTTTTTTGGGGGGATTACACAGCGTCATATTTCTTTTTTCAAGAAGTTGATAAATGACGCCATGGATTATAATGAGTCCGGCACCAAGGTAACTAAACCGCTGGGTTTTTTTCCATTTTTTTACCCCTAGTTTTCTTAGCGAAAAATCACTAGATATAGCCAATAGAACGATCATTATTAACCCAGATATTAGACCAGTGTGATTAGCTAACCCAAATAAATCATATCGTATCGGTAATATATGTTGTTCATTGGGTGGATAAATAAAATAGCGCAAGAACACCCCGCCAAAATGGACTTGTAAGCCAATGACAATATGAATGATGCCAATTATTCCAGCCCAAATTCCGATGTCTCGACGGGGATAGCTTGAAAGAGGGTTTTTGTTTTTTGCATAAATGTTCCAAGGACCAATCAGTAAGGTAATGGATAATAAAATCATACTGGCATACGCGGTGCCAATGCTTAATTTAAATATTGTTTTCTCGCCTGGCGCGATAATAAAGAAAAATGTTATGAGTGCGACACTGGTAAAAAAAATCGCGCTATGCCAAATGAGACGCGATGGCTTTTTTAATCTAGCGTTGTATGTATTTGACATTTAAGCTATAGCCAATGAAATAGTTTTCTTCATAGATATAAGTGTATAACAAGAAGACTGGTTTTTAAAATATTGATTTAGCTGTTCTTATTTGTTGTTTGTTAAATAGTAGACCCGAAAAGTATCATTATCGAAAACCAGTTGTAATTCGTCAGGGTATTTTTCCAGGAGTAAATCAAATATTTTGTTATAGCTAGGTTCATAGGGGCGAGGAACCGCAATAAGGTAGTTCGTATTAATGACCCGCAGGTACTTCATAAACTCTTCCGGGTTGCTTTTGGACGTAGGATATGTAGATGCATGACGTCGCGTAAAAAAAGCTAAAATTCTGGGGTCTCTTGCGACGAAAGTATCAGTTGGCAGGGTATTATTAGATACATAAGAAAAAAGTTGATCATTTTTAGTGCTGAGTGTATTTGGCCCCAGGAAAGTAGATTCTTTATCCGAGAAACACAAAGAGTTAGCATACACGAACATTAATAGCAGTCCTGTCAGTGCTGTCTTTTTCAGGAGGTGATTAAATGATATGAGTTTTAATATTCCGACGAATAAGTAAAAAATATAAAAAGGTAAGATAGGCAATAAATACCTAAAACCATCAAATCCAGCAAAAAGCAAAAGCGCACACAAATATCCTGCAACATATATTTCAGTAAACCTTATTTTTTCAATTAATACCGTTATATACCCTGTTAGTACGAAAATATTTACGAATAAATAAAAATAACCACTAAAAGGTAGGTGTCTTAGCTGTAGAAAGCGATAAATACTCCAAAAGTACCTTTGGCCCTGTTTTATAATATTTTCAGGGTCTAAGTTTATATAACTAAAAGTAGTAGGTGGGGTTGCTCCTGCTTCAATCAGTAAATCGAGTTGCTGATCAAATTCAAAGTGAGTGGGATCGAATACGAAAAAGTATCGTTGCGCTAAGACAAGTAATGTAAAAAGGCTTATGGCGAACATTGAGTGCGTAGTTAGTTTTCTATAATGCCATAATTCATAAGTTATGAGGGTTAAAGGTAAAATAAGAGCGATTTCTCGAATACCGTAAGACAGGTACATGAGCAGGCTGAGCATTGCTGCGGAACTGTATGTTTGGTTAGAGTCATTTCGCTGCATTAAGTACAGGGCAGTTAATGAAAAAAAGAGAAATGGAAATTCGGATAGTATGCGATCTTTAAAATCCCAAAACTCAGGATTTAGCCCTAAAAAAAGGATTAGGCACAGCGTTGTAATAGCTGAAATTCGCTGTTTAAAAATAGCCTTCAGGACAACTAACGCACCGATGAAAAAACCAATTAATACTACTTTCATAGCGGCAAAGTTAAGCCCAAATATGGCGTAAATTACGAATAAAATGAGTGGGAAAATGGGTGGGTAAGCCGAGGGTGCAACAGATGCTAATGCATTATTAATGTAGAGAGGGTCAATATACGGTTTGCCTTCAATTAAATTTATCGCATGCCGAATATATTGCAGGTCATCTCCAACCCAGTAATGCCCAGGGCGAAGGGTCAGAATATAAAATGCAGCAATCATAGCCACGACAAGCCAAAACAGCCAGCGGGCGTCGATGTTAAATAAGGTATTATTTTTTGTATTTGACCGTATTTTTGCCGACTTTAAATGGGTGTTTACAATACCTTTTGTAGCTTCCTTGTTACGAACCATAAACCATACTGTTATCTAGCGATGGCCTTGAAGATACACTAAATTTAAAAAAAATTATATAAGCAACTAAATTATGGCCAGGTCAGTTGGTGATAAGGTTTCCCTTCCACTAGGTTTTTCGCATGATGGATGTATTGGCTATAGTCCCCGCCCCATTTATAAGGCTATGTCCTAGAGAGCTGTTGCGGAACTCTACCAAGTGCTTCAAGCAAGCATAATTCGGGTGTCAGTGCTGACTGGTGTCGCTCCAGTAGTAACCGCCATCCTAAATAGTGCCCTAAGTATTTTGTTGCTACGCCATTAAAGCGGCGCATCCATGTTTTTAACCGGCTGCCGTAGGCATTTACATTTTGGACATGAAACACACCAAGGGCTCGCGGCCGCTTGGTATGGATAACTTCATGTGCTATCCCTGTCTTTTTAGCAAAGGCAGAGTACACAGCGGCGCCGTCAGTACAAAGTACGGCCTGTTTATCAATAAGCGGTTGAAGTGCTTGGCGAATGGTCTCAGCATTAATACGTTTTAAAATAAATTTGGCAGTAGCTTGATGCCTGTCTCTAACAATCAGAACGGGTATCTGATCACCGCCGGTGCCACGTGTTTTGCCAACACCGCCTCTTCTTCGAGACGCTCTGTGGAGTTGCCTTTGACCTTTAAATGATTCTAAAAAGAACGTTTCATCGGCTTCGACGATGCCTTGTTCGTGTGTGGCTTGGTGCTGACTGATGACATGAAGAAAGCGATGTCTCCATAACAGTGCTGTATCTTTGTTGATTCCGCATTGCTGAGCGGCAGCTCTAATGGAAAGCCCGCCTATCAAGGCATTCATATACGTCACCCAATGCTCACGCTTATGCAGTTTGGCTAACGGGGTTCCGGTGAGCGCGTTAAATGTTCTCGAACATTCGGTGCAACGATAGCGCGGTAGCCCGTGGCTAGACCCCCAGGGTTTGAATTGCTCAGTGTGGCAATGTGGGCAGTGTACTGGTGCTGCTTGGGTTGCCAGTAGGTCAAACGCTGTGATGTCATGTGTTTTGAAATACTGGTGAAGACGCTGATGCTGATGCTGACTTGGGGATAGATCGGGAAGCTTCTGTAATAACCCACTGAAATCATGTTCTTTCATGACGATAACCTCACAATAACCATACTCAGTTATTAGAGTCCTACTTTTGCAACAGGTTCCTCTGACATAGCCATTTATAACCTGTTCGTATGGTAAGTAAATAAAATAATGCAATAGCAATGAAAACCAGCGAGTACAGTAAACAGTAACTAATGGTTGTTTCGTTTTTTTTGAGACCAACGAGTCGAGTTATAGCCGTTCTCAGTTGGTTGTTTAGACTATTCATTGCTATTTCCGTCGTTATATTTTGGGGGCTGGTTTAAAACAGACTTCAAAAGAGGGTAAAAGAGAAGGGCTCCTGTACGACTTACGTGGTTATCGTCAGTATACAGCGGTTTATATGCGTCATACATTTTGCAGCGTTCTGTAGGGCAAAAAATATTAATCGGGTCAATGATCTCCACAAGTGGTAATTTATTTAGTGCCTTGTGTAGGTATAGCCTTTTCTTAATAAATTCCGTCCGGGGTACATCTTTTCTTTCACGCCAGCTATTAATAAACAGATTAAGTTTAGGTGGCGGTTCTATAATGATGGTTCGTATTTTTAGAGCGTTAAAAAAATTCACAGTACGGCGTAACGCCTTTAGTAAAACCTTTGAGCTATCAGCAGCGTTTTCGCTACGCATATCTTGATCGGACAGAAAATGGGTCTCATTTAAAAGGCGACCATTTTTGAACGCCCCTTTTTCATATATAGGCCATCTCGCTGTCAAAAAGACAGCTTCAATAAGCTCTTTGTTGTTGGTTACAAATGTTTTAACATTGTCGGCATAAACTCCGGAACAATTTGATGCAGTACCAATTCCATCAAGCCTGAAGATACCAAATAATGGCGGGCAACCATCGATAGAAGCTATGATACCTCTCCATTTTTCATCAAGCGCCAGCTTGTGAAAAGCTGGATACATAGCGGCGGCATGAGAATCCCCAAATAGAAGAAATATACGATTGGATTTAATGTCACCGAAGCTGCAATTTTCACTGCTCTTTATGGTTTCTTCGTCTTTAAAGCAGTCTTTATTCATTGGGGTAGGTTTAATGCCTTGATCTATGGCTCTGAAGAAAATGAACAATAAGATTATTATTGCTATAGCACCTAAAGAGCCCAAAGCAATTAAACCTGATTTGATGTGAAGAGTTTCTTTTAATCGTTGGTTCGTTCTAAACGGTTGTTCAACGAAACGATAGCTTAGTGCAGATAAAACAAAGGTTAAGGTAAGTGCCGATAATTTTGTTGTTATAGTCAATTCGCCAAAAATAACATTCTTCAGTAGAGCAATGATGGGCCAATGCCAAAGATAAAGTGAAAAAGAAATCAAACCAATGTATCTAATAAGACCTATAGATAAAAAAGCGGCGATTAGAGTCTTGTCACCTTTACCAGAATGTATGATCAACATTGCGCCTACAACGGGGTATAAGGCATTTATGCCTGGAAATAGGCTCTTGTAGCTTAACAAGGTAGCTCCAAGGGCGATTATCAGTAAGCCCATTAGAGCGGCTGAATTTTTTAGGTAAATATTATGAAGATTGAATCTACTAGGAATGAAGGCAAGTGTTGTCCCAGCTAATAATTCCCAAAATCGTGTAGCAGGAAGGAAAAAGTTGGCTGATGGGTGCTGCGCTGCAAGTGGTGAAACACCCAAAGCAAAAGAGCTGGCAAGTAAAATTAAGACGATAAATAATATGCTATTGTTTTTTAAATTAACCGTTAAAAACATGAAAACAGGGAACAAAAGGTAAAATTGTTCTTCAATACCTAAAGACCAAGTGTGTAACAGTGGTTTTAGGTCAGACACGGTAGAAAAGTAATCGACATGCTGCCAGAAGAATATATTTGATGTGAATGTAGCTACACTCACTATACTGGCTAATAATTCTTTTAGTTCATTTACGGGTAAAATGTAAAGTGAGATGATTAAGGTCGTTAACGTCGTTACAAAAAGAGCGGGAATGATTCTGCGTATACGTTTTACATAAAAGCGAGTGAATGTGAATTTGTCAGCACGGATATCCTGCTGAATGGTTTTAGTAATGAGAAAACCAGAGATCACAAAGAAAACATCTACACCAATAAAACCGCCGGAAAAAAGGCTAAAATCCAAGTGGTAAAAAATAACGATAAGAACGGCTATTGCCCTAAGGCCATCAATATCGCGCCGATAATTTATTTCCGGCATGGGCTGGAGAAACTATTGATAGAAGCAAATTTGCTGACCATAACTATCCGTGTTATTTGGCTTTAGGCGCTACAAAGGTGAAAAAATATAGCAGTCTTCGATTATAAAACTCGTTGTATTCTATATTTAAAACATAAAATTCTTTATACTGCAAGGAAGGGCAAGCTCACGCTCACGCTTGCCAATATAGTTTGGTGTAGGCTATTTGGCCTTATACTCGATAAGAAAATTTTTCTAGTGGCTGCTTGTTGCATGAAGAATCTAGATTTTACTGATTTCAAGGAGGAGATGTTTGATGCGTAAGAAAATCTTAGTGACAGGTGGCGCTGGTTTTATTGGGTCCCACTTGTGTGAGAAATTGTTGGAATTGGGACATGATGTTCTATGTGTGGATAATTACTTTACAGGCAATAAAGATAATATTAGGCATTTAATGGGGAATACATCATTCGAATTAATGCGTCATGATGTTACGTTCCCACTGTATGTTGAAGCAGATGAAATCTATAATTTTGCATGCCCTGCATCACCAGTCTATTACCAAAAAGACCCAGTACAAACGACAAAGACGTCGGTCCACGGGGCCATCAACATGCTTGGTTTAGCGAAACGTTTGAATGCTAAAATTTTGCAAGCATCTACTTCTGAAGTGTATGGTGACCCTGAAGTTCACCCTCAAACTGAAGCTTACTGGGGGAAAGTAAACCCCATTGGCATTAGAAGCTGTTATGACGAAGGAAAAAGGTGTGCCGAAACACTCTTTTTTGATTATTACAGGCAGCATCAGTTAGATGTAAAGGTGATTAGAATTTTTAATACCTATGGACCTAAGATGCAACCGGATGATGGAAGAGTGGTTAGCAACTTTATAGTTCAGGCCTTAACGAATAAAGAACTAACAATGTATGGTGATGGGCAGCAAACACGGTCTTTTTGCTTCGTGAGCGACTTAGTTGAAGGCATTGTTCGAATGATGGATTCTCCAAAGGGTTTTACTGGCCCCGTTAATCTCGGCAATCCCACTGAATTTACAATGTTGGAATTAGCAGAGATGGTTCTTAAGTTAACGGGGTCGAAATCAAAGATAGTTTTTAAACCTCTCCCAGCCGATGATCCACGACAAAGAAAGCCTGATATAAGTCTAGCAAAACAAAATTTAAGCTGGCAACCAGGCGTTAACTTGGAAGATGGTTTGAAACAAACTATTAGTTATTTTAGGTCAACAATTTAAGATTTTCGGTAAAAGAAATACTTATAAGATCTGGGATTTTTAAAGCGATTGTTTCGTGAAGTTAAGAAATTTAAATAATTTAAGAAAATAATGGACAGACCTATATTGAGTGTTGTTATTGCAGGGTCTCGTGCTATGGGCCCGGCAGATAAGTTTTTAGATCAAATAAAGCTTAATCAGCATAAAGTGGAATACATTCTTGTTACAGCAAATCAAAACTTAAACGTGTCTCCATTTGAAAATGCAGGTGCGAAAGTATTGATTGAAGCGGAAGGGACAATGGTGCCCCATCTCCGAGCAGTGGGTTTTAAATATGCGACTTCTGAACTTGTTGCTATGACAGAAGACTTTTGTCTACCATCAGATAATTGGGTCGAATCCATTATTAATGCGCACAAAAAAAATCATGCTATTGCTATTGGAGGCCCGGTTAAAAGGCAGAGCGGAACGGCAGGCGAGTGGGCGCTATCATTTTGTGAATACGCGAGATTTATGCCTTCGAACAATTTGAATGTTAAAGATTTACCAGCGGTTAATATTTCATTTAAAAAAACAAAAGTAACAGAAGCCTATGGAGGTGTTCCAGACGAAATTGAAGAGTTTAAAATGCTACCTTTTTTGATGGATCAAGGCGCATCTTTTGTATGGGATGAAAAAGTAGTTATTTATGATGTAAATGATCAATCAATGCGACATTCTTTACCCTCTTTTTTCTTTCATGGGCGTTACTTTGGAGGCATGCGTGTTAAGGGAAGTGGCTTTACCACAAAATTAATACGCGCATTTTTGTCACCTTGTATTCCATTTATGCAAGTTTTACGGGTAGGGAAACATGCTTTAAGCGCAGGGTATTTAAAATATTTTTTGAGATCATTTGTTTTTATTTTTTTATTGTCTACTTACTGGGCTTTAGGAGAAGGGATCGGTTCAATAATGGGTGAAGGAAATAGTAAAAAACACTGGGTTTAGAGATTATTTTGAGCAATTTTGAAGCGTTGGTATGTCAACTTAACGGTGAGAAAGATAACAATAAAAATTAGATTGTCGGTATAGCTTTTTCGATTTATACACTTACTTTTATTTGGGTCGGTTATTGAAAGAGGTTTTAATTGAATAGTTATAGAGTGAATGTTTGAAAACTAAAGTAATGAGAAAAAATATATATAAACTTTCTGTGGTGATAGTTAACTATAGGACTCCTCAACTGACGATAGACTGTCTAATATCCTTAATACCCGAGTTAGAAGGTGTAGATGCAAAAATTGTTGTTGTTGACAATGCATCGAATGATGGATCGTGTAAAAAAATCCAAAATTGGATAGATCAAGAATCAGTCTCTGAGCTAATAGATTTACTCTCATCTCCTGATAACACGGGCTTCTCTGGAGGGAATAACCTTGGTATAAAGCATGTGGAAGCAGAATATTTTCTATTATTAAATAGTGATACCTTGGTTCGAAAAAATGCTATAGCAACCTTATTGGGTGTGGCGGATAAAGATGAATCTGCAGGTTTGATTAGCCCGCGACTAGAATGGCCAGACACTACTCCGCAAGAGAGTTGCTTTAAATTCCATACAGCAATGAGCGAACTGATCTCGTCTGCTTCTACAGGCGCGATAACTAAATTGTTGCAGTCTTTTGTAGTTGCGCAAACCATCCGTAACGAAAAGAATTATTATGACTGGGCAAGTTTTGCCTGCATTTTAATTAAGGCGGAAGTTTTTCATGACATAGGTTTATTAGACGATGGTTATTTTATGTATTACGAAGATGTGGATTTTTGTTTCAGGGCAAAAAAAAAGGGCTGGAAAATACTGAATACCCCAAGTGCTAAGGTCGTCCACCTAAGGGGAGGAAGTTCTCCCGTTAAGTCGCAGGCTAAGCTTCGTAAGCGATTGCCCCGTTATTATTATGAGTCCAGAACGCGATGTTTTTATCGGTTGTATGGCTTTTTAGGCTTATTAACCGCAAACATACTGTGGACTTTTGGCTGGTTTGTTTCTTCATTTAGAGGCTTGCTTTCTTCTTCCTACTGCCCGAATGTCTCACAGTTTCAGTGGTGTGATATTTGGACTAATTTCTTTTCACCTGAAAGAGCATTTATTCATCCAGATAATTATGACAAAACCTGATTTTATTATTATTGGCGCTATGAAGAGTGCAACGAGCACGCTACATTCTCAGCTTGCGTTGCAGCAGGGCATCTTTATGACGACACCTAAAGAACCAAATTATTTTAGTGATAATTCTGAATACGGGAGGGGAGAGGATTGGTACAGTAGCCTGTTCACTGACGCAAAACCTCATGACATATGTGGTGAGTCAAGTACCCATTACACTAAGTTACCAGATTACCCGCTTACAATTGAGCGTATGGCTAAGTGCGTTGAAAGCCCCAAACTTATTTATGTGATGCGCCACCCAATTGATAGATTAGTGTCGCACTATATCCACCTGTGGTCACAAAATATTATTAAATGCGACATTAATCAAGCAATTGAAAAATATGATGAGCTAACAGAGTACAGCTGTTACGCGAAGCAGTTAGCGCCTTATTTTAAACAATTTGGCAATGCTAATGTATTACCAATATTTACCGAAGCTATTCGTTGTTATCCACAAAAGCAGCTAGAAAAAGTGGCCAACTTTATTGGCTATGAAAACGAGGTTCTTTGGCATACTGAAGAAGTATCTCAGAATGTTTCTAAAAATAGAATACGAGAATTTCCTGGCTACAACTTCTTAATTAACTCTAAACTGATGACTCAATTGAGGCGGAGTTTAGTGCCAGAAAATTTACGGAACAAAGTGAAAAGTAAACTGAGTATGCAAAAAAGGCCTGAAATTGATAATGCACATCTTGAAGATTTAACTATACTCTTTGATAAAGATATGGCTGAGCTAACAGATTGGCTTGGAGTGCAGTTGACCTGCAGTACTTATCGTGAGTCTGTTATAAATTATTAATAACATAAACTATATTAGTTATTTTCATATGGCACATCTTAAAAATATTTCGGTAGTAGCAACTGCCCTAGTTTGTAATTAGCCGATAGCTGTTAAATATGGTTTTTTGGTGGTATTAAGAAAATGAATTTTGAGAAAATTCAAAATGGCTTAGGTGCTGTAGTTATTGGTAGAAATGAAGGGAGGCGTTTGGTTGCATGTCTTGAGTCACTTGTTAAGAGTATGGGGTTTATCGTGTATGTCGATTCTGGCTCTAGTGATGATAGTGTTGAACGGGCCGAAAGCTTGGGTGTTCATGTTTTGTGTCTAGATTTGAGTATACCTTTTACAGCTGCCAGAGCACGCAATGAAGGCGCTAATTACCTTATTCAAAATAAGCCTAATCTTGATTATATTCAATTTGTGGATGGTGACTGCATTATTTATAGTGACTGGCCGAAAAAGGCAAATGATTTTATGAATGGAAATATTGATTATGCAATAGTCTGTGGGCGAAGGCGAGAACGTTACCCAGAAAACTCTATTTATAATCAGTTGTGTGATATTGAATGGGATACATCCGTTGGAGACGCTCTAGCATGTGGAGGAGATGCCTTAATACGTGTGTCTGCATTTCAACAAGTGGATGGGTATGATGAGGGGTTAATTGCTGGGGAAGAGCCTGAGATGTGTTTTAGGTTGAGAATTAAAAAATGGAAAATAAGGCGTATTGATGCTGATATGACCTTACATGATGCAGCAATAGTAAGGTTTGGGCAGTGGTGGAATAGAGCAAAAAGGGCCGGTTATGCTTATGCATCTTCATGTTATTTGCATGGGCTGACGGTGGAGGTATTTAAGCTTAAAGACGTGTTAAGTATTGTTTTTTGGGCAACTTGTATTCCTTTATTAATTGCTTTATTGGCCGTCTATAATCCAATTTTTGTAGTCTTGCTACTAGTCTATCCTCTTCAAGTATTAAAAGTGGCATGGTTAAATCGTCATAAAAAACTAGGCTTTAGAGTTACATTGTTTCATGCAGCATCTATAGTTATAGCTAAATGGCCTCAGTTTTTAGGGGTAGTGAAATTTGGATTCAACACATTGTTTGGTCGAAGTGGGCGTTTGATTGAATATAAATAAAGGATGATTGGATAGTGGATTATAGGATTGCAGTAATTGGCTTAGGGTATGTTGGTTTGCCTCTAGCAGTTGAGTTTGGTAAGAAAATACCTACGATTGGTTACGATATTAATCAGGGCAGGGTTGACGAATTAAATACAGGACACGACGTAACATTAGAAACTACGAAAGAGGAGCTTAATTCAGCTAGGTTTCTTAAGTGTTCGTCAGATCATGCCGATTTAGTTAATGCAAATGTCTATATCGTAACTGTACCGACACCCATTGATGAAAGTAAAACCCCTGATTTATCTCCAGTAGTTTCAGCGACTCGTTTAGTCGCTAAATATTTGAAGCAGGGCGATATCGTAATTTATGAATCAACGGTATACCCAGGCGCTACTGAGGAAATATGCGTACCAATTCTTGAACAAATTTCAGGTCTTAAATTTAATAGGGACTTTTTTTGTGGCTACAGCCCTGAACGTATTAATCCAGGTGATAAAGAGCGAACATTAACGACAATTCTTAAAGTAACATCTGGTTCAACACCGGAAATTGCTACTGTAGTCGATGAGTTATACCAGTCCATTATTACAGCTGGTACACATAAAACAAGTTGTATCAAAGTGGCGGAGGCTGCCAAGGTTATTGAAAATACGCAACGGGATATTAATATTGCGCTGGTTAATGAGCTGGCATTGATCTTTAATCGTGTTGGTATTGATACAGAAGAAGTGCTTGAAGCAGCAGGTACCAAATGGAATTTTTTACCCTTTCGTCCCGGGTTGGTGGGTGGTCACTGTATAGGGGTTGATCCTTATTACCTCGTTCATAAGGCTGAAGCACTGGGTTATCATCCGCAGCTCATTTCAGCAGGTCGACGAATTAATGACAATATGGGACATTTTGTTGTTGGCGAAGTTGTAAAACTGATGGCTAGCAAAAAAATCAGTGTTGTTGGTTCGAATATTTTGATGATGGGCCTGACCTTTAAAGAGAATTGCCCCGATCTTAGAAATACACGGGTTGTTGAAATGGTTGATGAGCTGAAAACCTATAATGCCAATGTTGATGTTTACGATCCGTGGGTTAAAAACGGAGATGCTCTTGCGGAATATAATTTAACCTTAATTGACCAGCCAGAGATGGGTCATTATGACGCAATTATTATTGCTGTTTCCCATCATCAGTTTAAAGATATGGGGCTAGCGGGTGTGAAAAAATTTGGTAGGTTAAGTCATGTTTTATATGACATTAAATACCTTTTTCCCTCGGATGGGGTTGATGGTCGCCTGTAGTTTTTTTGGACGTCTAAAAATTAAACGCTAATGTTTGCTAATTTTAAAGAACTTTTTTACCGACTTGTATCCGTTCGAGAAACCAGTGCTGAGAATTATTTTCATGTATTGGATGGTTGGCGCGGGCTGAGTATTTTATTTGTTCTTGCTACTCATTTACTACCATTAGGACCAAAAGCTTGGAGGTTAAATGAGACGGCTGGCCCGATTGGTATGGCGCTATTTTTTACGTTGTCTGGGTTTCTAATAGCCAATTTTTTAATACACCGACCCAATATACATGACTTTATTATTAGGCGTTTTTTCAGAATAATTCCATTGGCTTGGTTATATTTAGCCATTGCCTTACCTTTTTTAGGTGCGGGTATGGAAGCCTACGTGCCACATTTTTTCTTTTATGGGAACTGGCCATTGTATGACGGCGCAACACACTTATCTTTTGTTGCCGGAACGTCACATTTCTGGAGCTTGTGTGTAGAAATGCAGTTTTACGTAGGGGTTGCGCTGTTAGTGTTGATACTTAAAGGGCGTGCTTTATTCCTAATACCATTCATGTGTCTGTTTATTACGCTGTATCGGGTGAATGATGGTGTTTATATTGCTATTAATACTTATTATCGTATAGATGAAATTTTGGTCGGGGTTGTTGTTGCCTTGGCTTATAACAACAAAATTGGCGAGTTGTTGCCACGGTTTTTTTCATGGGTGAACCCTTACTATGTGATATTGATACTTTTTGTTTCTTGTCACCCTGATAGTGGGTTCATGAATTACTTTCGGCCATATCTTGCTGCTACAACTGTGGCTGCAACTTTGTACAACCCACCTCCTTCTTTAGCTAAGTTTTTGAACCTAAGGGTTTTGGTCTATCTAGCGAGCGTGTCATATGCTTTGTATGTTATTCATCCTTTATTAGTTCATACTGTAATCCCCCCAATAAATAACCGGAGTTTTAAGTAGAAAATTCTTATAATGAAA
>OJGD01000325.1_pt1 | contig 13089 bp, 10 predicted proteins | sample 1594571 | NCBI WGS metagenome assembly OJGD01 (sample SAMN05416771, study PRJEB24817) | seawater metagenome | isolation source: Sea water | place: Canada:Atlantic | collected 2013-11
TGTATAAGAGACAGCATCGAGATAGCAACCATCGTTACGGATTCTGAATTGAACACGATTGAAGAAGGGCCGGTGATTGCCGTTCACCAATCAGACAAACTGCTCAGTGAAATGGACGAGTGGTGCACGCGGACCCATGGCGAAAGCGGACTGACCCAGCGGGTAAAGGACAGCAAGTACGGCGAGATCGATGCCGAACAGAAAACCCTGGAATTCCTGCAGCGGTATCTCGAGCCGGGGCAGTCCCCATTATGTGGCAACAGCATCGGCCAGGACCGGCGCTTCCTGGTGAAATACATGCCGGAACTGGAAGCCTTCTTCCACTACCGTAACCTGGATGTGAGTACCATCAAGGAGCTGGCGAGGCGCTGGCGCCCGGATGTGCTGGACGGGGTTAAGAAGAAAGGCAGTCACCTGGCGTTGGACGATATCCGCGACTCCATAGAGGAGTTGCGGCATTACCGGGAACACTTTTTCCAACTTTAGGCCGCGGCGCTTTCAAGCTATAAGCCGTGCCTGCGAAGGGCCCAGTGCACATGCTCCCGAACCATCTCTGACGGAAAGTCAGCCCGCTGTTTTAGGGCCTCGATCACTGGGATGGTTGAAGGCGCATTGCCAAGGCCCACCGCCAGGTTCCTCAGCCATCCCTCGTAACCGGTGCGGCGGATGGCGGAGCCTTCAGTGCGTTTGAGGAATTGTTCTTCCGTCCAGAGGAACAGCGTAGCCAATTCGCTGTTGTCCAGGCCATGGCGGGGCTGGAAGTCTTTTTCCGCCGTTGGCTTGCTGAACTTGTTCCAGGGGCAGACCAGTTGGCAGTCGTCACAACCGAACACGCGGTTACCCATTTTGGGGCGCAGTTCTTCCGGAATGCTGCCCTTGAGTTCAATGGTGAGGTAGCTGATGCATTTGCGGGCATCGAGTTTGTGGGGGCCTTCAAAGGCATCTGTGGGGCAGATGTCCAGGCACGCGGCGCAACTGCCGCAATGTTCCTTTTCAAACGGTTCGTCCAGCGGTAATGGCGCGCTGGTAAAGATTTCTCCGAGGAAGAAAAACGACCCCGCTTTTGGATGAATCAGCATGTTGTTCTTGCCAATCCAGCCCAGGCCCGCGCGCTGGGCAAGGGCCCTTTCGAGCACAGGAGCGCTGTCTACGAACGCTCTGTAATCGTATCCCGATACTGCCTCGTCAATGCGTTTTGCCAGGGTCGCCAGTCGTTTGCGCATCAGCTTGTGATAGTCACGCCCAGTGGCATAGCGGGTAACATATGCCTTCTCGGGGTTAGTGAGTATTCGCCCCGGGTTGTCGGGTGCAGGCAGGTAGTCCAGCCGCACGGAAATGACCCTTTGCGTCCCTTCCACCAGTGAGGTGGGGGTATAGCGTTTGTCGCCATGATCTTCCATGTACGACATCTCGCCGTGAAATCCTTTGTGGAGCCAGTCCTTTAGGCGAGCTCCATGAACACCGGTGTCCGGGAGGGTGATGCCGACATCACTGAAGCCCAGTTCCCGGGCCCAGGATTGGATATGTTCCGGCAGATGTTCGAGGTTTTGATCGATCGATTCGGTCATGGAGTGCCAGTCGAGTGGCAACCGGTTTTCCCGGCGGCCCGAAGGGTAATGAAGTTTAATTTGATTAAGTTATGACCTTTTCCGCTGTTTTGCTATTCTTTACAGGTATCTGGCCGATTTTCTTAATCCGAATTCTTTAGCGGGAGCCGATTTTCATGCCCCTGTCTGGTGGTCATAGTTTACCAGAAGACCTCTACTCCGCCGATGCGGTGAGGGAGATTGATCGCTATGTGATTGATCAGCAAGGGGTTGACGGATTTGACCTGATGCAGGCCGCCGCCGCCGGTGCGTTTCGCAGGCTGGTACGCAACTGGCCTGAGCCGGGCCGGGTTCTGGTGCTGTGTGGCGCCGGCAACAATGGCGGCGACGGCTATTTGGTGGCGGCCAATGCCGTACGCCATGGTTTGGATGTGGACTGTATTGCCGTTGCGCCGACGGGAAAATTATCTGGTGATGCCCGCAAGGCCTGGCAAAAATCCGTGGCCGATGGGGTAAAAGTGCGGGAACTTGCGGATCTTGGTAGCGGCGATGCGCAGCGATCAATTGCCAGCGTCGGTTTAATCGTGGACGCCATGTTGGGAACCGGCGTAACAGGCGCTCCCAGGGGGCCCTTTGCGGCGATGATCGACGCGTGCAATGAGGCGCCTGCGCCCGTAATGGCGATTGATTTGCCGTCCGGGCTGAACGCAACCACCGGAGCGGTGGCCGGACAGGCGATACGGGCTGATGCAACAGTGACCTTTATTGGGCTCAAGGCCGGACTGTTTACGGGGCAGGGGGCTGAGTGTGGGGGTGACATCCTGTTCGAGTCCCTGGATACCGATGACTGGGCCTCCGAGAGCGGTCAGCAGCCTTTTGCTCGCCGGGTTGACTGGCCGTCGATTCGTTCGGTCATCCCCAGGCGATCAAGAACCGCGCATAAGGGTCGTTTCGGGCACGTGCTCGTGGTGGCCGGGGACCGGGGTTTTGGCGGTGCCGGCCTGTTGGCAGCCGAAGCAGCGGCAAGAGCCGGTGCCGGACTGGTTACGCTGGCCACGCGCCCGGAATACGTCTCACCGGCCCTCGCGCGCTGTCCATCGGTCATGGTGCAGGGGCTGATTCATGGTTCTGAACTGCCGCCGTTGATTGAAGCGGCGGATGTCATAGTCTGTGGTCCGGGCATCGGCCAGGGCGCCTGGGGGCAGCAGATGCTCCAGCAGGTGGTTGCGAGCGGTAAGCCGAGGGTGCTCGATGCAGATGCCCTCAACCTGATGGCCTCAAGGGTGGCGCAGCCGGCACACAATCATATCCTTACCCCGCATCCTGGAGAGGCGGCGCGGCTTCTGGCGTGTGATGTGGCGGAAATTGAAGAGGATCGTGTAGGCGCTGCCGGGCGAATCTCTCAGATGTTTGGCGGAGTTGTGCTGCTTAAGGGGGCCGGAACGGTGGTGGCAGGCGGAGGCGCAGTGCCGGACGTTGTCAGCGGCAGTAACCCCGGCATGGCGACTGGTGGCATGGGGGATGTTCTTTCGGGCGTGCTGGGTAGTTTGTATGCGCAGTTGGGAGATGCCCGTGCTGCAGCGTCGGCAGGCGCCGCATTGCATCTGGCGGCTGCGGACCTGGCGTCGGAAACCCGCGGTTATATGGGGCTACTGCCGATGGACGTTATTGAGGCCCTATCACAGGTATTGGTGGATTCTGAGCGCCGGCCGGATCGTCGTTCGGTTGGCGTCGGTGGAGACGAATGATGGACGTTGCAGAGCAGAATCTCTCACTGTTTCTTGAGGATGAGATGGCAACGGAAAACCTTGGAAGGGGGCTCGCTACGGTTGTGGTTCAGGCCGGACAGGGAGCCACTGTATTTCTCGAGGGCAACCTGGGTACGGGAAAGACGACCCTGAGCCGTGGAGTTATGCGTGGCCTTGGCCATGACGGGGCTGTTAAAAGCCCGACCTACACCATTGTGGAGCCGTATGAGCACCTGAGCCCTCCCGCTTACCACTTCGACCTATACAGATTGGGTGATCCGGAGGAGCTGGAGTACATGGGGATACGTGATTACTTTCAGGGCCAGAGCCTTTGTTTGATTGAGTGGCCCGAGCGGGGTCAGGGAATCCTTCCGGATCCTGACCTTTGGATACGCTTGAGTGTCAGTGGAGATGGGCGTAAAGCGCTTGTCTTGGCGGCAACGGCTGTGGGTGTGGGGCTGCAGGCCAGGCTTGCGGCAATACCGTTGTCGAGTGTTCGAGGTTAATTATGTGTGATCAGTGCAGGTGGGCAGGAAAATGATGGCAAGAATGTTCTCCAGATGGTGCCTGGCCGGTAGTGTAATGCTGACGCTGTTGTTTCCTACGGCAGCAATGGCGGGCGTTAACGTGGAAGGCGTGAGGATCTGGCCCGCGCCGGACCATACCCGGCTGGTGCTGGATGTTGCCGACAAGATTGATCACAAGGTGTTTGCCCTTTCCGGGCCTTCGCGCCTGGTGATTGACCTTGAGAACACGACGCTCAAGGCCGATTTTGACAAGCTCGATCTCTCGGGCAGTCCCGTAAAGCGTATCCGCAGCGCCCCGCGCAACGGTAATGATCTTCGGGTAGTGCTCGATCTGAAGAGTGACATCAAGCCGCGCAGCTTTCAGCTCGAACCCAATCAGCAGTACGGTCACCGGTTGGTCGTTGACCTGATTGACGAAGGTGGTCTGAAGGCTCGAAAGCCTTCGGAGCCAACCGTCACCGAAAACGCCAACGGCAAGCGGGATATTATCGTGGTGGTTGATGCCGGCCACGGCGGCGAAGACCCGGGAGCAATCGGCCCCCGGGGCACCCGAGAAAAGGACGTGGTGTTGAGAATGTCGAAAACCCTGGCGGAATTGATCGACGCCAAGCCGGGTTATACCGCCAAGCTAACCCGTACCGGCGACTACTACATCGATTTGCGTAGCCGCACACTGCTGGCCCGGAAGCACAACGCCGACCTGTTTGTGTCGGTCCACGCCGATGCCTTTCGCACGCCTCAGCCCCGTGGTGCTTCGGTGTTTGCGTTGTCACAGCGGGGTGCCACCAGTGAAACCGCCCGCTGGCTGGCCAAGACCGAGAACCGCTCTGACCTGATCGGGGGTGCCGGTGGGGTGTCCCTTGATGGTCGAGATGACATGCTGGCGGGTGTGCTGCTGGACCTTTCCATGACCGCCAGTATCAATTCCAGTCTGGGGGTCGGGGATTCCATCCTCGGTAGGCTTGGTAGTGTTGCCAAGCTGCACAAGAAAGGCGTTGAGCAGGCTGCGTTTGCGGTGTTGAAATCACCGGATATTCCCTCCGTTCTCGTCGAGGCGGGATTCATCTCGAACCCGAAGGAAGAGCAGAACCTTTCCAGCGCCTGGTATCGCGAAAAACTGTCCCAGGCGGTGTTTCGGGGTATCGATGACTACTTCCAGAAAACGCCCCCGCCAGGCACGTTGCTGGCGTGGCAGAAGCAGAACGGCCGTGGCGATGGCAGTGTCAGTCAGTACCGGATTCGCCGCGGGGATACGCTCTCAGGCGTCGCTCGGGAGAACCAGACAACCGTCAGCGAACTGATGCAGTATAACGGCCTCAATGATGACCGTGTTATGGTAGGGCAAACCATTCGTATTCCTGCATCCTGACACGAGGTCCCCTGGTAACATGCCCTCCATTCGATTACTGACGCCCCGCCTGGCCAACCAGATTGCTGCCGGTGAGGTGGTTGAGCGCCCGGCTTCGGTCGTGAAAGAACTGGTAGAAAATGCGCTCGATGCCGGTGCCCGCCGGGTCGATATCGAGGTGGAGCAGGGGGGTGTCAAGCTGATCCGGGTACGTGACGACGGCATGGGCATAGACGAGACGGACCTTCCCCTTGCGCTCAGCCGTCATGCCACCAGCAAGATTGAAAATCTCGAAGACCTTGAAGCAGTGGCGTCCCTTGGTTTCCGGGGGGAGGCCCTGGCCAGTATCAGTTCCGTTTCCAGGCTGGCACTGACATCACGCACAGAGCGCCAGGAGGCGGCCTCAAAGGTAGAAGTGGAAGGGCGCGACATGGACGCCAGCATTTCCCCGGCGGCCCATCCGGTGGGCACGACGGTGGAAGTCCGGGACCTGTTCTTTAACACGCCCGCCCGACGCAAGTTTCTCCGTACGGAGAAGACCGAGTTCAACCATGTTGAAGAATGCATTCGCCGCCAGGCCCTGAGCCGTTTCGACACCGGTTTTACGCTTCGGCATAACCAGCGTGTGGTCCAGAGCCTCAGGCCGGCTGAGAATCCGCTGGACCGGGAGCGGCGGATTGGCTCTCTATGCGGTCAGCAGTTTATCGACAACGCCGTGGTGATTGATGCTGAGGCTACGGGATTGAAACTTTGGGGTTGGGTTGCCCTGCCGACCTTTTCCCGCAGTCAGGCGGATTTGCAGTACTTTTTTGTCAACGGGCGGGTGATACGGGATCGGCTGGTGGCGCATGCCGTACGTCAGGCTTACCGGGATGTGCTATACAACAACCGTCATCCGGCGTTCGTGTTGTACCTGGAAGTAGATCCCGCGAACGTGGACGTGAATGTCCACCCCACCAAGCACGAAGTACGTTTTCGCGATGGGCGCCTGGTTCACGATTTTATTTTCCGGACGCTTCACAAGGCGCTGGCAGATGTGCGCCCGGATGATCATCTCAAGGGAGCGGTAGCCCAGTCCCACGGTCGGGAAGCTGGTACAGCAACCGGTGGTTTTGGTGTTCAGGCTGCCATGCCTGGCGTTAATCCACAGCCTGCTTCCCATCCGTTTGCAGATTCCGGCGGCAGCCCACAGCACGCTGGGTTCTCCGGAAACCCGAGGCCTCCGCAGCCTGAATGGCAGGCCCGCGATCAGATGGCGTTCTACCAGTCCCTGAACGAGGGCGGTGGAACCGGGGCGCAGCCCGCGATGGCCGACACCGGTGATCTGGCCGTTGCGGCGCCTACGCCACCGCAGGACAGCGGTGATGAGCCGCCGCTTGGCTACGCCATTGCCCAACTGCACGGAATTTATATCCTGGCCCAGAGCCGTCAGGGCATGATCGTGGTGGATATGCACGCGGCCCATGAGCGTATTACCTATGAGCGTATGAAGCGTGCGCTGGAGGCGCAGGACCTCAAGAGTCAGCCGCTGCTGGTGCCGGTTTCCCTGGCTGTCAGCCAGAAAGAGGCGGCATTGGCGGAGACTCATGGTGAAGAGCTTTTGCAGTTGGGATTGAGGGTGGAGCGCATTGGCCCGGAAACTCTCGCCGTGCGACAGGTGCCTGCTCTGTTGCGGGGGGCGGACACCGAGCAACTGGTTCGGGATGTGCTGTCTGACCTGATTGAGAACGGCGAAAGCGACCGTGTGGAGGCGGTGATACATGAATTGCTTGGTACCATGGCATGTCATGGCTCTGTGCGTGCCAATCGGCAACTGACTATTCCGGAAATGAATACCCTGTTGCGGGACATGGAGGCCACCGAGCGCAGTGGTCAGTGCAACCATGGTCGGCCCACCTGGACTGTGGTCACCCTCTCGGAGCTGGACAAATTATTCCTGCGCGGGCGTTAACACCGGTATGACGGCATCAACCGCTAAAGGCACCAAGCCCCTGGCCATATGCCTGATGGGCCCGACTGCCTCGGGCAAGACCGACCTGGCCATCGAACTCTGTCAGCACCTGCCCTGCGATATCATCAGTGTTGATTCGGCGATGATCTACCGGGGTATGGATATTGGAACCGCCAAGCCCTCGCACGAGGAGCTCTCCCAGGCGCCACACCGGTTAATTGATATCTGTGACCCGGCGGAAACATACTCGGCAGCGGACTTCCGTCGCGATGCCCTGCGTGAAATGAACGACATTGTGTCAGCGGGGCGGATTCCGTTGTTGGTGGGTGGCACCATGATGTACTTCAAAGCATTGCTGCATGGTATGTCCAACCTGCCGTCTGCTGATCCAGTCGTCCGGGAGGCCCTTGAGCAGGAGGCGAAGGAGCGAGGCTGGGGTGCCCTTCACCAGGAGCTGGAGCGACAGGACCCTGTGGCGGCGGGTCTCATTCATCAGAATAACCGGCAGCGACTTATTCGGGCACTTGAGGTGATTCGTCTGACGGGACGGCCGATTTCCTCAATATGGCAGGACAAGGCGAGCAGAGGCCAGGCAGAGAACCGTCAGAACAGCGATGGCATTGAGGATTACACCTATTTCACCCAATGGCAGGCAGACGAATCGCCGTCTCTTCCGTATACTGTAGTGCAGCTTGCGATGGCTCCCGCCGAGAGACGGGTGCTCCATGAAAGAATAGCCCTGCGTTTCAACGCCATGCTGAATGCGGGTTTTCTTGATGAGGTCAGGGCGCTGAAGGCCAGGGGTGATCTGAATGCTGGCCTGCCCTCCATGCGTTGTGTCGGATATCGTCAGGGCTGGGCACATCTGGCCGGTGATTATGATTACGACACCATGGTGGACAAGGGCGTTGCTGCTACCCGTCAGCTTGCCAAGCGACAGCTGACCTGGTTGCGAAAGTGGTCCGATGTGGACTGGTTGGATAGTGGCGACAAACTTATGTCCGACACTGCCTTGAAAATTATTGAGTTTCGCACCACATTTAACAATTGAAGTTGACGATCTGCCTTTACTCATAAATAGGAGAATACACATGTCAAAAGGGCACTCTCTACAAGACCCTTACCTCAATGCATTACGCAAGGAACGCATTCCGGTTTCCATCTTTCTGGTCAATGGTATCAAGCTTCAGGGCCAGATCGAGTCTTTTGACCAGTTCGTGATTTTGCTGAAAAACACTGTCAGCCAGATGGTCTATAAGCATGCCATTTCCACTGTGGTGCCCGCGCGGAACGTTCGTATTCCGCCACAGGCTCCGGGCGGAGAAGAATCTGAAGACTGATTTATCCGGGCACACCGGTGTTGTCACCCGCGCTCCCGAAGGGCCCGAAAAGGCTCCCAGGGCCGCGGGTGTTTGTTTTGGTGACAGGTGCAGCCTGACTGATTTGGAGTTGTTACTACTTGTTTGAGCGTCCCGACGTTGGTGAACGGGCGATTCTCGTTCATATCGAGTTTTCCTCACACGAAGAAGCTGAGGATCTGGGCGAGTTCCGTGAACTGGTCTGGTCTGCCGGTGTCGAACCCGTAGGTGTTGTCACCGGCTCGCGCAAGCAGCCCAGCCCGAGACTGTTTGTCGGCGAGGGGAAGCTGGAAGAGATTCGTGATGCCGTGACCGCCAACGAAGCGGATGTGGTGCTTTTCAATCACGCACTCAGCCCCAGCCAGGAACGAAACATTGAGCGTGAGCTGAGCTGTCGTGTGCTCGATCGCACGGGCGTCATCCTGGATATTTTCGCTCAGCGTGCTCGCACCCATGAAGGTAAGCTTCAGGTGGAACTGGCTCAACTTGAGCATATGTCGACCCGCCTTATTCGAGGGTGGACGCACCTTGAGCGCCAGAAGGGTGGTATCGGGTTGCGTGGCCCGGGTGAAACCCAGTTGGAGACGGATCGGCGGTTGCTGCGGGAGCGTATCAAGTCCATTCATCGCCGCCTTGAAAAGGTCCGTAAACAGCGTAACCAGGGGCGTCGGGCCCGGATGCGTGCAGATATTCCAACCGTCTCACTGGTGGGTTACACCAACGCGGGCAAGTCCACGCTGTTTAACCGCATAACAACGTCAACCGTTTACGCGGCGGATCAGCTGTTTGCGACCCTGGACCCGACGCTGAGGCGCCTGGAACTTCCTGACATTGGCCCGGTCGTAATGGCCGACACTGTCGGCTTTATCCGTCATCTTCCCCACAAGCTGGTTGAAGCCTTCCGTGCCACCCTGGAAGAAACCACCGAAGCCTCAATTCTGCTCCACATAATCGACTGCCACGATCACCGGCGTGACGAGAACATGGAGCAGGTGGAAGAAGTGCTGGCAGAAATAGGTGCTGACGAGATTCCGGTGCTGCAGGTTTTCAACAAGATCGACCTGCTGGATAACTTCCAGCCGCGGGTTGAGCGCAACGAAGATGGCGTTCCCGTGCGTGTCTGGGTTTCTGCGGTCACCGGGGAAGGTCTTGAAGGCCTGTTTGATACCATCGTCGAACGATTGGCGGAGGACGTGATCCATCAATTCGTACTGCTGGGCCCGACGGACGGCAAGTTGCGGGCGCTTTTGCATGAAGCGGGCTCTGTCGTGACGGAAAGTCACCGCGATAGCGGGGATTCGGTACTGGAAGTACGCCTTCAGCATCGTGACTGGTTACAGCTTTTGAGCCGCGCTGGCGTGCGCGAAAATGATGTAAGGCTTGAAGAACAACGTACATAGGCCGGCTGTGCTATTGCCGGGGCGCTTATAAATCCCTAGTATTTGCAGCCATTCGATTAGTTTGGAACGGAGAACACTATGGCCTGGAATGAACCGGGTGGAAACCGCAACGACAATGACCCCTGGGGTACTGGTGGTGGTCGTGGCGGAAATGACCAGGGCCCACCGGACCTGGACGAGGCGCTGAAAAAGGGTCTCGACAAGCTCAATCGCTTGCTGGGTGGCAAGGGCAACAAGTCCGGAGGCAGTGGCGGCAGTTCGTCCTCGGGTGGCGCCGGCGGTTTTGGTGCCATCCTGGCGTTGGCGGCCATCATTTTTGCCGGATACGTGGTCTTTCAATCGTTCTACACCGTGAACGAGCAGGAGCGTGCGGTTGTGCTTCGCTTTGGCGAGTTCAGTCGTACTGAAACGCCGGGTCTGCGCTTCAAGGTTCCGTTGATCGATAGCGTTTATCTGGTCCGGGTGACGAACGTCCGGAATGCGGAATCTACAGGCCAGATGCTGACACAGGACGAGAACCTCGTCTCTGTCGACCTTCAGGTCCAGTATCGTGTTGGTGATGCTCAGGCTTATGTGCTGAACGTCCGTGATTCCAACCAGGCATTGGCGTTTGCTACTGACAGCGCCTTGCGCCATGAAGTTGGTAGTTCAACACTTGATGACGTGTTGACGGAAGGTCGTGCCGAGTTGGCCGTTCGCGTGGAGCAGCGCCTGCAGAGCTTCCTGGAAGAATACGGCACTGGCTTGACCATTGTCCGTGTAAACGTCGAGAGCACTCAGCCACCCGATGCGGTGCAGGATGCCTTCCGTGAAGTGCAGCGCGCCCGTGAGGACGAGCAGCAGGTCAAGGAAGAAGCTGAAACCTACCGCAATAAAGTGGTCCCCGAGGCTCGTGGCCGGGCACAGCGCCTGACCGAGGAAGCGGCGGCCTACAAGGAAGAAGTGATTGAGCGTGCCCGTGGTGAAACCTCACGTTTCCTGGCGGTTCTTGGTGTGTATCAGACTGCGCCGGAAGTCACTCGCGAGCGTATGTACATCCAGGCACTTGAAGGGGTTCTGTCGAATACCAGCAAAGTGCTGGTGGACACCCAGAGCAGCGACAATATGATGTACCTGCCTCTGGATAGGCTGACCAACCGTTCCGGTGCCAGCACCGGCAGCCAGAGCGGTTCCGGAAGCTCCGGCAGTGACATCGACATCAAGACCCTGTCAGATCAGGTGATTCAGGAGCTGCGTGGCAGGCAGGATAGTGGCGTTCGGAGGAGCAGATAATGATGGGACCCAAAAGTATTGTGGGCCTTGCAGGCGCCCTGATTGTCGTACTGGTTACGCTCTCCAGTGTTTACATTATCCCGGAAACCCATCGTGGCGTGCTGCTGCGGTTCGGTGAGTTGATCGAAACGGATATTTCAGCCGGGCTTCACTTCAAGGTGCCGGTCATTGATCAGGTCCGGGAATTCGACATCCGATTGCTGACAACGGATCTTCCATCGCGTCAGTATTTGACCATCGAGAAGAAGCCGCTGGACGTCGATTCCTACATCGCCTGGAAAATCCGCAACGTGGATCAGTTCTACCGGGCCACTGGTGGTGACGAATACCGTGCCTCCGAGCTGCTGTTGTCTCGCGTGGATAACGGCCTGCGGGATGAGTTCGGTGTTCGGACCATGGTCGAGGTCGTTTCCGGCCAGCGTGACGAGCTGATGCACACCCTGCGTGACCGGGTGAACGAAACGTCGCTCAAGGAATTTGGCATTGAAGTGGTGGATATCCGCGTCAAAGCCATTGAATTCCCGGGGCAGGTGAGCCAGAACGTCTATCGTCGAATGGCGACCGAGCGCGAGAAGCTCGCGCAGGAATTCCGCTCCCGCGGTCGCGAGTTGGCGGAGGGTATTCGCGCGGATGCTGATCGCCAGCGCACCGTTATCCTGGCGGAAGCCTTTGCCAAGGCTGAGGAAATGCGTGGTGAAGGTGATGCTCAGGCCGCCCAGATCTATGCCGATGCCTATGGGTCTAACAGCGAGTTCTATAGCTTCTACCGCAGTCTGGAAGCCTATCAGAACACCTTTGCCAATGAAGACGACATCATGGTCATCGACACTGATAGCGACTTCCTGAAGTTCCTGAAGGACCCTCAGGGAAACCGCTAACCACGACGATGGTAGTGACAAAACCGGAATACCTCGGTATTCCGGTTTTTTTGTGTCTGCCAACAGTGTAAAATTCTGCCGGTTTTGGTTCGGGTTTTTATCTTTTCCCGAGCATCGCCCTAAATCCTGTGTACTCTCGCGGCAAGAAGCTTCCGCCCCGGGACAGAACGGACAACCGAATCTCATGACAGTATCTGATCGCTGGCTACTGCCTGATGGCGTGGAAGACATCCTTCCGCCATTGGCTGGACAGATTGAATCCCTGCGCCGGGATGTAATGGATACCTGCCAGCGTTGGGGTTACCAGCTGGTTATCCCGCCGTTGATCGAATACCTCGAATCACTTTTCACGGGTACCGGCCACGACCTGGAGCTTCAGACCTTCAAGCTGACCGATCAGCTGACAGGCAGAATGATGGGACTGCGTGCAGACATGACGCCGCAGGCGGCGCGCATTGATGCCCATACCCTCGGCCAGGAAGGTATTACGCGGCTGTGTTATGCCGGCCATGTGCTCCACACCCGACCGCGCCATATGCTGACAGGGCGCACGCCCATCCAGGCGGGTTGCGAGCTGTTTGGTAGCGCCTCCGAATCGGCGGATCTGGAAGTGATCAGCCTGATGCTTGAAACCCTGCGTGTATCGGGTTTGCCCAGAATCCATCTGGATCTTGCCCATGTCGCGATCTACGAGACATTGGTTGGAGAGGCCGGGTTTGATCGCGATACCGGCGCGGCCATTTTTGATGCCATGGCCCGTAAGTCTGTGCCGGAACTGGATGAATTGCTGGGCGGGTGCCCACCGGGTTCTGCTGGCGGCATGCTCAGAGAACTGGCCAGAGTCAGCGGTGGGAAGGATGCCCTGCGTGAGGCAAAGCGCATTCTTGAAGGGGCGCCGGAACCGCTTCGTCAGGCGCTGGATCAACTGGATCGAGTGGCGGATATGCTGTCCGCGAGCTATCCAGAGGTAAGCTTCGGGTTCGATTTTTGTGAGCTTCGAGGATACAACTACCATACCGGGCTGGTGTTTGCGGCCTATGTGCCGGGGCTGTCTCTTATA
>OJGD01000340.1_pt1 | contig 12598 bp, 10 predicted proteins | sample 1594571 | NCBI WGS metagenome assembly OJGD01 (sample SAMN05416771, study PRJEB24817) | seawater metagenome | isolation source: Sea water | place: Canada:Atlantic | collected 2013-11
CTTTTGCACCAGCGCCAGCGCCGCCCGCCGGGCGGAGCGGGGGCCGAGGCCGGGCAGCCGGGCCAGCAGGCCGATCAGCTCATCAAGGGGACCACTGCTCATCCCCGCTCCTATGCTCCGGCGCGGCGCACGATGACCGAGCCGACGGAATAGCCCGCCCCGAACGAGCAGATCACACCCAGATCCCCCGGTTCGAAATCGTCGGAGTGTTTCGAGAACGCGATGATTGATCCGGCGGAGGAGGTGTTGGCGTAATCCTGAAGGATGTTCGGCTGTTCGTCGCGGGTCGGCTCACGCCCCATGACCTTCTTGCCGATCAGGTCGTTCATCGACTTGTTGGCCTGATGCAACCACATCCGCTTGAGATCCTCAGGTGCGATGCCGTTATCGGCCAGATGCGCGGTCATCAATGTCGCCACGATGGGCACCACCTGTTTGAAGACCTTGCGCCCCTCCTGCATGAACTGCATGTCGCGGCGATCCTCGAGCCCGTAAGGGCGGGTGCGGCGCAGGAAGCCGTTATTGTTGCGGATATTGCTGGAAAACTGCGTCAACAGGCGGGTGTCGACGATGTCGAAGCGAATGCCGGTTGCATCCTCGGCCCGTTCGATCAACACGGCGGTGCACACGTCGCCGAAGATGAAGTGACAGTCGCGGTCGCGCCATTCCAGATGGCCCGAGGTGATCTCGGGGTTGACCATCAACACCGATCGGGCGGAGCCGGAGCGGATCATGTCCGCCGCCTGCTGGATGCCGAACGTGGCGGAGGAGCACGCGACGTTCATGTCGAAGGCAAACCCCTCGATCCCCAGAAGCTGCTGAATCTCCACCGCCATCGCGGGATAGGCGCGCTCCATGTTGGACGCGGCGCAGATCACGGCGTCCACGTCGCCAGCGTCGCGGCCGGCCTGTTCCAGGGCGGTGGTCGCTGCCTTGACCGCGATTTCCGCCATAAGCGAGGGTTCGTCGTCAGCGCGTTCACGAAAGCGGGGAAACATGCGGGTGGGGTCCAGAACGCCTTCCTTGTCCAACACGTATCGCTGTTCGATACCCGAGGCGGCAAAGATGAAATCGGCGTTGGAATGGGTCTTGGCCGGTATGTCCCCCGCCGCGATGGCATCGGCATGTTCCGCATTGAAAAGGTCCACATAGGCGTTGAATGCCACCACCAACTCGTCATTCGTGATGATCTGCGACGGAGTGAACACGCCGGTTCCCGTAATGGCGGGTTGGTGCATGGAACGTTTCCTCATGTTTTATGGGCCGAAAGCGGCGGTAGAGATCAGAAGGGCATCTTCATGCCGGGGGGCAGTTCCATGCCCTCGGTCACCTTGGCCATCTCGGCCTGTGCTGCATCGGATGCGCGCGATTGGGCATCCTTGATCGCGGCCAGGATCAGATCCTCGACCACCTCACGTTCCTCCGGCTTGAACAGATCGTCCGAGATGGTCAGGCCGGTCAGCTCCCCCTTGGCGGTGGCACGGGCCGTGACCAGACCGCCGCCGGACTGTCCTTCGACCTCGATGGTGTTCAGACGCTCCTGCGCCTCCTCGACCTTGCCCTGCATTTCCTGCGCCTGCTTCATCAGCTTGCCGATGTCGCCCAGCTGTCCCAGTCCCTTTAGCATGTTGTTCCTCATGTGAATGGAGTGTTGCCTGAATATGTACTGTGCCGACAGGGGCGCGACAAGTTGGGGGCCGCGACGTCGTGGAGAGTGCTAGCTGCGATTCATGAGCATACCGATAATGGTCCCGACGCAGGTCGAGAAAAGATAAGAGAGATTGCTCTGCCAATTTTGAATCATCGATATGTCGGAGGTGTTAGGAACGAAGGCTGGAACAATAGAAAATACTGAAGCTCCAAGCCAGCAAGCCATGGCTATAACCATAACCGACCGAAAAATTACGTGTTGGCCCTTGCGCATTGCCCATCTCCCTGAAGTGGGATGGGTCAGTGTTCACATATCGAACAAAGGAACCATCCCAACATAAGTTGGCTGTGGTTCCTCAATCCGATCCGTCACCCTATGAGCCTAAGATCCTGCGCCGATCATTGCTCAAATCAGAAAAGAGGCAATTCAGTTTTTCTGCCTATTCCACCTTCTGGATTACTCCTAACCTGATTGCTCGAGAGTGACTGCGAGGTATCACGTTGGTCCAGTTATAATGAAAATACGGAGCGTTTTCGTTGATGTCAATACTGGCGAACCATGCGAGCATCGTCATTTACCTGTCACACCTGCATACGATACAAACCCGCATGATCGATCCAGATTTTCTCAATTCCGCGCCCGGCCCGTCGGTCGAGCTTTCCGACTTCGACGTCACCGGACCTCAGCGGTTCTTCAACCGGGAGCTGTCATGGCTGTCGTTCAACTGGCGCGTGCTGGAGGAGGCGGAGAACCCTGCCGTTCCGTTGTTGGAGCGGGTGCGGTTCCTGTCCATTTCGGGGTCCAACCTGGATGAGTTCTTTACCGTCCGCGTCGCGGGTCTGCGCGGGCTGGTGCGGGCAGGGGTGGTCAAACCCTCGGCCGATGGGCTGACCCCCGCGCAACAGTTGGAGCGGATCGACGCGGATGCCCGCGCGCTGATGCTGCGCCAGCAGGAATGCTGGGCCACGCTCAAGCGTCTGCTGAAGGACGTCAATATCGATGTCGTCGGCGTGGACGATCTGACCAAGGTCGATGCGGAGCGGTTGGAGCAGGTCTTCATGGATCAGGTGTTCCCGGTCCTGACGCCGCTGGCCATCGACCCGGCGCATCCCTTTCCGTTCATCCCCAATGCCGGTTTCGCCATGGCGCTGCAACTGCGGCGCGTGGCCGACGGCGCCCCGTTGGAGGCGCTGTTGCCAGTGCCCAATCAGGTCAATCGCTTCATCCGGCTGGAAGGCGGACGCCCCGGTGTTCTGCGGTTTCTGCCGTTGGAGGGTCTGCTGGAACTGTTCCTGACGCGACTGTTTCCGGGCTATGAGACAGCGGGCCTGTGTACCTTCCGCGTCTTGCGCGACAGCGATCTGGAGGTCGAGGAGGAGGCCGAGGATCTGGTGCGCGAGTTCGAGAGCGCGCTGAAACGTCGGCGGCGGGGGGAGGTGATCCGGCTGAAAATCTCGATGAACGCCCCCCCGGACCTGCGCGCGATGATCATCGAGGAACTGCACGCCAATGCCGACGAAGTGATCGAGCTGGGCGGCGTGATCGGGATCGCGGACCTCAGTGAACTGGTGGTCGACGATTATCCCGACCTGCTGTGGAAAAAATACAAGCCCCGCACGCCCGAGCGGGTTCAGGATTTCGAAGGCGATATCTTTGCCGCCATCCGGCAGAAGGACATGCTGCTGCACCACCCGTATGAGAGTTTCGACACCGTGGTGCGGTTCGTTCAGCAGGCCGCGCACGACCCGGACGTGCTGGCCATCAAACAGACATTGTACCGCACGTCCAAGAACTCCCCCATCGTGACGGCCCTGTGTGAGGCGGCGGAGGATGGCAAGAGCGTCACCGCGCTGGTCGAGTTGAAGGCTCGTTTCGACGAGGCCGCGAACATCCGTCTGTCACGTCAGTTGGAACGCGCCGGTGCGCAGGTCGTCTATGGCTTCATCGACTGGAAAACCCATGCCAAGATGTCCACCGTCGTGCGGCGCGAGGGGGAGGATCTGGTCACATATTCGCATTTCGGCACCGGCAACTACCACCCGATCACGGCGAATTTCTACACCGATCTGAGCCTCATGACCTGCGACAAGGCACTGGGCCGCGATGCGACGCGGGTGTTCAACTATGTCTCGGGCTATGCGATGCCCGAAATGCTGGAGAATCTGTACGTCTCCCCCCACAACTTGAAAAGCCACATCATCGACAGCCTGGAGTGGGAGAGCGAGCACGCTCGCGCCGGTCGGCCCGCCGCAGCGTGGTTCAAGTGCAATTCGGTGATCGAGCCGGACATCATCGACGCCATGTACCGCGCCAGTCAGGCCGGAGTGCGGATCGACATGGTGATCCGCGGCATTTGCGGCGTGCGTCCCGGCATCACCGGATTGTCCGAGAATATCCGCGTGAAATCCATCGTCGGGCGGTTTTTGGAGCATAGTCGGATCGCGTGTTTTGGCAATGGTCACGGCCTGCCCTCGGACGGGGCGCGGGTCTATATCTCCTCCGCCGATCTGATGGGGCGCAACCTCAACCGGCGGGTTGAAACGCTGGTGGAGATCAAGAACCCCACCGTGCACGCCCAGATCATCCATCAGGTGATGGCGGCCAATCTGGCGGATGAGGCGCAGACTTGGGTGCTGGACGCCAAGGGCGACTATCTGCGCCCCGGTGCGATCGACGGGGACAAGCCGTTCAACTGCCACGAATTCTTCATGCGCAATCCTTCATTGAGCGGGCGGGGCCGGGCCGGGGCCGGCGATGCACCGCTGTTGACGAAATTGCGGCTGTCCGGCGGTCGCTGAGCCGGGCTTCACGGCTTTTGCCGTGGTCACGGGCGATCAGCAGGCTATCGTGTCCTCGAATAAGATGAGGGGAAGCGCGATGGCGAAGCGGATCAAGCAGTTCGAGGGGTTGGACCTGTCCCGCGTGGGCGTGGTGGATGTCGGCTCGAACTCGGTCCGGCTGGTGGTGTTCGACGGCGCGGCGCGGTCACCTGCGTATTTCTTCAACGAAAAGGTGCTGTGTGGGTTGGGCGCGGGGGTCGGGGCCACGGGCAAGCTGAACCCCGAGGGTCGCCGCTCCGCCCTGTCCACGCTGAAACGATTCGTGGCGCTGGCGGAGCGGATGAACCTGTCCTCGCTGACCTGCGTCGCCACCGCCGCCGTGCGTGAAGCGAAGGATGGCCCAGATTTCGTCAAGCAGGTCGCGCGTGAGACCGGGCTGGAACTGCGCGTGATCGAGGGGATCGAGGAGGCCCGGCTCTCCGCGCAGGGCGTGCTGGTCGGCTGGCCCGATGCGGTGGGCCTGACGGTGGATATCGGCGGCGCGTCCATGGAACTGGCCCGCGTTCACGGCGGGCGGATCGGCACCTGCGTCACGTCCAATCTGGCGCCGCTATCCTTGGCGGACATTCCCGAAAAGAAGCGCGAGAAGGTGATTGCGGAAACCTTGCGCGATCTGCGACAGAAATTGCCGGGCCGGGTGGAGGAGATGTTTCTGGTCGGCGGCTCGTGGCGGGCGATCGCGAACCTGCACATGGCGCGGCGGGCCTATCCGCTGAACGTGTTGCACGCCTACGAGGTCGCGCCCGAGGATTTGCTGGAGACCGCCGAATGGGCGGTGGGGCAGGATGTGGCGGCCTTCAGCGAACTGGTCACGACCTCCGAGGCGCGGCTGTCGCTGGTTCCGCTCGCCTCGCAGGTCTTGCGGCAGGTGATCACGGTGTTCCAGCCGGAGCGTATCGCCGTGTCGTCCTATGGCCTGCGCGAGGGGGTGCTCTATGAACAGATGTCGCCCGAAGCCCGGCAACTGGACCCCTTGATCGAGGCCTGCCGCCACACGGAGATCGCGGCCGCCCGTTTCCCCGGATTCGGTGAGGCGCTGTTCGACTGGGTCAGGCCGATCTTCGCGCTGGAGGAGGAATGGACGCTGCGTCTGATCCATGCCGCCTGTCTGCTGCACGACGTGAACTGGCGGACCCATCCCGATTTCCGGCCCACTGCCAGTTTCGAATCCGTAACGCGGGCCAATCTGGGCGGCATCACGCATCGGGGCCGGGTCTTTCTGGGTCTGATGCTGACCAATCGCTACAAAAGCGGGCGCAGGGTCAGGCCGGATGACGATCTGGTTGCGTTGCTGGAGCCGGAGCAACAACAGCTTGCGGAAACGGTCGGCAGGGCGTTGCGATTGGGCGCGATGCTGACCGGGGCGTCTGTCGATGCCCTGAAACAGTCACGACTGATTCTGTCCGACAGCAAGCTGGTTCTGGTTCTGGATGGCACGATGGGCGCCCTGCGCGGTGAGGTGGTGGAGAAGCGTTTGGCCAAATTAGCGGCGAATCTGGGCCGAGATTTCAGCATTCAGGTCGAATAACCGTGCAAAACCGGCAGTTTGGCCCAAAAGCAAAACGGACCGGCAATGCCGATCCGTTCAGAAAGTCTCCCCAGACTTGGGCCGTCTATGCGGTGTGTCATCCAACAATAAACGGACTTTTCCCTCGCGTCACCCCGAAACTTTCTTTCCGGTGTAAAAACTGGCGAGATGATGGGCAAGGATGCCCTATTAACAGGCAGATGAAATGACGGCGACAGATGCTGCGTCTGTGGCCCGTTGCTGCCCCATTGCTCCATCGTGCGGGCTGCACTAGACCGGGTCCGAAACCGATTGTCGGAGAATACGGATGCGTCTGTCGCGATACTTCATGCCTGTCCTCAAGGAAACGCCGGCCGAGGCGCAGATCGCCAGTCATCGCCTGATGCTGCGGGCCGGAATGATCCGGCAGGCCAGCGCCGGAATATATTCCTGGCTGCCGCTGGGCCTCAAGGTGCTGCGCCGGTTGGAGCAGATCGTGGATGAGGAACAGCAGCGCGCGGGCCACCTGCCGATGCTGATGCCCACGATCCAGTCCGCGGACCTGTGGAAGGAATCGGGCCGCTACGAGGATTACGGCAAGGAAATGCTGCGCATCACCGACCGGCATGACCGCGACATGCTGTACGGCCCCACGAACGAAGAGCTGATCACCGACATTTTCCGTCGCGATGTCGGCTCCTACAAACAGTTGCCGCTGACGCTCTATCACATCCAGTGGAAGTTCCGCGACGAGGTGCGCCCGCGCTTCGGCGTGATGCGGGGTCGGGAATTCCTGATGAAGGACGGCTACAACTTCGACCTGACCAAAGAAGACGCGATGCACGCCTATAACCGTCACATGGTCACATATCTGCGTACCTATGAGCGGATGGGCCTGAAGGCGATCCCGATGCGGGCGGATTCCGGCCCGATCGGTGGTGAGAACACGCATGAGTTTCTGGTTCTGGCCGACACCGGTGAGAGTGAGGTCTTCTATGACAGCGCCGTCACGGATCTGAGCCTGGGCGCGCGGGACGTGGATTATGACGACGTGGATCAGTGCCGCGCCATCATGCAGGAGTTCACCACCCCCTATGCCCGTACGGACGAGACGCATGACGAGGCCACCTTCGCCGAGGTGCCCGAGGATCGTCGCAAGACCGCGCGCGGCATCGAAGTGGGACAGATCTTCTATTTCGGCACCAAATATTCCGAGCCGATGGGCGCTACCGTTCAGGGGCCGGACGGCAAGCCGGTGCCGGTGCACATGGGCAGCCACGGCATCGGCGTCTCCCGTCTGGTGGGCGCGCTGATCGAAGCCAATCACGATGAGAATGGCATCATCTGGCCCGAAAGCGTCGCCCCCTATGGCGTGTCGATCGTGAACCTCAAGCAAGGCAATACCGATACCGACCGGGTGTGCGAGGAATTGTACGCGACCCTTGGCAAGGCCGGGATCGAAGTGCTGTACGACGACCGTGAGGAACGGGCCGGGACCAAGTTCGCCACCGCCGACCTGATGGGCGCACCGTGGCGGATCACCGTCGGGCCGCGCGGGTTGAAGGACGGCGTGGTCGAACTGACCTCGCGCCGCACGGGCGATGCGCAAACGCTCGACCCGCAGGCGGCGGTGGAGCGGCTGAAGGACATCTTCACAGGGCTGTGACGTTTCCGGCCCGGTTGGTGAAAGCCGGCCGGGCCGCACTACCTCCCCCTCATACAGAGGAGGATTTGATATGAAATATGCATTGTTTACGGCGATGATCGCGGCCGCCCCGGTGCTGGCCCAATCCAACGATCCCGTGGCGCAAAGCGCGCCGAATGTTCCGGAATTCACCCCCGCCTTTCCCGAGCAGACCCGCGCCCCCGAAAGCCTGAGCGGTATCGAGTTGCAAACCACCGAGGTCGCGGGTGGGTTGAGCCACCCCTGGGGCATCGCGGTGCTGCCCGGTGGCGGCTATCTGGTGACGGAGCGCAGCGGGCAACTGCGCGTCATTGATGCGGATGGCAATCTGGTGGCGGAGCCTGTCAGCGGCCTGCCGGACTTGCTGGCCGAACAGCAGGGTGGCCTGCTGGATGTCGAACTGGCCCCGGATTTTGCACAGACGCGCCACATCTACTTCACCTATTCAAAACCGCATCCGGATGGCGGATCGTCCACTGCTGCCGCGCGTGCGACCCTGTCGGACGATCTGACCGCGCTCAGCGATGTGGTCGATATCTTCGTACAGTCGCCGCCCTCGCCGAATCCGATGCATTACGGGTCGCGGGTCGTGCCGAACGGGGATGAAATCTATGTCACCACCGGTGAACATTTCGTGCCGCAGGAGCGCGTCTTCGCTCAGGATCTGGACAAGACCTATGGCAAGATCGTGCGTGTCACCGCCGATGGCGACGCGGTGGAGGGCAATCCGTTCACCGGTCAGGACGACGCGCTGCCTGAGATCTTCAGCTACGGTCATCGCAACATTCAGGGGGCGGCAATACGCCCCGATACCGGGGAGTTGTGGGCGATCGAGCATGGCCCGGCAGGGGGGGATGAGTTGAACCGGATCGCGCCGGGCGAAAACTACGGCTGGCCCGTCGTCAGTTATGGTGAGAATTACGACGAAACCCCGGTTGGCACCGGCGGTGCCGACCACGCGGCGGAAGGCTTTACCGAGCCGCGCTATTACTGGGACCCGGTGATCGCGCCGGGGGGCATGGTCTTCTATCAGGGTGATGTCTTCGCGGATTGGCAGGGCGATGTGCTGATCGGCTCACTCAACCCCGGTGCGCTGGTGCGGCTGGAAATGGACGGCGACACCGTGGTGGGTGAGGAACGCCTGCTGACCGATGTGGGCCGGGTGCGCGACGTCGCGGTGGACGCGGACGGGTCCTTGCTGGTGCTGATCGACGCGGATGATGGCGCGGTCCTGCGGGTCACTCCTGCGAACTAAGCCATCGGGCGGACCCCGTGCGGCGGTTATGCTGCGCGGGCCCCGCCAAGCAGCAGCCTCGCAGCCCCTTGACCCCGGAGAGGGGCGAACGCATTGTCCGCGCGGGCATCAAGGCCGGAGGACATCATGGCAGGCAGTGCCACCCCCTTTGCATCTTTCGAATGGTTGATCGCGTGGCGCTACCTGCGCGCGCGCAGGCGCGAGGGTGGCGTCAGCGTCATGACCTGGATCAGCCTGATCGGCATCGCGCTGGCCGTGTTCGCGCTGATCGCGACGCTGTCCGTCCGCTCCGGCTTTCGCAGTGAGTTCGTGGCGACGATCCTGGGGGCCAACGCGCATGTCCAGGTTCTGCAAACGCCCTATGCGACCGAGACGGGGCAAGTGATCCGCACGCTGGACGACTACGACGTCAGGGCGGATGCTGTCCGGCAGGTTCCGGGCGTCACCCGTGTGGCCCCCACCGTGCGGGGTGAGGTTCTGGCCTCGGCCAACGGGCGCAATGCCGGTGTGCAGGTGCTGGGCCAGACCATCGCGGACATAAAGACCCTGCCGCTGCTGGCCGAGCCGGAGGTCAGTTATGGCAGCATCGACGATCTGACGAACGGGATCGCCATCGGCACCGGGGTCGCCAACCAGTTGGGCGTTCTGGTCGGGGACCGCGTACAGATCATTTCCCCCGACGGGGTGCAGGGGCTGATGGGGACCACGCCGCGTACTTCGACCTACGAGGTCGTCCATATCTTTCAGGTCGGGCGCTACGACATCGACCGCATCCGGGTCTACATGCCGCTGGCCGAGGCGCAGCGATTCTTTAACCGTGACGGCGTCGTGGACGAACTGGAAGTCCTGGTCGAGGATCCCGAGGATATCGACGATCTGGTGACGCCGATCCTGGCCGCCGCAGGGGCGGGCACCTATTCGTGGACATGGCTGCAATCGTCGGGCGGGTTCCTGCGTGCGTTGGAGATGGAGGACAACATTATGTTCGTCATCCTGTCCATTCTGGTGTTGATCGCGACGCTGAACATCACTTCGGGCCTGATCATGCTGGTCAAGAACAAGGGCCGCGACGTCGGCATCCTGCGCACGATGGGTCTGTCGCAGGGGTCGATCCTGCGGGTGTTCTTCATTTGCGGATCGGGGATCGGTCTGATCGGCACGACACTGGGTGTGATTCTGGGCTGTGCGTTCGCGATCTATATCGACCCGATCTTCGGGTTCGTGAACTGGTTGCTGGGCGGCGGGGTCTGGGACCCCTCGGTCCGGTTCATCAGCGAACTGCCCGCAGAATTGCGGCTGGTGGACGTGCTGCGCGCGGCGGCGCTGTCGCTGGGGCTGTCCTTCGTCGTGACCTATTTTCCGGCGCGCCGTGCCGCGCGCATGAACCCGGTGGAGGCGTTGCGCTATGAGTGATCCGGTTCTGAAACTGACAGGCATCTCCAAGACCTATAACGAGGGGGAGCCCGGTGAAATTCGCGTCTTGCGCGATCTGGATCTGAGCGTCGGACGCGGTGAGATCGTCGGACTGGTTGCGCCATCCGGTTCGGGAAAATCGACGCTGCTGCACATCGCGGGTCTGCTCGATTCCACCGATAGCGGCACGGTAGAGATCGAGGGGCAGGACGCCACGCGGCTGGGCGATCGTGCCCGTACACGGCTGCGCCGGTCCACCATCGGGTTCGTCTATCAGTTCCACCACTTGCTGCCCGAATTCACGGCGAGCGAGAATATCGAGCTGCCTCAACGCGCCGCGGGCGTGGGCACCGCCGCCGCACGGGCGCGGGCGAAGGATTTGCTCAGTTCGGTCGGTCTGGCGGATCGGATGGGCCATCGCCCCTCGGAAATGTCGGGCGGGGAACAGCAGCGTGTGGCCTTCTGCCGGGCGCTTGCGAACAATCCCGGCCTCCTGCTGGCGGATGAACCGACGGGCAATTTGGACCCGGACACGTCCGAGCAGGTGTTCGCAGTCCTGATGGGTCTGGTGCGTGACACGGGGCTGTCTGCGGTGATCGCGACGCATAATCTGGAACTGGCTGGTCGGATGGATCGGACGCTGCGCCTGACATCGGGGGCGGTTCAACCGGTCTAGCCCCAGGTTGTTTTCAGTCGCAGGCTGCCTTCAGGCGCAGCCAGTCCGCGTCGTCCAATGCGGGGGTGTAGACGGCGGGGCCAATGCTGTCGCCCGCCTGCAAGGTCTCGATCCGGGCGCGGGGTGCACCATATTCGTTCAGCAGCAGGCTGACCGGCAGACTGGGCAGTTGCGCCGCCGTCAGCAGACGCAGGGCCGCGCTGTCGGCCTGAGGGTCGCGCAGACTGGCGCTGATCAGCGCCTCCAGAACATCGTCATGACGCGCGCGCGGCAACACCTCGGACGCGGCCAGACGGACCGTGCCGATCAGTCCCAGCGTCTGCGTTACAACCTGTCGATCCAGTTTCAGATCATAGCGGGCCTGAGCCAGTGCCAGCAGCCCGGCAATCTGCTCGGGCTGATCACTCAGATCGACGGCATTGGCGTTCAGCAGGACCAACGCACCGGGCAGGCTGAGCACGGGTGGCCCGTCGAACCGGACCAGAACCGGGCGGATGGCCGTCGCGCCGGGGTCGAGCCGCCCGTGGATGCGCAGCAGCAAGGGATGCCCGCGCGAGGTACGTAACCCGGCCGATCCGTTCACCCGGCAGAACCGCGCATCGTCGGCCTGCATCCGGTCGGTCGCCAGCGCGATGGCGACCCGTTCCCATGTGACATCGTCCACGCGCTGCATCAGGAATGTGGCGATGGGCTGTCGTGCCAGCAGCACGGCGCCGATCAGCACCACCAGAAACAGCAGCGTCGGCGCCAGAAGCTTGATCCGCCGACGCTCGACGATTTCACGCTGAGCATCGCCGCGCACCGCCCGAATCGCGGAGATCATGTCGCGATCGTCGAGCGACAGCGTTTCCTGACAGTCGGGGTCCGGGGTCAGGACGAGGCCGTGCTCATCGCTACCCAGTTCCTCCAGCGCGGCGAGGGACCAGTGGCCCCACGGCTCCTCCTCCATGCTCATCAGGGTCAGGGTGGCATTACCGAAACTGACCACGACCTCGCGCGGGTCCTCATCGGGCGACGAGCGCCACAATCCGACGGCTTCGAGCCGTTGATACTGATCCAGTGCGGTCATCGCTTGCCTGTTCTGCCTCGCCTCACATCTAGCGCGTTTGCTGGATGAGGCGAGAGATCACATTCCTTGGGGTTTCCGAAATACAGCAGGCAACCCACGGGAACTATGGAAAGCTCTTATTCCTGACGCAACTGTGCCCAGCCCTCAGACGTTGGAGAGGTAGGAGAGACAGGAGGCCGAGATGAGTGATTTTTCCGATAAGACCAGCCTGGCGCGGGCCGGGGCGCCTGATCTGACGGCCGGGACGCCTGATCTGACGGCCGGGCATGACCCGGACGGCACGTTGCCGGATTTCCTGCAAAGCACGCCTGACGGGCTGAGATGTGTGGAATGCGGTGCAATTGCCGAGGATGTGGAGCATCTGACGCACAAGGACGACTGCCCCTACGCCGCCTGAGCATGTCGCGCCGCCGGTGGCGGCGGCGCGACAGGGGATCAAATGCGTTCGATGGCGATGGCGATGCCCTGACCGCCGCCGATGCACATGGTGATCAGGCCGTAAC
>OJGD01000346.1_pt1 | contig 12225 bp, 12 predicted proteins | sample 1594571 | NCBI WGS metagenome assembly OJGD01 (sample SAMN05416771, study PRJEB24817) | seawater metagenome | isolation source: Sea water | place: Canada:Atlantic | collected 2013-11
TACGAGATTGCCTCTTGTCTCGTGGGCTCGGAGATGTGTATAAGAGACAGTACCACAACTGCTGCGGCTCCGGTTCAGAGTAACAAGCGGCTGGACTATGTGCCTGTCGGTGATTATCGGTTTGCTTTGGAAGATGTGACGTTTGAAGAGATGTTAGATAATGTCGCTGAGTCGTTAGGCGTGTCATGGAAATATGATAGCAAGGTTGGTGTTCAGTTCTATTTTTACGAGACAGATTATTTGGTGATAGAAAATAGCCCATTAGAGAGATCGTTTAATGCTACATCTACTAATAAAAGTGGGATTTCTACGTCGGGTGAAGGCGGTTCCAGTGAGACAAATCAGACGCTAAATGTTGATTTAGCTGGTGACTTTTGGGCAGAGCAAGAAAAGTCGCTTGAAGGATTAATATCACCGTTTGGTCAAGTTGATGTGAATCGTAGAACTGGGTCTGTGATTGTTACTGATTCGCCGGATATGATTGCTGAAGTTGAGCAATATATCAATTACGTTAATAACATGATGGATCTTGAGGCTGAAACTAAACTAACGATAGTTAGGTTTACTCAAGATTCATCGAGTGATCTTACGTTCACTATTGACGCTGTTTATGAAAAAGTGGATCGAATGATCGCTTCTGGCTTATCTCCTACTAGGGGTGGTGCTGAGGCTCTTAGCAGTATAGGTCTTAGTGTGACCGATCCAACGAGCAGATGGAACGGTAGCCAGTTGTTTCTTGATGCGCTAGCTAGCGAAGGCAACGTTACGGTGATGCGTGAGAAAGAAGCTCCTATAAAAAACTACACAATGTTTCAGTGGAAAAAGGGGGCTAACTTTAAGTACTTTGAGAGCATCACTAATACAGATACGGCTAGCGTTGGATCTTCGCAAACAGCGGAAATCAGTGAAGAATTTTTAGGTATTGGTATTTCTCTGCATCCACGAATAAGGAACAAAAGTAAAATTACTTATGACATTATTGTTTCGCAGAATGATCTTGTTGCATTGCAGGAAACGACTATAGGCGATACAGAAACAACACTGCCGCAAACTACCGGAGAAGATGTTACCGCATTGGTAGATATTAAGAATGGTCAAAGCAAGGTGATTCTTAAATATACTACGAGCAAAAGTGAGAGGGAAAATTCGGGGCCGATTTCGCCAGGGAATTGTTATGGCGGTTGTAATCGTTCTAGCTCGGAAGAAAATGAATACATATTATATATCCTAACAGCGAGCGTTAAATAACGATGTCTTCCAGCGTTAGAGATTTATTTGACAATTTCTTTTCGTCATTTAAGCCCGCCGATGATTATCTAATGGTGGACAGTAGGCATATTTTCAAAAAGCCTGTCTTCGAGAAAATAGGGAAGAATCGGTTTGCTTTCGGTCTAGAGTGGTATTGCCAAAGCTTTGTAACGCCGTACTCCGTTAGATTTTCTGCCAAGTCTTCATCTTCTAATAGCGCAGTAGTTGTAGGTGGGAAGCTCCCGCAAGACGTTTCTTTGATAGGTGTTCCAGCTAAAGAAGAGAAGAGTGTAAATGCCTACTCTGGGGCAGCAATAGTCGCCCGTAAGTTTGATACAGCTATTGTTATCTGCAAACTGCCTTCCGGCCTGTGGTGGTTGTCTGCAGCAGTTAAAAACCAGCCTATTGAAGACTTGGATGTAGTGGAAAGTTTTGAAATTGTACTAAACAGGGCGATGGAGTTGGTTTTTGATTACCCCGATTTTGATGTCTACGCAAGTGCTGAAGTTTTAGAGAAATTTGAAGGTGTATGTAAAGGAAAATTGATAGAAGAAAGGTCGTTGGGCGATTTGCTTGCTGTAGATAATTTCGAGCAGTCAGCAATAAAAGTCGTTAGCGGAAAAACGCAAAAGATTATGGTATCTGTTAGCGTTGTGGTGTTTGCGGTTTTTCTCGTCGCGTTTTTTAGGGAGCCAATTTTAGAGCTTATTAGTTCTCCGTTTTCTAGTTTTGAGGAAGAAAAAAATAGAGAGGCTTGGATTAATCAAAACGCCAACGAAAAAAGAGCTGTCGTTGACGATTATAATAAATATGCAGCGACGAAACCTTTGAATAACTGGATTACCAAAATGGGATTGACGTTAGACGGCCTTCCTGCGAGAGCGGGTGGCTGGACGCTGACCAAGATGGAGTGCGGGGCAGGCAACCCTAACTGCTCTATTACGTGGTCTAACCCTAAAGGCGTTGGTACTTACGAATCTTTGCGAAGTCGAGTTGAAGGTTTAGGCCACCTTAATTTAGTTAAGCTCGATATGGTTAAACAGACGATAGCAATCAGGAACCACAACCTCGAATCGTTTGAAGAGAGAACAGTTAAGGAAAGTATCGAACAACTGCCATCTAAGGAAGAGTTTTATTATAGACATGTGTCTGCTATGCAGGCTATTAACGTTATTGAAGGCGTGAAATTTGAATTTGGGAAAAGCAAAGAAAGCAGTTTTGTTAATGCGCCGCCGCCATCTTTGGGCATTACTGGTGATGATTGGTCGTACCCTAAATTTCAGTATGGTATATGGAGCTTGAGCGGTAAAAGCGTTCCAGTTTTGCTAGGCAGTATGGGGCTTCTGGATAGCGAAGTGTTTTTTGGTAATAAATTAGACCTAACGTTTGATCATAATAGTACTACTAAAAATATTAGTGTTAGTTGGGAAGTTGAAGGTTATTACATGAGTAAGGCGGGATTATGAGTATTGGATATTTTGGTAAATTGTTTTTGGCAATTCATTGTTTGTTTCTTTCGACTGCAATATTTGCGGGGGTAGATCCTAATGAGATGGACGAGTCCGGTGGCGATTATGTCGGCTTAGTTGAGGATTTAATTAAACAAGCCAGGGAATTGAAAGCAGGCGTTGACGCTCCTGTGGCCGCCTCGAATACCTCCGCAATAATCGAGATAGATGATACTGAATCTAGCTCAGATGGAGAGGAAGCATATTACGTTGGATTTTTTAGCGATATGGAAAGCAAGGTGGCCCGCGTTTATTTTATGGGCGTAGTAAGCGACTACAGCAGCGGCGATTATTTGCCCGATGGGTCAATGGTTGAAAGTATCGCCGCGTCTTCGCTTTCTGTCTCGAAAGTACGTTTGAAGGCAGATGGAGATGCTGTAACAGAAAAATCAAGAATGTTCATAACGTCTATTAGAAAAGTGGAGGCTCTTAAGGCTAGTAACATTGATCCTTCGCTTTCTACATCGATGCCGTACAGTCTTCCGTTTCAATAGTATAAGTAGGATCGATATGACTGATTTAGTAGCAGATAGAACCGAAATTGATAATTTGAATAGCAGCGCTTTAGCGGCGTTAAGTGGTAAGTCGATTGAGGTATCTAAGGCAGCGATTACAATGAAATCCCAGCTCTCAACTCTGTTTGGAGCATGGGAGTTACTTTCGGTTGATGACTTTATTCCACTAAAGGCAGAGGTGTCGAAAAATGTGGCAATTATTGGTAGTTCTGCAGAAAAGACTGCAGTTATCCTTATAAGTTCCAGTAGGTATCCTAATCAGAATTATTTTGCGGCTACAGCGGCTTGCCGCAAACATAACTATACATATCAGCTAAGTTTAACAACGCCTGCAATTATCGAATCACTAGCGGAGGTTGATCGTGGCGATAGCGAACTGTCTGATGATGAAAATGTTAAGCTGTTAAATGGCTTGATTACTGAAGCTCAAAATATAGGCGCGGCCGATATTTTTATCGATATAGACGAAGGGGATAATTTTAAGGCGTCGTTTGAAATAGATACGGATAAGGTTGATTTTCAAGACTATACGCGAGCGCAAGTTACGGGAATGATGCGATATTTTTATCAGCAAGTCGCGGATCAAGAAACACTACAAGATCCTATTTTTGACATGGAATCGTCGCAGTTTGCTACGGGAGATGGCATTTGGAACGGTAAAAAATTAAGGCTTCGTTATCAGTGTAAAAAAGCTTATCCCGAAGGAACGGATTTTGCGATAAGACTGTTAAATATGGAGGCTGATGAAGGCTTTAATAGTATCGATGATCTGATGGTGTCGAGGGATCAGCAGGCGCTAATAAGAAAAGTCATTACAGGTGAAAAGGGCGCGATTATATTAATTGGGCAAACCGCTTCGGGAAAAACAACAACAATAAAAGTGCTTCTTACTGAAATGTTAAATCGTAAGAATGGCTTAATAATACGATCAATAGAAAGTCCACCGGAATATATTATTCCTGGTGTTAGGCAGTACGTTGTTAGGGAGTCTAGGGATGATGATGAAAGTTCGTTTGATGAGGCTAGTAAAGAGGTTTTAAGAATGAATCCCCATTTAATATTCATGGGAGAAACTAGAAGTAAAGCAACTGCAGGGTTTTTGCGTAAAGTTATTGATTCAGGTCACGGAGCATTAACCACATTACACGCTACGGGCACCTATGGCGCGTTTTCGCGGTTGGAATCTGAGGGCTATCGGCGCGATGTATTAGCTCAAGACGGCAACATTAATGCTTTGATTTATCAGCAACGATTACCAAAAACATGTACCCATTGCGGTATTTCACACAATGATTTTGTAGAAAAATATAGCGAAACTAATGGCGACGAAAGCAAAACAATACGAAGGCTGAAGTTGTTGAATAGTGATTTGTCAGACGTCGTTCACGTTAATAGAACGGGTTGTACACATTGTTACAGTCGAGGGATCAGCGGCACGATAATTACTATGGAGCTAGTCACTCCTGATAGTAAATGCCTTGAGAGTGCCAGAAAGGAAGATGAGCGTGGGTTTAATCAAGCGTGGGTCGATGTTTGCAAAACAAATAATTTTGGTGATGCGGTAGAAACGCATACTTATCATGCTCTGCGTTTAATGCTTGAAGGTGTGGTGTCGCCGGAACGCTATGAGGAAAAATATGGTGAAATTAATTTGGTGGGACTTGAGCAGCGGTGTAGGGCTTGGCGTGTTGGTGATGACTTCCACGCAATAGCTAACCAGGAATAACAGATGAAACCTAAACAGTCTAAAAAAGCCAGTTCACAACAACGATTGAATATCTATAAGTTGCTGGCAGATTACACAAAAGTTGATTCTAGTCAGCAGGCTAATTCACTTGTTTCTATTTTCAAAAAGGTTGGTAAAAGAAAGCAACAATTTAAAGAGAAGGATGCATGGTTTTATAATTCTATTATAGCAATGGTGGAGCAGCAGAATATTTCTGTAATCGATGCCTTCGGCTCGTTGATACCAGAAGACGAATTTATGGCGATACAGACCGTGAAAGCGGACAATATTAGTGAAGGGTTGGCTCTAGCAATCGGTAGAGTAGAGCGAAAAAAAGATTTGTCATCAACACTGATTCTTATTATTGGTTATCCGTTGTTTAGCGCAGCTATAGCCGTCGCTGTTTTGTATATAAACCTCGTTAGCACGGTGCCTGCTTACTCAAGTATTTTAGATCCTAGCAAGTGGCCTAGCTCGGCTCAAAATATACTTGTGTATTATGCGATAATAGTAGAATACGGGATCTTGTCGCTGATAGTAGCCACGTTAGCTGTTGTAGGAATTATGTTTTCGATGCGCGTTAGGCATATCGGCTTTAGAAATGTATTAGATAAAATTCCTCCGTGGAGTATTCAAAAGAGAATGATGGCTGCGGTGTTTATTGAATCGTTTGGAGAGCAGTTAAAAGCTGAAGTGCCTCCGTCGATAGCGCTTCAGAAAATACACAAACTTTCTGCGCCGTATTTACGAGTCTATATCGAAAAGATGCAGCTAAGATTAACAATGAATTATTCATTGGAAGAGGTTTTTGATGTTGGGTTATTTGATAGGGAAACGATGGGTAGAATTCGAGATTTTTCATCTCGGAAAGCTCAGTTTCCTACGATCTTAGCTGGCATTGGAGAGCAGTCATTTGAGAAAGCTAAAATGACAATTAAGGTGTTTGCTTTTTTGTTCGGCCTGGGACTTATGTTGTTTGGAAGTATGTCTAACACGTATATAAGTTTGTCTGGGCAATCGATACAAGACGAAGTGAAGAAGCAATATTTAAGAAGACGTTAATAAATTACATTAAACTAGGAGTAAATTATGAAGAATAGCTTGCAAAGAAAAAAGCAGGGCGGTTGGCTTGATATTAGTTTGGGCACGGTATTTACGGTGGTCGGAATAATGTCTGCAGCGGCTTTATTTGGAGCGGCAGCGTTGTATAGCTCAGCCGATAGTAGTGTTGTAGAGACTAAATCAAGATCAATCGTAAGTGATGTTAAGTCGGTTTATCGCAATTCAACTGATTTATCAGCATTGACTAACACTACCGCTATATCAGCTAAGATCATTCCTAAAGATTGGATTACTGGTACGTCTACTGCGCAAAACAATAACGGCGGTATTGTAACTCTAGTATCCGAAGATGTTGTTGGAACAGATGATGGTTTTTCACTTCAGCATACCTTGTTCGATGAAGATGAATGTTTGAACTATGTTAACGGAATGTTTGCTGATTCCTATCAGATCGATGTTGACGGAACTACAGTTAAGACTGCTGGTGGATCAACTATCAATGCTACAGCGCTGAGCACTTCATGTGGCGATAGTGGTAGTAACACTGTTAAAACTGTACACACCAAATCGTAAGGTGATCCTGATGAAACCAGCAAAACGAAGAAATGGAGTTAAAACACTTAAGAAACAAGGTGGTTGGCTCGATATAACTCTGTATATCGTTTTGGCGGTTTCATCTATTTTGGCAGTTAATAAAGCTTATGAAGCTGAGAGAGATTTACAAGAAAGTATCTCTGTCGCAACCGGAAATAAAAATGCCCAAGTTGTCAACGCGGTAAGATCGATAGTCGCCGTTGAAAACACTTCTTTGGTGGCTGGGACTTATAATGGTTTGGATTGGCTCAAAGATGCGTCTTGTGGAGGCTCTGCAGCGCAAGCACATATATTGTGTGAGATTGGCGAAAGTCTGCCGTACGGCCTATCCTATACAACCGTTGTAACAAATGCAGCGGGCGTGGTAACTGCAACAATAACATTTGGCGCACCAACAGATTCAGACGGTGTTCAGCCAGTAATAGCCAGTATTATTGAGCTGGCAATGAATGGAGCCAGCAATGCGTTTTGGACTCCTAATAATCAAACGTATTATGCAACGTCGGTGGATAACACAACCAATGTGATTTCGTCGGTCGTTAGTAATTCTGTGGCAAACAATGAATTTATTACAAGAGATGGATCTGCTGGCCCAACAGCTAATCACGATTGGAACAATTTCAATTTAACAGGGATTGGGGCGCTTAGCTCTACGAGCCTGACTACTGGGACTATTGCAACAACTGGCAACGTTACGGTCGGCGGCACGATTTCAGGGCCTAACGCGGCGTTCTCTGGCCTTCTCGCAGGAAACCTTGGGGTATTAGCTAATACCCAAATAAATGGTGGCTTGAACGTCAACGGCACTATTAATTCCGGTGGGAATATTACTACTTCTGGAGAAGTTCAGTCTGCAACTAATGTAAGAGCGGCTAATGCATTGATTGGTGGAATAGGTGTATTAACGAACAACTATGCTGAAGGAGGGGGTTGTTTTACCAAGTTCATTGGAACAACGTCTAATGGAACCTTTCTTTCCTGTGTAAACGGTATATGGGTCAAAGGAACTGGTTTCTCTGGTTATCAAGTAGTTACAAGTGGCGTGTCAGGCTGTCGCGGGACTGCAATTGCGGCCTGTCCTGCTGGTAAGTTTCCGGTCGGCGGTGGCGGTAGGTTTATCAGTAGTTGTGGCTGCAGTGAGTCATTTCGATTTGTCGTAGAAAACCGTCCATTATCTAACACATGGCGATTTAGAACAGAGTGCGGGACTAGCGTTTCTTATGCAATATGCGGATCAATATAGTTCAACAGAATCAGTTTAGAAATCAAAACAAGATAGGCACTCAAAAATCACCTTCGTAATAAGGTCAGCCGTTAAGTTCTAAGAAAATATTTTAACGGAGTGTGTTTATGCGAGTGGCAATGAATGCTCAAACTGGTCAGCCTGTGCGGGCCGATGGCGAGCCAATAGTATCAAGTGGCCCGAATGGTAATTTCCTTCATGTACTTCCTAGATTGTGGTTGCCATACGATAGCGTAGAGGTCACATTGGTTTCGGTCACTATCCCCGAGTTAGATTTTGACGGAGGGGATCTAAAGTATATTCCATCGCGGCCATATCCGAACGGGCGTTACGTTGTTTTTGGATCAATGGAAACAAAGCTAGGTTTTTTTATACCGCTTAAAGATGCTTTACCAAAATCACTTTCTATCGAGTACATGTATGTTATAGAAGGCGAGTTTAAAACTGCACATACATCTTCATATCTTGAGGCGCAACATATCCAGGTACTCGATATGCAATTCCCTGAAGTGGGGTCAAGCAGCTATTCAACAGAAAGGTGTATGCCGCTGTTTATTTCCCATGACGAGTATCGTGGTATCTTTGAGAAAAAGTATAGCCAGCAGGTATATCGATACGGCCATCCGACACTTGAGGGGTCCAGCGATCATGTTGCTAGCGATGAGGATCTGGCGGCTAACAGATATGATCGGGATCTGTGGGAATTAATAACGAACGAAAGTCTGTCACCGCTACACCACGGGTTTGTTCATGCGACTGAATATGAAGAATTTATTCCGTTCAGGGATAAGGGCCAATCAGCAGTAATAAGTGCTTTTAATGCAGAGCATGAGAAAAATGCCGTTGTGGTATTTCCACTGCATAAATTATTGTTGGCAACCAAGTTAGCAATAAGGTATCCAATCAATGCATTTCCCAGTGATCAGTATCCAGCTTCGCAACATCCGGCTATGAAAATGTTGTGCAACTGGTGGAATGACAACGAAAAAGTTTTAGAGGATCTTCGCGTTGCCCAAAGTTGTCAGATTTTTGTAAGAATGAATAATGATGACGAATATCACGACGTCGATCTCCAAGTCCCAACATTCCAAGTTTCCACATACCATGATGATTTCAAAAAATGTTCGGCGCGTATTGGGGAGCATTTTATATTGCTGTTTATGCTGGGTAATGCAGCCTGTGAAGAAAACGGCGAAGGCTGGGCCGTAACAAAAACAGTCGATGGTAATAACTATGAGGCCGTGGGAATGCCTGTTTCTGAAATAGATGTCGGCTATGAAACTGTATCCAACATGGCAGAGATCCCAACAAGATATAGTAAGATTTTAAATCATTATCGAAAGTAGGCTGGGTGCTTATGAAAAAAGTTCAATATAAATTACTAATGGCCGTTACCAATGGTTTTTTTTTCTTGCTGGAATCTATGGCTGTCGGGAACAGAAAGCGCGAAGACCAGGAGAAAGAAAACAAAAGAATTGAATGGGATGCAGCGCCAAAATTTGGTATGAACCCTGACGGCGATGTAGTAATGAAAGGCGAAGGTACTGATATAACTCCGAAAGACTAAGCTGCAGTTTAAAAATAGTGTAAGAGCGAGAAGGGAAGGGTATGAAGCAAGAAAATGATTATTTGGAGGCGTTAGCGGTTGAAGGCATCGATCTCTATGCTGTCCAATTGCAAGATGGCGGTTGGTCAATAGCCGATGGCTTGGGCGCGTTGTTGACGCCTGCAGATGAAAGTGAGTTAGCTGGCTGGCATCTTCCGGTCAGATTTAAAAGCCCCTGCCAAGCGCAGGACGCTATAAAGGATGGCCCTAGTGATTGGTTTGACATATCAATTGATAGCAAGTGGTCTAAACATGCTATGTCGCATGGTGCGGTGTATGATTTCAGCTACGTTATGTAATTATTTACTTAGGGATAGATATATGAAGAATGTAATTTATTTAGTGATGGCTTTTGTTCTAGCTGGCTGTAGTGCAGTAGACGAAGCAAGTATTTCCAATTTAGATAATAGTATTTATTTAAAACTTGAGTACTACCAGGCTAAGAGTGATCTAGGTATGGATAGATTAATTGACGGCCCTGAAATCTTTATCAAAACCACACTAAATTTAACGCCAGATAACTATGTTAACTATAGATCTTTGGGGCTTTACACAATTGCAAGATGCTCTGATGAAAACAGGCTTTCATGTAAACATGCTGCAGTTTCTTCCAATATTGATTATCAGGTTTTTTCTAAAAATGGGCAGATTTATTTACAAGGAAACCTTAATACAAAAGCTGGGCGTTCTGCCAGTGCTGGGGGTTCTGTCAGTATGGGAAAAGAGGATGGGACATTTTTGAAGCGAACGATATCTGATGATATCGATTTAGCTTTTGATATAAGTGAATCAACGCCGTTTAATCTTCTCGTCAAAGAAGGGGCGACAATACGAGTTGAAAGCTCTATTGGAAATCGACTAGATATTACGACAATAAATAGCTTGTAACTCAGAGTAAGTTCAACATTACTAGGCCATTGTAAACGGAATGCTGCAGTCGCCGCACTTTATGTTTAGATTGGCTTTCCCCCAAACTTGTGAAGAACATCCGTTACATCGATATTTTTCTTTGCCATTGCTGGCTTTGGCGGCTATTTTAATTATCCCGCTGTCTTCAAGATATTCCTGCACGGAAGCAGGGGGATCTCCGGCTTCTTCAGTCGAAGTTAATTCAGATCCTAATATGTCAGTAGTAGCGCTTGATCGGTCATGCCTAGCTAACGGCTGACCTGTTAGTGATGTTTGCCATCCATCCTGTGTATAAACCTTTGGTTGATAGTTTTCAGGTACGCGGGCGGGGAGGCGATCTAGCCACGTTAGTTTATATCCGTTATCAATGAGCTTCATATAAGCTTTATGAAATCGTCCGTGGAGTAAAATATAATCATCTATTTTCTGTCCCGTTTTGTTTCCTCCTGGTACTCCGGTGGTTGACGGTATTAGCCCTATGCTCACCATTTTGTCGGCCCATTCTTTATTGTGGTATGTGCGCCTGCTAGGGCTTCCGTGATAACTCTGCCATACGTGACATTGTTCGTGACAAAGTGTTTGCATCACTTCGCACAGCGGCCAGCCTAGCCAATATTCAGGGTTGATTGCTAGCTCGTCACTGTTCGTTTCTGCTTCAGTGTTTAACCATCTTTTATGGCTCGCATACCCCATAGTTTTATGACTGCGCTGCAGTGTTAATATGCATTTTGGCAATGTGTTATCAAAAAGCACATCATTAAAATAGTCATAGGCTTGCGAAATTGCGGAGTAAAGTTCTTCAGTTGGTGTCGGCATTGTCATGGTTGGCTTATACTTTTGTAGCGTACGATACAATGATTTTAACGCAAACATGGTTGTAATAAAAGACTTGACACGATAGCGCTACTGGTATAACTTATAGTTATGAGTGGAAAAATAAACTTGTTATAAATCAAGGACTTATGCGCATAATAAAGAATATGGTAAATACGACGTATTTGTATGACATGAAGACCACCCGCTATGTAAGGAATTGGAGATTAAGATATGACGTTCTCGGTTAAAGAAGAATTAACGTTTAACGGCGGCTCAACTAAATATGGGTTTACTGCAGATAGCGACCGCAATGGCATTAGGGTGTGGCTGTCTAAGTGGGAACACTCCCTTGATGGTATGAAGACAAAACGCTGGGCGAGTTATGGAAATGATGGAACCTTTGTTAAGCGCAATCAGATTGTCGTTCCAGCCGAAGTATTAGGCAGAGTCAAAGAAAAAATTATAACTGCAATAACGTTCGAGGAAGTATAGTGATGGCTACACAAAGCAGTGCCATATTACCAAAAGCGCAACCCTACCCTGAGTCGCTGAAAAAAGGTTCCGTGATTTTTAGAGTTGCGGTCTACGGATTTGAGGATGGACGCTCGGGCATCGAGCTAGAAGAATGGGTTGTTCGGACGATACAAATGCCTAGAGGGTCTAAGTCGAGCTTTGGAGTAAAGCATTCTGATGTTAAGCCTTGGATCAAAAAGAATGTGAATCTTGCTCGCCGGATCAAAGGTACTACGTGGGTCAACGGAGCGTGGGCGGGAAAGATTTCTTCATGGAATAAAGAGTCATTCAGAAAAGGCCCTGTGTTACCTGACGGATTCTATACAACTGAACTCAAAGCGTTCAAGTATGCGGTTAAGGATTGTGAAAAATCGGTTGGAGACTGTGAACAATATAAGCAAGAAGAATTGGATTGCAAAGAGATTGATCACTGTCTCTTATACACATCTCCGAGCCCACGGAGACAAGAGGCAATCTCGTATGCC
>OJGD01000357.1_pt1 | contig 11873 bp, 9 predicted proteins | sample 1594571 | NCBI WGS metagenome assembly OJGD01 (sample SAMN05416771, study PRJEB24817) | seawater metagenome | isolation source: Sea water | place: Canada:Atlantic | collected 2013-11
GATGTGTATAAGAGACAGGTTTTGGAGAGTCAGGGATGACGGGGTGTAGCGGTGTCATCCTCAACACTCCTCCGCCGGCATTCTCAAAACTCCAACAGCGTCATCCTCAACGTTCCCAATCTGTCATCCTCAACTCGATTGAGGATCCATATACCTCGGGCTTTGTAGCACTTCATAGTCGCGTCTGACGTCAGAAGACCGACGCTAAAAGCATTCGCAGTCGCTCAACTGGATCCCCGATCGGAGTCGGGGATGACGTGGCTTCTGGTGAGATGACGTGGCTTTTGGTGAGTCGGGGTGGCACCGTTTTGAATAGCGGGGTTGATGCACTGTTGCCGCAGCGCCAATTGGGTAAAACAGGCCTGCGCCAGCTTTGATCTATCCTCGCTCGACGCTTAGGCAGGATAATTGGTCCTCCTCCAATGCTGATCTAGGATTTACCTGGAGGCGACCTGTTTGTTTTGATTCGCAGGACCGAAAGTGCAATTTTCACCGCTCACCAATATAAAGAAGCGTTAAAAATCATATGTTCTCGTGGCAATTCGGAAGTGCTAGGATTAGTCTTAATTCATTCTACATTCAAATATTTGGCGCCATAGAATTTCAGAATCAGCTATTCTGTATACACGTCAAACCTAAAATTACGAAATCTTACTGAGGGAGCGCGCCAGAGATGGTGTGAATTTCAGTATTTTTCTTGTACCGGTCATATCAATAGAGACCTTAAACAGCTAATAATAATCTTCTCGATCTTCGGTGAGGTTGCAGTGCTTTAAATTTGTGACGATTTGTAGTGAAAATTTGGTTTGTCTTGTTACCCCTAACGCGGGGTCGCGGTAGTCAGTTTCAGGTTGTTTCCCTTGATGCTTAATGCTCTCCAGTCGGAATACTAAAGATAAATGACATACTTGGATCTGTGAACCGACGAAGTAGCTGATTTTATATGTTTGTTAGCTATTATTGATAAAAATAACTAAGTGAATTTGGGCTGCGCTCGATTAACTAGGTGTAGCTGAAAGTGGAAAAGAATACATGCCTATCAGAAAAGATTTTCAAATAATAACCGCCAAAACCTTGCCGCCGCAAAAGAGAGGTAAACAAGTATCTCGGCATAATGAAGACGTGTTGTTGCGGCAAGTTAGCGAGGCGCGTTTATGCTGTGTTATTGCTCCTCCAGGTTACGGTAAGACCAATATTCTTTCGCGGTCATTTAGGCACCTAAACAACCTAGGTTACCTTGTCGCATGGGTGAGTTTTGATGCGCAGGATAATCATTTTTACCGCTTCTTGTCCTATGTGTTGGCTTCATTGCAGCAGGTTAGCGCCCTTAAACGAGAGTGGCGTGAGTTATTACTAGATACACATCCCGAGGATCAGGGAGACCATTTATTATCCCGATTAATAGAGGAATTATCTGAGAGCGATAATGACTTGTATTTGATACTAGATGACTTTCATCATATCCAGGATCGTCAAATACATGATTTTTTAAAACGTTTGATGGACTACGCACCGTATAATTTTCATTTGATTATAGGTTCGCGACAACGATTGGATGTCAGTTTTTATCGAAGCGTTCAGCACGGCGATTACGTCGAAATTGGCTCCAGTCAGTTGCAGTTGAATTTGACTGATACACAGAATTTCTTTAAAGATTGTTGTGATATCGACCTCTCGCCAACGGAAGTCGAACGTTGGCATCGGGATACTGAGGGATGGGTTTTTCCGCTTAAATTAGCCAGTATTTCAATTAAGCAGCGACCTGATTTTGCCCTGGGAGACCTCCTTCAAAAAGACAGAGGAATTTCAGAATACCTAAGCGATGAAATTCTGGAAGGGATGTCTAAACCATTTGCAAATTTTCTGATGGCTATCTCGGTGCCTGATATTTTTTGTATTGAAGCTTGCGGATATATAGCCGGGGTGGGGAATCCTCGGGAGTTTATTGAAAAGGTGCAGTCGCAAAATCTCTTTATAGAGCGCTTGTCAATTGACGGCGAGTGGTTTCAACTCCATCCATTTTTTCGAAGTTATCTCGAGGCCCGTTTAGCTAAGGAATCGCCGGGTTTGTTAGTTAGCTTGCATCGTAAATCGAGGGAGTGGTTTGAACAGAACAATATGCCTAGTTTTGCAATAAAACATGCAATAGATGCGGGGGAAAGCAGGCTATTAGGTGGATTATTGGAAAAGAGTTGTTACGATTTATTGTTGAATGGTCAGTATATGGAGCTAGTGGGGTGGGCTCAATTACTTGGCGATGAGGATATCCGGTCTCGGCCAAAATTATGTTTTGCAGTGGCTTTGAACTATATCTTGATGCACCAGTTTGAAGAGGGCCGCCGCCTTATCGAATCGTTAAGCAATTCGGTAAAATTGCGGCGGCAATTGGCCGAGTTTAGTGATGGTTTGCCGATACTTTTGGGCTTAGATGCGGCGTTTCGGGACGACGTAAATGCCGCCATGACCCATTGTCAGGGGTGGCTTAAAACAGTGAACTCACCGGGGCAAACGCTTCCACTTTTACTGATTATAGGCTGCAATATTATTAGTTACTGCATGCTTTACGAGGGCCGATTTGCCGAGGCATTAGATGTACAAGTATCGTGGAAGGCGGTGCCTGAAAGTGAAATTCCCGCATTTGGTATTGCCTACGCTAATTGTTTAGAGGGGCTAGTGCGGCTTCACATGGGCGATATCGATGTGGCAGATAGCGCTTTCATCAAGGCGGGCAAGGTTTCTGTAGAGAAATTGGGTGAGTTTTCCATTTATTCCTCTTTTGCGACGGCGTTTCTTGCAGAGATACGCTATCAGCAGGGCGATTTCCGTTTTCTATTGGAGGAGGTGCTGCCGAGCTTAGATACTATCAGCAAGATAGGTCTCGTTGATTCTCTAATACACTCCTTTCCTTTAGTCGCTTCTGCCCTGCATTTTAAAGGGCGCTACGTAGAGGCTAATGAGATACTCGATCGCGCTGAATCCCTCGCTAGGCTTTGCGAATGGCCAAGATTGGCTTTGGCGTGCATGCATCAAAAGCTACGTTATGCGATTGAGAATCGTGCTTCGGTTGATAGGCAGTTGATCAATAGCAAGGTCGAGAAAATTGAGATTGCTTCGGCCAGTCGTCTTAATATCAGCGCACAGTTTTATTTGGTTTTAATTAAAGCGGAAAGTTGTGCTGCTATAGGTCAATCTAGAGAGGCGATAGATCTCGTAAAACCTTTCCACATGTTGTTGATTGAAAAGGGGTTTGTGTACCTCGCTTTTTTATGTCATGTCAGGCTGGCTTTCTTTTATCACTCAAATGGTGATGAGGCCGAAGCGATCACTGTCTTGAGAGAGTGCTTAGATTTTGCCATTTCATCGAAATTGACCCAGGCATTTGTGGATGCGAGTTACATTAGCCCCGGTTTACTGAAGACTTACGGCAATGCTACGGATGCTGAAAGTCACGTCGAGATGCTTCTTGCAATAAATAGTCGGATCAGTAGCCAAGGAAAGCTCAAGGACAGTCCGTATGAAGCAAAACCGCTTGGCAATGTGGAAATAGACCTCAATGTCAGTGAGCGCGAGAGGGAAATACTAGAGTTACTTGGTCAAGGCTTGACGAACAAACTTATCGCCCGATCCCTAAGTATTGGCCAAGAGACGGTGAAATGGCATATCAAAAATATTTTCGGTAAGTTGGAGGTGAATTCCCGTGTCACTGCGGTACAAAAAGGGCGCCGTTTAGGCCTTATTGCATAGTATACCGCTGGATAGCTTCATTTCCCTCGATAACTCCCCATCCCCCCCATCAATGGTGGGGATATTCCTCGCGAATCCTATAGCCTTAATAGCCATCATTGAATCTTAGATAGATTTTGTGAACATCGAATATAGCTCAGAGCGCATTTCTAAAATAATGTCGAGTCAATGCGCGCTCGCTTGGTAAATATAAGTCTAAACCGAGGAAAAAAAATGTTCGCTTTCGAAAAGGTAGAATTGCCCGTCCTGGGCTTACGCGGTCTTGAAGCTGATCTCTCTGAAGAGGAAAAGGCAATACAAGAGAATGTGCATCGCTTTGCCCGCGATGTTATGCGGCCGATTGGCAAGAAATTGGACGGTATGTCACCTGAAGAAGTCATCGCGGAAGGCTCCCCATTACACGACTATATGGCGCAAATTCTTGCCAGCGGGATCTTGGATTTGGGCGCGCTCGACAGTATGAGCAATCTGGAAAAAAGTCGTATTTTCCCTATTATTTTTGAAGAGTTGGGCTGGGGCGACTCTGGCTTGGCGATTGCGACCCTTGCATCGGCGATACCGGCATTTACTGCGCACACTACCGGTGATCCAGAAATTATCGAGCGTTTTGGCAGTCTTCCTGGTTGTTGGTTGGCGACACAGCCAGATAAAGGCAGCGAAGTTGTCGATATGGACGCGACCAATGCTCATGCAGGCGGAAAGCAGAGCAAGGGTAATATTGGGGCACGAAAGGAAGGGAATGAGTATGTGATTAATGGCCAGTCCTCTGCGTGGGTGTCCTACGGGCCATTAGCCCAAACTGCCATGGCTTACCTTCCCTGTGATTACGGTGACGGAGTATTTAAAGAAGGTACACAGGAGCTCAACTGGGTTGGAATACTGATTCCTCTTGATCAAGCGGGGGTCTCCAGAGGTAAGCCCTTGGATAAAGTTGGTCAGCGTCCGTTACCACAGGGTGAGATTTTCTTTGACAATGTTCGTGTTCCTGAAAAATTTGCTATCGTCACCGGCGACAAGGTAGTTGGCCAGATGATGGCGACGCTGACCTTTGCCAATATGGAAATGGCGGCAACCTTTACCGGTGTGGCAAGGGCCGCCTTCGAACACGCGCTAGAATACGTCCACGAGCGAAAGCAGGGCGGTACGACAATTATTAATCACCAATCGGTACAGACGAGAATTTTTGCTTTGTGGCAAAAAGTTGAAGCGGCACGCGCTTTATCTCATCGCGTTTTTAGCTACAACTATTCTGCGCATGGCCCGCATATACTGGCATCGGTAACATCTAAGACTTTTGTCACAGATACCGCGTTTCAGGTTGCTAGCGACGCCTTGCAGCTGTTTGGCGGCAATGGTTTAACGAAAGAATATCCCATGGAAAAACTGATGCGCGACGCCCGCGCTGCGATGATCGAGGACGGTGAAAACACAATCCTTGGTCTGAAGGGGGTTACGTGGTTAAGCCGCTGGTATCAGGAGAAAGCAGGCATTTCGGTTTAATAAAATAAATTGCTTTTAATATCTGATAAAGGATAAAGACCATGGCTAAGAAACCTGTCGTTGTTTATGGCGCGAGCGGTTACACCGGCAAATTGATTTGTGAATTTTTGCGCGAATATCAAATTCCCTTTATTGCAGCGGGTCGCAGCAGAGCACGTATTGAAGAGGCTCTACTCACTGTTCCCGGGATTGAAACCGCCGATTACGAAGTGGTAGAGGTTGAGCACAGTGTTGCCGCATTGACCGAGTTGCTAAGCGGCTGTGAAGTTATCTGTAATACCGTAGGTCCATTTGAGTACTTTGGCGAAGTCGCTGTTGAAGCAGCGGCGAAGGCCGGTGTTCACTATATGGATACCACGGGTGAGCAGTCTTTCATGATTGAGATGCGCAACAAATTTCATGAGGCATTCAAGGCCAATGGCAAGATTCTAGCGCCAAGCACCGCGTATATGTACACGCCTCTCGATATTGCGATGAATTTGGTTCTGGAAGACGGCAGTATCGATACCATTGAAGCGGGCTGTCTCGCTGCAGGTGTGCCGACCTACGGTTCCACGCAAACAATTTTCGCTATGTTCAAAGCCGATCATCTCTATTTGGAAAACAATAAGATGTTGCCGTGGGAAAAAGGTCGTGGCTTTGAAATGGCGGTGCCGGGCAAAATGATGACGCAGCTAGCTCATCCATGGGGTGGCGGCAGTGTGCCAATGTGGTTGGAACACGACCACCGTGTGCACAGTGCGCGCCAGCTGACCGCATTTACCAATCGTACTATGTATGAGCAACTAATCGCCCTGCAAAAGCATTACGAAGACAACATCAAGCCCTTACCGCTCGATCAGCAAGAAGCTGCGCTGAAGGAAATTGCCGAGGGTATGCAACCGGGTATGCCACCACGGGAAAACAGAACGGTACAGCGTACGACCGACTTCGTTCATGGTATCGGCACTGGGGTGCGCAAAACCTGCGTAATTCACACCGCCGCGCCTTACCAGTTAACAGGTGTTGTACAGGCGGGGCTCGCGTCCTACTTACTAAGCGAAGCACCGCGTAAAACGGGCTTTGTGTCCTCATGTCAGGCTGTTGGCCACGAGGTGATGTTGGGTGCGATTAAGAAGTTTCTGCCCATTCAAGTCGACATGTACTAGTTTTAGCAAATTGATGAAAGAGATCTAACCATGAGAATGATCGACTACTTCGACAACGGTGCGAAGTACTACCCGAACAATGTTGCCTTTATCGATGTTGATCGCAGCGATGCCAGCATTACCTATGCAGCGGCCTCTGCGGTGACACATCGTATCGCGGCGGCGATTCGCGGTAATAGCTACCAGCAGGGATGTCATATTGGCATATTAGCGCCAAACTCGACCATCGCGTTCTTGACGCTGTTGGGCTTGTTTCGAGCAGAGGCGGTTTGGTTGCCAATAAATCCCCGCAACACGGTTGCTACGAATGTTGATCTTCTTACGCGCTTTGACGGCGATCTGCTGTTTTATCACAGTGGTTATGCCCAAGAAGCGCAACAAATTATGGACGCTGTGCCAAATATACGCGAAGCGGTATGTATCGACGGCGACGCGACGGTAGGAAGCACCCTTGAAAACTGGAGTGAAGGCCACCCCGAAACACACCAGGTAGGTCCGGTAGATCTGGATGCAACCTTTGCGGTGTTTCCTACAGGTGGTACTACGGGGAAATCCAAGGGTGTGGTGCTGAGTCACCGTTCTATTTACACAATGTATCAGAACTTTTACGCACATTTTAATTATCACGACGAGACTTGCCATTTAGTGGTTGCGCCAATGACGCATTCGGCCGGAATTATAGGCGGGCTGCATTTTGCTCGCGGTGGTACTAACGTTGTTATGAGTAAAGCCGCGCCTGATTTAATTTGCGATGCAATTGATAGGTATCGCGTGTCGCATCTATTTCTGCCGCCTACGGTTGTATACATGATGCTGGCCTTGCCCGATGTAAAAGACCGTGACTACAGTTCACTTCAGCATTTCTTGGTGGGTGCAGCACCTACGTCGGTAGAAAAGCTTAAGGAAGCCGTGTCGGTTTTTGGGCCTGTCATGACCGAAGCCTTTGGTCAGTCTGAAGCTCCGGCGGCAATTACCGCCAAAGCGCCGTGGGATTATTTAGATAAAGAAGGGAACATCAATGAGCGTCGGCTCGCGTCAATTGGTCGGCCTTGTGTTAATAACTGCGTAGCAATTCTTGATGAAGAGGGTAATGAGCTCAAGCGCGGACATGCCGGTGAAATTTGTATTCAGGGGGATTTGGTTTCGCCTGGTTACTATAAAAACCCTGAGGCTACCGCAGAGGTTAGGCAGTTTGGTTGGCATCATACCGGTGATGTGGGGGTGATGGATGACGAGGGTTTTATTACCATTGTCGATCGTAAAAAAGACATGATTATCACTGGTGGCTTTAATGTATTTCCCAATGAAGTTGAACAGGTCTTAAATTCCCATCCTGCAGTGCAGGATTGCGCAGTTATTGGTGTTCCCGACGAAAAGTGGGGGGAGGCGGTCAACGCCATTGTTCAGTTGAAGGCCGCACATGAATGCAGTGAGGAAACGTTAATCGCACTATGCAAGCGGGAGTTAGGTGGTGTTAAGGCACCGAAATCAGTTGAATTTGTAGATGATCTGCCGCGCAGCTCGGCAGGTAAAGTCCTTAAAATTGAATTGCGTAAAAAACATTGGGAAGGCAGAGAGCGAGCGGTGAACTAATCTGCTAATGCTTATTAATCTAGTGTGGGAGTGCTGTGTTTTAGCAGTATTTCCCGCTAGGCCCCGTCATGTCCTATAGGCAAATAAATTGGAAGCGTTTTGGATGCTAGTCTAGAAATCGTATAGCGTTCGTGGGAAATAAATGTTTCTGCTATTATTCCGGGGTTGTCTATTTTTCGTAATGTGTCAAAGCCATCAGAAACTAGTCGGTATAAGTTTTTGCAGCCGGCTAATCTTGCAGGTAGTCGAGCCATCTTTATCGATGTGTAGATTATCTTGTTAGAGATCGTTTCGTTTATATCTTGCGCGAAATTTTCGAAGCATTTAATTTGAAGCTCTAAATCTTTAATAATATTAAACTTGTGGCATGTTTCTGTATATATCTCTTCGGTCAGATTTTGGGTGTGGTTTTCTTCAAATATATATTCCGCCAGCGCTTGGTTTATTTCGCCGGTGATTGCATTAAACTCTAAGGCTGAGTGCAACATCTCTGTTCCTGTAAATACCTTATTGATGAATTTCATGGCCACCTTTGCTTCACCAAGCTCCGATAGATCGATGCCAGAAAAAACCTCATTGAAGTAATAGTGTAAGAGTAAGCTGTACGAAGGGTCAGACATTAAGGGTTCGTAGCAATGCGCCATGTGCTGCATTCGCCATTTTTCTATTGCGTCGGTATGACGTTTAAAATGTGTATCTTTGTGCTTTCTTAATGAAAGATAGCGATGGATGCTGTGGGCAATATTTTGTGGGCTCATAGTGTTTTAATGATCTATCTGCTAGCAGATAGATCATAGCTCGATTTATGCGGCAAGTTTGAGTTCAGCAGGTAGCGTTCCAGCTTCGATAATTCCGAGCTCCTCGCGCAATTCATTTAGGTTTCGATGGTATATATTTTCCCAGTCTAGGCCGACCACGCATTTCGCTTTGCTACCAATATCGTAGCCCTTGCAAAAAGCGCGTACGATACCACCCAAGCTGTCGCGTTTCTTCCAAACATGTTGCAAAGTTAGCAGAGATAGGAAAAAGGCAAAGAATGAGAACTTTGGCATTTGCGCCATGTAAAAGCCCGATACGCCATACTCGCCATCCATATTGAAATAATGGCCAGTGAGTACATGCCAAAAATCATGGGTTTCATAGAGATGCGCCATTAACCAGTCGCCATCAGTCTCGCCGGGAATCGGTTCGACGATGTTTGGATCGATTCCTCGGTCGATAGATAAACTTGCGAAGGTATGACCAAAGCTGCCCACAGGCATGGCTGCCAGTTGTTGTAAATCAATACGTTTAAGTCGGCGCCGAGTTTTCATAGCTTCAGTGACTTCAGGATGATCTTCCAGAAGTTCTTCGGCCAGTAGATCCCAACGAGCGATTTTCTTACCGAACTTTGAGCGATTAAAGTAAATTTCGATAATGGCTGCTTCATCTACATTCGCGTCCAGATCTTCTGGATCCTTGAGTACGCGCCACGTGGCCAGCAGTGCTCTAAAAAATCCACGGGGTTTACTCGAATATTTGTACCCTTCTTGAACTTTCATAGTCATGCTCTCTATTATTATGTTTATGCGAGGGAAATGCGCTACCGTCTTTGTCAGACAGTAGCACAAGTTAAGTTATCTCATTTTAAACAAGCACCTTTTGCTGTGCGTATATTTCCTGTTCATATTTCTGAATTAGACTAGTGTTCTCGTGCCCGAAGGTTAGTTTATAACTAGGGGACATGTACTGGGCCATTCTTACCGCCATCTGCCGATATATGCCGGGTGTGGCCCACTGGTACTTAAGCAGTGCTATGCGGTTCTTGACGGAGCGAGAATGCCCAAAGCCCTGCGCAAATATGTCTAACGCCCCGTCAACAAGATTGAATACGTGCTGAGAGGCGCGCAGTGCCGTCTTCATACGGTGGCTGTAGGCATTTCCCATAAAGTAGCGATATTGGTCATGACTAACCGCGCCGTGCTCGGCCTCTTCCATAAAATGCCACACAAATAGACGCCTTGCTTGTGGGTGGATTTGCTCTTGCATTGCGCGGTCATTCAGTAGAATCATCGCGAAAGAATAAAGGCCGTGCTCTGCGGCCGAAACGAAGCCGAGTTGATCGATTGGGGTAAATCCGGCAACCATTTGTTTTAACTTCTTGTCAAAATATTGGGTTGCGCCATCAATGTCGTAGCCAAGTTCTTTTAAATGGTTGTTGAATTTTCGGTGAGTAGAGGAGTGCAGTGCCTCCTGTTTAATCATCGCGTCAACATCATGCTTTAACTTGTCATCCCCAACAATACTGTCCAGCGTAGGTTTAAGTGATTTTATAAAAAAGCTTTCAATTGGTGTGGCGCCGCAGGAGAAGGCGGCATACAGGTAGCTAAGGAATATATCGCCTTCTACAAACTGGCGTTCTACTTGCGAGAAGTCCCATTCCAAATCCCTGCGTACCGGTATATCGAAGGGGGTTTGAGAGATAGTTTGTTCTGCGTTGAGGCTGTCAGTGGAAGTGGCGCTATTCATCGTAATTTATCCCAATTTTTATATGTAACTGCTTGATTACAGATTTCTTTATCACATCTAGATTAGAGGCAGGAAGCGGGGGGAGGAATGTCTATAATCGACATTATCTTGGTCAGTATGACAAATTTGTTTGCTACAGCTTGCGACTAGCATTGCGGGGATTGTCGCTATGATCGATGCGAGCGATCTATTTGGATAGAAGTTCTCTTTGAAATTCGGTAGGGCTTTTTCCTGTCCACCGTTTAAATCCATGATTGAAGGCCGTAATATCGTTGTATCCCAGCTTCCGAGCGAGCTGGGATATGGTCATTCTTGGGTTTTGTAGTTGTGTGCGTGAATACTCTACTCGGCATCGCATCAACAGCTCTCTATAGCTAGTGCCTTCTTTGGTCAGCGCGAATCGCAACTGACGATTAGAGAGATTCAGTTGCATCGCGAGATCTTGCATATTCGGTGGCTGAGAAATCTGGGAAGTTAATATACCCCTGATTTTTTCAGAAAGTTGACCGGTGATCCTGCTGTCTTTTAATTGCTGTTCATACTCTATGCCGTAGCGTTTAAATGAAGCTCGATCAGCGAAGGGGTTTGGTGTTTCTAACACTTTCCTTGGAATCACTGCGGTATTTGCGATCGAATTGCTTTCAGGGGTAACGCCGAAGAACTTTTTGTACATTGTTACATAGGTATTTGTGCAATTCCGAAGTCTGATGCTGTGGAAATTATGGGTGCCGCCGGTGACTAATGAGAGCTCACCACAAAGTGCAGAAAAAACGGCGGCGGTGAGAAATATTTCCGTTGTTTCAGTTGTGGGTAATCTGAAATCCAGCGTGAAATAGCCGAAGTGTTCGTCTTGGGTGAAATCTATAGTAATGAGTGGAGCTTGAATCATCACGTAACGGGCAAGAAAGTGCAGGCTGTCGCCAAGCGTTGGCGCAAACTTCATGGGTATGGCGAGTTGCGCGTAAGCAGTTAGCGGAATTTGCGAACCGGCTAGAAACGCTAGCTCATGTCCCAAGGGCAGCTCAGCCATAATTTCGAAAAGGCGACGTGCTTGCTCGTGCTGATCGGCGAATGGATTTTTGGCAAAGCTTTGGACCAGTTCATTTAGCTCGCCGCGGACTGGGCTTTCGGGAGGTATTGTGTTTTCCAATATCTCCTGCAGATATACCCAAAATGTAGAGAGAGAACCTGACATGCAAAAGCCTTTGTTTGTTAATTTTATGAAGGCGTAAATCCTTCCACTATTTAGGCATCACGAGCGAGTACTGTCAATAAGACCAAGTACTTGTTTGTTTTGACGCATTCTCGACGAGTTCCTCCTTATTCAAGAGCTGTCTCTTATACACATCTCCGAGCCCACGAGACAAGAGGCAATCTCGT
>OJGD01000358.1_pt1 | contig 11821 bp, 10 predicted proteins | sample 1594571 | NCBI WGS metagenome assembly OJGD01 (sample SAMN05416771, study PRJEB24817) | seawater metagenome | isolation source: Sea water | place: Canada:Atlantic | collected 2013-11
GGCTCGGAGATGTGTATAAGAGACAGCCCTACACCATCTATACCAAACCGGTGGACCGGCAGGCGGCTGCCTTCTTCTCGGATGTGAACGTGGTTCACGGTGTGGTCGGCAAAGGTCAGACCGACACGCCCTTCGGTCCGTTCCTGACCCCCGCGCTGGTTGACGGCGCCGATGTCGAAATCGTGTTCCGCCCGCAGCATTGCCGCCTCGACTTCGACCGGCCCAACAGCCCGGTTCGTCCGACGGTGGAGCATGGCGTTCCGGCGCGCGGCATGGTGGTCCGCGCCCGGTTCATGGGCAATCAGAGCCTGGTGGAGCTGGCGATGGACCATGACGGATCGCTGCTCAAGGCGGTGGTGCCCGGTGTCTTCATGCCCCCCGTGGGCACCCCGCTGGTCATGTCGCTGCGCCGGGACCATGCACATGTGTTTCCCTGTCTGACGCAAAGCCGGGTGGACGATCCGTGGAACACCCCCGCCTGACCTTCGGGCAATGAAATTGCGGGTCTAGCGGTTCAGCAGCGCCTCGAACCAAGCGGCCAGCGTCTCACGCCGCAGGTCCGCGGGCGCGGGCATCGTGTCCAGCACGATCTTGGAGGGGGCCCAGATACAGATCAGCCCCTTGCGCAAGGCCCAGTCGAGCTCCGTTCGCGTGGCAACGACAGTGCACCGCGAATCGTCGGTGGCAAAGGCCCACGCGCCCTGATCATAGGCCAGAAGGGCGATCCGGCGCGCCGCTTCGCCTGCGGGATCGGTCACCACCGCACCCATGGGCGGTACGCACAGGACCGTGGGACCGGACACCGCGTCCAGCGCGGAGCGGTCATCGGCGCACGATACGGCGGGGATCGGTGCATCGTCGGGCAGTGGCGCACGGGCCCGGATCGGCACAGCCGTCGCCCCCTTGCGCATCCGAACGATTTCCACGCCCAAGGCACCGGGAATGCGGTCGAGCTTCTCGATCCGCACAAAGACCCGGATCGCCCGTCGGTCGGTCAGGCAGCGCTCCGCCACCCGCTCCGCCAGGGTTTCCAGCAGGTTGATACGTTCTGCCCCCAGCTGATGCTCGATGGCCTGAACGATGGTGTCATAGCTGATGACCTTGTCCACATCGTCATCCTGCGCCGCGACATGGGCCGCGACCTCCAGCACCACGTTGAACCGGATGCGCTGGGTGACGCCACGCTCAGACAGAAAGGCGCCGATCTCGACGTCGCGCACGTAGTCCCGCACGGAAATGCGGTCATGCGGTTGATCTCCCGCCGTCGCGGCGGCCCGGACATGCGGCAATTCGAAGGCGATTGCGGTCTCATCGGTCATCTGACGGCTCTCCATCATGTGTGCGCCCCCGCTACCGTGTCGGGCGGGTTGCCACAACCTCTAACGCTGCCACGACGCGATGCAGGTCGGTTCGGGGTGGTTTGTCGTTCGGAAACGACACCGGGGCGGCGCAATCTGGTTCTTCTTGACAATATGGTGACACGACGACAGGTTCTGAACCGACCGCGCATCTGTTGCGCGTTTTTTGATACACCCCATATACTCAATATGAGTATAATGGAGAAGCGGGAGACAGCCATGTTCCTCAACGCACAGACCAAGGCCGATGCGGCCCGCGCCGAGCTTGCCGCGCATTACGATCTGGAACCGTCCGAGGCGGCGATGCGCGACACCGATGCGCAATATCAGGTGGTCAAGGACGTGATCCCCGCCCCCGACTGGATGCGCTTCGCCCCCTATGTGCGGGCGATCAACGCGCTGAAAAAGGAGAAGGACGCCGTCGTTCTGGCCCACAACTACATGACGCCCGAAATCTTTCACGGGGTCGCGGACGTGGCCGGCGACAGCCTGCAACTGGCGATCGAGGCCACAAAAGTGCGCCAGCAGACGATCATCCAGTGCGGTGTGCACTTCATGGCCGAAACCTCCAAGATCCTGAACCCGCAGAAAACCGTGCTGATCCCCGACAGCCGCGCGGGCTGTTCGCTGGCCTCATCCATTACGGCGGCGGATATCGAGAATATGCGCGCCGACTATCCCGGTGCGCAGGTCGTCAGCTACGTCAACACCACCGCCGCCGTGAAGGCCGCGTCCGACATCTGCTGCACCTCATCCAACGCGCTGGCCATTGTCGAGGCGCAGCCCGGCGATACCGTCATCATGACCCCCGATGGCTATCTGGCGCAGAATATCGCAGCCCTTTCCACCAAACGTGTGGTGTATTGGGAGGGCGCGTGCATCGTCCACGAACAGTTCACGGCGGAGGAGCTGCGCGCCTACCGCGACTCCTATCCCGGCGTTGCGATCATCGCGCACCCCGAATGCCCGCCCGACGTGGTGGCGGAGGCGGACTTCACAGGCTCCACCGCCGGCATGATCCAGTGGGTCAAGACCAACAAACCGCCCAAGGTGGTGATGGTCACCGAATGCTCCATGTCCGACAACGTCGCCGCCGAAACGCCCGAGGTCGATTTCGTACGTCCCTGCAACATCTGCCCGCACATGAAGCGGATCAGCCTTGAGAACATCCTTTGGTCACTGCATTCAGGCACAGAGGAAGTCACCGTGGACGAGGCCCTGCTGGAACCCGCCCGCCGCGCGGTCGAGCGCATGATCGAAGTCACGAATTCCTGAGCCGCGCGATGTTGAAAACACTGACCCTTCTGGCCGCTCTGGCCCTGCCCGGTGCGGTGCTGGCCTGTCCTGCGCAGCCCCTGCCAGATCAGGCGCAGGCCGACCTTCCGCGCGATGGCAGCCACGATACCGCGCTTTTCAGTCTGGCGCTGGCGCATCACGTCAATGTGGAACGCTGCGCCGAGGGCCTGTCGCCCATCGCGCCGATTCCGGGGCTGAACGCGGCGGCAGCGGCGCATTCGCGGGACATGGCGCAATACGACTTCTTCGATCATGTCTCACCCGTTGAGGGGCGGGAAACGCTGACGGACCGCTTGGCGGTCACCGGCGTATCGCTCAGCCGGATCGCGGAGAATCTCGGCCAGACCTTCGTGGTGGATTACGAGCCTGGGCGCGAATACCGCGTTGTGGATGCTGAGAACTGTGAGTTCACCTATAATTTCGGCTCGGGCGTCACGGACAAGCTCGGCTCCGTCGTGGGACGGCGTGCGGAACTTCTGGACTATCGCACCTATGACAGTGCGGCGCAGGCAATCGTCGCGGGATGGATGGCCAGCCCGCCGCACCGGCGCAACATGCTCGACCCGGCCTTTACCCGGCACGGCGCCGGGTTCGCGATAACCGATGCGGACACACTTTGCGGGCGTATCCTCGCCACGCAGGTCCTGATCAAATAGCCCCCACGGTGGAGCCTCGCCCATGACCCAGAACGTCCTCGAAGCGGCGGGAACGCTGATCATCGGCGCGGGCCTTGCGGGGCTGTTCACCGCGCTCAAGCTCAGCCCGCGTCCGTGTACCGTGCTGTCGCCCGAACCCGTCGGTGTCGGCGCGTCCTCCGCCTGGGCGCAGGGCGGAATCGCGGCGGCGGTCGGTCTGGGCGATACGGCGGAGGCACATGCCCGTGACACCGTGCTGGCCGGTGCCGGTCTGGTGGATGAGGATATCGCCCTCGGCGTCACGTCCGAGGGGGCGGCGCGCATTTTCGACCTGCTCGACTACGGTGCTCCGTTCGACCGTGACAGTGAGGGGCGCCTGCTGCAATCCAAGGAGGCGGCGCATTCCACCAACCGCGTGGTGCGCGTCTCTGGCGATCAGGCGGGCCGTGCGATCATGGACGCGCTGATTCGCACGGCGCGCGACACGCCGTCCATCACGTTGCTGGAGGGGGTGGTGGTCGATGACCTCGCCACACGCGATGGTCAGGTGGTTGGCGCCTTCGCACGTCAGATCGCGGATCCGATGGCCGCACCGATCTTCATCTCCGCGCAGGAGGTCGTGCTGGCCACGGGCGGTATCGGCGGGCTCTACGCCGTATCGACCAATCCCGGCCGGGTGCGCGGTCAGGGGCTGGGCATGGCGGCGCGGGCCGGGGCGACCATCGCTGACACCGAATTTGTGCAGTTCCACCCCACCGGCATCGCCGTAGACCGTGATCCCTGCCCCCTCGCGACGGAGGCTTTGCGCGGCCACGGTGCCACCCTGATCGACGAGAATGGCCACCGTTTCATGTTCGACATAGACCCGGCGGGGGAGCTTGCGCCGCGCGATATCGTTGCCCGTGCCATTCATGCCCGCACCAGCACCGACCGGCCTGTGTTCCTGGATACGCGACAGGCCGTGGGCGCGGCGATCTACGAGGAGTTTCCCACCGTCGCGCAGTATTGCGTCGAAGCGGGCATCGACCCGGCCACGCAACCGATCCCGGTGCGGCCCGCGCAGCACTATCACATGGGCGGCATCCTGACCGATGTACGCGGGCGATCCTCCCTGCCCGGCCTTTGGGCCTGTGGTGAGGTGACGGCAACCGGGCTGCACGGCGCAAACCGCCTCGCCTCGAACTCCCTGCTGGAGGCCGTCGTCTTCGCCGCCCGGATCGCGGAGGATATCGCCCCCTTGCCCATGACCGCCGATCAGGACGCCACGCCGGCCATACCGTTGGAGCCTCCGCTGCACGGCCCCGGTCCACGTCAGGACCCGCATGAGGCCGTGGCCACCCTGCGCGATGTCATGGATCGCCATCTGGGCGTCGTGCGCACGGCCGAGGGGATGCGCACCGCCCTGCGAACTATTGCCGATCTGGAGGAAACGCATGCCCCCGGCTCCCGCGCGTTTTTGAACATGACCACCGCCGCCACCCTGATTGCCGCCGCAGCCCTGCGCCGCACCGAAAGCCGGGGCGGTCATTTCCGCGACGATTACCCCGAAACCGACCCGGCACAGGCGCACCGCACCTTGATCACGCTGGCGCAGGCCCTGGCGATCCGCGCCACCGCCTGAGGTTGTTTTACCCTGCCTGTTCGGCGCATGGGGGCGAACTCTACCTTGCAATGACGCCAGTTCCTTGCAGTGTAGGTGTACGGGCCCGCAAAAGGCTCCAAGCAAATCTCAGGGAGACGACACATGATGCGTCACAGCATGAAACTGTTCCTCGCGGCGACGACCGCTGCAACCTTCGCCTTCGGCACCGCTCAGGCGGAGGAAGCGGACTACATCCTTGCCACCGCCTCCACCGGCGGCACCTATTATCCGGTCGGGGTCGCCCTTTCGACGCTGGTCAAGGTCAAGCTTCAGCCGGGTCAGGGCATCGGCATGTCGGCCATTTCCTCCGCCGGGTCGGGTGAGAACGTCCGCCTGCTGCGTGAGGATGAGGCGCAGTTCGCGATCATGCAGGGCCTCTACGGCTACTACGCGGCCACCGGCACCGGCCCGCTGGAGGAAGTCGGCCCGCAATCGAACATGCGCGCCGTGTCCATGCTGTGGCAGAACGTCGAACATTTCGTCGTGGACAGCGATATTGCGGAGACCGGAACGATTTCCGATTTCGTGAACGCGACCGGCTCGGCCGTCGCACTCGGCGCGCGCAACTCCGGCACCATCGGTTCGAACTCCGCCATCCTGGGCGGTCTGGGCGTCGATATCTATGAGGATTACGATCTGGTCGAGGGCGGCTACGGCCCGTCGGCCGAGGCATTGCAAAACGGTCAGGTCGTGGGCATCTCCACCCCCGCGGGCGTGCCGGTTGGCGCGATCAGCCAGCTCTTCGCCTCCGCCGGTGATGGCGTGACCTTGCTGAACTTCACGCCCGAACAGATGGCCCAGGCCGATGACGAGCGTGAGTTGTGGACCGAATATGTAATCGAGGCTGGCACCTATCCCGGTCAGGCGGAGACTGTCACCACCATCGCGCAGCCGAACTTCCTCGCCACGCAGGCCTCCCTGCCTGAGGAGAACGTCTACCTGATTACCAAGACGATCTACGAGAACCTCGCCTTCCTGCAGGCGATCCATCCCGCAACCTCGGTGATGTCCATCGAGAAGGCCATCGCGGGTCTGCCCCTGCCGCTGCACCCGGGTGCAATCCGGTATTACGAGGAGGTCGGCGTCACCATTCCCGACCGCCTGCGTCCGCAGGGCTGATGCCGCGCACATGACCTGAACGGCTGGCCACCCCGGAACCATTCGGGGTGGCTGCCATCACAGACCTCCTCAGACAGGACCCATCCATGACAGACAGCATCCCCGGCGAAGTCGTGACCGTCAGCCCGACACGGGAGCTGTCGGGTCCGCTCAACATGCTCGCCGTTGCCGTTTGCCTGATCCTGTCTGTGGGGCACCTTTATCTGGCGCTGTTCCCGGTGATCTCGGAGTTCGAGCGCAATGTCTTTCACTTCGCAGGCTTCGCGTTTTTGGCGGCACTGCTCTATCCGGTGATCCCCCGCGACAGCCTCAAGAAAAGCCGCGCGGCCATCGCCAGCGACATCGTGCTGGGACTGATCGCCGTTGCCGGGGCCACGTGGATGGCACTGGCCGAGGATGCGATCTATGCCCGAGGCGTCAATTTCGCGCCGATGGACTGGATCGCGGCTATTGCAACTATCGTGGCCGCCACGGAACTGACGCGCCGCGTCTCAGGCCTGGTGATTCCGATCCTGATCGTGCTCAGCCTGACCTATGTCGGCTGGTGGGGCAGCATCGTGGGCGGCGTCTTCTCTTTTCGCGGACTCAGCTGGGAAACGGTGCTGTTCCGCTCGATATATGGGGATGACGCGATCTTCGGGACCATCGCGCGGATTTCCTCGACCTATGTGTTCCTGTTCATCATTTTCGGCAGCTTTCTGATCCGCTCTGGCGCGGGCGAGTTTGTCATCGACCTGGCCCGCGCCATCGCGGGCAAGCTGGTCGGGGGGCCGGGCCTCGTCGCCGTGATCGCGTCGGGCCTGACTGGCACAATCTCAGGTTCCGCCATTGCCAACACCGCCTCCACCGGGGTTATCACCATTCCGCTGATGAAGCGTGCAGGCTTTCCCGCCAAATTCGCCGGCGGGGTCGAGGCCGCCTCCTCAACCGGGGGCCAGTTGATGCCGCCGATCATGGGCGCGGGGGCCTTCGTGATGGCCAGCTTCACCCAGATTCCGTACGAGACGATCGTCGCCGTCGCGGCCCTGCCCGCGCTGTTGTACTTCCTGACCGTGGCGTTCTTCGTGCGGATCGAGGCGAAGCGCCACGATCTGGCCCCCATGCCGTCCGAGGGCACGACATTGTGGAGCGCGGTGAAAAGCGGCGGTGCCTCGTTCATCATCCCCATCGGCGTGCTGATCTTCCTGCTTGTCTCCGGCTTCACCCCCACCTACGCCGCCGTGATCGGCATCGGCGCTGTGATCGCGTCCAGCTGGCTGACCCGAAATCCGATGGGACCAAGGGCCGTGTTCGAGGCGCTGGTCATGGGCGCACGCTCCATGGTCATGACGGCCGTGCTGCTATGCGCCGTGGGACTGGTGGTCAACGTCATCACCACGGCGGGCGTGGGCAATACGTTCAGCCTGATGATCGCGGACTGGTCGCAGGGCAACCTGTTGCTGGCCATCGTGCTGGTCGCGCTGGCCAGTCTGGTGCTGGGCATGGGGTTGCCTGTGACGGCGGCCTATATCGTGTTGGCGACCCTGTCCGCCCCGGCGCTGGCGGGCATGATCTCGGACCGGGTGGTGGTCGATCTGATCGCAAACGGCGAGTTGCCGATGGGCGCGCAGGCATTGTTCATGCTCTCCGCCCCCGAAATCATGCCCCTGCTCGGCGCGCCGATGCCCGTGGCCGAAGCGCGTGAGATCGTCGGCGCCCTACCGTTGGAGGTTGCCGCCCCCCTGCGCGATCTGGTCGTCCCGACCGAGGCCGCATTGGCCGCACTGCTGTCGGCGCATATGATCATCTTCTGGCTCAGCCAGGACAGCAATGTCACGCCGCCGGTGGCCCTCGCCGCGTTCACCGCCGCCACGATCGCCAAATCGCCGCCGATGGCGACCGGCGTAGCGAGTTGGAAGCTGGCCAAGGGCCTCTACATCGTGCCGGTTCTGTTCGCCTATACGCCGTTCCTTTCGGGCAACTGGGTGGATGCGCTCTACGTGTTCTGCTTCGGCGTGGCGGGCACCTACGCGCTGGCCGGTGCGCTTCAGGGCTGTATGGAACGGCGCATGGGGCTGGGAATGCGGGTGCTGGCGGGCATGGCCGGGCTTGTCTGCCTGTGGCCCACCGGCGTGGTCCTGAACGTCGCGGGCGCCGCCGCCGTCGTCGCGTTGATCGTGTTGAACGCGCGGGGCCTGCCCTTCTTTGCCAAGGCGAAGGTGGCCTAGCAACTGACATTTTCGAGTGGCTTTCCGCATTCGTTGGCCAGCCCTTCACAATCGCTGGTTCCGGACCAGGTCTATTGGGGGAGTGGACGATTTGCGCGAGACCTCACGTCGTTGCTAGATGCCGGACAGTGGGAGGGGCGTAGATGATAACTTTTACAGGCGAAATGGGTAGGGGTTCAGTAAAGCGATTTTTGAGAGGCTTGCCTCATGAGTAGATCCGTGGAAAGCCGATTCTTGAATTTTTACGACAAAAAGCCTTTGATGGCGAGCCTATTCGGATTGACGTCTCTATTTATTGCGTTCGCTTTTATTGGTGTATCTACGGCTGCAATAAATAAACTAGCTGGCCTACCCACGCTTATTCTAGTTTTTCTGCTTTCGCCAGTTTTCATTTATTTGGTCAAGCCGATCATTATGATAGTGTTCTTGGCTAACGAGTTTGTCTGGAAATCCTTAGGGATATATTATTCCCTCGGAATCAAGGGCCTTCCAATTCGAGAAAGATACAGTCAGGGATCGGAGATGAGCGATGGCAGGTAGCGGAGACTCTGGAGGGACAATTACCTTTGGTGGGTATGGTAATGTGGGACCACCACTTCAGACACCGGACGCGCCATCCAGCAGCGCACGTTTCCATTGGTTGATCATCGTCGCCTCTCGGTGTTTGCATGCAAACACCTGCCGGTTATAAATGCACGCTGAACCGGCTCGCCAGTTCCTACACGGTCGCCTCGCCTTTCAGCGCCACCTTCGCCTTGAACTCAGGCTGCTATCTCTTTGTCATTTCGGATCGTCTCTCTCGTCAGGCGATCCACCTTAACAACTGATCCAAATTTTCGCGACCACCTCTGCCCTGCCTAGATGCGCCTCTCCGGCCGCTTGACATTCGAATAACTGTTAGAATAGGTGATTGGCGTTGGATGTTGAGCCGCTAAGTTCACTGAATCGAAGTCGCTCGCGGGCAGATGCATGATGGCTCAGGAGCTTCCATTGTGGGCCGGATCACACGTGGAGTATCTCTATGGGGCTGTTTCTCAGACTAGTCGATGGTCTCAACATATGTGTTGGTCGCGTGGTCGGCTGGGTAATGATATTCATCATGATGGTGACGGTTTACGATGTGGTGGCCCGCAAGCTGTTCAACGCGCCGGTGATGTGGGCATTCGACCTATCGGTGCAGCTATTTGCGCTGCACTTCATGATCACGGCCGCTTATGCTCTTTTGTATAATGAGCACGTCTCGATCGACATCTTCAAGGACCGCCTGTCGGTGCGCGGCCAAGCGGTGCTCGACATTGTGTCCTTCATCGTCTTCTTCTTTCCGTTCGTCATCGCACTGCTAGTCTACGGGTGGGACTTCGCCGCACGCTCTTGGGCGACACGCGAGACGAGCTGGGGCATTATCGCCTTACCAGTCTACTATATAAAAACGGTCATTCCCATAACCGCGGTCCTTCTCATCCTGCAGGGCACCGCAACCATTATCCGTCTAATTGAAACGGCGCGTACGGGTGTAGTGAAATGAGCGGCGAACTCCTGACCGTCCTAATGTTCGCCGGCCTTCTCGTCGGCCTTTTAATGGGCCATCCGCTGGCCTTCGTACTCGGCGGGCTGGCGCTGATTTTCGCCTATCTCGGACCAGGTCCGCAGGTGTTCGGCATAATCATCAACCGCATTTACAGCCAGATGGACAACTACATACTTATCGCGGTGCCGATGTTCATCCTAATGGCGCGGCTCCTGAGCGATTCCGGCGTTACGGAAAACATGTTCCACGCGCTGCGGTTGATGCTGGGACGTGTGCGCGGCGGTCTTCTATTCGCAACGATCGCGATATCCGTCGTGTTGGCCGCGACGACGGGTGTAATCGGCGCGTCCATGACGGTTATGGGTGTGCTGGCACTGCCGTCCATGGTCAAATATGGCTATCAGAAGGAGCTGAGCACAGGCGTGATTGCGGCCGGCGGTAGCTTGGGCATCCTTATTCCGCCTAGCATCATGCTCGTCATTCTAGGCAGCTACGCGCAAATATCCGTCGGACAGCTCTTCGCCGCCGCTCTGGGGCCGGGGCTGCTGCTTGCAGGTCTCTATGCGCTCTACTGCGGTGTCCTCACCTTCTTCCGGCCCGATCTCGGCCCGCCCGTTTCCGAGGATGAGCTAGGACAGACAAACCGCGCCGAGATCCTCAAGCTGGTCATCAAGATGGCTTTTCCGCCGATTGTGCTTGTCATCGGCGTGATGGGTTCGATCTTCGCCGGCTGGGCGACGACGACCGAAGCCGCTTCCGTAGGTGCCTTCCTTACTTTCCTGATGGTGATCGCCTATGGGAAATTCTCTTGGTCGATGCTTCAGGACGCCGTTTCGGCGACGGCGCGTACGACCAGTATGGTGCTCTTTGTCATCGTGGGCGCTACGGCGTTCACCGGCGTCTTCGTGGCAATCGGCGGAACCCGCATCGTCAGCGGCTATTTAGACGGACTGGGGCTCGGTCCATGGGGCGTCTTCTTCCTCATGATGCTGATAGTTTTCCTCCTTGGAATGTTCCTAGACTGGCTTGGCATCGTACTCATCTGCCTACCGATCTTTCTGCCCATAGCTACCGCGAACGGCTTCGAGCCCCTGTGGTTTGTTATGATGACCGCCATCGTCCTACAAACCTCGTTCCTGACGCCGCCTTTCGGCTACGCGCTGTTCTATCTCGAAGGAGTCGCTCCGCCCGGAGTAACGCTCGGCCACATCTATCGCGGCGTCATACCGTTCATCATTCTCATCATTATCGGCTCTGGTCTCTGCATAATTTTCCCGCAAATCATCACTTGGCTGCCGACAGTGATCTTCTCATCCTACCGGTGAAGTTCTAACCCGATTTATTCATGAAGATGTGATGCGGGTAGTGTAACGTATTGAAAGCAGTCATTTTTCGATCGTTTCGACCAAAGTTTCCGGTTTCCCAAGCAGGCCCCCTCAGAAGCGCTGCTTTCGAGGCTCAGTAGGCCGCGATCTGCCACCAGGATGACGCGATCAATGGGGAACGTTTCAGAACGGCCTCCAGCATGGCTTGAAGCGTCTTGGTCTTGGCGGTATTGCCGGGGTTAACTGTGTGCATGAGCGGCAGGCCATCCGCCGTCTGCACAATGCCCAGGACAACTTGACGGTCGATACCGCCCCGTTCCTTGTTCATCCCGAACGCCCGGATATCATCTTCAACCATGCCCTCCCCGTGGATGCGCACTGTGGTCAGGTCGTAGAAGACAACAGCCAGATCGCGATCAACCAAGGGGCGAATCTAGCGCGCCAAGGCATCCTCTACCACCTCGCCATTGTCCATGAGCGCATCCATGGCGCGGATCAGTGCTTCGGCGTCAAATTCCCTACAGCTTGAGCGCCTTCTGTAACCCAGTTCACAGTAAGCGATGCGCCGCCCCCACGTTCCTTGTGAGTCCTTGATCTGAGAACCAGCCTTATTGGATGGATTATCAAGGAGGTTCTCCATGGAGCGCTCAACGGAGTTTCTCAGTAACATTGATATGGTTGTTGGGCCGCGTGGTCATCGCCGGTGGCCGG
>OJGD01000359.1_pt1 | contig 11779 bp, 9 predicted proteins | sample 1594571 | NCBI WGS metagenome assembly OJGD01 (sample SAMN05416771, study PRJEB24817) | seawater metagenome | isolation source: Sea water | place: Canada:Atlantic | collected 2013-11
CCGCTGTATTGGTTGCGGACACCGAAAGTTCCGGGTTCGCTTCTTGAAGCGCAACGAAGTCAACCTTATCCCTGACGGCACAGTCTGGACAGGACCAGTCTTCAGGAATTTTTTCCCATGTCGTTCCTGCAGGAAAGCCTTCGTGCGGATCACCAACCACTTCGTCGTATACATAACCACAATCAGGGCATTGATACTTAGCCATTTAGAGCACCTTTCAAACGATATTATTGTCTTTGTTTTGGTAGCGCCCGACGCGCACCCTCTTTCAGGTGCACGTCAGAGGCTCTTTTTCTGCAACGTAAATAAAGTAAACGAGGTATATAAGTTCCGATTAGCCGATCATTTAGCCGCGGCGGTATCGACTGATTCAGAATCAGTCCCACCAAATTTACGCTCATAGAATTCACGCTTGCCGGGTTGAATCTGAATCTTATCGAGATCTCCTTTAGCCCAATCCAGCACCCGGTGGTCCATTATCGAACGAAACCATGAGGGAAACATTGCGGCCAGGAACATTCCGGGATATCCCGATGGTAAGGAAGGCAGGTCTTTGAAGTCGCGAAGCGATTGATAGGACCTTGTAGGATGGGCGTGATGGTCGGAATGTCGTTGCAAATGAAACAGAATCAGGTTCGACATAATATGGTTTGAGTTCCATGAGTGGTGCGGTTGTTGACGCTCATAACGTCCATCCGACATCTTCTCGCGCAGCAATCCGTAATGCTCAATGTAGTTGGCGCTGGTCAGCTGCCACCAGCCAAAGGCCATTTGAATGGGCAAAAAGATCAGCATTAAGGGACCAAAAAACGCCAGCAATCCCGCATAAAGCACAGCGGTCAAAATCATAGGCTGAAGAACTTCGTTCTCCAGGCTCCAGACACTTTTTCCACAACGACTGAGGCGCTGTTCCTCTAAATCCCATGCCCGCTTGAAAGCACCGGGAATTTCACGCAGTGAGAATGAGTAAATGGACTCGCCCATGCGGGATGTCGCCGGGTCCATCGGCGTAGCCACATCACGGTGATGCCCCTTATTGTGCTCAATGAAGAAATGACCATATCCGACCACGGCGAGGACAAGCTTCGCCATCCAACGGTCAAACGTTTCTTTTTTATGGCCAAGTTCGTGGCCTGTGTTCAGAGCCAGGCCATTCACGATTCCCAGGGAAAGGGCCAATGCCAGAAACTCGAAAACACTCATTGGTTGCGTGGATACCCACCAGGCACTGACAATCAAGGCCGCATAATGAATAGGAACAGTTAAGTAGGTCAGTACCCGGTAGTAACGATCCTGTTCAAGCCGAGGCACGGCCGACTCGGGGGGGTTGGAAAAATCCTCTCCAAACATGGCATCAATCAAGGGAACTGCGCCATACCAAAGGATCAACACCAATCCGTACCAAATGCTCCATCCAGTTTGGGATACCAAATAAAGGCCAATAAGAGGCGTCGCTGGCCACAGCACAGAAAGGACCCACAGGTGGCGTTTTCTGTCCACATAACCTTCGGCATCAGGGTCTCTCTGAAGAGACTCTGTTGTTAAGACATTTTCTGACATTGACATTAGGATCACCTTATTGTTTTTCAGCTTGATCATTTTTCTACATTGTGCGAACACCGAGTCCCTCAGGTGAACGGACAAGTTGTAGGCATGAACAGGTTTGGCCAGAACCGGAGATCAAACAACTACTCTAAGGGGTAGTTTTCGCACTAGACATCTATCAATATGCTTTCACCCCATAGCGCCCTCGCGTTTCGGGGAGACGAAGCAGGAGATCGGATTGTCATGACCCGCCATAGCTTGGAAGACTGGTGTCGGAGGATGTCTGAAAGGATGTGGGCTCGTCAGTGTTTCATTACTCAAGGGTGTTTAGACCGCTATTGCCTGAGCGCTTCTGCTACGCCTGAATCAAAGGTAGTTCTGTATCGGGCCCCGCCAGGCTATGGAAAATCTGTACAAGTGGCCTTGGCAGCAAACACTCGCGAACTGGAACTTGAGAGCGCCGTTTATATCAATACCCGGTCGTGCCCTGACTCATGTGACGTTAATGGCAGTTTGTTTGCAGCGTTAGTTTTATATCAACTCGAAGGAGTTGAATCCTGGCGCACGATAAAAAGTGACATCGACACCATCGAAGTTCTTCGAAACGCACTGTGTAATGCAAAAAAGACGATAAGAATTTGCCTTGATGGGGTTGGCGAGGCTAAACATACCGCGGATTTGATTGAGGATTTAATCTGTGAAACACCGAGCAATGTGAAATTTTTCATTGCACCGAGTCGCGTCGGGGCGTTGCCACGTTTGTCTATGATGGCGGGTGTTGTAACGTATGGTGCTGATGAACTTGTATTTACAGAAGAGGAGGTTAGTGAATTATCGGGTATGGGTGGCCCCGAAGCCAGCAACATCATAAAAGCGACCGGTGGATGGCCAGCACTTGTCAGGCTTATGTGCCGAACCCCAAACCCAAATCTCCCCGCAGCGACTTGGCCGGAAACTCGCTCGTATTTCAGGGACAACCTCTTAACTGCGTTACCCAATAGTACGAGGACCTTTCTTTGCAATGCAGCGATGCTCGAAGTAATCAGCGCTGAATGCTATGGCTATGTCTATAAGACAGAAGAGGCCGACCGGGAAATTACGTTTCTTAACGAACATTATGCTCTTTTAGCTCCCACCGGGACTTCTGCTGATCGTATGGATATGCACCCTGTGCTGCGAGAGTATTTGCGTAGTTTATTTAACACCACCCAACGAGAACGTCGCTCGTATGTACTGAAACGGGTCGCGTTCTGGCATTGGCGTAGGGGAGAGTACCTCCATTCAATCAATGCAGCTCTGGAAGCCAGTGACCATCGATGGGCTCGCGTCGTAAGTGACAGCATTATCCTGGACGTGGCACTCAGACAGGGTGAAATCGAAGTACTTCGTACCTGGTTTGGAAAAGTACCGGCTCGTACGATAAAAAAAATCGCTGCCTTGAGCATAGGTTACGCGTGGATTTTGTATTTCAGCCAACAAGCTCGTCAAGCAGAGGAAATACTGGTTAGTTCGCTTCATCCGAGCTCCAGGGGGGTGGGCGATCTTGATGAGGAAGGATGGCGGGAATTGGTTAATGCGATAGGCAAAGCTACACAGGATAAATTACTGGAGAGTCAGGTTCTCTGTCAAAAATGGATAGACGCCTTTGGCGACCGTAACATGGTTGGCAAAGGCGCAGCACTTACGTGCCAGGCATTCATTGCCTCCAGTGGACGCCATTTTGAAGAGTTGGAGCGATTGTCCCATCGAGCGGCTGTGGCCATCCAGTCATCCAATCAACATTACGCTTTTATTTGGCTTAAAACTGCAGAAATTCAGGGTGAACTGTTCAAGGGGGACATCGCCCGAGCAAGGAGTGTGTTGCTTCAAGCGAATAAAACAGCAGAAAAGATTCAGGTGCCAAAAACTTTTTTAAATAAAATGTTTGGCACCCTTGAGTTACAAATCCTGCACGAACAGAACCATCACCTGGTTACCCAGGAATCCGCACAGGCTTCGTTGGATTTCGCTTTGAATTATGGCGTTACAGATATTCTGTGGGGGTGTACACAGGCCTACAGCCGTTTTCTGTACCACCAAGGGTTCCGAGATAGAGCCATGGCCTTGTTGGAACAATCCCGCTTAGCCGCCTGCGAGCGAGAGCTGTCTCGTCTAAATATCCTGACTAAAGTTCAGTTAGCTGAGTTTACTCTCCTGAACAACGAGGAATTGGGTCCACCTATACTCCCCGATGAATGTGAGCTGACGTTCCTGCCAAATCAAAACCAGGCCATTCAAGCACGTATGGCCCTGGTAACCTCAATGTATAGACTACGGCTTGGGAAACAGTTTGGTGTCGCCGAAAAATATGCCAAACAAGCACTACAAAGCGCCAGCGCAATTTCAGACGCTAGAACCAGGATCGCCGCCCACTATTGTCAGGCCCTGGCAGCGTTTGCCCTCGGTTCATCAAAATCGGCGAAGCGCATGATTCTTGATGCAAACCTACTTTCGGAACATTTGAACTGTCACTTCACACGGCTCTGGATCAAAGAAGCGCTACTTTCTCTTAGCCCCCTTGCTCAGGATCTTTTTAACGATCTGCCAGACGACTCTGAAGCTAAAGCTACGAAGGATCCCGATGTCAGAATAGAAGACTCCAGCGTGCCACCTGTGCCCGGCAATGCCCACTCAACCATCACGATAAAGCAGATTTCTCTGTTGAAATGCGTAAGCAACGGAATGACCAACAGAGAAATCGCTGAACGGCTTCTTGTGACGGAGGATACCGTCAAATGGCATATGAAGAAGATTTTCAGCGAACTTAAAGTAACCAACCGGGTTCAGGCAGTCACTGAAGCTCGACTGCGCGGACTTTTATAGTGCTACAAAAACAAAAGAGGAATCGAGCGAATATGCAAAAAATAGTTATCATTGGCGCTGGAATAGCCAGCCTGACCGCCGCAGAGGCTCTCCGCCAGAATGGATTCGACGGAACGATTACCATTTTGGGCGAGGAAAACACGCTGCCTTACCAGCGTCCCCCGTTGTCCAAAGCCTATTTGACCTCAGATGAGTTGCCCTCGCCAACTCCGATCCGTTCTCCTAATTTCTTTCGGGACAACAAAGTTGAATTTGAACAAGGCGGTAAAGTAATAGCGCTTGAACGATCGGCAAAGCAAGTAGTGATTCAAGGCGGCAGGAAAATTAAATACGACACGCTGATTTTGGCAACAGGAGCGAGGCCACGTCCTATTGATTTACCTGGTGAGAGCGCAAAAAATGTTTTCTATCTCAGGAATCTTGACCACTCCACCGCATTACGTAATGCCCTGTTAGCCCCGGAATGCGAGAAGGTGGCCATTCTCGGCGCGGGTGTTATCGGGCTTGAAGTCGCCTCCGCTGCCAATCTACAGGGAAAACAAGTCTCTGTGTTTGAGGCCAACAGCCGAGCGATGTGTCGAGTAGCGTCACCATTAACAAGTAATTTTGTCAGAAACCGCATGGCCTCCGCCGGCGTAATGTTCTACTTCAATGCTAGCGTCAACCAAATTCTCACTGAGGGAGACCGAGTTTCCGGTATCCGTTTGTCCGACGGCACTACCAAACCCGCAGACGTCGTTGTTATCGGTATAGGAGCCATCCCCAATGCCGAACTTGCGCAAGACGCAAACCTGGATTGCGACGGTGGTATTATAGTAGACAGCGGCATGCGTAGCTCCGACCCTGACATATTTGCGATCGGAGATTGCGCTAAAGCCGTCAACGTTTCCACCAATACACCCATCCGAATAGAAACTATTCACAATGCCATGCTTCAAGCACAAATTGCGGCGGCTCATATTTGTGGTAAACCGTCTCCGCCTGCCTCTCCTCCTCGTTTTTGGTCAGATCTCAACGGCATGAAAGTCCAGTGTATTGGAATCGCCACTGGATACGACCGAATTCAGCGGCGTCCCACAGAGAGTGACAATGCCTGTGAATTCTGGCTCTTTTCCGGAGACCGGATGATCGCAGCTGAAACGGTCAATCTTCCCACCCGGCAAGCCAAGCTATCTAAAGCTCTCTCCGGGTAAGTGTAAGCGAGATGGGATGCAGCTCATTCTCATCTCTGAGATTTCTATGTGTCGAGCCTCGTGACTGAGCATATCCAGCTGCAGGGGGATTCTGGCCCTCCCACAAGCTCTGCTGTAGAGCAGGAGATACAGAATCGCCCAGCCCAGCTGTGATGGCCACAGTGACCAGTCATTCACCCGGGGCTTACCTAACGACCAGGAAAGTGGAGCAATTGCCAAAGCGATTATTCAGATGGGACATAGCCTAGGACTCGATGTACTGGCCGAGGGAATTGAGACCAAAGAGCAAGAAAACCATCTCCGAATCCTTGGCTGTGATGCGGGACAAGGCTATCTATATGCTAAGCCGCTCTCAGTCAAAAGGTGCGAGGAGTACCTACAAGTTACTGACTGGGTTTAATTGGCCCGATGGTGGTCATCGAATCAATTTGGGATCACCGGACGCTTAGTGTGCGCCGGCGTTATCGCACCATCTGAACGTTCGCTTTGCGACCATAGGGAAATTTATGGCGTCAATTTCCACCGCGCTATAACGGCATAATCAGTTCCCTGATCCATTGTTTAACTGTTGTGACCTGCTCCCTGCGTATTCCGGCGAACGTGACCGGTCATTCCGGGGATCGTGACCGGTTTGCACACGGCCATCACGCTGGAGTCAGTTTTGTACTCTGAGCGGTCACGATGGGTCAACCGATTCCGTGTTTTGTGCCTTGGCTTTTCTTAGTGATTCTCCTTTTAGATTGAGTCGGTGAGCGCCGTGCAGAAGCCGGTCCAGAATGGCGTCTGCGAGTGTGGCGGAGCCGATGTAGTCGTGCCAGTGTTCGGTTGGTAACTGACTAGCGATCAGGGTTGAGCCTCTTCCGTGCCGATCCTCAATCACTTCCATCAGATCCTGTCGTTGTTGCACGGTGACCTTCTGCATCCCCCAGTCATCCAGGATCAGCAGGTCGGTTTTCAACAGTTGGTTCATCAGGCGGGCGTAACTGCCATCGCCGTGGGCGATGCGCAGCTGTTCGAACAGGCGCGGTACCCGCAAGTAACGGACTGAGAGCCCCTGCCGGCAGGCCTGGTTGCCCAGGGCGCACGCCAGCCAGGTCTTGCCGCAACCGGTAGGCCCGGTGATGCACAGGTTCAGGGACTGGCGGATCCAGTCACAGCTGGCCAGCCCCGCCATACGGGAGCGCTCCAGCCCTCTCGGGTGGCGGTAATCGATGTCTTCCACGCAGGCCGAGACCCGCAACCGGGCCGCCTTCAGCAGCCGTTCCAGGCGGCGGTTTTCCCGGTGCAGCACCTCCCGGTCGATCAGTAAGGCCAGGCGTTCCTCGAACGCCAGGTCGTGGGTGTCGGGCTGTGCCCGCTGCTGTTCCAGGGCATCGCACATGCCGGTCAGTTTGAGTTGGCGCAGGGCGTCGAGGGTGTTTTGAGTCAACATCAGTTTCTCCGGGATCAGTGGTAGTAGCGGGGGCCGCGAACGTTGGTGTGTACTGGCAGCTCTGTCAGTTCCGACTCCTCCTCGGCCAGGGGTAACGGGAGCTGATCCAGCCCCTGTTTCAGGATCGAGCTGATGCTCTGGTAGCTGGCCGAGTTGATAGCTAGTGCTCGACTACAGGCCTGCTCCAACCGGTCACGGCTGTAACGTCGACTCAGGTTCAACAGCCCCAGGCATGATCGGTAGCCATGCTCCGGATGAGGGCGATCCTTAAGCTGTCGCTGTACCACGTCGAGCGTGGCGGGACCGATGTCACTGGCCCAGTTCAGGAACCGTCCCGGTGACCAGTTCTGATGGGCCTGATGGGACTTGGGCATGTGCTCGGTCAGGGTCACGAAGCGGCTCTTGCCGTGGCGAGGATGCAGGGCTACCCGTTGTCCTTTGTGCATGACCTCAACGGACGTATCGGTCACCCGAACATCCAGCTTCACACCCACCAGGGCGTGAGGCACGCTGTACAGGCGTTTGTCGATCTCGATGTGGTAGTCGATGCCCGGTCGTGCCTTGCGCCACTCGGCGTAGACGTAGGACGTTGCCGGCAGTGGCCTGAGTGCAGGTCGGTCCAGCGCTTCGAACAGGCTCTGGCGGCTCTCGGAGCGCCCCTGGAACGGGCGCTGGTTCAGTGCCGGTAGCAGGTCTGCAATCGCCGAGTTCAGTTCGGCCAGTGAGAAGAACGTTCGGTGACGCAACCGGGCCAGGATCCAGCGTTCAACCAGCAGCACAGCGGCTTCGGCCTTCGCCTTATCCTTGGGCTTGTAGGGGCGGGCCGGTAAGACCGCCGTCTGGTAATGGGTTGCCAGTTCCGCGTAGGTCTCGTTGAGCTGGGGCGTGTATCGGTCTGCCTTGGTGACCGCTGCCTTGAGATTGTCCGGAACCAGCAGTTCCGGCACACCACCGTAGAACGCCAGCATCCGCTGGTGGGAGGCGATCCAGTCCGGCAGGCTCTGGCTCCAGGTGGCCTCGGCGAAGGTATAACTGGACGCGCCCAGCACAGCCACAAAGACCTGGGCCTTACGCATCTCGCCGGTGCTGCGGTCCACCACCGGCACGGTGGGACCGCAGTAGTCGATAAAGATCTTCTCGCCGGCCCGGTGGACCTGGCGCATGCTGCGCCGCTGCCGGCCGCGCCAGAGCCGGTAGTGATGGCAGAACTGACTGTACCGGCGGGCCTTGTCGCCGTGGCGTTCGACGTACTCAGCCCAGAGCAATTGCAGGGTGACGCCCTTGGTCTTGAGTTCCTGGTGGACCTGGAAGTAGTCGGGCTCAGCAAATCGAGATGGGGGTGTCTTGGCCGGGAAGAGCTGGGCTTCCAGTCGTGCCTCGTCCGTGCCTTCCGGCAACGGCCAGGTGATGCCCTGCGCGGTGGCCAGGCTGACATACTTGCCGACCACGCCCTTGGAGAGTCCGCAGGCACGGGCAATGCGCTCATGGCTCAGGCCCGCTTCGTACTTGAGGCGCAAGACCTCGATGATCTGTCGCATGGAAATCCTCGCTGCCGGCATCCGCCCTTCCTCGTGATGAAAAAGGAAGGGGTATGCCGGACAAAGTTGAAGAATTCCAGCGTGTTGGCAATGATTCCGGAGGAACGTGACCGGGGATTCCGGCATCGTGACCAGCGATTCCGGAAAAACGTCCAAAATCGGTCACGATAAAACGGAATGAGCGGTCACGATCACCCGGAACAGGCGGTCACGTTCAAACGGAATGGGCGGTCACGATGGGCCGGAATATGCATACCCATCAAAGAAGAACTTACGCCGGTGGTACCGTACCTTTGTCGAAAGAGGAGACTTACCTGCAAGGCCCAGCAGGAAGCCCAAATATTCACTGTCTCAGAAGCGGCTAGCAGTAGATCACTATTTCAAGTACGGCCAGTGTTGTCTCGCCCACACGAGAAGATCGCTAGGCTACCCGTGCACTGCCACACTGATTTCATGGATTGACGAACTACACCCTGGGGCAAGAAAGTCTGTGACTGGCAAGACCACAGGTACTTCACCGTGGTCTGCGAGCCAAAAACAACAGGCTGTCATTCAGCTTTGCTCGCGACAGGACTCTGCTGCTGAGTGAACCGCCCCGGGTTTTGAGGAGGCTCCAGCATCTGAGAGAATGGAGCCATGAACAAATCCAACAAGTTTTCCCCTGAAGTTAAAGAACGTGCGGTGCGGCTAGTGCAGGAGCATCGTGGCGAGTACTCGTCGCTATGGGCTGCTGTGGAGTCGATTGCCCCCAAGATTGGCTGTGTGCCACAGACATTGCTGGAATGGGTCAAGCGTGCCGAGATTGATGTCGGTGAACGTCCCGGTACAACCACCGCCGAAGCGCAACGAATGAAGGATCTGGAGCGCGAGAACAAGGAACTGCGGCGTGCCAATGACATCCTTCGCACGGCCAGCGCTTTTTTCGCCCAGGCGGAGCTCGACCGCAAGCTGAAGTCATAAACACCTACATTGATCAGCACCGGGATACCTACGGGGTCGAGCCGATCTGCAAGGTATTGCAGGTTGCCCCGTCGGCCTACCGGCGTCATGCGGCCCGGCAGCGCAATCCAGAACTACGCAGTGACCGGGCCAAGCGTGACGAGGTTTTAATGCCGCAGATCAAGCGTGTCTGGAACGACAATCTCAAGGTCTATGGCGCCGATAAAGTCTGGAAGCAGATGAACCGGGAAGCCATTCCTGTGGCCCGCTGTACCGTGGAGCGACTCATGGGTCGCCTGGGCTTTCAGGGTGCCCGACGTGGCAAGGCGGTGCGCACCACGGTCCCAGACCGATCGGTGCCGTGCCCGCTAGATCGGGTCAACCGGCAGTTTGTCGCTGACCGCCCAGACCAGCTCTGGGTATCCGACTTTACTTACGTTTCCACCTGGCAGGGCTGGCTGTATGTGGCCTTCGTCGTTGATGTCTTCGCGCGCCGTATCGTGGGTTGGCGCGTAAGTCGCACGATGAACACGGACTTCGTGCTTGATGCTCTGGAACAGGCTCTCTACGCCCGTCAGCCCGACAAGTCAGAGGACTTGATTCATCACTCCGACAGAGGCTCACAGTATGTGTCGATCCGCTACACGGAACGCCTGGCCGAAGCCGGCATCGATCCATCGGTAGGCAGCAAGGGTGACAGTTACGACAACGCCCTCGCTGAGACCATCAATGGCTTGTACAAAGCAGAGTTGATCCACCGGCGCGGCCCCTGGAAATCCATGGAATCCGTTGAGCTGGCAACGCTGGAATGGGTATCCTGGTTCAACCATCAACGGCTGATGGAGCCTTTGGGATATATACCGCCGGGAGAAGCTGAGGCAAACTACTACCGGCAACTTAACATTCAGGCCGCTATGGCAGCGTGACTTAAACCAACGGGCCTCCGCGATACCCGGGGCGGTTCAGAGGTTGCCAATAACATAGGGGTGAGTAGGCAACTGTTGTACAAGTGGAAAGACCAACTACTTGATGACCAGGTCAATCCAATGATGAAGTCCCGCAAGCATTCGCACTCCCATAATAACCGCGTCGCATTGGAGCGAGAGGTGGAGTCGCTTCAGGTGCGAGTCCACCGACTCCAACTCGAACATGACATTCTGACGAAGGCGAATGAACTGTTAAAAAAAGATCAGGGCGTCGACCTACAGTTACTGACGAACCGGGAGAAGACCCTGTTGGTTGACGCCCTGAGAGGAATTTACACGCTATCTGAGCTAACCGAGCAGCTCCAATTACCACGCAGTTCCTACTTCTATCAGAGGGCCCGTATTAATGCCCCTGATAAGTACTGTGACATCCGTCGTTCAGTGGCAGACATCTTCGACCTCAACCGTCGCTGTTATGGCTACCGACGCGTTCATGTCGTCCTCAGAAGACGAGGTACGAGAATCTCAGAAAAAGTCGTTCGGCGGTTGATGGCAGAGGAAGAGCTGGTAGTCCAAGCTAGTAAGCGACGTCGTTACAGTTCCTACAATGGTGAAGTCAGCCCAGCACCAGACAACCTGATCAATCGTGACTTCAAAGCAAAGCTACCAAATCAGAAATGGCTGACTGATATTACGGAGTTCCAGATTCCTTCGGGGAAAATTTATCTGTCTCCCATGATCGATTGTTTTGACGGGTTGGTCGTCAGTTGGACGATCGGTACCAGGCCGGACGCTGATCTTGTGAACACCATGCTGGACGAAGCCATTGAGACGTTGTCTGAGGCCCGGTTTCCACTTGTTCACTCTGACCGGGGTGCACACTACCGGTGGCCAGGATGGCTATCGCGTATTGAGGATGCAAATCTCCTCAGGTCGATGTCGGCGAAGGGCTGTACTCCCGATAACGCCGCATGCGAAGGCTTCTTTGGGCGGATGAAAAATGAGTTCTTCTATCCTCAAGATTGGCATACAGTCACAATTGAGCAATTCATGGAGGAGCTTGACTCGTACCTTCGATGGTACAACGAGAAACGGATTAAAGTTTCACTTGGGGGCCTGAGCCCGCTTGAATACCGGGAAAGCTTGGGTTTGGTGGCATAAAACAGTCCAAGAAAAGGTCCGCACCTCCAAAGCGGTCAAAACTCACCGTTGTTGACAAACATTAGTAATCTCTTTTTAAAGATCCACGCTTTCATTGGAAAGCGGCCCTTTTTCCGCGACGAGATTGGCACCATCCCCTCCAATCGATGCATGCTTAATCGCGGTCCACGGACCTCTTACTAC
>OJGD01000360.1_pt1 | contig 11729 bp, 10 predicted proteins | sample 1594571 | NCBI WGS metagenome assembly OJGD01 (sample SAMN05416771, study PRJEB24817) | seawater metagenome | isolation source: Sea water | place: Canada:Atlantic | collected 2013-11
GATCTACACTAGATCGCTCGTCGGCAGCGTCAGATGTGTATAAGAGACAGGATTGCCCAGAATAAGGAAGGTTATTTCAACCTTCTGAAAATTGTTTCGCGCGCCCATATGACGTCTGAGGCCGGAAGCGAACCCAAGGCGCTTTATGAGCACATCGAAAAATATTCCGACCATGTGATTTGCCTGACCGGTGGCCCGACTGGCCCCTTGGCGCGCCTTCTGGCCGAGGAACAGGTTGATAAGGCCGAAGCCTGCCTGACGAAATTAAAGGGCATCTTTGGCAACCGCCTGTATATCGAGTTGCAAAGACACGGCGAGGCGCTTGAAGAGCAGGTCGAGCCGGGCTTGGTTAAGCTGGCGTATGATCATGACGTGCCGTTGGTTGCGACCAACAATTGCTATTTCCCGTCGGGCAAAATGTATAAAGCCCATGACGTGTTTATCTGTATCGGGCAGGGGGCTGTTGTCGGGCAAGATGAACGCTGGAAACTGACGCGCGATCACCGGTTCAAGACCGCAGATGAAATGCGCAACCTGTTCGCCGATATCCCCGAGGCCTGTGACAACACCGTGGCGATTGCCAAACGCTGTTCCTGGCATGTGGAAAAAATCGATCCGATCCTGCCGCCCTTTGACTGTGGCGAAGGCCGCACCGAGGTTGATGAACTGCGCCATATGTCCGAAGAGGGCCTCAAGGGCCGGTTGGAAAAATACGTCTATACCCCGGACATGTCTGACGCGGATAAGGAAGAAACGGCCAAACCCTATTGGACCCGCCTTGAGTATGAGCTTGGCATCATCAATCAGATGGGCTTTCCGGGCTACTTTTTGATCGTTGCCGACTTCATTCAATGGGCGAAGGATCATGAAATTCCGGTTGGACCGGGCCGTGGGTCCGGGGCGGGGTCGCTTGTGGCCTATGCACTTTTGATTACCGATCTTGATCCGCTGCGGTTCTCGCTTCTGTTCGAACGTTTCCTTAACCCGGAACGTGTGTCCATGCCCGACTTTGACGTCGATTTCTGTCAGGATCGACGTGGCGAAGTGATTGAGTATGTGCAGAAAAAATACGGGCATGACCGTGTCGCACAGATCATCACATTCGGTAAGCTACAAGCCAAGGCCGCGGTACGTGACGTTGGACGTGTGCTCAGCATTCCATACGGCTATGTCGATAAAATCTGTAAAATGATTCCCGGCGACCCGGCCAAACCGATCCCGCTCAAAGAAGCGATCGATATGGAGCCGGACCTGCGCCGGATTGCGCGTGAAGACCCGGACATCGACCGCTTGCTCACCATCGCCATGCAGATCGAAGGGCTGTATCGCAACTCGTCGACCCATGCGGCCGGGGTTGTGATCGGTGACCGCGATCTTGATGAACTGGTCCCGCTCTATCGCGATCCGCGCTCGGACATGCCGGTCACACAGTTCAACATGAAGTATGTTGAAAATGCCGGACTGGTGAAGTTTGACTTCCTGGGGCTTAAGACCCTGACGGTGATTATCGAGGCCGTCAATTTGATGCGTCAACGCAAAGACGTCCCGCAAGACTTTGATATCAGTGCGATTGAGCTTGATGATCGTCCATCGTTTAAGCTGTTGTCAGCTGCTGAAACCGTCGGCGTGTTCCAGCTTGAATCGCAAGGGATGCAGGACGTTTTGCGCGGTCTGAAGCCCGATACGCTCGAAGACATTATCGCTGTCGTGGCGCTGTATCGTCCGGGCCCGATGGATAACATCCCCCATTACATCGCGCGTAAGCATGGTCAGGAAGAACCTGACTACATGCACCCGATGTTGCAGCCAATCCTGCAAGAAACCTATGGCATCATGATCTATCAGGAACAGGTCATGGAGCTGGCCCAGATCATGGCGGGCTATTCGCTTGGCGGTGCAGATTTGCTGCGCCGTGCGATGGGTAAAAAAATCGCCGAAGAAATGGAAAAGCAGCGGTCGCTGTTTGTCGAAGGATCGGAAAAGAACGGTGTTGATCGCGGACAGGCATCCGACATCTTTGATCAGGTCGCGAAATTCGCATCCTACGGCTTTAACAAATCACACGCCGCCGCCTATGCGCTGGTGGCCTATCAAACCGCGTTTCTAAAGGCCAACTATCCGGTCGAATTCATGGCTGCGTTGATGACGCTTGATATGCACAACACCGAAAAACTTGCGGTGTTCAAGCAAGAAGTAGAACGGCTTGAAATCGAAATTCTGCCGCCCTGCATCAACCATTCGCAAGTCGCCTTCTCGGTTGAAAACCACGAGAGCGGCGGTAAAATCCGCTATGCGCTGGCGGCAATCCGCAATGTCGGCGATGCGGCGATGGAAAGCCTTGTGGCCGAGCGCGAAGCCAACGGGCCGTTTAAAGACCTTACCGATTTTGCATCGCGCATCGATAGCCGCGCAGTCAACAAACGACTGCTTGAAAACCTTGTCCGTGCCGGTGCGCTGGACTGTCTGGCAACCAACCGCAAAGTCATGCTGGAGCATGTTGATAAAGTCATCGCCGTTGCCCAACGCGAAATGCAGGCGCGCAATGATGACCAAATTTCGATGTTTGGCGATGAAAGCGCCTTTGCCAAGGACGCGATTAAGCTGCCTGATGAGCGTGACTGGGTGCCGATGGAAAAACTGACCGAGGAATTCTCGGCCATCGGCTTTTACCTGTCGGCCCATCCGCTTGATACGTTCGGCAAGAGTATTCAGCGGATTGGCATTGCGCCGATCAAGGAACTGCCTGCCCGCATGCGTGCGCAGAATAAAGGGGCGATCAAACTCGCCGGAACCTTGATCAATGCCCGTGAGATGATTTCGAAAAAGAACGGTTCGAAATTTGCCTTCGTGATGTTCTCCGATCCGACCGGCAGCTTCGAAGTTGCTTTCTGGGCAGAAGCCTGGGCGGCATACAAGGAAATCATCAATGCCGGGCGACCGGTTCTGTTGATTGTCGCGGCTGAAATGCGCGAGGGGCAACTGCGCATTCAAGGCCAACGGGTCGAGGACCTTGAACAAGCGGTATCTGGTGCGGCCGAAGGCATTCGCATTCGGTTGAACCGCCCTGATCCGGTTTCAGAAATCCGCGAATTGCTGGAAACCGCGGGTAAGGGAAGGGGCCTTGTGACCCTGTCATCCATGTGTGGCGATGGTCGTATGGCCGAGATCGAGCTTGAAGACAGTTATAAGGTCGGGCCATCTCTGATCGGCGCCATCGGGGCTATTCCGGGCGTTGAATTTGCCGAGGAAATTTAGAGGAAACTTAATCGCCGGGCTTCTTAGGAGTTCAGGCGCCGGTCGGCGTGCTCGCTAGGCATGATCGCGCGTTTATGCCAAACCTCATAACGTTTCATCGTGCGGCGACCAGTTTTCTTCTGATACTCGCCCCACCGGCTGCAAGTCCCAGCACGATGAAAACCATCACCGCATGGTCCGGGCCAAACGCGTCCATCAATATCCCGAAAACAGGGGCTCCCGCCGTTTGACCAACTGCGATCATAAGAAAACCGATCATTAATCCCATCGCAGGGCGATTGGGTGACGCGGCAACGCCCCAGATCAAATACACCCCGGTTAACATGACATAAGAAGCCCCGAACAATGCACCGCCAAGAAGGGTGGTGAAGGGGGTAGCTCCCGTCATGCCGACGGCGAGAATACCAACGGACATCAACCCCAGAAACATCCAGTGGGTGCGGTTAAGACCAAAGCGCGCAACAAATGCACCGGCAAAAGCACCGAAAATACCTGCTGAACCGATGGCAACCCATAGCATCCCGATATCGTTTATCTTCCATCCCATGTGTAAGTTTGCCAACTGGCCGCCAAAGGACCAAAGGGCGGTGCTGGCAGCGCCCATAAGAAACGCTGCGATGATTAGTCGCACGGTATCATCAGTAATTGGCGGTATTCCTTGCGGCGAACTTGGGGTGCCGTTCGTGCGAGGCAGGGTTATGCGTGCGACGAAAGCCATCAATAGGGCGACAAGCGCGAACCCGGCAAACGCCAAACGCCATTGCCCGGCAACCAACAATGCAATCGGGCCTGAAAGTGCAATGCCCGCACTTGTCCCGGCATTGATCGTGGTGTTTGTTATGTTCTGCTGATGATGTTTTACCGCTGCTGTGACAGCGGCGGCCATTGGTGGGGATGCCAAGCCCGTGCTTGATCCCGCCAAAAGTACAGCACCAGCAAGCCAGACTGCGTTTGGTGCCGCAGCAATTCCGGCCATACCAATCGCTGCGACCAGCGATGCGCAGACTGCAACTGCACGTGCACCGAATCGCTCGGTTAACGTGGCCGAGGCGACAATTGCAATGCAATAGCCAAAAAATGAGCCGCCTGAAATGATACCCGATAAGGTTGGGCCAAGAGAAAGCTCATTGTCAATTTCTGGCAGGAACAAACCAAAGGCAAAGCGCGCAAAGCCATAACAAACAGCGATCAAGCCAAATCCGGTGGTTCCGATGCGAAGTGCAGCATTCATGATCGGGCCTGCGCAATCAGGACAGCCGCTGCGTCGCGTGCCGCAGAAATAGCACCTTCGCCTTGGTAAACTGAAACGGATGTGGCGCCTTCAATCAAGATCAGTATTTGGTCGACGAGGGCGCTGACGTTTATGTGATCAAGCCCGACTTCCGAGCGGACTATTTCGTCAAGTCGGTTGCGAAATGCCGCTTTATGACCCAAGACGACTTCCGCTATTTCTGGCGTGTTACCACCCGTTTCACCGTAGGCTCGCAGGAAAAGGCAACCGCGCGCGCCTTCATCCCGAACCCATTCCGCCAGCGCGTTGAACAGTTCATCAATACTGTTGACGTTGATCTTTTGCATGAAACGTTCGTCTCGCGCAGTCAAGACGGCGGTTACGAGGCCAGTTTTCCCGCCAATATGTTTGTAAAGCGTGCGGCTGGACATATCTGCGGCTGCGGTCAAACGGTCCATGCTGGTTGCCATGAAACCATGCTTATCAAAAAGCTGCTCTGCGGCTATGAGGAGTTTGGTTTTTATGTTCATATCAAACATGTAAAACGAACGTTTTACATCGTCAATGGTTTTTCGGTATGCATTTCCGGTTCGATCAATGTCTTTACGCACGCCGGGGTGGCTGTTTCTTTGGGTTTTTTACTATGAAAATGTGGGGCTGATCGTTTAAAGTGTTGTTCCAGATTGCCGTTCTGGTTCTGCTGAGCAGGTAAACATGTGTCATTGCGTGTCAGCGGGGTTTTAGGGCTTGCATTCTTTACGGGACGGGATTAAAACCCGCTCGAACATCGCACGCGAAAGAGCGGCGACTGCCGTCATATGGCAACTCGTCCATCCGGTGTTTCATGCATGAGGCATGAAATTCCCTTTCGCGGAGGTATTAACCGGAAAAAGGTAGGAATTATCATGGCTTTGCCAACCTTTACCATGCGCCAGCTCATGGAAGCTGGTGTCCACTTTGGTCACCACACCCGCCGTTGGAACCCGAAGATGAAGCAGTTCATCTTTGGTGCACGTAACGACATCCACATCCTGAACTTGCAGGAAACTGTCCCGATGCTGCATCGTGCGATGCAGGCCGTTCGTGACGTTACCGCTTCGGGTGGTCGTGTTCTTTTCGTTGGTACCAAACGTCAGGCATCCCCGATCGTTGCTGAAGCTGCAAAACGTTGCGGCCAGTACTACGTGAACCATCGCTGGCTCGGCGGTATGCTGACCAACTGGAACACTGTTTCCAATTCGATCAAACGCCTCAAAGAACAGGACGAAATCCTGACTTCGGGTGCCGAAGGTCTGACCAAAAAAGAAATCCTGAACCTGACCCGTTCGCGCGACAAACTTGAACGCGCTCTGGGCGGTATTAAGGACATGGGTGGTCTGCCAGACATTATTGTCGTGGTTGACACCAACAAAGAAGCACTTGCCATTCAAGATGCCAAGAACCTGAACATCCCGGTTGTTGCTATCCTCGATACCAACTCTGACCCGGCGAACGTTCAGTACCCGGTTCCGGGTAACGATGATGCGATCCGTGCGATCCAGCTGTATTGCGATCTGTTCGTTGGTTCTGTTCTTGATGGTATTCAGGAAGAAATGACCGCTTCTGGCGCGGATCTCGGTGAAGCGGAAGAAGTTCCGGCTGAAGCGAACGCGACGAAAGAAGCAGCTGCAGAAGCAGCTTCCGCATAACTTTCATTTTGTACCCGGGGAAACGGCGGCTAGGATGCCGCCGTTTCTTTAGGTGTTAACTTGATTGCGTAATAGGGGCTTTAAGAAATGGCTATTACCGCTGCTCTCGTAAAAGAGCTTCGCGAAACCACCGGCGCTGGCATGATGGATTGCAAAAAAGCGCTTTCCGAAACCGATGGCAATGTCGACGCTGCTGTTGATTGGCTGCGGACCAAAGGTCTTGCAAATGCTGCCAAGAAAGCTGGCCGCGTTGCTGCCGAAGGTCTTGTTGCCGTTGCGGTTAACGGTACCAAAGGTGCTGTTGTCGAGCTAAACGCTGAAACTGACTTCGTTTCGCGTAACGAAGACTTCCAGAAATTTGTCAACGAAGTTGCCGTTCAGGCCGTTTCTGTTGATGGCGACGTTGATGCGCTGAAAGCTGCTGCTTTCCCGGGCACATCGCGTAACGTCGAAGAGCAGGTCACCCACATGATCGCCACCATTGGCGAAAACATGTCGCTTCGTCGTTCGGCTGGCCTGTCGGTCGAAAAAGGTGTTGTTGCTTCTTACATCCACTCTGCTGTTGCTACCGATCTCGGTAAAATCGGCGTTCTGGTGGCTCTGGAATCCGAAGCTGACGCTGCTGTTCTCGAAGGTCTGGGCAAACAGATCGCGATGCACATTGCGGCAACCAACCCGGCTTCGGCAACCGTTGCCGATCTTGATCCAGAACTGGTCGAGCGTGAAAAAACCGTTCTGACCGAACAGGCTAAAGAATCGGGCCGTCCGATCGAGATCATCGAAAAAATGATCGAAGGTCGTATCCGTAAATATTACGAGCAGGTTGTTCTTGTTGAGCAAACCTTCGTGATTGACGGCGAAAACAAAGTTAAAGACGTAATCGAGAATGTCGCTAAAGAAGCTGGCAAGCCGATTACCCTCAAGGGCTTTGTTCGCTTCGAACTCGGTGAAGGCATCGAGCGAGAAGAGAAAGATTTTGCGGCCGAAGTTGCTGAGCAGCTGAACAAATAAAACATCTTTTCGAAATGGTGCGTTACGCGCCATTTCGTGTATGATCCAGACCGGCGAGGTCGGCAGCGCAAATCCGCCCTGTTACTCGCCGGTCTTTTTATATCTGAATTTTGCATTCCCCGTCGTTTTGGGAATGTGTGACATCGGCATTAAGAGGCATTGAAGACATGGCAGAAAACGACCAACTGAAATTTCGCCGCGTCCTTTTGAAGCTCTCGGGTGAGGGACTTCTAGGTAAACAGCAATATGGTATCGATCCTGAGACGGTCGACCGGATTGCCAGCGAAATCAAGGTCGTTCATGACATGGGGGCTGAAGTTTGCATGGTGATTGGCGGCGGGAACATTTTCCGTGGCGTCAAAGGTGCCTCTCAGGGCATGGAACGTGCCACAGCCGATTACATGGGCATGCTGGCAACCATCATGAATGCGCTCGCGGTTCAAAACGCGCTTGAGCGCCATGGTGTCCAGACTCGCGTTCAGTCTGCCATTCCAATGTCTTCCGTTTGCGAACCCTATATTCGCCGTCGTGCTGTTCGCCACATGGAAAAAGGTCGCGTAGTGATCTTTGCTGCGGGAACGGGCAATCCGTTCTTTACCACCGATACCGCTGCGGCATTGCGTGCGGTTGAAATGGGCTGTGATGCGTTGCTTAAAGGCACGCAGGTCGATGGTGTTTATACCGCTGACCCGAAAACGGACCCGACCGCTGAGCGTTACGACTCACTTACCTATATGGAAGTTTTGTCCAAAGATTTGCGTGTGATGGATGCATCGGCTATTTCTTTGGCACGCGAAAATGATATTCCGGTTATCGTATTTTCTTTGCATAATCCGGGTGCCTTCGCAGATGTTGTCTCTGCAAAGGGGACGTTTACGATTATTTCGAATGGAGACTGAACGTGTCTGACGTTGCTGGCCTAAAAAAGGACCTGTCCCGCCGTATGGAAGGGGCCGTAGAAGTACTGCACAAGGAATTTACCGGTCTGCGCACCGGACGTGCCAGTGTAAGCCTTCTTGAGCCGGTCATGGTCGAAGCCTATGGCGTTCCGACCCCGCTCAATCAGGTGGCTTCTGTCAGTGTTCCTGAATCCCGGATGCTTTCGGTTCAGGTATGGGACAAAACCATGGTCAAATCCGTTGAAAAGGCTATCCGCGATTCTGGCCTTGGCCTCAATCCGGCGGCTGATGGCACCCTTGTTCGTGTTCCAATTCCGGCATTGAACGAAGAACGCCGTGCCGAGCTGTCTAAAGTTGCCGGCAAATATGCCGAGCAAGCCAAAATTTCAGTGCGTAACGTCCGCCGCGATGGCATGGACCAGCTGAAAAAATGGGAAAAGGACAGCGACATCTCCAAAGACGAGATGCATGACGAAGAAAAAGAGATCCAGAAGCTGACCGATAAGGTCATCTCCGACATCGATGAGACGCTGTCGCACAAAGAACAGGAAATCATGCAAGTCTGATCATGGCTGTTCTGTCTTCGCAAACTCAACAAAAAGAACTGCCGTGTGTTCCGCGTCACGTTGCCATCATTATGGATGGTAACGGGCGTTGGGCCCGTGGGCGTGGAAAGCCCCGTACGATGGGGCATCGTGCCGGGGTCGAAGCGGTGCGTCGCACGGTCGAGGCATCTGCCGAGCTCGGTATTGAATATCTCACGCTCTATGGGTTCTCGACGGAAAACTGGAAACGCCCAGAAAGTGAAGTCAGTGATCTGATGGGACTTTTGCGGCTGTTTTTAAAGCGTGAGCTTGCGACGTTGCACCGAAACAACGTGAAAATTCGCATCATTGGCGACCGGACACGTTTTGCCGATGATATTCGCGATCTTCTGGCCAAGGCTGAAGACCAAACCCGCGACAACACGCGTCTTAATTTGACGATTGCGTTGAGTTACGGGGCACGGGCCGAAATTACGCAGGCCGTGCGCGAGATCGCGCGCAAAGTCGCATCGGGGGAGGTTGCAGCAGATGCCGTTACCGAAGACTTGATCGAACAGAACTTGTCGACCGTTGGCATGCCCGATCCTGATCTTCTGATCAGAACCAGTGGTGAACAACGGATCAGCAATTTCTTGCTGTGGCAATCGGCCTATACAGAGTTTGTTTTTGAAGACGTTCTCTGGCCCGATTTCGACCGCAGCCATCTGGAAAGAGCCATTGACAACTTTGCCGGACGGGAGCGGCGTTTTGGTGCAGTCATCTGAAACCGAACGTCAAAAAGATACGAATTCCGGACTAAAACCACGTATTCTTTCTGCGCTGGTTATGACACCAGTGGCAATTGCCGCAGTCTGGTTTGGTTCACCCTATTTCGATATTCTGTTATTTCTGTTTTGTGCGGGCATGATGTGGGAATGGGCGCGCATGTGCGTGCCTGCCCACTATAACGGTGTGTCTATTGTCGCGGCTGTGGCCGTTGGCGTTGCCATGCTGATGCAAATGACCGGGCAGGGTCCGCTTACGTTCATGCCAATTGCAATCGGTGTGATTATTGCCGTTGCGCGTGGGGGCAAAAACTGGCTGCTGGCTGGATTTGGTGTTCTTTACATCTCACTTGCCGGATTGTCGGCATTATGGTTGCGCAATCAGGATGCTGACGGTCTTCTGACCATTATGTGGTTGTTCTTCCTGGTCTGGGCGACCGATACAGGCGGCTATGCCTTTGGTCGGGCGATTGGTGGACCAAAACTGGCACCGCGTTTCAGTCCAAAGAAAACATGGGCTGGTTTGATTGGGGGCATGTTCTGTGCTGGCGTTATTGGCGGTCTTGTGACCTATTTCAGCAATGATGCGGTCAACTGGCTCATTGTTCTGGTCAGTATGGTTCTGGCGATTGTGGCTCAGATCGGTGATCTGGGTGAGTCTGCTCTTAAACGGCGTTTCAAGGTTAAGGACAGCAGCAATTTGATCCCGGGGCATGGTGGGCTGCTTGATCGTGCTGACGGAATGCTGACGGTGTTTCCAGTTGCCTTTGCCATTGTCTGTTTCGCTGGACTTGCATTGCGATAGAGCCTGATATTCGTCCGGTTCTTTTCTGACAGGTGTTTGATGAATTTGAAGAAATCCGTCAGTGTTTTTGGCGTCACGGGATCTGTCGGCACAAGTACGGTCGATATTCTAAAAACGCACGCTGACAAATATTGCGTCGATGCGGTTACCGCGCACCGCAATGTTGATGCACTTGCCAAAGCCGCCCGGGACCTTGGTGCAAAATGTGCTGTCATTGGGGATCCCGACTGTTTCTCCCAACTGCGTGACGCATTGTCAGATACGGACATTGAGGTGATGTCTGGCGAAGACGCCCTTGTCGAGGCAGCTTCACGACCGTCTGATATTGTCATTGCCGCAATCGTCGGGGCGGCGGGCCTTAAGCCAACACTGGCGGCCATTCGTCGTGGTGCGCGGGTAGGGCTTGCCAACAAGGAAACGCTCGTCTGTGCGGGCAGTCTTATGTCCCGGGAAGTTGTGACGCACGGCGCAACCCTTATTCCCGTCGATTCGGAACATAGTGCGATTTTTCAGGTGCTCGAAGACCGGGCCGAAGACCAGATCGAGCGTATTTTGCTTACCGCGTCCGGGGGGCCGTTTCGGGCATGGTCACTGAACGAGATGAAATCGGTGACCCGCGCGCAGGCGCTGGCTCACCCAAACTGGGACATGGGGGCTAAAATCTCGATTGATTCGGCAACCATGATGAACAAGGGGCTTGAGCTGATTGAAGCGCGCCATCTTTTCCCGGTTCCCGAAGAACGGATCGAAATTGTTGTCCATCCCCAGTCGGTCGTGCACAGCATGGTCGAATATGCTGATGGATCTGTGCTGGCCCAGCTTGGGTCGCCCGATATGCGAACACCGATTGCCTATGCGCTTTCATGGCCTGAACGGATCAAGGTTGACGTACCGCGTCTTGATTTTGCCACGATCGGAGGTTTGAACTTCGAGGCGCCAGATATTGTTCGCTTCCCGGCACTGCGTTTGGCACGAGAAGCCTTGCAGGCGGGGGGCACACTGCCTACTGTCTTGAATGCGGCAAACGAGGTTGCGGTTGCAGCGTTCCTTGGCGACAAAATTGGCTTCCTTGCGATTGCGGAAATCGTCGAGGACATGATGGATAAAATCGGCAAGGAAGACCTTGTCGATCTGGATCAGGTATTTGCGACAGATGCCATGGTCCGACGTGAAACAGCAGCACGCATTGCTGCTGTTTAAGTAAATAACACCGGTTTTACCGGATAAGGGACGTCTTGATGGAAACCTTGCTTTCTTTTCTATTTGTGCTCTCGGTTCTCGTTTTTGTTCATGAGTACGGGCACTACTGGGTTGCGATCAAAAACGGCGTAAAAGTCGAAGCCTTTTCAATTGGTTTCGGGCCGGAACTGTTTGGCTGGGTTGACAAAAAAGGAACCCGCTGGAAAGTCAGTCTTCTGCCGCTTGGCGGATATGTGAAGATGTTTGGCGACATGAACCCGGCAAGTGCCGGGCAGCGTGATCTGTCTCTTATACACATCTCCGAGCCCACGAGACAAGAGGCAATCTCGTA
>OJGD01000368.1_pt1 | contig 11459 bp, 10 predicted proteins | sample 1594571 | NCBI WGS metagenome assembly OJGD01 (sample SAMN05416771, study PRJEB24817) | seawater metagenome | isolation source: Sea water | place: Canada:Atlantic | collected 2013-11
CTCGTCGGCAGCGTCAGATGTGTATAAGAGACAGATGTGGCGCTGACCGGCTCGATCTGCGACGCGATCATCACGCCCGCACCGGGGCAGATTACCTTTCCGATCATGGCGCAGCGGTGCGGACCCGGCCTTACAGTGACCGACGATCAGGCGCTGCGGGCCGTGGCGCTGGCGTTTCAACGGCTCAAGATCGTGGTGGAGCCGGGGGGTGCGGTCAGCCTGGCCGCCGCTCTGTTCCACCCGGATCTGGTCGAGGGCGACACTGTGATCTGCGTGGCAACCGGCGGCAATGTCGATGCGGCGATGTTTACACGCGCCCTGACAACACTGGAGCGGTAGGATGCGGCAGACAGACGTGATCGTGATCGGCGCGGGCATCGCCGGACTGTCGGCAGCCGCCGCCATCGCACCGAATCGCAAGGTCGTGGTGCTGGAGCGGGAAGCCCACCCCGGAATGCACGCCACCGGCCGATCCGCCGCGCTGTTCTTCGAAAATTACGGTAATGCGGCAGTGCGCAGCCTGAACCGGGCCAGCCGTGCGGCGCTGACCCCCTACCTGACACAGCGCGGCGTCCTGATCGTCGCTGCCGAGGGGGAGGATATTGAAGTGCATCTGGCTGGCTCCAGCGGAATGCACGAAATCTCGGTGGCGGCAGCGTGTGAGATGTTCCCCATCCTGCGCCCGGACCACGTGCGGCGCGCGGCGTTCGAGGCGGATGCCAGCGATATCGACGTGGACAGATTAATGGGCGACCTGCGCACCACACTGCGCGCCCACGGGGGTGAGATCGTGACGCGGGCCGAGGTGACCGCTCTGTCGCCCGGTTGGCAGGTGCAGACGACCGCAGGTGCGTTCGGCGCGCAGATTGTAGTGAACGCCGCAGGCGCATGGGCCGATCAGGTCGCCGTGCTGGCCGGTGTCGCACCGTTGGTGTTGCGGGCCTGTCGCCGCAGCGCCGCAATTCTGCCCGCGCCGGACGGGCATGACGTGTCAGGCTGGCCGATGCTGCTGTCGGCCAGTGAGGGGTTTTATGCCAAGCCCGAGGCGGGACGCCTGATGGTTTCCCCCGCAGATGAGGACGAGGTCGGCCCGATGGACGCTTGGCCCGATGACATGGTGCTGGCCGAGGGGTTGGACCGTTACGCGCAGGCCGTCACCACCCCGATCACGCGGGTGGAGCGGTCATGGGCGGGGTTGCGCACCTTCGCGCCCGACCGCACGCCGGTATGCAGATGGGGCGCGGAGGGCTTCCTGTGGCTGGCCGGGCAAGGCGGCTACGGCGTGCAGACCTCTCCCGCGATGGCGGCGAAGGCTGCCGGGCTGATTGCGCAGGGTTAGAGCGCCGCCGGGGACCGCTGCTCGAAATTGTTGCATGTCTGGCGGTTGGCGGCCTGCTCGATCGCTTCGTACTCGCCCTTCAATCGGGCGATTTCAGGCTCCATGTCGTCGCCCTGAATGAAAAAGGCGGCAGGCCAGAACAGCACGATGGCAACGCCTGTCGCGACCGCATCATCGCTGGCGCGAGAGTCCTGAGCCGCTGTCATCTGGTTCAGGCGACTGGCGATCCGGTTGTTTTCCTGCGCCAGTTGGCTGCACGAATACGACTGGTACTGCATCGGAGAGACATAGCTCGCCACGATTTCTTCGGATTTGCTGGCGCAGCCTGAAAGAATGGCCACCAGCGAAGCGGAGGCGAGGAAAATATTGGGACGCAAGGGGACTCTCCAGTTGGTAGGACAATCCCCTTGTCGCTTAAACTGTCTTAACCTTCCGTGTATATCCGCACATTTGCCCCGCATATACGTTACAACATGCTGGGCACGACCAGATCCGGCGGGCGATGGCCGTCAGCGAAGGTCTTGATATTGATCAGAACCTTCTCACCCATCTCCAACCGGCCCTCGATCGTAGCGGATCCCATATGGGGCAGCAGCAGCACGTTCGGCAGGTCGCGCAGGCGCGGATTGACGCTGGCGCCATGCTCGAACACGTCCAGCGCCGCGCCCGCCAGTTCCCCGTTGCGCAGGGCGCGGGTCAGGGCGTTCTCATCAATCACCTCACCCCGGCTGGTGTTCACGACGAAAGCCGTCGGTTTCATCAGCTTCAGCCGCCGCGCGTTCAGCAGGTGGAATGTGGCGGGCGTGTGGGGAGCGTTGACGCTGAGGATATCGACCCGCGCCAGCATCTGATCCAGGCTGTCCCACCAGCGCGCGCCGATCTCCTCCTCGGTTTCGGGGCGCAGGCGGCGGCGGTTGTGATAGTGGACGGACATGCCGAAGGCCTGCGCCCGCTTGGCCACCGCCTGACCGATGCGCCCCATTCCCAGAATGCCCAGCCGCTTGCCACCCAGACGGTTGCCCATCAGGGCCATCGGGCTCCACCCCTCCCAATCGCCGGATTGCATCAGGGCGACGCCTTCCTTCAGGCGGCGCGACACGCCCAGAATCAGCGCCATGGTCATGTCGGCGGTATCGTCCGTCAGCACGCCTGGCGTGTTGCTGACCGCGATGCCGCGCGTGCGGGCGGTTTCCACGTCGATATGATCTACACCGGCACCGTAATTGGCGATCAGCTTCAACCTCTCCCCCGCGCCGGACAGCAGGCCCGCGTCGATCCTGTCGCCCAAAGTAGGCACCAGAACGTCAGCCGAGGCCATGCGCTGCGCCAGTTCCTCGCGCGGCAGGGGGGCGTCGCTGTCACACAGGGTCACATCGAACAGTTCCGCCAGCCGGGTTTCCACCGGTTCTGGCAGACGGCGCGTGACGGCGACCTTGAGCTTTTGCGCTGGCATGGTTGTTCCCTTTCGGCGTGATTTCCGCTTTCGTGCAGCTTATGGTCCGCTGGCCCCGAACTGAACCGGAAATCCACCAAGATGCGCCTGACCCGACGTGCTTTTTGCCTGACCTCCGCATGTTTCGCGTTGCCAGTGGCCGCGCAGACGCGCGGACCGGTGACGGGACTGCCGCTGCCGCGCTTCGTCAGCCTCAAGACCAGCCAGGCGAATGTCCGCCGCGGACCGGGCGTGGCCTACCGCATCGATTGGCGGTTTGTGCGACGGGGAATGCCGCTACAGGTCATTGCGGAGTACGAAAACTGGCGAAATGTGCGTGATCGCGATGGTTTGGGCGGCTGGATTCACTTCGCGCTGCTGTCAGGCGTGCGCACTGTGATTGTGGAGGGGCAGAACGCGGACATGCGCCGCGAACCCCATTCCGAGGCCCCCCTGGCCGCGATTGCGGAGGCAGGGGTCATCGCGCGCCTGCACGAATGCGCCGATGGCTGGTGCAGGATCGAAAGCTCTGGGCATGAGGGCTGGGTAGGCGAATCGGCGATCTGGGGCATGGACCGCGACCTGACGAACTGATTCTGCACCGCCCGAGTATCTCTCCCCGAATATTCCCGCTGAATGCGGTCTTGCGTATCTGAGCGTTCAGATCGCGCGGGCCGACAGCGAGTTGGTGTTGGAGCCGATGATCTCGACCTCCACCAACTTGCCACGCACCTGTTCTGGCGCATCGAGATGAGCGGCGTGCAGCCACGGGGTCTTGCCGATCATCTGACCGGGTTCGCGGCCGACCTTCTCAACCAGCACCGACATGCGCTTGCCGACCTGCGCGTTCTGGAAGCTGCGCTGGTGATCGGTGATCACCGCCTGCAATCGGGCGAGGCGGTCCGAGGCGACGTCATCCCCCACAAAATCGCGGCCTGCGGCGGGTGTGCCGGGGCGGGGCGAATACTTGAACGAGAACGCCGAGCCGTAACGCACCTGTTCGCAAAGCGTGATCGTGTCTGCGAAATCCTCCTCCGTCTCACCCGGAAAGCCGACGATGAAATCGCCGGACATCGCGATGTCGGGGCGTGCGTCACGAATGCGTTCGATCAGGCGCAGGTATTCCTCTGCGGTGTGGCGGCGGTTCATGCCGGCCAGAATCCTGTCGCTGCCCGATTGGACTGGCAGGTGCAGGTAGGGCATCAGCTTGTCGATCTCACCATGCGCGGCGATCAGGTCGTCGGTCATGTCGTTGGGATGCGAGGTGGTGTAGCGGATGCGCTGCAACCCGTCGATCTTCGCCAGTTCGCGCACCAGCCTTGCGAGGGTCCAGTCGCCGCCGCCCAGATCGGCGGGGCCTGCACCGTGATAGCCGTTGACGTTCTGGCCCAGCAGGGTCAGCTCGGCCACGCCACGCTCAACCAGATCGCGCGCCTCGGCCAGCAGACGGGCGGCGGGGCGGCTGACCTCGGCACCGCGGGTATAGGGGACGACGCAAAAGGCGCAGAACTTGTCGCAGCCCTCCTGCACGGTCAGGAACGCGGTCGGCGCGCGGCTGGCCTTGGGTCCGCGCGGGGCGGGCAGGTGGTCGAACTTGTCTTCCTCGGGGAAGTCGGTGTCGAGCGCGGTTTGCCCGGCGCGGACCTTCGCCTCCATCGCGGGCAGGCGGTGATAGGCCTGCGGACCGACGACCAGATCGACCATGGGCTGACGGCGGATGATCTCCTCCCCCTCGGCTTGCGCGACGCATCCGGCGACGCCGATTTTCAGGTCGGGCTTCGCATCCTTGAGCGGGCGCAGCCGGCCCAGTTCGGAATAGACCTTCTCGGCTGCCTTCTCACGAATGTGGCAGGTGTTGAGCAGGATCATGTCCGCCTCGGACGCGTCCTGTGTCTGCTCATAGCCGGACGCCCCCAGCGCACCGACCATCCGCTCACTGTCATAGACGTTCATCTGACAGCCATAGGTCTTGACGAAAAGCTTCTTGGGCGCGGACATTACACGGACCTCAAAATGGAAAACGGCGCAACCTCGTCCCGGAGGTCACGCCGTCGTTTAGCCAGTTGCGGACCTCCCCGCAACCGCATCACTTTTTTGGTTTGCGGCCCAGCCCGATCTTCTTGGCCAGTTCCTGACGTTTCTGCGCGTAGGCCGGTGCAACCATCGGATAGTCGGACGGCAGACCCCATTTCGCGCGGTAATCATCCGGCGTCATGTCGAATGCAGTGGCAAGGTGACGTTTGAGCATCTTGAGCTTGCGTCCGTCCTCCAGGCAGATGATGTAGTCGTTGGTGACCGATTTCTTGATCGGTACTGCCGGGATCAGCTCGACTTCTTCCTCGACCGTTCCCTCTGCCAGATCGTGCAGTTTGCCGAAGACGGATTCGATGAAGCCGGGCAGTTCGCTCATCGCGACAGGATTGTTCGCGACATGCGAAGAAACGATTTCGGACGTAAGCGCCAGAATCTCGGTCTTGTCTATCTGTGAAAATTCGGACATTTGAAAAGTCCTTTCGATTTGATGTTAGCCCCCCGGCATAGACCCTTGGTCATGCCGAGCCCGCATAGCGGTATTGGGTACTTACACTTAAAACCTTCGGCTGCAACATCGTAACGCTTAATAAAGGGCTCTTTGTTTATTCGCCGTAACGTTTATTGCTACTGTGATCCAAAATCGGCGGTTACAAATTTGTTATCTACCGGGATTTGCGCAGGATCACGGATGCGATAGTGAGACACCCATGAATTTTGCAAGCATCGATCAGTACCTGTCGGAAACCGATTCCAGAATTCCGCCGGGCGCGGTCGCGGTCCTGTTCGTCGAAGATCTTGCCGAAGTGTCCGCAACCGTCGCACACCATGTTCGCATCGGGTTTTCACATATACTGCTGATTGGTCGACTGTCGGTCGATATCAGAGTGCCGGAGGGGGCGTCGATCACCCGGATCGGAGAACCTGTCCGTTCACGTGGGGATGCGGTTGCCATTCTCAACACGTTGATCGACCGTTTCAACGGTCGGTGGCTGTATTGGGGGTTCAACGCCGAGTTTCTGTTCTACCCCTATATGGAAAGCCGGACGATAACCGATCTGACGACATTCATGGTCGAGGAGCGGCGCGATCACGTCTTCGGCTACGTCCTTGATCTGTATGCCTCCGATCTGGACGCGGCGGGGGACGGCGTTTCGCGCAAGACCGCGCATTTCGACGGGTCGGGATATTACGGATTTCAACGGTATGCCGAAGGGCACGCACTGGACCGGCAGTTCGATATCTTCGGCGGTCTGACATGGCGTTACGAGGAATTCGTGCCATGGGACCGGCGGCGGATCGACCGCATCCCTCTGTTTCGCGCGGTGGAGGGGTTGCGTATGAACGACGATCTGACCCTGAACGTGCCTGAGATGAACACCCTGTCCTGCCCTTGGCACCACAACGTCACCACCGCCGTCGCGTCGTTCCGCGTGGCCAAGAGCCTGAAGCGCAATCCCGGCTCGATGTTCGAGATCGAGAGCTTTGTCTGGCGCGGTTCGACCCGGTTCGAATGGACATCGGAGCAGTTGCTGGAACTGGGGATTATTGAGCCGGGGCAGTGGTTCTAGGGGCGGGCGTCACGCCTTCGCGCCGCGCCACCCATATTGCGAGCACCGCCGCCAGCACCGCACCCGTGGCCGCCCCTGCCAGCAGTGCCCACCAGATCCCCGTGACGCCGAAATCGTAGACCTGCGTGAACAGGACGCAGAAAACGAACAGCCCCAGACCCATACGCCACAAACCGACGATCAGCGGGAATTGCGGCTTTTTCAGCCCTTGCAGAAAATTCTGCGCGACAAAGATCACAACAAAGAACGGCAGCGCGCCCGACAGGATACGCAGATATGTGACGGCATGGTCCACGACGGCAGTATCGTCGTTGAACAGCGTGACCAACGGTCGGCCCGCGGTCCAGATGACGATCGCGCCAACCGCCATGAAGCCAAGGCTGGTCACGGCGATGATCCGAACGGTGCGGCGAACCCGTTCCGGTTGCTGCGCGCCCATGTTCTGTGCCGTCAGCGGCAGCAGCGCGGTTGTCAGACCGATAATGGGCAACAGCAAAAGTTGCTGCAACCGAAAGCCGACGCCATAGGCCGCCACCGCGTCCTGACCGTAGTCGCGCAGGAAGAATTGACAGATGATACCGCCCAGAACAGTGACATAGATCGTCGAGCAGACCGGTACGATCTGTTTTATCAACGTCACCTGTTGCGCGGCCCGGGGGATCAGATCGCGCCAGTCCAGATCGGATAGAATCCTCGATTCGAACGCGCGCCAACCGATGAACACCATGACCCCGGTTTGCGAACAGACAGTCGCCAGCGCGATACCGTTCAGGCCGAAACCGTCCCACAGGCCGGGAATGCCCCAGATGAACAGGGGATTGAGACCTAGATTGGCAAGGGTCGCCGCAAATTGCGCCCGCTCCTGCGTGACGGTATCGCCCTGTGCAGTCAGGGTGCCGGTCAGCGCGTTTGTGATGATGAAGCCCGGCGCGGACAGCAGCATCAGGCGCGAATAGGTGGCGGCATCCTGCGCGTAGCCCTGATCCCCCGCGATGGCAATTATCAGCGCGGGCAATCCCCAATACCCCGCCAGCATCGCCACGATGGTTGCCACGACCGCAGCGCCGATCCCCTGACCTGCAGCGCGCGCGGCGCCGTTCCCGTCACCCGCACCGATCGCGTTGCCCACGAAGGCGGAGATCGCGACGCGAAATCCGATGCCGGTCGCGACGATCAGAAAGAACATCTGCGAGCCGAGCCCCAGCCCGGCCTGCGCCTGGGTGGAGATCATGCCCGCATAATACGTGTCGATCACATTGTAGAATGTGATGAACATCAACGAGAGTGCCGCCGGCACCGCGACAGCCCTGAGGTGGCCCAGGATGGACCCCTCGGTCAGATCGCGCTCGCGTCCGCTCATCCCGCGGTCAGGCCTCGTCCTTGCATCAATGCTTCGGGTCCGGGCATTCGGCCCCGGAACGCGGTGTACAATTCCTCGGGCGGGCGGGTGCCGCCGGCGGAATAGATATGTGTGGCCAGTTTTGCCGCCATTTCCGGATCGAAGACATCGCCCGTCTCACGGAATGCGGCGAAGGCATCGGCGTCCATCACCTCGGACCACATATAGCTGTAATACCCGGCGGAATAGCCATCGCCAGAGAAGATGTGCGCGAAATGCGGCGTGGCATGGCGCATCGGAATCGCGTCGGGCATGCCGATACGGGCCAGCGTTTCCGCCTGTGCCGCCATCGGATCGGCTGGCGGTTCGCCGGTGTGAAAGTCCAGATCGACCAGCGCGGAGGCGATATATTCCACCGTTGAGAAGCCCTGACCGAAGGTTTCCGCCGCCAGCAGCTTGTCCAGCAGATCCTGCGGGATCGGCTCCCCCGTGCGGTAGTGGCGCGCGTGCTGGCGCAGGATCTGAGGCTCGCTCAACCAATGTTCGTAAAGCTGGCTGGGCAATTCGACGAAATCACGTGCGACCGAGGTGCCCGAGACCATGGGATAGGTCGCCTCGCTCAACAGATGATGCAGGGCGTGGCCCATCTCGTGAAACAGGGTGCGCGCGTCGTCGAAGGTCAGCAGCGCGGGGTTGCCCTTGGCGAAGTTGCATACATTGGTCACGATCGGGCGCACCGGGCCTGCCTGATGGCGCAGGCGCGAACACCACGCGCCGGACCGTTTGCCGGGCCGCGCGAAATAATCGCCGATGAACACGCCGACATGGGCGTCACCGCGCAGAACCTCCCACGCCATGGCGTCGGGATGGGGCAGGGGGATGTCGAGCTTGCGAAAGCTCAGCCCGAACAGACGCGCAGACACGTCGAACATCGCGTCGATCATTCCGTTCAGGGTGAAGTATGGTTTCAACGCCGCCGCATCGAAATCATGTTCTATATGACGCAGTTTTTCTGCGTAGAAGCGCCAGTCCCACCCGGCCAGATCGTGGTTCTGCCCGTCGGCGGCGATCAGGCTGCGCAGGCGGTCCGCATCGGCCATCGCCTTGGTCCGCGCCGGACCCCAGACACCCATCAACAGGTCGCGGACATTGTCCGGCGTCTTGGCCATCTCTCCATCCAACTTGTAGGATGCGAAATCGTCATAGCCCAGCAATTGTGCACGCTCGTGCCGCAGGGCGAGGATCTCGGCCGCGACGTCGCGGTTGTCCGTCGCGCCGCCATTCGCGCCACGTGCCGTCCAGGCCTTCCACGCGGTTTCGCGCAGGTCGCGGCGGGTCGAGCTTTCCAGGAACGGCACCACGACGGAGCGGGACAGGCTCAACGCCCAGCCGTCCTCCGTTTTCATCGTCTCACGCAGATCGTCGGGCAGGCCGGCCAGATCATCCTCACCCAGTGCCACGGACCAGTCGCGTTCGTCCGCCAGCAAGTTCTGCGAGAATGTCGTGCCCAGTTGCGCCAACCGCTGCATGATCTGGCTCAGCCGCTTGCGCCCCGGTTCATCGAGCGCGGCACCGGCGCGGACGAACATCCGGTGGTAAAGCTCCAGCACGCGGGCCTCCTCCGGTGCCAGATCGAAGCGGTCGCGCTGTTCCCACAGGGTATCGACACGGGCGAACAGGGCCTGATCCTGCAAGACATCGCTGTAGAACGCGGCGAGGCGCGGCGACAGATCGCGCGACATTTCCTCGATTGCGGCGTCGGACTGGGTTCCGGCGAGGTGGTAGAACACCGACGACACACGGTCGATCAGCGTTTCCCCGAACTCCATCCCCGCGATGGTGTTGGCGAAGGTCGGCTGGTCCGGGTTCGCCGCGATCCTGTCGGTATTCGCCTTCGCCTCAGCCAGGGCGGCATCGAAGGCCGGGGCGAAGTGCTGCATTTCGATTTCATCGAAAGGGGGCATCCCGAATGGCGTGTTCCATTGGGCGAGAAGCGGATTGTCAGTCATGAGGGGTAAGCCTTCGGTTGCGTTCTTGGCTATCTGTAGCGTTGCGGCATGCAGACAAGGCCCCTGTGGCAAACCTGTCAGGTCGGAATCGATCCCTTATCGGTCGTAGCGCCGCTTCGCCGCCGTGCCGTATCGGCTAGAAAGGATGGCAACGATAGTCAGCCAGGGGTCGGTCGGGATGAGAACGCACGCACGCGCAGTCGTCGTCGGAGGGGGGGCGGTCGGTGCCTCCATCGCCTATCACATGGCAAAGGCAGGCTGGACCGACACCCTGTTGCTGGAACGCGATGAGCTGACCGCCGGGTCCACCTGGCACGCGGCCGGCCTGCTGCCCTATTTCAACATGAGCTACGCGACGACGTGGATTCACGACTATTCCATCAAGTTCTACAAGACGTTGGAGGAAGAGACCGGCTTGAACGCAGGATTTTCCGTTGTCGGCAACCTGCGCATGGCCCAGTCGACGGCGCGGATGGACGAATACATGACCTACGCCACAACGGCGGAATCGGTCGGTGTGCCGTTCGAATGGCTGACCCCCGCCCAGATGAAGGACCGCTGGCCCCTGTTGCGCACCGAGGATTTGGAGGGCGCAATCTATCACCCCACCGATGGCTACATCAATCCTGCCGATGTGACGCAGGCCATGGCCAAGGGTGCGCGCCAGCGCGGCGTTGAAATCATGCGCCGCGTGCAGGTCGATGGCTTCACCCGGCGCGGCGACGAATGGATCGTGCATTGCCGCCGGATGCTCGACCGGGGTGGCAACCTGATCGGGGGGGAGGAAACCTTCGACATCACTTGCGAGCATGTCATCACCGCCACCGGCAACCACGCGCAGCGCACCGCCGCGATGATCGCGGCCTACATTCCCGCGATACCCGTGGAACATCAGTTCATCGTGACGGAAAAGGATCCCGCTCTGGTCGATTACCGCCGGACCCACGGCGAACACCCCGTGCTGCGCGATGCTGATGCGAAGTGGTACGTGCGTGAGGAGCGTGGCGGCTGGATCCTCGGCCCTTATGAGCGCAATGCGCCCGCCTGTTTCAAGTTCGGGGTTCCCGACAGCTTTCGCGCCGATCTGTTCCCCCTAGATCTGGGGCGGATCGAGCAGGAATACATGTCGATGATCCACCGGATCCCCTCGACGGAAAATTGCGGGCTGAAGGACGATTTCAACGGCCCGATCTGCTACACCCCCGACGGCAATCCACTGATCGGACCCGCGCCGGGGGTGGAGAACTTCTGGTTCGCCGAAGGGTTCTCGTTCGGGATCACGGCGGCGGGCGGGGCGGGGCACTACCTCAGCCAGCTCATCACCGAGGGGGAGGCCGAGATCGACATGTGGTCGCTCGACCCGCGCCGGTTCGGCGGCTGGGTCAACCGTGAATACGCGACGAAGAAGAACGAGGAAGCCTACGAACACGTCTATATCCTGCACCACCCGGATGAGGAACGCCCTGCCGCGCGCGGCTTGCGCACCGCCCCGTGTCATGACCGCATGGCCGCCGCCGGGGCGCAGTTCGGGCAGGTGAACGGCTGGGAGCGGCCGAATTACTTCGCGCCCGCCGGGTTCGACGATCACGCCGCGCGGTCCTTTCGCCGGGGGGGCTGGTGGCAATATGCCGAGGCCGAGGCGAAGGCCGTGCGCGAAACCGCCGGCCTGTTAGACGCCACCGCCTTTGCCAAGCACCGGATCACCGGACCGGGGGCTGTCTCTTATACACATCTGACG
>OJGD01000382.1_pt1 | contig 11249 bp, 9 predicted proteins | sample 1594571 | NCBI WGS metagenome assembly OJGD01 (sample SAMN05416771, study PRJEB24817) | seawater metagenome | isolation source: Sea water | place: Canada:Atlantic | collected 2013-11
GGCAGCGTCAGATGTGTATAAGAGACAGGCGTACATGGACGTATTCACCGCGTATCCGCCAGCAAGGCCCCCGCCTGTCCGCTCCCTGAGCTGGAATGTAATGAGTACACGCACCCAATTACGTCATGCCCGTCGCCTGGTAATAAAAATCGGAAGCGCCTTGCTAACCAACGATGGCAGGGGTCTGGATGTTGCTGCTCTCGGGTTGTGGGTGGACCAGATTGCAGAGTTGGTCACTGCTGGCGTTGAAGTGGTGGTGGTGTCATCGGGCTCTGTGGCTGAAGGCATGAGCCGGCTGGGTTGGACCGTTCGCCCTGAGCAACTGCATGAGCTTCAGGCTGCCGCCGCCGTTGGTCAGATGGGGCTGGTGCAGACCTGGGAAGCCCAGTTCAAGCGACATGATTTGCACACCGCACAGGTCCTGCTGACCCACGACGACCTGTCTGATCGCAAGCGCTACCTCAATGCCCGCAGCACCTTGAGAGCGCTGCTCGATGTCGGCGTAGTACCCATCGTCAACGAAAACGACACCGTCGTTACCGACGAAATCCGCTTCGGCGACAACGATACCCTGGGTGCATTGGTTGCCAACCTGATCGAAGCTGATGGTTTGATCATCCTCACCGACCAGCTCGGCCTGTTTGACAAAGACCCTCGCAAGAATCCCGACGCCCAGCTGGTTGATGAGCGCCGCGCCAGCGACACCGAACTCGACGCCATGGCCGGTGGCGGTGCTGGTGTATTGGGCCGCGGCGGAATGCAAACCAAAGTCCGCGCCGCCCGCCTGGCTGCCCGATCTGGCGCATTCACCGTCATCGTCGGTGGCCGAATCGAAAAGGCCATCGCCCGCCTGCGCGACGGCGAAAGCATCGGCACCCTGTTGCTCCCCGAGCAGGGTCGAATTGCCGCCCGCAAACAGTGGCTTGCCAGCCATCTACAGACCCGCGGCAAGCTCACCCTCGATCAGGGTGCTGTCAACGTCCTCTGCCGCGGTGGTCGCAGTCTTTTACCGGTTGGCGTAAAAAGCGTTTCCGGTCAGTTCCGTCGGGGTGAAATGGTCTCCTGCGTCGACGAAAGCGGCAAAGAAATCGCCCGCGGCCTGGTCAATTACGATGCTGACGAAGCCAGAGCCATCGCTGGCCGCTCCAGCAACCGGATAACGGAGGTTCTGGGTTACATCTCAGACGAAGAAATGATCCACCGCGACAACATGGTGATTGTGTAGGCGAGTAAGATAATCGGCAGGCACAAAAAAACCGGCCCATCAGGCCGGTTTTTTCATTCAGGTTCCGAAGAAGCGTTACGCGCTCTTCAGAGCCTTGATGCGGGCGCTCAGACGGCTCTTCTGGCGAGCAATCTTGTTCTTGGCGAACACGCCTTTGTTGACCATGCTGTCCATAATCGGCTGAGCCTTCTGGAGAGCAGCTTGTGCTTCTTCTGGCTTGCCGGCCTCAATGCTGGCCTGGACCTTCTTGATGTAAGTGCGCGCCATGGAACGCAGGCTGGCATTGTGCTTGCGGTTCTTCTCGTTCTGACGTGCGCGCTTCTTGGCTTGCGGGGTATTTGCCACCGTATAACTCCTGAGATCTGTGAAATCCGAAATTCGTTGTGAATCGATTCGTAAAAATCGCGGGCGCGCCAAAACCAGCGCGTCGAAATAAATGACGCGGAACTATGCCGCCAACGCCCCAAAATGTCAAGGCTCAACGCTATTTCATCCCGGTATCTCCGGCCCCTGTGGTAAACTCGCCGCTCATCGCCGGAGAGTCCCGTGAAGGCCCTAAGGAATTACCGAAATATGGCCTGCTACATCCCGGGTACATCCAGAAACTACCGAACCATTGTCCAGGCCTAGAATGTCGTCCGAACCTGAGCAGACAGAAACACCAAAGGCGTTGCCCAAACCACCAGGGCTGTTGAGGTCATCTGGAGTCGTTGGCTCAATGACGATGCTGTCGCGAGTTCTCGGTTTGGTCCGGGATATGGTAATCGCGCGTTATTTTGGTGCCGGGGCGGGCGCCGACGCGTTCTTCGTGGCCTTCAAAATTCCAAACTTCCTGCGTCGTCTGTTTGCCGAAGGTGCCTTCGCACAGGCCTTTGTACCGGTGCTTTCCTCGTATCGGCAGCAGGAATCGGTCACCGAAGTCCGGCGTTTGGTTAACGCGGTCGCAGGCGTCCTTGGGTTGGTTCTGTTGGGCGTGACGGCAGTTGCCATGCTGGGGGCGCCGCTGCTGACTGCGGTATTCGCACCGGGTTTTCTGGATGACGACCTCAAGTTCGGCCTGGCCAGCGATATGCTGCGGATTACCTTCCCGTATTTGCTGCTGGTCTCCCTGACGGCGTTTGCGGGTAGTATTCTCAATAGCTACGACCGTTTTGCCGTTCCCGCGTTTACGCCAGTGTTGCTCAATCTGGCGATGATCAGCGCGGCCATATTCCTCTCACCCCTTATGGAAACGCCTGTCATCGCTTTGGCTTGGGGAGTGTTTATCGCCGGGGCGTTGCAGCTGTTCTTTCAGTTACCCTTCCTGATGCAGTTAGGGTTGATGCCGCGGCCAAAAGTGGATTACAGGCACGAAGGGGTCCGTCGCATCATGAAGCTGATGGTGCCGGCGTTGTTCGGGGTTTCTGTCAGCCAGATCAATCTGCTTCTGGACACGGTTCTCGCGTCGTTTCTGCAGACCGGCAGTGTGTCCTGGCTTTACTACTCGGATCGCCTGTCGGAGTTGCCCCTGGGCGTATTCGGTATCGCCATTGCCACGGTGATTCTTCCCAGTCTGTCCCGCAAACACGCAACGGAATCGGCAGACCAGTTTGCCGCAACGCTGGACTGGGCTGTGCGGGCGGTGCTGCTTATAGGTTTGCCTGCCGCGTTGGCCCTCGCTCTTCTGGCTGAGCCACTGATTGCGACTCTGTTCCACTACGGAGAAGTTACCGATCGCGACGTCACCATGGCGGCCCAAAGCCTGCGTGCATACTCCGCCGGGTTGCTGGCCTTCATGTTGATCAAGGTGCTGGCGCCGGGGTATTTCGCACGGCAAGACACCAAAACGCCGGTTAAAATCGGCATTATCGCGATGGTGGCCAATATGGTATTTAACCTGGCGCTGATTTTCCCCTTGGCACATGCGGGGCTGGCGTTGGCAACTTCGCTGTCTGCGTGGTTGAATACGGCGCTCCTGTGGCGTGGCCTTATCCGTGAAGGCGCCTGGAAATGGCAGCCGGGGTGGACCCGCTTCCTGGTTCAGATCGGACTTGCCAATGCGGCCCTGGCTGCGGTCATCCTCTGGCTACAGCCGCCAGTGGGTCAGTGGCTGATGGCAGGCGGTCTCCAGCGGGCCACGGATATGGGTATTCTCGTAGTCTCGGGCGTCGCGGTGTACTTTATTGTGTTGGCAATGACCGGGGTTCGGGTAAGACATTTTCGCCACAGGTAGGTTATAATCGCGCGTTTTCTCACCAGTGAAACCATACACCGCTGGCAAACAAGGGTTCGCTTTACATGCGTCTGATCCGGGGCCTGACCAACCTGAAAAGCCTTTCGCAGCAGGACGAAGCTCCGCTCGCGAACGGGTGCGTTGCCACCATCGGGAATTTCGATGGGGTGCATCTTGGGCACCAGACCATCATCGACCAGGTTCATGAAAAAGCACTGGAGCTCGGCGTGCCTTCCGTGGTGATGGTGTTTGAGCCCCAACCCCGTGAGTTCTTCCAGGGCCGTGACGCACCCCCACGGTTGATGCCGTTCCGGCAGAAATTTGAATTGCTGCTGGCGTCTGGCATCGACGTTGTCCTGTGTTTGCGTTTTAACGAGCGGTTCCGGAGTTACTCTGGTATGGGCTTTATTGAAGACGTTTTGATAGATGGCCTCGGAGTTCGCCATCTCGTGGTAGGGGACGATTTTCGTTTCGGTTGCGACAGGGCCGGCGATTTTTCGCTGCTGCGGGAAGTGGGTGAGCAACGCGGCTTCACGGTGGAGAATACCCGTACCGTGACGGTGCACGGCGAGCGTGTCAGCAGTACCCGAATTCGAGGTGTGCTTTCAGAGAACCGGATCAACGACGCCGAGGATTTACTGGGCCATCCTTACCGCATCCGAGGGCGAATCGTTTATGGCCGCCAGTTGGGGCGGCAGATTGGCGCGCCCACGGCGAACATTCTGTTACCTCATATGCCGGCGCTGAAAGGGGTCTATGTGGTAAGCGCAACCCTTGAGGATGGCCGTGTTCTGGACGGCGTAGCCAACATTGGTCTGCGCCCCACAGTGGATGGTAAGCAGCCGTCCCTGGAAGTGCACCTGTTTGACTTTGCTGGCACACTTTATGGCCAGCGTCTTGATGTGGTTTTCCGCCATGCCCTGCGGGACGAGGTGAAATTCGACTCGGTGGATGACCTCAAGGAGCAGATTGCCCGTGACTTTGACGATGCGCGGGCGTGGATTGCAAGCCATGGCTCCTCAGCCACCGGACATTGACCGACATTTAACAACCTGAGCTACGCACCATTACCATGAGCGACTACAAGCACACTCTGAATCTGCCTGAAACCGCCTTTCCCATGCGCGGTAACCTGGCCAAGCGCGAGCCGGACATGCTCCAGCGCTGGCAGGACCTGGACGTATACGGCAACCTGCGCAAGCAGCGTGAGGGGCGGGACAAGTTCATCCTCCATGATGGCCCTCCCTACGCCAATGGCAGCATTCATATCGGTCATGCGGTCAATAAAATCCTCAAGGATATGATCGTCAAATCCCGCAGCTTCATGGGTTACGACGCGCCTTATGTGCCGGGCTGGGACTGCCATGGCTTACCAATTGAGCACAAGGTGGAGCAGGAGATTGGCAAGGCGGGTGTGAAGGTGGATTACAAGACCTTCCGTCAGGCCTGTCGTGATTACGCTACCAAACAGATCGCCGGCCAGAAGGCCGATTTCATCCGCCTTGGGGTGATGGGTGAATGGGAAAAGCCGTACCTGACCATGGACCCGAAGGTCGAGGCGGGCATTGTGCGTGCTTTGGGCAAAATAGTCGCCAAAGGCCATCTGGTGCGGGGGTTCAAGCCGGTGTACTGGAGCGTGGTCGGTCAGTCTGCACTGGCGGAAGCCGAAGTTGAGTACCAGGACAAGACGTCAGTACAGATCGATGTGCGGTTCACGGTCGTAGACCAGGCGCGCGTGCTCGACCTGTTTGGTACCGACAAGGGCGAGGGTGATGTGTCGGTTGTTATCTGGACGACGACACCCTGGACCATTCCCGCCAACCAAGCTGTTTCACTGCACGCTGAGCTGGAATATGCCCTGGTACAGACCGATGCCGGACATGGACGGGAGCGTATGATCCTCGCCGCGGACATGGTGGATGGCATCATGTCGCGTTGGGGTGTTGAGAACTATGAGGTACTGGCGACTGTACCAGGCGCCACGCTGGAAAAACTGAATCTGCATCATCCGGTGTATGACAAGCAGGTGCCGCTGGTCCTGGGCGACCATGTGTCCACCGACGCTGGTACCGGCGCCGTCCACACGGCCCCCGATCATGGCATGGAAGACTTTGAAGTGGGGAAGGCCTACGGCATTGATACCATCAGCCTGGTCAAGGCCGATGGCACCTATACCCAGGCCGCCGGTGAGTTTGCTGGCGTTCACGTCTACAAGGCGGATGACCCTGTGTGTTCAGCTCTGGAACGCGAGGGCAAGTTGGTCCGGGCGGAGAAGTTCAGCCACAGCTACCCCCATTGCTGGCGTACCAAGACACCGTTGATCTACCGAGCCACCCCTCAGTGGTTTATCAGCATGGACAAGGAAAGCCTCCGTGACGACGCACTGGAAGCCATCAAGGGCGTGCGCTGGGTGCCTGCCTGGGGCCAGAACCGCATCGAGGCCATGTTCAGGCAGTCCCCGGACTGGTGTATCTCACGACAGCGCACATGGGGTGTGCCGATCACACTGTTTATCCACAAAGAAACACAGGAGCTGCATCCGGATACCCAGAATCTGATTGAGGCGGCAGCGAAGGAAATCGAAAAGGGCGGTATTGACGCCTGGTACGACATCGATACCACAGAGCTGCTGGGCAGTGATGCCGACCAGTATGAAAAGGTGTTGGATACCCTGGACGTATGGTTTGATTCCGGTGTCACACACGAATCCGTGCTGCGCCCCCGCACCGAACTGGGTCAGTTCCCAGCAGATATGTATCTGGAAGGTTCAGACCAGCACCGTGGCTGGTTCCAGTCGTCCCTGAAAACCTCCATCGCGATGAACGGCGTGGCGCCGTATAAGCAGGTGCTGACTCATGGCTTCACCGTCGATGGTAAGGGCCGCAAGATGTCCAAGTCCCTGGGCAACGTGATCGCGCCCCAGGAAGTGATGAACGAGCTGGGTGCCGATATCCTGCGTCTATGGGTGTCCGCGACCGACTACAGCGGTGAAATGACGGTTTCCAAGGACATCCTCAAGCAGACTGCGGACGGTTATCGTCGTATCCGGAATACCGCTCGCTTCCTGCTCAGCAACCTCACCGGTTTCGATCCGGAGCAGCATGCCGTAGCGCCAGAGGATATGATCGCGCTGGACCGCTGGATGGTCGACAAGGCCCTGCAGCTGCAGACGGAGCTGCATGAGGATTACCAGAATTACGCGTTCCTGCGCATCTACCAGAAGGTGTACAACTTCTGCGAGGCCACCCTGGGCGGGTTCTATCTGGATATTATCAAGGACCGGCAATACACCACTCAGGCCGACAGCCGCGAGCGTCGCTCCTGTCAGACGGCCCTGTTCCATGTGGCGGAAGCGCTGGTGCGTTGGATTGCGCCGATCCTGAGTTTCACGGCCGATGAAATCTGGCAGCACCTGCCCGGTAAGCGTGGCGATACCGTGTTCTACGAAACCTGGTATGAAGGCCTGACAGCACTGCCGGGCGACGCCGAACTGGGCCGTGATTACTGGAGCCGTATTTACAGCGTTAAAGAAGCGGTGAATAAGTGCCTGGAAGAGGTTCGTGGCAGGGGAGAAATCAAAGGTTCCCTCAGTGCGGAAGTGACTCTCTACTGCGAAGGCGACCTTGCCAAGGATCTGCAGTACCTTGGTGAAGAGTTACGCTTTGTGCTGATTACTTCGGAAGCCACGGTAGCACCGGTGTCTGACGCCGGCGACGCGGAGCCGACGTCCCACGAGGGATTGCTTGTAAAAGTAAACCCCGCCGGACACGCCAAGTGTGAACGCTGCTGGCATCATCGGGCCGATGTCGGTCAGAGTGAGCAGTATGGCGACCTGTGTGGTCGTTGTGTGACCAACGTGGAAGGGCAGGGCGAGTCCCGCTCGTTTGCCTGATGGAAGTCGCCTTGTGGAAAGCGTAATGAACAATACGGAAGAAACCGGCTCCAAGCTCCGCTGGCTCTGGCTGGCGGTGCTCGTTATCGTGCTGGACCTTGGGAGCAAGGCCATGGCTACGGCCATGCTGACCTATGGCAACCCGGTACCGGTAATGCCACTGTTCAATCTGACCTTGCTGCACAACACCGGTGCGGCGTTTAGCTTTCTGGCCGGTGCCGCAGGTTGGCAACGCTGGTTTTTTGTCTCCCTGGCACTGGTGGTCAGCGTAGTTCTGGTTGTATGGCTGAAATCCCTGCGGCGCCATGAAACCTGGTCGGCGATTGCCATCGTATTAATCCTTGGCGGCGCGCTGGGTAACGTTTACGACCGCGTTGTTCATGGCTACGTGGTCGACTTCCTGCATTTTTACTGGAACGACTACCATTTCCCTGCCTTTAACATCGCCGATACGGCCATCACCATTGGTGCCGGCATGATGATTCTGGATATTTTCCGCAAGCCCCGGGAACCGGATGCGGACAACAGGAGCGACAATCGCTGATGAAAGAACTTCCCGTAGATCAGGGCACTCGCGTTACGCTTCATTTTGCGTTGAAGTTCAGTGACGGTGAGATCATTGATTCCACTTTCGAGAAAGAGCCGGCAACACTGGAGATTGGTGACGAGAACCTGCCGGAAAATTTTGAGGCCTACCTGATGGGTATGACGGCGGGCGACCGCAATAGCTTCGAAGTACCTCCTGAAAAGGCCTTTGGGCAGCATAATCCGAGTAACGTGCAAACGTTCAAGCGGAGTGAGTTCAGCGCGGACATGGTGCTTGAAAAGGGGGTTATGATCTCATTCGCGGATGCGCGTCAGAGTGAGTTGCCGGGCGTCATTAGCCGTGTGGAAGGGGATCAGGTTGAGGTAGACTTTAATCACCCTCTGGCGGGGCGTACACTGACATTTGAAGTGGAAATTATTGATGTGGAGCCTGTTGGTCGGGCCCACTAAACGCATTTTGGTCCTCCCGCAGGCTTCTGCAAACTTGTTTGATATCTCAGGGCAATTCTATGCAAATCCGACTCGCTAATCCTCGTGGCTTCTGTGCCGGTGTCGACCGCGCTATCGAAATAGTGAACCGTGCCCTGGATGTCTTTGGTGCGCCCATTTACGTGCGCCATGAAGTGGTGCATAACAAATTTGTGGTGGACAATCTGCGCAACCGCGGCGCTATCTTTGTGGATGAGCTGGAAGAGGTGCCGGACGACAAGCTGGTGATCTTCAGTGCCCACGGTGTGTCCCAGGCGGTGCAAAATGAAGCCGCGCGCCGGGGGTTGAAGGTGTTCGACGCAACCTGTCCGCTGGTGACCAAGGTTCACCTCGAAGTAATGAAGTACAGTCGCGATGGGCGCGAATGCATCCTCATCGGCCATCATGGCCACCCGGAAGTGGAAGGGACCATGGGACAGTACGACCATGGTAATGGCGGTGATATCTATCTGGTTGAAGACGAGAAAGACGTTACTGAGTTGTCGGTAAAAGATCCCTCCAAGCTGTCCTATGTTACTCAAACCACGCTTTCCATGGACGACACGGCCCGAGTCATCGATGCCTTGCGTGAAAAGTTCCCGGAAATTCAGGGTCCTCGCAAAAACGATATCTGCTACGCCACGCAGAACCGTCAGGATGCTGTGAAGCAGTTGGCCGGTGACTGTGACTTAATGCTGGTAGTGGGTTCGCCGAACAGTTCCAATTCCAATCGATTGCGGGAGTTGGCCGAGCGCATGGGAACGCCTGCCTATCTTATAGACCAATCAAATCAAATAGATCCGACGTGGCTCGAGGGCAAGCAATCCATTGGCGTGACTGCTGGCGCGTCTGCCCCGGAAATACTGGTCAATGAGGTAATTGCGCGTTTAAGGGAGCTTGGCGGCGAGGTGCCCGAAGAGATTGAGGGCAGGGAGGAGAATATCGTTTTCTCGATGCCTAAAGAATTGCGAATCGATGCCATCGAAGTCTGATTGTGATGGCATCGTTCGTGTCATATTCGTTTACCAGCACCCTGTTGCCTGGTCTGCGCCGCGATTACCCTGTTCATCCAGCGTAAGAGTTCCACAATCATCGTCTGTCTGAGGTCCGGTTGGAACTGCCTGCAAGGTAAACGCATTCCGGGCTACGTTCCCCACAAAGCTGATATCGTAGAACGCGTCTCCGTTCTGCGGCGACTGATCGAATGGCAAAACAGGATTATTACCCCCATCGCGATAATCAAAACCGTTGGAGTATCGACGCTCCATCCATTGGGTGAGTTCTAGCAGGTCTGCCTGCGCAGTTGTTCGTCGGGTTTGCTCCATCTGGCTCTGATAAAGAGGAAGCGCTATTGCTGCGATGATGGCAATGATCGCGACCGCAATCATCATCTCGATCAACGTAAAACCTGAGTTCGAGTGAGTCTTCAAAATCGTTATCCCTCTTAGTTTACTAGTGGTCGCCATTCCCGCCTGGTCAGTTCAGGACTTCTACTTTTTGTACCAGACGAGCACCAGTTTGTTGATCTGCGACGCCTCCGAGCTCCAGCTTGAGACGATCACCCTCTACGAGCCGCTGGACGACTTGTTCCCGGGACCATGAGGCACCGTTGAAGGTAATGACACGTTCCAGCACGAACGAATTATCATCAACAATCAGTATGAAAGAGTCGGGATGGACAGAATTCACCGTTCCCTCAAAAGACACGGTTCTGAGGGACATAGGATTGCCGTCGACAACCTCATCATCCGCTTGAGCGGATGATGCCAGAAATCCACTTGTAATAGCTGTAAGAGCGAATACGGCGATGACAAGAACTCTGTGTAATTGAAACGGTAGTAAGCGAGTAATCATAGTCTTTTCCTGCTACTCAAATAAAAGATAGGAACACTGTTCTAGGTGTGAGGCAGCTTCTTAACGAAGCTGCTCCCAAGTCTGTCGTCCAATGCTTGAGTCAAGAGACCGGGCGCAGAGTCCGTCTTCACAGGGATCTCCCGGTGAGAGTTTATTGGGATCCAGTCCCGGTATCACCACTTCTGCGTCGCCGTCTTCGGTCGCAATCGTACGGTTTTCACCGCCGTAACCCACCTGGATACCGCTTGGCGCATAGCCGCCTACGATATCACCCGCGTTGAAGGTGCCATCGCTGTTAAGGTCGAACACGGGGGTCTCAGAAGGAACGCCGGTTGTCAGTTTGAGATCCATAATAAACCCGGTACGCCCGCTTCCGCAGGGGTCATCATCAGGGATGACGGTGGTGAATCGAACCCGGTCCGGGTTTACACCAAACGGGAAGGTTGCCCGGCTGATAACGCGCTCTCCCTGTTTGTTTGAGTTGTAGACAAGGTCCAGGTACCAGCCTTGCTGATTCGTAGACTGGTTGCTGGAGGTTTCCCGGACCGTAAAGCTGTTGGTACCGTTCCCTGACGCCCTATTCACAACGACATCTTCCTGTCTGGTGATGGTCTGTTGCACCAGGTCATCTCGTTCCAGTCTAAATGCGTTCAGGTTGTCTTTTATGGCGTACAGTGTCTGGACGTCATAGTCACCCTCGTCACCGTTTCGCAGGAAGCTACCGGTACCGAACGCCGCTACGAGTTCGTCATTGTTGTTGGGGTTGAGTGCGACCCGGGGCGCAACAGTGATTGGTTGGCTGTTACCCGCTGGGCTCTTAGCGGTGAATACTTTGGTTGCATCCCACCCGTTAGCGCCCCCGGTAAGGTCGAATCGCCAAAGATTGCCTAACAGATCGCCAGCGTAGGCATAACGGGTGATGGCATCTGTCTCCGGAAAACTGGTGATGGTAGCGGAGGCAAGGCCGTTTGAGTTCGCAGCGCTACCGGCTCCGGTTTGGAGTTCTTTGACGAGGTTGCCGGTTTCCAGGTCAACAACAAACAGACTGGATT